>Ga0206928_1137_pt1 | contig 17724 bp, 13 predicted proteins | sample Alteio_BWOrgHeat_21_FD_152941 | JGI IMG/M metagenome (GOLD analysis project Ga0206928, IMG submission 152941) | Enriched cells from forest soil in Barre Woods Harvard Forest LTER site, Petersham, Massachusetts, United States -... | ecosystem: Environmental > Terrestrial > Soil > Temperate forest >... | reverse complement strand
TTTTCAACAAGGCGGCATCGGGCTGGGGCGGGAAAGTATCGGCGCAACCGTTCTCGCCATGCTCGATGCCAAGTGCGTCGAGCCACGCGCAAAGCATGGGACGTTGTTCCTCGACGAGCCAGGTCGAGAAAAGATTGAAGCTGAGAACTTCCATTTCGGGGCGGGAGAGGATTTGTATCCAGGTCGCGTGACGCTGGACCTTGGGCATTTCGATAAGAATCGGGACGCGGACGCCCATGCGCGGGGCCATGACTTCCACGGCGGTGCGGTAAAGCTTCTTGTTCGATTTTTGGACGGAAATGAGGATGTCGTTGGCCAGTTGTGGCGGTAAGGCTGGCCAGATGGCGTGGGTTTGGGTGGGCATAGGGGGCCAAGAGGATTAACAGGATTTGCAGGATGGATCAAAGCAGGTTTTTATAGATCGATGGGTAATAGAGGTAAAAAACTGCTGCGCGAAGATTATGCCGACCCTCGTCCGACGAGGGTGGCGCGCTACTTTCTCGGCAAATTTGTCTGCGTGGAGGCACCCGACGGCTACGCGGAGGGGATGATCACCGAGACAGAGGCTTATGGAGGTCCGCAGGATGCGGCGAGTCATGCTTTCGGAAATCGGCGAACGGCACGGACAGAAATCATGTTTGCGCCGGGTGGGGTGGCTTATGTCTATCTTTGTTACGGCTTGCATCGGCTTTTTAATATCGTCACGGGGCCGGAGGATATTCCGCAGGCCGTGCTGGTGCGCGCGGTGAGGATTACTGCTGGGCAGGAATTAGTGCGTCGGCGCAGACGGGGCGTAGCGGAAAAAGATTGGGCAAGCGGCCCGGGCCGGGTTTGTGCCGCGCTCGGCATCGGCATGAACCATAACGGTCACGACTTGTCAGGCGAAACGATCTGGATCGAGGATCGCGGGGTCGTGCCTCCAAATCGCGAAGTAAAACGGACACCCCGCATCGGCGTGGATTACGCGGGTGCCTGGGCGCTCAAGCCCTGGCGGTTTGTGTGGGAGGAAGAGTAGAAAACATGTTCATTTTTCCGTCATCCTGAGCTTGTCGAAGGATCAGCTTCCGGTAAATGAACGAATATTGAGTGCTTCCTGGGGGCTGATCCTTCGACAAGCTCAGGATGACGGAAGAAGAATGCGACGGTCATAGACCGCCGCTACATTAAGACTGGCTCGGCGTAGTAGGTGAAGCCGGTCGATTCGGTGAGACGCACGGGGAGGATTTCGCCGCGCCACCGTTCGTTCGCATCGATGAGGACGAGGCGGTTCGTGCGGGTGCGACCTTGGAAGCGATTCGAGTTGGTACGGCTTTCGCCCTCGACGAGAATTTCGTCTTCCTTGCCGAGAAGTTCCCTCACTCGGCGCTCGGCAATTTCATCAAGGATGCGGAGGAGAATCTGGTTGCGCTCCATTTTGATTTCCTCGGATAACTGACCCTCCATCGTGGCCGCCGGGGTATCGCGACGTGGGGAGTAGCGGAAGATGAAGGCGTTGTCGAAAGCGACTTCACGCACAAGGTCGCAGGTCTGGTTAAAATCGTCCTCTGTTTCGCCGGGGAAACCAACGATAACATCGGTGGTGAATGCGATCCGGGGCTGCGCGGCACGAAGTTTTTCGATCAGGCGTTGATAACCGGCGCGGGTGTAGGTGCGGTGCATCGCCTTGAGAATGCGGTCGCTGCCCGATTGAAGCGGAAGATGAACATGCTCGCAGAGATTGGGCAGATCGCGGAAGCAGGCGACGAGATCGTCCTTGAAACCGATGGGATGGGGCGAAGTAAAGCGAACGCGTTGCAGACCGGGAACGCCACAGACAGCGCGGAGAAGTTGCGCGAAGGGGGAGCGTCCGTCGATGGCGGGAAATTCATGTCGTCCGTAGAGATTGACGATCTGGCCAAGCAGCGTGACCTCCTTGACGCCCTGGGCCACGAGCGATGTGACTTCAGAAACAATTTCCGCGATGGGCCGCGAACGTTCCGCGCCGCGCGTGCTCGGAACGATGCAGAAAGTGCAATGCATGTTGCAGCCCTGCATGATCGAAACAAATGCCGTGACCTGACTCGGAGCGAGCAGGTGATCGCGAATGGTATTTTGGGAACCGGTTTCCTCCGCGACATCGACGATGCGAAGTGGTTTCGCGCCGCTCTTTTCACGCAGTTGCTCGAAGAGGCTGTCAACGTGCCGACCCACTTCGTGAAATTTTTGCGTGCCGATGACGAGATCAACATCGGGCAATTCATCCAGAATGGACGCTCCTCGACTTTGCGCCATGCAGCCAAGAAAACCGATCACCTGATGCTGGCGATGTTTTTTGCGACCGCCCAGGGTCTGCATTTTGCTGAGCGCCTTTTGTTCGGCCATATCACGCACGGAGCAGGTGTTGAGCAGAACCACATCGGCGTTTTCTTCGTTCTGGACGAGGTCGTAACCACGGCTGGCCAAGTCGCGTGCGACCTGTTCGGAGTCGCGCACATTCATCTGGCAGCCGTAGGTTTTGATGAAGACGGAGGGCATGAAAGGATGACCTTACCTTGTCGCGCCCAGGATTTCGAGCTTAGGTTATTGAAACATTGTGGCTAAATGGTTACTTGCGATAGGTAGCCTTTGCCGGGTTGAGAGATAAGCGGGCTTGAGTGATGAGGGAGAGTCAAAATGAAAGTGCCTATGATGCAACCACTAGGGTTGTGATAACAATTTAAGGTTAAACTTTTTATCTGTGGCATGTTTATTGCGTAAATTTGTTTACCTGTTTTAATTTGATTAAGACCGGTGCCTGCCAGAAAGCACTGGCTCGCCCTAATACCGGGAAATATTTCTCATGACGACTTTCAGACAAGACCCAGAAACAGCATGGTGGTTCCCACGTCTCCGTGGTTGCGATCACATACAAACCGCGCACGTTTCGTGTCGCGGAGGGAAAATCGGCTTCAAGCCGGACGAGCCCTGCTTTTCGGGTTATTCAAGGAAAGGAGGTATGGATTATGAGCAATATCAAAAGGCAGGCTTTTCTTTCCCGGACACAAGTGGCGGCCCGATTGCGACGAGATATTCATCGCCGGGGTCAGACGCTGGTGGAATACTCCTTGATCCTGGCCGTTATATCCATCGTGGCCATCGGGGTCTTGATCAGCATGGGACAACAGGTTAAAAGTGTTTATTCGATGATTGATTCCCAGATAACGACAGCAGGGGCATCCCACTAAATTTTGAAACGCACGGTTTTCCCCTCGCGGAAGACCGTGCGTTTTTGTTTTTTGTCAGGAATAAAGCGTCACCCGATTTTGATTTAATTCGCGGTGACAGGCGCAAGTGACACCCCCTAACCTGTCTGGAATGTTAGAGTCTTCCACAAAGCCCATTTGGTGGCTGCCGACTTTCGGCTTCTTTCTCTTTCTCTCCATCGAACTATGGATGTTTTGCGGGGTTGACCGCCTTTTTGAAGATCCGGGTGTTGGCAGGCATTTGCGAACTGCGGAAGTGATTCTGGAAACAGGCAAGATTCCCCATGCCGATCCGCTAAGTTTCACCCACGCTGGCGAACCTTGGATGGACTTTGAATGGGCCTTCGAAACGACCATCGGAGAGCTTTATCGTGTCGGTGGCTTGGCCCTGGTTGCAGCGTTTTGTTATGCCGTTTTCGCCGCCACGCTTCTTGGAATTTACCGCACACTCCTCCAGACCGGGCTGTCGGTGACTGTTGTCCTTCTGTACACGGGGGTGGCATTCTTGACGCTGCATCTTCATTTTGCAGCCAGGCCGGTTCTTTTTACTTATCTTTTCATGGCGCTGGTGGTGGAGGTCTGGTTCCGGCGCACTCAACCCGAGGCGCGGGATTGGGTTATCCTGCCGCTGGTTTTTGTGGCGTGGGCTAATCTGCATGCCGGATGGGCAGCAGCTTTGGTATTTCTCATCGGTTCGCTTTTTGGACGGTTGCTCGACCGCATTTTCAAGCGGGTGGATGGCGAGGCAGCGCCCTTGATTCCGTGGATCGGCTTGACGCTCTTATGCTTGTTGGCGACGTGGTTCAATCCGTGGGGATGGGGACTGCACCAGCACGTTTTCCTCCTGGCGACGACCTATAAAAGTTTCGCGCTTTGGAACGAATATGCGCCGCCCAATTTCGTGGAACCGAGCATGTCGGCGATCACCGTGCTGTTCCTGCTCGGGGTGATTTTTTTCACGCGGCTTCGCCGACACGCGCCGCAGTGGCGTTGGGAAATGATTTTGCCCCTGTTTTTCTTTCTCCACGAGGGACTCAAGGCGCAGCGCCACGTCCTGCTGCTGGCCGAAGTGGCGGCGGTGCCAGTGGCGCGTGATTTGGAAGTCTTGTTACACGGCACCTGGTGGCCTTGGTTGCGGGAACGGTTGAAGGATTTCCAGGATCGGCAACGACTGGCGGGAGGCGATGCGTGGCTCGCCTTGATCGCGGCGTTGGCCATCGCGGCAGTTTTTGTCCGGGCACCGGGAGCGCAGGAAATCCAGGTGGGCAAAAGCATCACACCGAAATTGCTGACTTTTTTACGACAGCATCCGGATCGTTTTCACCGTCCGCTGACGACGACATGGAATGCGGGGCCGTTGGTTTGGAACATGCGACCCGACTTCCGGGTGAGCTTCGATGACCGGGGCGATTTTTACGGCGACAAGACCGTCTTTTCGTATGTCGATCTCTACACGGGCGCATCCGGCTGGCGCGACACGTTTGAAAAAGGTCACTACGACTCGGCCATTCTCGATCCTTATCTGCAATTAAATCAGCTTCTCCATTTCCTGCCTGAGTGGAAGGAAGTCTATCGCGACGACAAGACCGTGGTGTATTGGAAAGATACTCCCTAGGACTTTTCCTCTCAAAAATTTTCTGCATGATATGCAGATGAGTTCTGCCCAGGAGGAAATCGCTCCGCATCCTTCTTCTCTTGCCACAAATCAGGCCATGCCGTCACTTCGCCGTTTGGCTCGAATTGTTTTCACCACGTTTTTGCTGACCTTCATCGCCTCGCGGATGCTGGTGATTCTCATCATGGCACGCTTGATTCCCGATTTTTTCCTCCATCTGGGCGAGACGCATGTTCATCATCTCAATTACGGCATCTTTTTACTTACGACGGTGGCGGGCGTTCTTCTTTTTTTCCAGGTCGGCCCAAGGGAACGCTTGTGGTGCGCCATGGCCTATGGTTTCAGCCTGGCGCTGACCTTCGATGAGTTTGGAATGTGGCTGCATCTCGGGGGTAGTTATTGGCAGCGGGCCAGTTTTGATGCTGTGATCGTGGTCTTGAGTTTATTTGGCGTTATCGCCTATGCCCCCAGCCTGGATCGCATGAGAACCCACCATTGGATTACGGGTATCGTGACGGCAACAGCCACGATTCTTTTTTATGCCATGCTGTTCAAGTCTCTCGATTACGCAGACAAAAAAGTAGGCCCTCGCCTGCAACGGCTGGAACAATTCGGTCCCCAGTAAGTATTTCATTCGACTGCGTGCATCCAACCGAAAGCGCTCTACGCACATTCGGCATTGCGAGGCCAGCGATTGGAAGGAACTATTCTTATTCATCAATGAGCGATCCAGAGATTCCATCTAAACGCGAACGCACCTTGTCCGTGCTTCTGGTGAATAATTTGATCGTTTCCGCATTGGTCTTTGCGTTGTTGGAAATCTGGCGTCCCTTCTATTTCTTAACGGATGATAATCTGGGCGGATGTTTCCCTTTGTTGTCTGGCATGGGGCATCGATTGGCCGAGGGTAAATCACCGTTTGTGGCGGATTATATTTTCGGCGGAAATTACGATCTCCTGAGGGATTGCAGCCTCTCCTGCTGGCACCCGGTCTATTTGCTGGCCTCCCTTCTGGCCAACACCCCAGCGCACTTCCTGATGGTTGACCTGGTGGCTTTCATTTTCCTTATGACAGCCACGGCGGGTTTCGTGAATCTCGCCCATTTTCTCCGGCAGGAACTTGCGCTTCAACTCAGCGATGCCCGCCTGATGCTCTATGCGTTGAGTTTCAATTACAGCATGATTGTTTTGACCACGGGTTCGAGCTGGATCGGTTTTCTTGGAAATCACAGCGCCCTCCCCTGGCTGGCCCTGGGCATTCTACAAACTTCGTGGCGCAGGGGCCTGTGTCTGGTGACTTTTTTTTCACTCCATCATATCCTGGGAGGGCACATCGCCCCCACGATCAGCGATAGCATTTTCCTTAGTCTGTTTGCCGTGGGCATCTCGATTTATCGCCGGTCTTTCCTGCCGCTCATTTCTTGGGTTTCAGGTTATGCCATTGCGCTCCTCATCCTGTCCCCGTTCCTGATTCCGGCATGGCACGGATTTCTCATGTCCGATCGATCCGATGGTTTAACCGTCGCGACCATGAGCAAGTTTGCTGTCCCAGCGATGCTTTTCCCTTTCTCCTATTTTTTCAGCACTTTTAGCGTATTGTTGTTTCCGCACTACCAGTTCGGTACCACACAGCTTTTTTACTCCTCGGCTTTTGTCTCATGCGCGGCGGCTTGGGCAATTATCCCCGCAGCGATGAGTCGTAAACGGTGGCGCTTCCTGGAAATCCTTTGCCTGGGTTTGCTTGCGCTTTTGGCGGTCATGATCGTCCGTCCGCTTTGGGTAAGCAGCATCATGCTTCACTTGCCTCTCCTTAAATCGATGCGCTGGCCGTTCCGGGAAATTTTACAGTTTCAGTTTTTCCTCCACTTGTTTTTGGTCATGCGCCCCCTTGGCGGATCTGCGCGCTTCCAGCGTTTGGCGATCTTCGCGGGTGTCTTTATTTTTGTTTTCCCTCTGATTTTTCTCAATGCGCCCACTTTTCTGCCGATGCAACCTGATCGTGAACTTCTCTTTTCCGGCAAGGCGGATCTTTACTGGAACCGGGTCAAGCCCCTCTTGAAACCCGACGATTGCGTTGCGGTGATCGCCGACATCAACATGATTGACGCTCATCCCTTCGAGATACCTTACACTCTTCTTGAGGTTTATAATTTCCCCATTTTAGCGAAGACCAAAAACGTGAGCGGCTATTCGGTGACTGTTCCTCGTGATCAACTTTATGTTAAAATTGTTCCCGTCTTGCATATGGGCATCTTCGGTCCGGAGCAAAAAGCGGCTCTTCTAAAGGAACGACCGGACGTTAAATTTATCACCTTGGAGAGCGTGAAGCCGCTTCGGATCACTCTAAGTTCCCGCGATGGCCCCGTGACCGATCTTAAGCCTTTTGTTGCGCCTTAAAACAAGATGTCGCTTAGGGCTTCTTTTTGGATTTGTGCGCGAGAGCCTTCTCTTTTTGCTCCTCGTCGTTCCAATCGGCACAGCCTCCCTTGCCGACGCTTCGCACGAAAGCATTCATCAGGTTGGCGGTTCCCTTGTAGGCATAGGGGTCGGTGCCCGCAACCATCGTGATATCGCGATAGTCGGCGACTGCCATGGCCGTCTTTTCATCCGGCCTCCACCAAGGAAGGAGTGACTCAGCGCTCATGTAGTGATTGACGAGAGCGCGGCGAAATCCCGATTCAGCCCGATTGGGCAGGGAACGGTGAAGGAGGTAACCATTGAAAAAAACAATGGATCCCGCCTTCACTTCAACCGGCACGGAATCTTCCTCGTTCCAGGGAAAATCGTACGATTCATGCGAGCAATCAAAACGCTCGTCGAAATGGAATTTTTGCGGCCAGAGAATACCCCGCTGTTGTGATCCCGGCAAAACCCAAAGACAGCCGTTCTTGAGGGTGGCATCATCCATGGCTATCCAGGCACCCGTAAGAGAACGATCCCGGGTGGGTATGTAATCTTCATCCTGATGCCAGGCTTGCCCCGGCTTCCCGCTCGCCTTGACGAAAAGCATCGACTGCATGCATTTGACGTTGGGACTTATCACCCGCGTGAGAACTTCCACGATGGCCGGATGAGCCAAAGCCGCCTGCATGACGGGTGAAAGCTTGTTTGGAAAATGAATGCAAAGCACATGCTGCAACACTTCTGTGTCGCTCACCGATTCGGCGGCGGGTTCAACCCCATCGATTTTGCCTTCCTGGTTTCGACATAGCTTGGTGGTCGATTGAATCAATTCAGCAATTTCGGATCGGGACAGTGCCTCGTGAATGACAAGATACCCATTCTCCCGATAAAAGGTCGCGGCTTCATCCTGGACAGGGCGTGTGAAGTAACCGGAAGGAAGGCCAGCTTTCGGCCACGATCCAAACGGAGGCAAAGTGGAAGCAAGTTCCTCAGGCTGAAGACGCGACGGGTTCCAGGATGTAGAACTCATATCCGTCCTCTCATTGGTTAGCTTTATGACCGCCGATAGACTGGCGGCAATATCCAAATAAGAAACATCTCTAGGATACTGCGATTTTTGATTTCCGCAGAATGCGTGTTCCGCCAGCAACCACCACGGCACCAATGGCGAGCAACGCGAATGCGGAGGGCTCAGGAGCGGTCGTCGTCAATGTATTCAATGTCAGATCAAGTGATGAGCCTGATCCGCCTGGACTGAAGGCAACGGTGCTAACTATTCCATTAAATGCGCCGTCCGTACCAAAAAAATTTAGCTGGAGGGTAACATCCGAATTCCGCGGCGAAAAACTGTTCAAGTTGCCCTGATAGATAAGTCCATTAGAGTTAGAGTCAACAAGCTCGATTTGGAAATTGGCCGTGGACGTAGAGAGTGAAGAGTAACTGGCCGTTAATTGCAGGGATGATGGATTCCCCACAGAGACGGGTGTCACATTTCCAACCAGCGTATTGGTGAAATCGTTTCCCGAAATCTCCAAGGTGGATGCCGTCTGCGTATCGGTGAAATTGGAAAAGGTTACCGTATAAGGATTCGGGGCACCCGTGCCAAAACCTGTGATGAGAATTTGACCGTGGGCTTGAACCATCATTGCCGCGATCAGGAAGGCACTTTTTACGAGAAATCGAGAGAGTTTATTCATACCTTTGTTCAGTAAGTTGGATTATATTTAAAAAATTGCAATGATCAAGACCCATTTAGAGATTGTAAGGAAGGCTTTGGCTTAGCAACGTAGTTCCTGCTGCGGCACCTTGTTTACTAAGGATAACACCCGTACCCGCAGGAATAACCTGATTATCACTGACGGTATTGAGTCCCACACGGCGCCAATGGGGAGTGGTGGTACCGTTGTTGGTGGGATCAAAGTAGTACTGCCTCCATGCGCCCGAAACGAAAAACTGGACGATGTCGGCCGAGGAGGGACTCGCATTGGAAACCCATCCGGAAATACTATTGATATTGGATGTGCCAAGGGTCAAATCGCTTGGCCAGGAGTTGCCGACAAAGCTGACTCCGGAATTTGCTACAACTGAGGCTGCTGGAGTCGTCGGAACCGAACCGGTTAAAACCAGAGAGAGAGGGGTGTTGGCTAGTCTTGAATAGATGATGGCCGTATCGGGACGAATTACCAAATTGTTGGCGTTGCTATTAAGTCCAATTCGTAGCCATCCCGAAGTTGTATTGTAGTAATATTGGCGCCACGCCCCCGTGACAAATAACTGAACATTATCGGCACTAGCGGGTGCAGTCCCCGTCAAAACGCCCGAAGAAGAAGGAAGCAAGCTGCTGAGCGTGTATCCGGCAAGGAGTTCATAGGTATCGGTATTTGGAACAATTCCCAGCGTGGTGAGATCGGTCTGCGCGGCATCCCCCGCGTCGATGGTAACGGTCGTGGCTGTGTTTGCCGTGCTTGTTGAAACTAAAAAAGTACGCCCACTGGCCGTGCCACTGGTTATCCGGATTAACGTAGGTGCACTCGCATTTGATAACTGAGTTGGGCTCGTTGCCCATCCCGCGTTGCTGTTGGAAATCGTATTGGCGGTAAGAGAGGTGATAACCCCTTTTACTTGTCCCGTTGCATTCGCATCGTTAAGAAGAGGGGCCGCGAGAAGTGAAATAGTCGATGTGGTACCCGTGCCCGCAGCGATATTAAGAGTTAAAAAACCGGAGGGGGTTGAGTTCGATATGACCTGTTGAGCCTGCAAAGCAGCAGGAAAAAGAAGGAGAGCAATCCAAAGCAACAATTTCATCGCTGTTATATTAAACTCTTTTTATTTGTCTGGCAAGGTAGTAAATGCATTTAAAGTTATATTAGATTCGCCATCCTATAGCTTGATTACGAAAGACTTAGGCCGAAATGGCTCCACGCAACAGGCCTACAGGTTTAAAATCGTGACTGGGCAGAACGGTTTTAATCTGCGGATTGCCCAGATGGACGGAGACGACTTCTCCCAGAACGTCACGAAAATCGGTGGTATGCAGGAGGTCGCGCCCCTGGTGAAGTTGGCTTTTATCGAGACCAGGCCATTTGCTGAGAACCGGCTTGACGATTCCGCCTGCGCTGGATGTGGCCAATCCACCACCAAGAGCAAGCATACAATTGGCCCAGCCATGATCAGTGCCTCCGGTGCCATTTTCAGCTGCGGTGCGGCCAAAATCACTCATGGTAAGCACCAGGACATCGTTGAGGCGATCTCCCAAATCCGCAGCGAACGCAGCCATTCCTTCAGCAAATCCCTGAACGAGATTTCCGTACTGGCCATTGGAATTGCCCTGATTCTGGTGCGTATCCCAACCGCCGTAATCGACCTCGGCGACTTCGAGACCGATATCGGCCTTGATGACGCGGGCAACCTCCTGCAACCGGCGCGCAAACTCGGTCTTCGGGTATTGCACTGTGGAATCCTTGATCTGGGCCATCTTGGACTTGATCATCCTGACTCCTTCGAGCGTGGTCTGCCCCGTTTGAGCCAGTAAATCGCGAGCGGCGGCTTCATGTTCGCGCGGCGGCGTGCAGTAGGCGTGCTCGATGGCCGCCATCATCTCGGTATCGGAGATATTATCCGCTGCAGGCATGGCGAGATCCGAAATGCCATGCAACGCAAAGGCAGGAGCCTTGCCTCGTAAAATACGAGGGAGCACATCCCCAATCGAAATAGCCCGCACGGGTCCGTGTCCTTCCGAAGTGATGAGATGGCGGTTGAGCCAGCCGTCCGAACTGACCGTGTTGCCAGTCACGCCAGTTTCCCATGTGTCCTGCTCCTCAAAATGGGAACGAGTGTTGAGATCGTAGCCGACGGCATGCAGGGCCATGGCAGTTCCATTCTTGAATAATGGCATGAGCGCAGCACCCCGGGGATTCAAACCAAAAAAACCGTCCAAATCGAGGACGCCATTGGCGTTGTCCGTGCCGGGATTTGACAAGGCGATCGTGCGGCGCAACGCCTGATAGCCCGGATCCTTGTAAGGGACGATGAAATTGAGTCCATCCATTCCGCCACGAAGAAAAATGGCGACGAAGGTTTTGCCACGCTTCACCGGCTTCACATCATTGGCGGTCAGGCCGACATCGGCCAGCGTATGCAGCGGATTTATTCCGCAGTAAACGGCAAGCGCTCCGGTTGACTTGAGAAAATAACGGCGGGTCATGTGCATGGTGGGATCCTTTTTCTTTTTTATCTCAGGCTATTCTCAGGTAACTGACAGATGAACGTGGCCAAGGCGTGCAGGCGCGTACCCGTATTGGGGGGAGCGGAAGCGAGCAGTTTTTGAACAGATTCGTTGGAACTATCACTTAAAATGTTACCCGTCATGCGAACTGCCGCAACATCGATCAGTCGCTGCGTGATCCCGGGTTTCCAGTCTGCATCGGCTGGCTGCCATGCGGTGGGGATCAGGCCGGATTCGAGGAAATTATTCTGGATCGTCTTGGCAAAGCGCCACCGCTGAAGCAGCGCGTTGGAACTGGCATAATCACCGTCCGCCTCGGGGTAACCGTCCGGCGTGGCGCGGTCGAACATCCCCATGCCGCTCCTGGAAATCAAGTCGTTCACGGGGCCGGGGTTGCCCACACGAGCCAGACGAGAGGCACGAACCCCAAAGTCAATCGGACTGGCCACCCTGGCTTGCACAGCCCAAAATGCCGGGTGCTCGGACATGGCGAGGAGCATGGCGCGCATGTCACCACCGGTTTCGAGATAGATTTTCGCGAGATCGTCCACCAGAACCGGAGGCGCGGGGTTCGAAACGTAGTGTTCGCATAATTTGCGGCTGATAAACTGCGCGCAACTCGGATGGGCCGTCAACATTTCGAGCGCCATCAAGACACGATCAAACCGTTTCTCGGGTTCGACGCCGGAAAATTCCATGCCCAAAATGCGGCAAGCCGTGCCGCTGTTCAACCTTGGGTCATACCGGAAGACACGATCAAGGTCGCCGCCGCCTGACCCATCTTTTGGAGCTTCGTCGGCGAGCGTCCATCCCGTAAGAAGATCGGCCAGGGTGGTCACATCTTTCTGGGTATAGCCACCCTTTACGCCAAGCGTATGCAACTCCATGATTTCGCGGGCATAATTCTCATTGAGCCGGTGGGAAAAACTGTTGCGTTGATCGAGGTAGATCAACATGGCCGGGCTGGTCGCCGACGTAAGGAGCAGATCGGCGAATGGCGCAGGGCCCATCTGAAGAAAACGATCATGCTCATCGGCTTTGAGCGGAGTGCCATCCTTATTGAGCCAGGTCGAAAAATGATTTTCCGTCCATGCGATGAAGCGGGCGCGTACGGGATTGGCATCAGTCAGGAGATATTGAACGGCTCCCGAAATCACCTGACCGGTGTTGTGTTGATCGGGGAATTCCGCACGGAGGCGCATCTGCTCATTTTCTTCCAAGGACGATGCGGCGGTTTCAGCCAACCGCGATTCGAGCCATTTGTGAGGCCCCATGGTCAGTATGGCTGCAAGCTCTCCCGGCTCCGGGCCATAGCCAAAGCGATTGAGCAGAAAAAGAGCGCGTTGATAATCGCCCATCACGACTTGACCCTTTGGCAGGACGGTGAATAAAACCTCCTTCGATTTGCCTTGGTTCCCGGAATCGTCATGCGCCACGACACACAACCGATGCACCCCGGGAACAAGGTCGCGCGTGAGCAACGGAAAAACCACCGGCCCCAAGCCGTTGCGGGGCGCGAGGTCAAAATGTTGAGGCTGATCGTCAATGAGCAGGTCAGCCGCCGCTACGTGCTCGTTGTCCAAAACTCGCGCCACAACCGCGTCCGCCAAGCCGACACTGATGTTTTTCGCCGGATAGACCACGCTTACCAAGGGTGGGATTGTATCTTTTACCTGGTCGGTTGGTTCCAAGCTGACCGCCTTGACGAACAGGTTTCGGTCGCCTTTGCCTGATTCGGCCAAATCGTTGGCGTACCGCACAATCAATTCCTTGGGCCCGGGAATGAGCGTGGCTTTCGCGACATCGACCAATCCCATGTTCGGCCCGACGGGAGCCTCACCCAGCTTTGTTTCCTGACCGCCAACTTTAAGTGCAAGGGTTGCGACCGGAGGGCCTTGATAATTCTCACCACGGGCCTCGATGAGAACTTTATAATCGCCCTGCAAACCATCCGGCAATTTAATCGACGCTTCTCCATTGGCATAAAAAGCCTGAACTTTATCTTCCGTCACCGTCACGAATGGGTTCTGTTTTTTGCTCCAGGCAGGATTATCCACGGTGAACGTGGCCGTGGGTTTCATCGGCGTCGTGGGCAGAGTTATTTCCCTGGGAACATCCACCGTCTGCTGAACACTCCTGGCCCGCTGACCCGTGGAAAGCGTGGCGCGTAATTCCAGGTTATTGGCACCCGTGACAAATGACGCTGGATCAATATGGAATTGCGGTTGACCGGAATTCTGCGCCGCGACGAATTTTTTGTTCACGTACAATTCCACCCTCGGCGGCGGTGAATGTTCCCGATTAGGCCACCAGCATACCGCATTCACCTGTACCTGACCGGTCACCATTTGCCCGTCCAAGGCATCCTTGAAGGCAACCTGAAATGCGCCGGGATTTTCGACGCCATCACCGCCATCCATCATGTTCGGGCCCGGGGTCATGGACATATCCATTCCATTGCCGGCACCGCCATCATTCGCGGCGAGCTTTACCGCCGGATGATCCACGCGCGCGAGTTCGTATTTTTCGAGATACAAACCGCGGATGTCGTTGGGGCCTTGTCCAAAACCATTGCGAAAACGCACCGTCAACATATGTTCGCCCGTATTGAGCGTGATGGGATGGCCCACTGGCAGACGATGCCATTCGGTGGAAGCGAGACGTGCCGTCGTGGCTGGCTGATTCTCTTCATCAACCATCAGGGCTATCGTGGGCAAGGCATCGCCACCGATGTCACCCCGTGCGGTTACGAAAAGTTGGTACTGTCCCTTTTCCGAAACCGAAACCGGGAAACACCAGGCCGGATTCTCATTTTGATTATCAATGATCATGCCATGCGCATATTTGTCATCGTTAGCCACCTTGGGTAATCCGTCACCGTCATTGAAGGGTCGATCACCGGAAAGCTGGTCTTTGCATAGGCCGGAAATTATCGAATTCGGGTCTGGTTGTAGTGTGGTGACGTAGAGCGGATCGCTCACCACTTCCTGGCCATCGTTATCTTTTCCCACGGCGACAAGTCGATTCACCCCGGAACCAAGATCGCCCGCCTTCACGTCAAACATCCAACGCGAATGCGGGCCGGGTTTCTGGTCAGGCACCGGACGCGCCGCCATCTCTTTTCCGTTGGGCAACCGGAGAACGGGCGAATCCGCAGGAGCCGAAGCATCGAGATTCAATTGCTCCACACCGACCGCAAAATCGCCCCAGACATTGGCGCCGGAAGCAGGTGTGACGATCTGCGGTTTCGTCAGGTTAAGGGCATTCATCGCGGTGTCCTTGAAGATCTCGACGTCGATCTTGCTGCCTTGAAGCGTGACCTGCGTTTTTCCTTCCGCGAGGGACTGCAGGCGCATGTAGCCGATTTTTTCGCCCGAAAGCAGCTTGGGCGGCATGAGAATGTGAATCAATTTATCGTCCACCTGAAATGAAAAGTACCGATCCGACGGGCTAGGCTGATCCGCTTGAAAACAGAGCACTTGGGAGCGGCCCAGCCAAAGCCTTGTTTTTTTCGTGAGAAAAGAAACGGTTAGGGCTGATTTTTGCGGAGGCTGAATGCCAGCTTGAGCCGGTTGATTTTGAGCATAACTCGTTGCCAACCAAATGCTATTTGCAAGAAAGAGGAGTGCTAACAAAACACACCTTGTCCTTGAGACAAGCCGCTCCGTTCTTGATGTCATATGTGAGAGGGCCATACCTGAAAAACGTTATCAATACTTATTTAACCTAAGGTTTAGAGTGAGGTTGCGCAGAAGTCACAAAAAACGCCACCAGCTTTCATGGAATACCGCCTTCACGGCAGGAACGACGACACGATCATGAAAGAAATCGACCAACCCCGGCCATGCTCATAGAGTGTCTTAGCGATGTTCCCCATCGGTTTTTTTGGCTCCCTAGGAATCCATGCACATCGAATTCTATAAAAAGAATCCTCGCTACGCCGGAATCCTGCGCGACTCCGACCCGCGCCAATTCCAATCGCTCCCGCAACTCTGCGGTTTGCAGGCTTTCCACGGGAAATATGCAGAGGCCCTCAGCGACGCAAGAGAACCCCGCTCCGTTATTCTCGATGTCGGGTGTGGCGTGGGTCAGGTCGTCCGCGTTCTCTCCGAGGCTGGTTTTGAGGCTCACGGCGTTGAGGTTTCCGAAACGAACCTCGCTGTGGCTCGCGAACATCCCGGCCAGTTCCATATTTACGACGGTCGGACGCTCCCCTTTCCCGATCACGCGGTCGATGCGGTGGGAGCCTTCAACGTCATCGAGCACGTCGAAAATCCCGTGGCGTTGCTGGATGAAATGACCCGCGTCCTTCACCCGGGAGGACGCATCGTCATCTCCAGTCCCAATTTTCTGCGCGTCCTTGGCTGGCGCGATTACCATCCCCACATGCGGAGCTTCCGCCAGAAATGGCGCAATGCCCAAATGCTTTATCGTCACCTCCAGGCTTATGCCGCAGATTCCCAAGCGCTTATTTTCGAAAAAATGACACCCACCCAGCACGAACCCTTTCAACCCGATGAGGACGCGATCGTGGCCACCAATGCCGTCGATCTCCGCCAATATCTCCGCACACGCGGCTATGAAAAGATTCGTGTTTCCTGTGTTGACCGACCCGTTCCCGAATGGATCGAGGCTGTCCTCGATTTCACCCCACTTCGCTTCCTTATTCTTAATAGCTTTATTATCGCTGAAAAACCTCAAGCTCCCAAACTCGAGGCCACTCCATCCGGTTGACAAGGAAATGACGCCATGAAATCAGACCTTCGACACAAGCAGCGCAGCTTCATCAACGGTGCCGTGTTCTTCAAGATGCTGGCGGCCCTGGCCCTAATCATTGGCTTTGCGGCCCTGGCGGTAACTTTACCGGCGAGTCCCGGTAAAACCCTGCAGGCAAACCTCAATTCCGAGGTCGATAATCTAATCGCGAAAACCGGTTCCACGCCGGACACGGCCCTGAATACATTTTCCAGCGCCGACGATGTGAAATTGATTTACAAGCGCAACACCTCCGTTTGGACGGGCGGTCTTAATTGGACAGGAGTGGTGGCCTCTCACCCGCTAAACGGCCCCGTTGGAGTGCATAATTCTTATGTGGTTGGCGGTGGCGCCTTGATTACGCCCCAGGATATGGTCGGTGCGGCGCATTTTGCCGTGGGCAATATTCAGATCAACTTCGTTGACGCAAACAATGAGGTGCATAGCGCGACTATCATCGGGCAGACGAAGATTGAGGGAACGGATATTCAGGTCATGCATTTTAGCTCACCACTTCCGAGCAGTATCAAATACTATAAAATTTTGCCGGATAATTACTGCGATTATACGCCGGACTACGCTCTTGGTTCTTACCCCATTTTATTGCTTCTTGATGAAGCCAGGGACACCGAAAAAAAGGCTTACGTTCTTGATAGTGTCGGCCATCTGCTTGCTTCGGGTGAAATTATGTACACGGCCTGCACGGAAAAAGATCGAGCGCCTTACACCTGGACCGTCAACAGCGGCTCCGGCTCACCCGCCTTTGTCGTGATTAATGGCGAACCTGTTTTGCTCGGGTGCCTGCACACGACAGCCTCGTTCAGCAATCTTACGGCCAAGGCAGAGGCCATCAATGTCGCCCTGAAATCCCTGGGAAGCACTTATCAGCTTACAACGGTGGACTTGAGCGGATTTGTTTACTATTCGCGCAATTAAGCTCGGGAGAGAAATCTGAATAACCCATTGCTTTTCTGGGAAAGGGCTATTAAAAATCCCTCTTTCTTATGACTCAAACCTCCCTTGCGCCCGTCCGTGTTGGTATTATCGGATGCGGCATCATCAGCCACGCCTACTTCACCCACAGCAAAGCCTTTTCCATCCTGAAAATCGTCGCATGTGCCGATCTCGATTTTGCCCGCGCCCAGAGTGTGGCTGAAAAAGAAGGCGTCAAGGCCTGCACGGTAGATCAACTCCTTGCCGATCCCGATATCGACATGGTCTTGAACCTCACCATTCCCCAGGCGCATGTCGCGGTGAATCTGTCCGCGATCAAGGCGGGGAAGCATGTCTATTGCGAGAAACCCTTTTCGCTTAACGTGGCCGAGGGGCTGCAAGTCATGGCCGAGGCCCGCAAACGTGGCGTCCTGGTCGGTTGCGCTCCCGATACCGTTCTTGGCGGTGGCATCCAGACATGTCGAAAATTGATTGATGACGGCGCGATTGGCAAGCCCGTCGCTGCCATGGCCAATATGTTGGGCCACGGTCCAGAATCGTGGCATGGCAAC
>Ga0206928_1136_pt1 | contig 17832 bp, 19 predicted proteins | sample Alteio_BWOrgHeat_21_FD_152941 | JGI IMG/M metagenome (GOLD analysis project Ga0206928, IMG submission 152941) | Enriched cells from forest soil in Barre Woods Harvard Forest LTER site, Petersham, Massachusetts, United States -... | ecosystem: Environmental > Terrestrial > Soil > Temperate forest >... | reverse complement strand
GATTGGATTCTTGTTAAGGACTATTCAAAAGAGGCCTCATTCTTTGCCCTCCTGAGTGATCTCGCCGGCAGAGCCGGACTCGTCGCATTAAACGCATTTCTAAAGTGGTATTGATCAGTGCAGTGCCACCTATCATGCTTAAAACGGCAGCTTATCCAAAAGGATTACCCAAAGAGGTCTTTGATCAAATACGGGCTACCGTGATCACTGATCGAGAGCAATTTTTCAAAGAGCTCAGTGCGTCTTTTTATGGTGCAAATCGTGCCGGCGCTAAAGTCTCACAAGGTCTTTGCGATTCCTTCTGGCTTCAAGCAATGCCAGGCACCTATGTCCCTACGTGCTTAACAAATTCAATTAGTCCGCTACGACATAGGTGCCTGGCATTGCCGTGTTGACAATCTTCCCCCAGTTCAATTTTAACATCGCACTACTGAAGATTGTTGACATGGCAGTGCCTGGAACCGGCCGCACGTTGCCTACCCCGTGAATACATACTTCGTAAATCTTTAAACTTGAGATGTTAATCCTAAAAACAGTATTTCACAAATCTTTATACTTGAGTTATTAATTATAGAATGATAACTTTACTAAAATATTAAATTTAAAAATTATTATAACTGAGAGTATATTATGGCAAGTTCTTGTGATCCTTTCACTTCAAATTTCAATCATATAGAGTATATTAAAGTTCAAGAAAATGTATTTATTCAATTAAATAACAATCCGCCCCTGCTGTTTATTAACAAAGTGTGTGATGCCTTTAAAATGCTTTCAAATAAAGAGGTTGGGAACCGTTTAATTACAAAAATTGGAAAAGGTAAACATATTGTTGTCATTAAATATTCTAAAGATAGCGACTATACAAGAGCGAAGATGGCAAATTACGCTTGCATGAAGGGCTTCGGAAGTGATTCAAAAATTAAAATTACGGAATATTCTTCCTCTGCTTTAGATTTTGATGCAAAGGGTATTTCAATCCCTTTTTTTATCAAGCTTGCTCATGAGCTTATTCACGCCTATCATAATTCCTATGGAAAAAATATAAAATGGAAAGATTCTTCCAGATGTAAAGAAGATTGGACGAATCCTGAAGAAATTAAAACCGTTATGGGCGCTGGTTATGGCAATTATGCCCGATCAAAACCAAAAATTTGCGAAAATGCTATTCGTGAAGAACATGGTTTACCTTTACGTTTTAGCCATCATGGCGCTAATGTGACTGAAACGAAAAAAGAAGAAATCAAAACATCTATTTTAACTTATAAAGTGGCTTCCATTGGCCAACTCTTTCTAGGAAACCCTTACAAACTAGCCATAAGTGGGGTTAATAAACCCGCGGGATCAGCAAATATTGAAGTTAAAAAAAATCCTGAAGTGGATTCCGATGAGGATTTATACGGAAATGTTGACCTTAAGAAGAGTTATCAGTCCGACTCCGAAGAAGTCGATTAATGATCAGGCAACTTTCAAACTGCTTGATTGGCACGGACAAGCCTTCTTTCAGTGAGATGTTCAAATAAAGTAGAAATAAAAATTTAAAATGATTACTTTAAAAATATTTATGTGCTAAGAAATATTTGGAGGAAAAATGTTTAATTTATTTAGCAAAATTAGTCTTTCCGCTTTATTAACGGTTGTATCCTTGAGCGTTGTCAATTCTATGGCGGCAGGGGAATGTTACGATTTCTGTGAAACATCTAGTTGCGATCTCTGTGAACCATCAAATAGGATGTATATCGGAGGGTTTGGCGGGGGAATCTATTCAAACTCTTCAAAAATGACGCAGCAGGGAACAGCGTTTTTTACAGAGGATGAGGGTGGGCCTTTAGCTGTCATTGCAGAAGGACATACAAAGTCAACTTCAGCAGGATTTGGCGGCGCACAAATTGGATACGAATGGTCGCGACCTATCGGGTGTTCAGGTTGGACCCTGGCTCCTGCATTAGAGCTAGAAGCGTATTGGTATAGTCATACTAAAAAGGGACATCTTATTAACTCCACAGACATAGATAGGTTGCCTGAACACGATTTTTTAGATACTTTTAAATTGAATACAGGTGTTTATCTAGCTAACTTAGTTTTTTCAGTAAATAATCCCTGCTTTAGTGGATTGACTCCATATGTAGGTGTGGGAGTGGGTGTAACACGCATTTCCATTAAAAATGCCGATTCGTTACAAGTGGCTCCGGTAGAAGCTGGAGTTAATCACTTCAACTCTAAACGACACGATTCAACATGGGCTTTTGCGGCGCAAGCAAAGGCTGGACTTCGGATTAATATTTGCCAGTCCATCCACCTTTTTGGAGAGTATCGCTATTTGTTTGTCGACTCCAGCAATTATATTTTTGGATCTACTGTTTACCCTACTCATGCACCAACATCTCCATGGAATGTTAAAATTAACAATATTCAATCGAATGCGTTTGCTGTTGGTATTCAATTCGACATATAATTCAGCATTGACAGTGTACACCGGATTGAATCGATCAAAAGTAACCCAACTGAAACGGTCTGGCTATTTTCTTTTGCAGCATATATTTACGGGCATTTAAGAAAATCGCTAGATGGCGGCCGGCCGGTGCCAGGCACTGCCATGTCAATAATCTTCAGAGTTGTTAAGTAGGAATTGAGTGGGAAGAAGATTATCAACATGGCAATGCCAGGCACCTATGCGTCAGATAATTGCCACTCCAAGTTGTCAGTTGCCTGGCACCGCCCGCTCGCCTCTAGCGATTTTTTTACTGCACACTTCCTAAATGTCAGAAATTACTTTAGCCTGAAAAATTTTGCCATGACTGCAAGCGGCCGCAAAAAGCCGCAAGTTCTTGACGTAATCCTAATGTTTTTTGCGCATACTGTTGTTGGAGCTGCTGATACTCCTTTCGTCCACTTTCAGTTTCAATGCTGATTGGAGCATACCCTTCGTTTTGTAAGTCATAAGGACTTGCCCGCATGTCTAATTCCCGCCCCTCTAAAGCCAATAAAAAGGCTTTTGCAATAAAGTCAGAGCCTATCCATGGCCATAATTTAGTTGCCCATTTATAAATGTCCATATTGGCGTGTAAACAGCCAGCTTGTTCATTTTGAATGCGATTTTGTAATGCAGGTTTAAATATATTTAGAGGTTTGGCTTGAGGAGTAAAAAAACGATAGGCATCGTAGTGTGTGCAACAGAGGTTTTGACTTTTAACAAAACGCGCTAATTCATCAGGTGGTAAACGCAGGGAGTAGTCCGCATGACGAAGTTCTTCAGGTGACATGCGATAAACCATGGCCCATTCATGCAATCCAAAACATCCAAATCGGGGAGTCCTCTCTAAAATTGCCTTGCATAGTTGTTCTATAAATGTGACCAACGTCAATGCCTGACCTTGCAAACGTTGAGGGTTTAACCGCAAAATGTTGTGGTTTAGTTCAAACCAATAATTGCTAAATTCAGGGAGTTCTCTTTCTTCTTCGATCATTAATGACTCTTCAAAGGAAGGCACCCATTGTTTCAATTTTGCGGGAGAAAAACTGTAATAAGTAAAAAGAAAATCGTAGACAGGATGTTTTTGTTTCAGTGCGCGGCGTAGTAAAAATGCATTGGTCATTGGGCTGACAAGAGTTTGATGGGCATTTGCCCGTTGTGTCCAATCTGCTGGTGATAAAAGCTTCATCATGTTGTAAAATAAAAAACCGAATAAATTTGTAATTGCTCAAAAAATGGAGGTAAAAAAGAGGTTGGCCGTCGGTTTGGAGTGTGTGTGGCTCTGCCACCGCTTTTATGACGAGTCCGGCTCTGCCGGCGAGATCACTCAGGAGGGCAAAGAATGAGGCCTCTTTTGAATAGTCCTTAACAAGAATCCAATCCGCTTGAAGACAGTTCCCCATAGTCTTTAGGCTTAAATGAACCAATAGGCTAAGATATCGTCAACTGAATTTATTCTAAAGTGATCTCGCCGGCAGAGCCGGACTCGTCGAAAAAGCGGTGGCAGAGCCACACGCACTCCACATAGCAACCAGCACCCCTTATTCTCTGTTAGCCTGATGCGTATGTGGCAGAGCCACATGCTCTCCAATCCGATAGCAGTTCCATGAATTTAATCTATTTTATAATCGACGAGCTTCCTAAAACTTCATATGAAATGAGCTTTGGCTTGATATCAGTTGCTTGGAGTGTCGGGAATGTCGTAAAAGATATTATTGTTAATATTCGCAATAATCCACCTCTTCCAATTGCTCCACTTGCTCTACTGGCTAAGGACCAAGTTGCGGCAAAATCTGGGCGCAAAGGTAGAGCTGAATAATTAAGCTACATTTGGCTATCGCTTTGCTTAAAACTTTAGGTTGAAATATCTCAGCAATAAAACCACCACTCACTCAAAACCACAAGTTATTAAGTATGGAAGATTGCTAAATTACGCAAGTTTTGGATAAGCGATGTTCTTAGATATTAAAGCTAATAATTCCTCTTGCAGCTTCAAGGCATTTTCTCTGCTAAGTCCGCATAGCGGCAAACGGCATACACCTGCAGGCAAATCAAATAATCGGTGCATGGCTTTTATCGGGATGGGGTTTGTTTCCATAAATGCAAGTTTGACCATCGGCATTAATCTAAAATGAATTTCTCTTGCTAACTCAAAATCTCCCCCTGATATGGATTCAACAAGATTTTTTACTTCCAATGGAAACACATTGCTAATGACAGAGATCACTCCATCACCCCCTAGAGCCATCATTGGCAATGTCAAGGCATCATCGCCGCTCAATACGCTAAAATCAGGACGCACTGCTTTAGTCAAATGGATCACATCATTGATTTGAGAGATATTTCCCGAAGCTTCCTTGATTCCAACTATTGCAGGAATCTCTAAAAGTCTAGCCAAAGTTTCCGTCTGCATATTCTGACCGGTTCGTCCAGCAATGTTATAAATAATTATAGGAAGATTAGTTGCGTGTGCAATCGCTTTGAAGTGTTGATAAAGTCCTTCTTGAGTCGGCCTATTGTAATAAGGAGTGACGATTAGGGCAGCATCTGCACCGGCAAGCTCAGCTGATAATGTATCTTCGATGGCTTGCCTTGTCGAATAACTGCCTGTGCCAATAATGAAGGTGGTTCTTTCATGACATTCCTTCTTTGCAACTTCAATAATTAATTTCTTTTCTTCTTTTGTTAAAGTTGGAGCTTCTCCGGTCGTTCCAAGAACAACAAGTCCATCGATTCCATTTTTTATTTGGCGTCGGATGAGATGAATCAATCCTTCTTGATCCATTTGTCCTTCATCATCAAAAGGGGTAATGAGAGCAGTGAATGCGCCGGTAAAAGATTTCATAATTCCCTTCCTGGTAAACTATCAATTTAATCTTTACAGTGTACTAACATATCATCCAAAGTAAAGACGCCTTTTTTTCCTATTATCCATTGCGCTGCCGTAAGAGCTCCTTCGGCGAATCCTTCCCGATTACGTGCTGTATGAGTGAGGGTGATGGAATCGACAGGCGAGTCATAAATGATTGAATGGGTTCCGGGAATGCTTCCGACGCGCACACTTGAAAAAACTACCGGAGGGGAATGATATTGATTTAATTGATTCGCAATTGCATTGGCTGTTCCGGAAGGACTATCTAATTTCTTACTATGGTGCATTTCAATACCTGCAACTTCATAAGGGTTGGATTCAGAGAAAGTATAAGATGTCATAAGTTTTGCTGCGTGGTCGATAATTTTTAAAAATAATGCAATTCCAATTGAGAAATTAGGGGAATATAAAAAGCCTGTTTTTGACTCAGCAATAATTTGTTTGATTTTTAGCAGATGATCATCATCCCATCCTGTGGTACCCATAATAATGTCTTTTTTTAGGGAAGCGAGAAATTTGACGTTTTGTAAGACTGTTTGAGGGGTAGAAAAATCGATGCAAACATCGGCTAAACTAATGGAAGAGTTTGACTTAGTGCGTAAGGGGTTTTTTGAATCGATGATCGCAACAATCTCATCCCCTTTTTCTTCTGCCAGTTTATGGATCAGTTTGCCCATATTGCCATGGCCGATTAATGCAAGTTTCATTTATTTACTGCTTTACGGATTCTTTGAGAATAATTTTCCAAAGGTGATCCATTTGTTGATTTTGCTGTGTTGTCAAGTTGTGTATAACAATAAAACAATCATCATTTTGGGTAAATGCCCTTTTAGTCCAGTTTGCCGATCCATTAACTAAAATTTGATTATCGATATACAGGAATTTATGATGGAGCAGAGGTCCTTCCAAACTAAGAGAAGTATGAACTCCATTGTCTTTAAGCATTTTAACGACAGCAGAACTTGCGCCTTTCCCTGAATAGTGATCAATCACCACTTGTGTCTCCACGCCCCTTTTTTGCGCATCAATGACCGCTTGAGCTAAATCGTGTCTAGTCCATGTAAACATCGCAATGCGTATCGTCTTTTTGGCACTTCCGATAAGATTTTTTATACGAAGCAAAGCTTTCTGATCGTCAGGCAAAAACCACAGTTCTATTTCTTGCCCTCCAATCATGAAATTTTCATTTAGAAAGGGAGCTCCTTTACCTTCAATCCCTAAGTTTTCTGCCTTTTGATGGATCTTTTGTGCAAGATTTTTACTGTTTAATGCGATGACTAAATTTCCGTGCATTCGCAGTGATTCTGTGGTCATGTTTGCAGAACCTAACCATACTTTTTCTTCGTCTACCACCAAAATTTTCTGGTGCATGAGTCCTGGTCCGTATCTGCGCGTCGTGTCGACCAGATCGCCAAGTTTCGAATCTGCATAAGGGGAAGCTTTCGCATCACAAACAACTTTCACATCAACGCCTTTTCGGCTTTGATTTTTTAAACAATTAATGACCTTTCGATCGGTGAGGGAATAAATTAACAATAAAACTGATTTTTTCGCGTCATCGATAGCTGTCGTAAAAACATGGCTAAGATCATCATTTGCTTGATTGGCGTAAAAACCAATAGAAACAGTTGAATCGATCGATTGGATTCCAACAGGCTGCCCTCCAATCCAAAAGGCAATCGCACAAATAAACGAGAACAATAAAGTCATTAAATAGGTTTTTATACGCTTAGTAGAAATTTGAATAAAATGAGGCTGCGGATTACGTTTCATAAGGGATGAGAGATCGAAAGTGAGAAGGCGCCTGATAACCCTTGTTGCAGACCAGTATAGCGGCGCCTAACTTCATCGTTTTTAATCGCTAAAAAGATTGCTTTCTTGGAACCGACGAGAATGACAAGTTTTTTTCCTCTTGTCACCGCGGTGTAGAGTAAATTACGGTGCAGAAGCTTAAAATGAGTGGTGTGGACGGGAATGACAATACAGGGACATTCACTTCCTTGATATTTATGCACAGATACGGAATAGGCCAAAACTAGTGCATCGAGATCTGAGAATTCATAAATCACTTCCCGCTCTTCTATTTTAACAATCACTTCCTGCTCAACATTATCGATGGAAAGAATGATTCCTATGTCTCCATTGTAAACTTCTCTTTTGTGGTCGTTACGCGTTTGCATCACCTTATCGCCCGGAAGAAAGCGGCGTCCTGCCCATAAAAGAGGGGTACCGTTGGGGTTAAGGGAGGCTTGAAGGACTGTGTTTAAATTTTCAATCCCGATGATGCCGCGGCGCATGGGGGCGATGACTTGGATATCGAGAAATGGATCTAGCCCATATTTAGTGGGTAAGCGTTGACTGACTAAGCTTAAAATGTTGCGGAGAACATCTTCCGGAGTTTCAGCCTCGATAAAGAAGAAGTCACTATCGCTTTGATTGCTGATATCGGGAAAAGTGCCATTATTGATGCGATGGGAATTAGTAATAATGCGCGAACCTGCCGCCTGTCGGAAAATTTCGTTGAGAGATGTGACGGGGACAGCTTTTGAGTAGATGATGTCTTTCAATACATTTCCCGGACCTACGCTTGGCAATTGATTAATGTCACCGACAAAAATAACGCGCGCAGTACTTGGTATTGCTTTTAAAAGACTATACATCAAGTAAGTATCAATCATGCTTGCTTCATCGATGATGATTAAATCGCACTCTAAGGGCTTATCGAAACCGCGCTTAAATTTGCCTACTTTAAAATCATATTCCAGCAAGCTGTGAATAGTCCTCGCTTTTTTGCCGGTAATTTCAGTCATTCTCTTTGCTGCACGTCCTGTCGGCGCTGCCAAAATGATTCGATCCGTCAAGTTTTCTGAGATCGCCAGGATCGCCTTCGTGATTGTGCTCTTTCCGGTTCCCGGACCCCCTGTAATGATTTGAAATTTATCTTTCAATGATTGAGCAACCGCTTCTTTTTGATTTTCTGCCAGTTGTATGGATAATTTTGACTGCACCCATTCCAATGCTTTAGGGATGTCGACCTTGCGCAAACTGCATCCGGCCTGCTTTAAGCGTGAAATTTGTTTGCAGATGCCGGCTTCAGCAAGAAAGAGCGGTCGCATCCAGATAAATCGATCGCATTTCCCTTCATGCACCATTTCGCTTATTTCGATTCGTTTTTCTTGAATTAAGATCGGCATCCGCGCTTCAATGGTTTCTTTAGGGACCTCTAAAGCGTCGATAGCCAGATTGATCAATTCGTTAACAGGGAAGCACACATGTCCATCATCACATTGGTCTGAAAGGGTTTGTTCAATGCCGGCGTCGATCCTGCCCGGTGCATCTTTTGGAATACCTAATTTTTGGGCGATCGCATCGGCAGTGCGGAAACCTATCCCATGGATATCTTTTGCTAAATAAAAAGGATTTTCCTGCACTTTTTTTATACTTTGATCGCCGTAGGTTTTATAGATTTTTTGAGCGAACGCAGGGCTCACCCCATGCGATTGCAAAAAAACCATCACATTGCGGATAGATTTTTGTTCAGACCATTTTTCGGTGATTGTTTCGATGCGTTTTTTCCCTAATCCTTCAATTTCGTAAAGTCTTTCAGGATGCTGATCAATAATGTTGAGGGTTTCGCAGTCGAATTTTTCAACGATGCGCGCAGCGTATTTTGGACCGATCCCTTTGATTAAGCCTGAGCTTAAATATTTTTTAATCCCGATCACATCTGCAGGCGATTCGACTCCGTGGGATTCAACCACGAACTGTTGTCCATAAACCAAATGAGTTTTCCATTGCCCTTTACACCGAACAGTTTCTCCCGGTTGTAAAGCAGGCATGTTTCCTACTATGCAATGAAAATCTTTGTTGTTTTTTGATTTTAACTGGGCAATGGTATAGCCATTTTCGGGATTTTGAAATGTAATCTTTTCAATGTAACCCAGAAGCTCGTCCATAAAAGAATCATGTGGTAAAAATAATAAGTTGATTGGAAGGGTGATTATCGATGTTTTACTTAATTATTTACCAGCAATAATAAAATGAATGTTTTTTGGATAATGCTTAGTGGGGGACATATTTCTACCTACATCTTTTCTTTACAACCTGCAATCTGCAATATAGCGTTTTCAATAAATTGACTGTAAAAAAATTCAACGCAAAGGGAGCGAAGACGCAAAGGGAGCGAAGAAAAAAAAGAAAAAAACAAGAAAAAAAGGAAAGAAAAAAGGAAATTTAAACTCGAAGAAACTTTCTTATCTTTTTTCTTTGTGTCCTTTGCGCTTTGCGCTGAATTATTCACAAAGCATTGAGTTACCTTTTGGACTGTTGACAATCTTTTCTTATTCGAAGTAATGTGAATTTTTGTAAATATAAGAGGATTATTATGAAAATACTGTTTTACCTATTAGGTTTTTCTATTGCAGGATTAACCCCAATAGCGCAATCTTTTGGAGATGAGCATGGCGGAATACACATCCATCTTAATTGCGGTGAAAATGTCGAAGATGAAGTGAAAGTTCCCTGTTTCTGCATGGAACAAAAACCCTGGTACCACCACCAGCATTTTGATTATTACGAAAACGTAGAAGCCCAAGCGGATCGATTGCAAGATGACACAGCCTGGCCGGGACAACGGGAAGATTTCTCGGATATCCTACTTAGATAAGATGAAATAAATATCCAAATGCCAATTTTTAGCAAAGAAAGTCTTGAGACCTTAAGGCAACGCGTCGACCTCGTCGACGTGCTATCTGCCCATATGGATTTAAAGAAATCCGGCGCTGCCTATAAAGGATTATGTCCCTTCCACGATGAAAAAACCCCCTCTTTCACCGTGCAAAAGGGGGATACTCATTACCACTGCTTTGGCTGCGGCGCCCATGGAGATTCCATTCAATTTCTCATGGCACATCTGAAAATGAGTTTTTTAGATGCTGTTGAAAGTCTTGCACAGCGCTTCAATGTGCCTTTGCAAGTTATCGAATCATCTCAAGAATATACTGGACCTAATAAAAGCGCTTTGAAAGAAGCATTGGATTGTGCCTGTAGTTTTTTTCAATTAATGCTTCTACATACGGAGAAAGGGCATGAAGCCCTCCAGTATTTATACAAAAGAGGGATAGATCTCGACTTTATCCAGCATTTTCGTCTGGGATTGGCTCCTGAAGAACCCGGAATGCTAAGAAAGGTTCTTAACGGCAAATTTATTAAGGATGAAGTGATGGCCGATGCCGGTTTAATCACAAAAAAAGAAAGCGGATTACGCGATTTTTTTCAGGATAGAATTACTTTTCCTATTTGTGATGCAGCAGGTGCCGTTATTGGATTTTCTGCCCGCAAATATAAGGAAAAAACTTTTGGCGGTAAATATATCAATACGGCCGAAACTCCTCTTTTTAAAAAATCAAAAGTTTTGTTTGCTCTGCATCACAGTCGTCGTCGCATTGCCAAAGAGCGCAAAGCCATTATTGTTGAAGGGCAGATCGATGCGCTGCGTTTGATCGCATCGGGATTCAACATTGCTGTTGCAGGACAAGGAACAGCTTTTGGGGAAAGTCACGCCAATGAATTGATCAACCTTGGTTTAAATGAAGTTTATTTGGCTATGGATAGCGATGAGGCGGGCAGGCAAGCCACTTTAAAGATAGGGGACTTCTTTCAAAAGGCAGGTATTGAAGTTAAGGTAGTTGTCTTACCTTTCGGCGAAGATCCGGATTCTTTTTTGCGAAGCAAGGGACCGGAAGCATTTTTAAAATTGATGGAATCTTCTACTGATTACTTAGCTTTTGTTGTGAAAGTCTATTCGCAAAAAATGAATATAGAGTCGCCTGCCGGAAAGAATGAGCTCGTGCAGATTTTGACAAAGCAAATTAGAAGCTGGGAACATCCGTTGATGGTGCATGAAAGCCTGCGCAAGTTGGCGCATTTAGTCAGAGTTCCGGAGTCAATGCTTGGCGTGGGCCAGGATTATATGCCGAATATCTATGTTAAAAAAGCAGGCAATGCAGGTTTGCAGTCAATAGACCCGGATAAGATTTTAGAGTCTGATTTTATACGTTGGCTGCTCTTGGCTGGTCATCTCAGTAAAAATTTTATTGAATTAGCTGGATTGAATATTAAGACTGAAGATTTGCGGCTTGAAATTTGCCGAAGACTGTATGAAGCTTATCTAGAATGTTACCGGGAAAACACCCCTTGTGATTTATTGGCTTTAGCCATTTACATCGATGATTCTGAAGGGCAAAAGGTTCTGTCCGAAATTTTGCAAAAGAAGGTTAATCTCGAACGTGCAGAAGAGCAATATCGCGAAACACTTAAAAGGATCCTGGACCGTAATTGGATGGAAATTCGAGAAGAAGTGAAATCTAAAATACAGAGCGCGCAATGTTCGGAAGAAGAAGTTTTTGAATTGACTAAGAAATTTGATGAATTAAGGCGCAATCCACCTATCATCCTGAACTGCCGTTTTTAGGATTATTATAAAATCGATATAGGCTGCCCATGCTCATTTTCAAATTTTTTAATTTCAAAATTTAGCTGCATTATAGTTGGACTACCATTATATTTTCTTAGCAGAAGGGTATAAAAATTTTCGTCTGAATTAAAAACAACAGTTTTTGTTTTTTCATGAATAAATTCCTGTACTGCCATTAAATGTGCAGAAGGCAGTGCACCTTCAGAGAACCTTTTTGTGGCAAAATATTCTGTAAAACTAGTGCCGCTAGGAGGGTTTGTTTTGGGATGATCCACATTCATGTCATTTAGTATCTTCGATGTAAACTTTGTGATTACCCTTGTTATTTCAGATTGAGCTACCCCTCTTGTTCCATAATCAGCTCCTAATTGACTGACGCAGTATTCTTGAAAACTTGTCCCCTCTCCTTTATTAGGAAAATAAACATTTAATATATCAATTTCTGAAAGGACTTGTTCCTTATTTAGGTTAAAGGGTAATGGTCGCTGTGCGGTTACGGATTGCTGACTGTCCGGCTGATTGGGATTGGATACGGATTCCGGTTCCGGTGGAGTTGAATGAACAGGCGTATGAACCTCTGAAGAAGTGCTGGGATTCTGATCCTGAGGACGCGTGTTTAACTGATTCAATCCTATTTGTTGTATAGAGGCATTGTTTACAGGCGACACACGTGGAGTAGAAGAAGGCAAATGATCAGCAACAATTTTTAAATGTTTATAACAATCACCCTGTTTATCAATAGGGACTTCAATACCATCTTGATAGATGTTGACTTTATCCCCTTTTTGCACAAAATGGAGCCACATAGTTGTTGACCCATCGTTCACGGCAAACGAAACGCCATTGGGATCGGCATAGGGTTTATAAGTAAAGTTATCACGAGTAAATTCTTTTTCAGCATTGCGTTGAATATTTAACTTTGCGTCTTGAAAGAAAGCTTGAAAATAGGGCTTTGCGTTATAAGCATTGCTTAATATTTTAGAGAATTTTTCCATGTTTTCTGGTTGGACCTTAACACCTTCGTCAAATACTGAGACCTCTCCTTCAGGACTTAAGGTGAATTTTATCATAGAAGCCTTTATTTTTCCGTCGGCTTGCTTTTCATCAAGTACGATTGTAATACCATTTGCTTCTGTGTAAGATCTATACCTGTTCCCGGCTATAGTGAAATCCTCTTCACTTTTAATGCGCTCTTTCATCTCCTTAATTTGATTTTTTGGGGCAAGTTGACCAGCAATAGTTCCCACTCTTCCGTTTAAAGGGGGAGAAGAGGTATTGGCTTCATTAGCTTTTTGAATACATGCCATGACAATTGGGGTAATCACTGTCAGCCAAGAAGTAGCAGTTAATATTGCTAATACTTTATTACCATGCCAAAGCACAGAAGGGGAAAAGTATTCTTTGCAGGCAATATCAACCGCTATATTTGTCGGTCTTGAATTTGGTTGAACCGGTGATGATGCTGACATAATTTTACCTCAAAAAACGCATGTGTTCATAGGTAATTACTTTGTATTTAATTATAATCACTATTATAACCTTAATTGCAATTTTATAGGATAGTTTTATGTGTTTTTAATTTACAATTTTTAATATTGTTAATTAAGGTAAAAATCGCTGTTGTCTTTCTTTAGTTGGAATGATGCAACTTCTAGTTTTGAAGAATTTGTGTCGATTCTTGGCGATTAAACGATATCCCCAATCATATAGAAATGAAGGCAAAAAAGAAATTATCCCTGGAATTGACCAGACATTTCCTAATAACCATAAAATGCGTAGAGCTCCTTTACCAAGAAGATAAAAATGCGGGTCGTTCGATTGATAGTTTTCAATGAGTATCAAGCTGTCCTTATTTCTCATTTCATTAGGTAATTGCTTGAGGAGTTGATTTGCTGTTGTTCCTTGAAGAGGGGCGAAATCAAATAGTTCTTTGGAATCTTGATTAAGGATGAATTGGACAATCAGATCGCAAAATCCGCATTCGCCATCATAAAAAACTAAATGTTTTGCCATAAAAACCGCTTATTTATTTTGATATACCATATGGAGTGCTTGTGGCTTGCCACATACGCATCAGGCTATCAGAGAATAAATGGCGCTGGTTGCTATGTGGAGTGCGTGTGGCTCTGCCACCGCTTTTTCGACGAGTCCGGCTCTGCCGGTGAGATCACTCAGGAGGGCGAAGTATGTGCCCACTTTTCGAAGCATCTGATACAGAAGAAAATTGCTTTTTGTGAATGCCTGGCCAATAAGAGGCTTTAACCACACCTTCCTGAGTGATCTCGCCGGCAGAGCCGGACTCGTGGAAAAAGCGGTGGCAGAGCCACACGCACTCCAAACCGGCGCCGCCTAGAGCTGCCTTGCTAGTGTCACTTGTTAACCAGTGACTAATGATTTCGATTTTCCGCATAAACAAGCAATGACGCTTTTTTTGCCTTTACATTTACAGGCCATTTGCTCATCCGATTCTTTTGGGCATGTACATCCTGGTTTTTTTCCATCTTTGCAAGCTATGCATCCACTGCAGCCGGGTCGATGGCATTTTTGGCAAGATAATTGAGGTTGCTCAGATTCAGATAGCGGTGCTGAAAAATCTCCAGCAATTGTGCCGCAGGTAAGACATAGTGTGCAAGCAACTAGGTATAGAAAAGATTTCATGGTAATTCTCCTATAGTTATATATTTAAAAAGAGTGCGCAGATCAAAAAGGTTTTCCAAAAAAGGTTTTTGAGTCCTTTCATTTTTGCATTTTTTTTTCTAAAGTCAACTAAAATATCAATGAAAATTAACAATTTAAGGTTTTTGAAATTTATTTATCGTTTCGGTTAATAGTGCAAGAATTTTTCCCGATTAATTGATAAAAGGCACACCAACTTGCCACCGCCTCATAGAAACAAAAAACAGCAAAAGCTAAAATAATCCAGCTAGATAGCCACCAGGCTAAAATTAAAAGAAGAATCCCAAAAAAAGCCCTAAGAAGTCGGTCGTTTAGCCCAATATTTTTCGTCATGTTTTCCCTTGCTTAAATATCTTGTATTATTTTAAAGACACTAAAATGTCAAGAAAAACAAACAAATTACATGGGAAGCCATGCAAAGCGATCATACAGTGGCCATTATTGGAGCAGGCCCCATCGGCATCGAGCTGGCTATTGCTTTAAAGAAAAATGGGATTAGTTTTATACAATTTGACAAAGGGCAAGCAGGGCAAAGTATTTACGATTTCCCCTTGCAAACTCATTTTTTTAGTACTTCTGAAAAAATCGCCATCGCTGACAATCCTATTCAAGTGGCAGACCAGCAAAAGTGTACACGTGAAGAGTATTTAGCTTATCTTCGTTGTTGTATTTTAGAACATAATCTTCAAATCAATACTTTTGAAAAAGTCGCTTCAGTGCGTAGCTGTCAGACAAGAGGAAAGTTTATCCTTGAAACTGTTTATGGAGATGAGAAACGTTCCTACCAAACAACATTTGTTGTCTTTGCCACGGGTGGTACTGCTTTCTCAAGGAAGCTGGGTATACCCGGTGAAAACCTTTCTCATGTTTCAAGTAAGCTGATGGAACCCCATCTGTATTTCCAAAAGCAAATTGCAATTGTGGGTTCGAGAAACTCTGCTGTAGAATGGGCATTAAGGGCTTTTCATGCCGGGGCAAAAGTGACTTTAATTAGTCGTCGAGAGATTTTTGATACCGAACATGTGAAATATTGGCTTTTACCGGAATTAAAAAATCTTGTGAGGGAGGAATATATTCGATGTATTTTTAGTACGCAAGTCATTGAAATTTCGGCAAACAAGTTAAAACTTTTGAATATAAATGGAGAGGTCTCTGAGATTCACGCTGACTTTGTGGTAAAAGCTATTGGTTTTTTAGCAGATATGTCTCTCTTAGATTACGTTGGGGTGACAATTGCTGCAGATAATATTCCTTTATTTAACCCTGAAACAATGGAAACAGATATCGCTAATTCATTTGTTATAGGAACTGCCACTGGTGGAACTCAATTAAAATATAAGATTTTTATCGAAAACAGTCACGAGCATGTAAACAAAGTTGTGGAAATGATTGGGGCTCGATTAGGAAAAGTTATCAAAATGCAAAAAAAAATTAATTTAGGAATGATTCCAGAACAATGAATCGTTCATGTTATATATTATTATTATATATATTGTAAGCGTTCACGGGGTGGCGGTGGATGTGTCGTTGCTGCCTCGCGAAGCGGGCGCAACGACATATCCACCGCCACCCCGTGAACGCTTACATTCTAAATAGCTTAATATATTAATTGCTTCTTTGAGTAACTTCTCAATAAGTCATGACAAAAAAGGTAGTCAGGTTGTCCCGACCTAGTTGTTGATGGATTCAAGGCCGGGACGGCCTTGTTACCTTGTGTTCGCTGCCATGACTTATTGAGAAGTTACGGTGGTTTACCCATACGACTCCAAAATTTTTGTTTAAATTAAACCTAAAAACGGCAGTTGAATACGATAAAGTGATTCTAACTCAAAAGATTACATTACTTTATCATCTTGAACTGCCGTTTCCGGGTTAAAAGATTGTTCTTAAAATTCATAGCCGATGTTAAGGGTGAGTGTCGATGATTTCCAATCTAGGCTGCGAAGGGCAGAAACAGCATCGATATTTTCGACAATAGACTTGCCTTTATTTCCACAGAATTGCTTATAATCAAATTCAACTCCCACATACCAAAAATCGCAGAATGTGTAAATACCACCACATCTAAATTCATTTCCATAAGCGCGGTTAGAACGCAGATGGCTTGGGAGTCCTCCGAGAGAAAAAGCAAAATGTTCTTTTACAGTCCCACGAAATCTCGCCCAATGATAATAATAATCCACAAAAAGTTGCAATTCGCAGCTTGCTTGGTATGCCAAAGCAAAACCAACCCAAGGACCACTCCAACGGAATTTATAGTCATTATGCGCTAAAATTTTCTCAGAAGCAGGCAAAAACACATTTGTATAAACACGGCTTTTAAACCGCTGTTGATGATAGGAATATCCGGCCAGTGGAGCAAATGAAATTCGGGTACAATCGAAGTTGAATTGGTAACCAAGTCCTCCTGAAAGATCGTAAACATTTCCTTTAGGAGTTGATTTGTAATTAATATTTTCTTGAATACCGCCATCGGCAAAATATTTTTGCGATCCGCTCTTCGTAAACCAACCGTAGTCAAAATCAACTTTTAGAAGAAAGTGTTCGCAAGCTAAAAACTGTGCGTTAGCTTCAATAATGCCAATCCCGACATTTTGCCATCTTTCTTCGATCTGACGTCCAGGATCATATGAAGGGAATGTTTTCCATTTCAGTTCGTCTCGGCGATAACCGCCCCCCACATCAAATGTTAAGACGGAATCAAAGCCGAAACAATCATTGTCGCAATATGAGTCGTAACAATCAGCACTCAAAGACTGGCAGGCAAGCGATAGACAAGCCAGTGTCAGTAAGAATTTTTTTTTCATTTAACCTCCAAAGATATTGAGAATGGCTATAGCTATATGCTCTTCTCAAAAAAAAGGCAAGTAAGATTAAGAAATACCGGCATAACTCCCTAGATCGTTGAATTAAAATCATTGCTTTACAAGAATGGTTAAAAAAATAAACTTTAAAGCCAATTCAGGTTTAACAAAAGGAAGGGAATATGGCTTTATATAACAAGTTTATGGTGAATTTTTTTTCTTTGTCTATGTTGGTTATGGGGAGTTCTTTACTTACAGCAGCAGGCTGGCAGCAACCCCCCAAACAATTTACAACTAGTGAACATGCATTTGATTTAGTTGGGGCAACTGATGACAATGGAAATGCGCTCGCGGTATGGGTCGACACTGCAGCAATTGATGCAATACAATCCTCCTATTACAGTGCAAATTCACTGACATGGGGAGCTGATCAAGCTGTCAGTACTTTGCAAAGTGCAGATTCAAGTTTAGCTTTAGCTATGGATCGCACAGGCACGGCTGTGGCATTATGGCTTGAAGAAGGTACCGGGAATAT
>Ga0206928_1135_pt1 | contig 17978 bp, 14 predicted proteins | sample Alteio_BWOrgHeat_21_FD_152941 | JGI IMG/M metagenome (GOLD analysis project Ga0206928, IMG submission 152941) | Enriched cells from forest soil in Barre Woods Harvard Forest LTER site, Petersham, Massachusetts, United States -... | ecosystem: Environmental > Terrestrial > Soil > Temperate forest >... | reverse complement strand
AAGTCGGTGGTCAGGATGAAGCGCGCCAGGCCGTCCGCGATGCAGTCGAATTGCCCCTACTCCATGGCGATCTTTTCAAGGCTTACAACCACACCAGCCCCAAGGGCATTCTCCTCTACGGCCCGCCCGGTTGCGGCAAGACACTTCTGGGCAAGGCGACCGCCTACAATTTAACGCGCCAGCTTCGTGAAAAAACGGGCATCGATCACCGCGAGTATTTCATGCACGTCAAAGGGCCGGAAATCCTCAACATGTGGGTCGGCGAATCGGAACGTCAGGTGCGGGAACTCTTCGCGCGCGCACGCGAAAAAGCGAAGGAGGGCTTCCTCCCCTTCATCTTCATCGACGAGGCTGAATCGATCCTCGGCACCCGCCGGGCCGGACGCACCAGCGGCATCCTCAATACCCTCGTGCCGATGTTCTGCGCCGAGATGGACGGCATCGAATCACTTCAGCAGATGGTCATCATCCTCGCCTCAAATCGCGCCGACATGATCGACCCTGCCATCCTGCGTCCCGGTCGCATTGACCGCAAAATCAAGGTTTCCCGTCCAACCAAGAAGGGTTCAGAGGAAATTTACCGCATCTATCTCACGCCCAATCTGCCCTTTGATCCACAACTGCTGCGAGACCAGGGCGATGACCGCCAAAAAGCCGTCGATGCGATTGTCGAAAAAGTCATTGAGGCACAGTTTAGTCACCGCGAAGACAACCGCTTTCTCGAAGTCACTTTGCGCAGTGGTCGCCACGAATATCTCCATCGCGGCGATCTCGTCAGCGGCGCGATCATCGCGGGTATCGTCGAACGGGCCAAGGAAGCAGCCATCAAACGCGCCATCGCCTCGCCCGAACCGACCGGCCTCAGCATCCGCGATTTTATCGAGGCGCTCGACATCGAGTACAAACAGAACGACATCTTTCCACCCAACGACATCACGGAAGACTGGCTCAAGCTGGTCGATTATGATCCCGAGAACGTCGTCAAACTTTCACCAGTCAAACCCCGTCGCACCGAAGCCTCGGCCATTATTTAATTTCAAGAGGATATGTTACCAAAAACCTTATCCTTGAAAGCCCGTCATCCCGAGCTTGTCGAGGGATCAGACACAGATCGCCGATCTGCAACGGCTGAAAAATCGAAAAGAAACTTTTCTTCCAGTCATCTCCTGAAAAATGTTTTTTCGGAAATGTGTCTGATCCCTCGACAAGCTCGGGATGACGGAATCCTAAAAACAAGAAATTCCGTTAATTTGGCAAATTTAGTAATTCCGTAATTCCGTCAAAATTTCCCCATGCACACCCATCCGCCCCCCTGGTCAATCTGCTTCGGTTTGGAAACGGAATTGGGCATTACGGTGATGGAAGATCCCGAGGCCGATGTGGTCGAGGAATCAATCGCGCTCGTCCGTTCAGCAGCGCAGCACGGCGTGGCCAATCTCTGGGATTACGCAACCGAAGATCCCCATCGCGATGCGCGAGGATTCCGCGCCCAGGAACTTTTGCAGGACACCGACGAGGCCAATTACTATTCCCAGGATAGCCAGCGCGAACTGACCTTCCAGGAAATCAAGAGCGACCTTGTCCTGCGCAACGGCGCGAGGTTCTACAATGACCACGCCCACCCCGAGTATTCGACTCCCGAATGCGGCACGTTGATCGACCTCATTGCCCAGGACAAAGCAGGTGAACGGCTGCTTGAGGAATGTGCGCGGCAGGTGACTCGTCGCGGCAGTCGGACGGTCAAGCTCTATAAAAATAACACCGACTTTCGCGGCCACTCCTACGGCTGCCACGATAATTATCTCATCCCGCGCGTCATCCCGTGGGATCGGCTTGTCCAGGCGATGACCCCCTTTCTCGTCACGCGCCAGCTTTATGCCGGAGCGGGCAAGGTCGGGTGGGAATGCGAGAACAACCCCGGTGGCATGGGCGGTTTCCAAATTTCGCAACGCGCCGATTTCTTCTCCGAATTGGTCAGCATCGACACGATGAATCGTCGCCCGCTCATCAACACGCGCGACGAGCCTCACGCCGACCCGACCCGCTTCCGTCGATTTCACGTCATCGTTGGCGATTCCAATCTTTCACAATTCGCGACATGGTTGAAAATCGGCACGACCGCGCTCCTGCTCGAATCGCTGGAGCATGAAAACGCGCCCGAATGGTGGTCGCTTGCCGATGCCCTCGAAGCCCATCGCCAGATTTCCCGTGACGAATCGTTCCAATGGCTGATCCCGCTCGCCAACGGTAAGACGCTTCGCGCTGTCGATCTCCAGTATGAATTTATCCGCTGGGTCGAAAAACGGGTCAATCTCGATCATCCAGAAAAACGCCAGGTGCTTGCCGATTGGAAAGAAACGGTGACAACGCTCGAAAGCCAGCCCCTCACCCTGCATGACCGCCTCGACTGGGCGGCCAAGCGTCATCTGCTCGATGCCTTTCGCGAACAGGAAAAGCTCGAATGGGACAGCCCGTGGCTCCAGAGCCTCGACCTCGAATATCATCTCCTCAAGCATGATGAGGGACTTTTCTTCGCACTGGAAAGCTCGGGCCAGATGAAAACCCTCATCGGCGAAGCGGAAATCATCCACGCCGTGCAACATCCCCCCGTCTCCTCGCGTGCCTACCTGCGCGGACGCAGCGTGCTCAAGTTCGCCCGCGAAATGAAAACCGCGCAGTGGGACAATCTCGTCTTCAAGGTGGGCGACCAGATGTATCGCCTCGACATGAGCCAGGCCTTTCCCGGCATGCGCCTCGAGGAAATGATCGCCGCCATGGACAAATCAAAAACCATTCACGATCTCATTCGCGAATTGAACTTGAAACCGGTGTGATAAAGCCCATGACGGAATTACCAAATTTCAGATCGGCGATCCAGATGGCTGCATCGTCTTTGTCGAAGAACATACCACAGAGTGGAACCCCCATCAAAATTCCGTTAATTTGGTTAAATTTGGTAATTCCGTAATTTTGTAAAATCATTTCTTGAAGCCTATCCGATAGACGTTGAACTAACCCAAACCACGTTTAGATTTATCTTATGCCTGATCAAAACCAAAAAACACGGCCTACTGGCGGTGGCCCCGACGCTCCGGCTCCCGGCGGAGGTCCTTCCGCCCCAAAAGTCGAACGCCCCAACGTTGACGATCTCCTCAAGCGCATGCGCAAGGTTGATCCCGACCAGGCCAAGCGTTACCGCCAACGCACCGGCCAATGAACTCATTTGGCACTCGCCCCGGCGGGCCCGAAGGCACACACGCCACCGGAACCGGGGACTTCAGCGACTTGCTCCGCCGCAACGGGAATCACTCGATCCCGGCGGAAATTCTCCGCGCCTCCGCGCCTCCAACATCGACGGAAGCGACCACCGTCCTCTCCTTCCATTTCAAGGACGGCGTGCTCATCGCCGGGGATCGCCGCGCCACCGCCGGCAACGTGATCATGTACGACCGCGCCGACAAAGTGATCGAACTCGATAACGACACCATCCTCGCCATCGCGGGCACACCAGCCACCGCGTTTGAAATGGCGCGCACCCTGCAAACTTCATTTCAATATTATCGCCGCAGCCAGCTCCAACCGCTCAGCCTCAGCGCCAAGGTTCGCGCCCTCGGCAGGCTCATCAAAGACAACCTCGCGATGACGCTTCAGGGTGTCGGCATCGTCGTTCCCATCCTCGCCGCCCGCGATCCGCATCATCAACCCGAGCCGAGCCTCTATTTTTACGACGCGCTCGGCGCACAATTTCAGGCGGTCGATTTCGCCGTATCCGGTTCCGGTTCGCCTGCGGCGCGCAGCGTCCTGCAATGGATCAACCGCTGGAGCGGCCAGCCCACTTCGCAACGTGACGAAAAGCAGGCGGTGCAGCTTGCGCTCCAGTTACTCGATGTCGCCGCCGAATCAGATTCCGCGACGGGCGGGGTCGATCGCCGTTCGCACGTTTTTCCGCAGGTCAAATTGCTGACCCGCGACGGCCTGCGCTCCGTGTCGGTCGAAACCCTCCGCGAAAGCTTCACCGCTCTCGAAGCGGCACAAAAATAAGCCCATGACCGAAGAACCTTACCGTTGGTTGGAAGCGATCCAGAATCGTCGCGAATACATCGAGGATCAACTCACGCCCGGCCTACCCGTTGTCGCGATCAGCGCCGACCCCGGCATCCTGCTTCTCACCGTCAAGACCTCCACGCCGAAGCTCTTCGAGATTTATGATCATCTCGCCCTTGGCAGCCTCGGTCATCCCGCCGACATCGAAAAAGTGCGGCAAACCGTCATCGACGCCGCGCACATTGACGGCTTTACCCGCTCCCCAAGTGATGTCAGCGCGAGACGGCTCGTCAGTTATAACCTGGCGCCCGCGCTCAAGGCGGCTTTCGAGCAGATTTTTGCCGCGCCCCTGCTTTTCCGCGGCATCCTCGCCGAACTCGGCACCACACCTGCCGATGACGCCATCTGGCGGGTTGATTACGACGGCTCGTTCTCGGCACAAAGCGGAACTGAACTTGCGCACGGCATGGTCATCAGTGGCCCGCGCCAGGTCGCCAGGGATTGGGCGGCGCAGACTCCGAAGGTGACGCTCGAACGCGGCCCGCTCAAGACCGCTGCGCTTTCAGCATTGCGCCTGCTCGTCTGGGCCAAATTGCGCGGCACGAAAGACCAGGGCATCGAGTTTTCCGCCGTGCCCACCGACGTAGCCGCACTCAAGGAAAAGCTCGGCACCGAAGCCCTCGAATTCGCGCTCCTCGACCGTTCCCTGCTCTCGCTTCCCATCACCTACCGCGTACCCTCCGCAGAAGAATTGGGGCTTTAATCATGTAGCGGTGGTCTATGACCGTCGCTACATTACGAAGCTCAGACGATCTTTGCGACGAGATACGCAGGCAGATCGGCAATCGCGATCCGCTCCTGCTTCATGCTATCGCGATGACGGAGCGTGACCGTTTCTTTCTGACCGACTTCGATGGGCGTACCTGTCGCGGAAGTGGATGCTTCTTTCACGCCTTCAAGCGTCTCGAAATCGACGGTGATGCCGAAGGGTGTCCCCTCCTCGTCGATACGGCGATAACGCTTGCCAATAGAACCGGCTTCGTCGTAGGCGACCTTCATCAGCGGTTGCAGGCTTCTCAGCACTTCCTTGGTCTTGGCGACGAGTTCCGGCTTGTTCTTGAGCAGCGGGAAAATACCGGCCTTGATCGGCGCGAGGCGCGGCACGAATCGCAGCACCACACGCGTTTCCTCCTTGCCACTCTCCTCGTCCTTCACCGTTTCCTCTGCGTAGGCTTCGCAAAGCACGGCCAGCACGGTGCGATCGACGCCCGCGCTCGGCTCGACCACTTCCGGGAGATACTTCTTCTTCAACTCCTCGTCGAAATATTCGAGCGGCTTGCCGCTATGCTCCTGGTGTTGCTTGAGATCGTACTCACCACGATGGGCGATACCCTCAAGTTCCTGAACGCCGAATGGAAATTCGTATTCGAGATCGTAAGTGCCCTGCGAATAAAAGGCGCGATCCTTGTCGGGCACGGTCAGGACGTGAATTTTTGCGCGCGGAATGCCAATGGCCTCGTACCAGGCGAGCCGTTCTTCCTTCCACTTTTCCAGCCATTCGGGGCCAGTGCCGGGCTTCACAAAAAATTCGACTTCCATCTGCTCAAACTCGCGTGAGCGAAAGGTGAAGTTGCGCGGATTGATCTCGTTGCGGAATGCCTTGCCGATTTGCGCGATGCCAAAAGGCAACTTTTTGCGCGAAACTTCGAGCACATTCTTGAACTGCACGAACATCGCCTGCGCTGTCTCGGGCCGGAGATAGGTGACCGACGACTCGTCTTCAATCGCCCCAACATATGTTTTGAACATTAGGTTGAATGTTTTGGTTTCGCTGAGGAGTGAACCGTTTTCGGGATTGAATTTTGTCGAGTTTTCGACCTGTTCCGTTTTTTCCAAATCGAGCGAGATGATTTCTGAATCAGGAATTCCTCTGCTAATGTAGTATTGCCTAGCGATTTTTTGAGCAGACGCTTCCGGTTTGCCTTTTGGAACGAGAACGGCAAAAGGAAGAGGAACTGGCTCTGCCGTTTCTGTGAACGCCGTGGTCTCCACATTTCCAACCGAAAGTCGACTGATCTTCCTTTGCTTGATCCCTTTATAATAATAAACCGTCCCGCTCTGCGGCTCGATCTGGTCAGCACGATAACGCTTTTTGGTGAGTAAGCATTCCACCAGAGGATCGGAAAAGGTATCGACGTGGCCGCTCGCCTTCCACACGGCGGCGTTCATCAGGATCGAGCCGTCGAAGCCGACAATGTCGTCGCGTACCTGCGTCATGCAGCGCCACCAGTAGTCCTTGAGATTGCGTTTCAACTCGACGCCGAGCGGACCGTAATCCCATGCGCCGTTGAGGCCGCCATAAATTTCCGATGATTGAAAAATGAAACCCCGCCGTTTGCACAGGGCCACGATCTTGTCCATCTTAGCAATTGCTGCGGGATCTGCCATAAGAGTGGAAATCATCCCGGCAGAACACCTTCCCACGCAAGGGAAATCGACGGTAGCCAGCGTTATCAATTTACTGGAAATGATTGCGTGAGAACCGTCATTCCGAGCGAAGTCGAGGAATCGGTATCCATTCCCATAATTTTTTCAGACCGATTCCTCCACTTCGCCTCGGGAAAGTTTTCTCTTAACCTCAATCCTTTGGCTCGGCTCCGGTCAGAATGACAGGAGTCCTTTTGTGACAATGTAAACGGAAAATGATCTAGGATTTCCGCGAAAAGAACCAAAGCTCCGTGTCCGCGTCCTTTTCCAGGGCTTCGCGATGGTTAAATCCAAAATCCTCGAGTATCGGAAAAAGCTCTTCCGGCTCAACGAGTCGCTTGTGCCACTTGAGCACGACGCACTTTGTTTGCCAGAAAAGGGCCGGATCGGCACGCAGAAGATTCCCTTCCGATCCTTCGATACTGATCTTCAGCAGGTCGAGCGGTTGATCTCCAAACTGGTCCCGCCAGATTTCGCCGGGCATCAACACAGGCACGTCGACCCGGGTCCAGTCCTTCAGTTTTTTGCCCTCTTCAACCTGGATAAATTGCGAGCTTTTCAGGTGAGAAGCATGGACGTAAAAATCGGGCGTCAAGGATTCCTCGACGTTGCCGACAAGGCCGTGAAATAATTCGATCCCTGTAAGACCGTTAAGTTCCAAGTTGCGCTCGGCCCGCTCCAGAACCTTCAGGTTGGCATCGATACCGAAGCCACGAAAGTCGGTTCGGTTGAAATAGTGGCGCAGGTAACAGCAAAAGAATCCGACATTGCAGCCGAGATCGATGACAGTCCGCACATCGCCCGCCAGAGCCAGCGCACGGCGATACGTTTCACGCTGAAAAATCTCATCTCTCAAATGAAGCGATTCGAGATCGGTTACTGCCACGACCATCCCGGAAGAAACGGGCCGGGACAAAGGCCGCAATCGTAGCACCCATGAGGCCAGCATCCGCATCGGCAGGATACGCGCCATGGCGTGAAACCAGGGCTGGCGATCGATCCATTGCACAAACGAGACGGACATGGTCTCCGAGCATCGGGAATTTCTCAAACTGAGCAATTTCAAACTAAAGTAAAATATCAGGTTACGTCCTGGAATTTATACCGATTAATTTTTTGCGTGTCTGGACTGGGCACTGTTGGTATAGAATGAACCTTCGCCTACATTTTTCGTGGGCGGATTGCATACGCCAGGGTAGCTCAGCGGTAGAGCAGGGGACTCATAAGCCCTTGGTCGGGGGTTCGATTCCCCCCTCTGGCACCCTTTTTTGATTTTATTGTTTATATTTTGATCTCTGTTAGGGTTATGGCCTTATGCGTCCTGCATCCAATCTCCTCTACCTGGTTCTTTTCACACTCTGTGCCGGTTTTTGCTCAACCGGATACGCCCAGCAGCCCACGACAAATGCCCCTCCTGCGCCAGCACCAGCATCTGCTCCTTCCACAAACAATACGCCAAGCGAGCCTCCGGTCGATTCCGCAACTTTAGCCATTCGCGAGACCATGCAGTTATTGATTCAAGGCCATCTGGATGACGCCATGACCAAAGTTAACTCTGTTATCCAGGCCGATCCTAAAAACGCGAATGCCTACTTTATGCGCGGCAACGTCTACGCTCAAAAAAAACTTTGGGACCAGGCACAGAAGGATTACGAAACGACCATCCAACTCGACAGCAAAAACTCCCTCGCCAAGTTCAATCTTGCCGAAGTGAAATTCGTAGAGAAAAAATATGATGCCGCCCGCACTGGTTTTGACGCGCTAAAAAGTGACTCGGATTGGGGAGATGTTGCCGTTTATAAGGTCTTCCTTTGCGACCTTTTTGGCGGGCATGAAGACGTCGCCTCCAAGGAGCTGGATGCCTTCAATAAAGTTGGCACAAACGCCTCCTATTATTTTGCAAATGCCGCCTGGGATTTATTTCATAAAAAAACGGAAGATGCCAGAACCTGGTTCAGATCGATCAGTAATATCTATGGCCCCCAGAAAATCGACCTCTACGCAGCCAGCTTGAAAGAGCTCGGTTATCTGCCACTTCCTCCAGTGCCTTCCGCTAGTACCGATGCGAAATAGCAGGAAGTAGAAACCACGCAAGCTTACGGCGCGTGAGTACCGGGAGCGGGAGCAGCGGGGGAAACTACAGGAGAATTTTGATCCGTCGCGACATTGCATACGGAAACTTCCCAAGGCCATGAACTTGTGATTTGAAGGGAATATTCTCCTCCCGTGGCCTGATACGAAGAGGCCATGGTAGGCGAGGAAGTATCGGTGACAACGAGGGGCATCCTCATCTGTGTGGTGGGCACCAGGGCGATCTTTATGGGCCCGGGACAACTCCAACTGATCTCCCATTTATCCTTCATGGTGAAGGGCTGTGTATCGCTGGCTCCGACTCCATAAAATCTCTGTGCTGGATATCTCTTCGTATATTCCGACCACCCTATGACGGCGGCAATTATAAGAACCACCAGGATTAAAATACTCGATCTCATTGATTATCCTCTCCTTCTGTATTGCGCTGAGTTTTCCGATCCATGATATCACCAAACTTGTCCATGTCGTTACCTAAAGAGTCCAATTCTTTCTTGATGGCCATTCGAGAGGTTATTTCATCATTCGCCCGTAGCTGTTCAAAAGCATAAAAATTATCCCCCCCCTGGATTACCTTCATGTCCACATCAGCGATGCCATTGAGCTCAAAGAGCAATTCCTTGAGGGATTGAGCGCGTTGCGAATTGCCTGCGTCTGAATACTTTTTGACAAACGTATCGTGCGCTGCGCTTATTTTTTCGTCGGTCAGATAGAGTCCGGCGTCCGGCGTATTTTTCCTGGCATGCAGGTAAGCATCCAAACGACGCGTTTGTTGATGAAATTGATTCAAAAAAGTTGTCTCTGATAAAAAAGTTTTCCAGTCATACGGCTCCCATTTCTGGACGTCATCAAGTCGCAATCCAGCATAGCGCAACGAATTATTGACGGCGGAATATCGATCGGGGAAAGCAATTTTTTCCAACCCATAAGAGATATCGAGTTTCGCTCCTTCGGTCACGATACCGACAACTTTACCGCTCTTTGCATAAAGAACAGGGCTGCCACTATTGCCATGGACAATAAAACTACCGAACTCGATCTGCAGGGGGGTAACTTTGGCCACTTTCCACGTAAGTGCATTCACGATTCCCTGGCTGTTGCCGGAGACAAGCACATCGTCGCCAGCCTGGACATTACTGCCAACATCGGTCGCCAAATCGAGATAACTGTATTTGGCATCTTTATCTTTAATGGCAACCATGGCCAGATCACGATCAGTAGCGCCCTTCAGTGAAAGAATTGGGATTCCTTCACCCGTGTTGGTCACGATTTTAATATTAGGATTGCCCGCAATGATATGGAGATTGGTCACGACAGCCGGGCCGTCCGCTGTTTTGACAAGAAAACCCGTTCCTTCCGCATTATCACCCTTGATCGATACCATGGCGCGTGCCTGATCGTCTGTGAATTTTGCAGGCACCAGAGGTGGAGGCACGGGAGGTGCGGGCGGTATATTCGGCGGGGGGAGAGCCATGGATGGAGTAATGGCAGCAGCTGGCTTTGGCGGCAGTACCGTAGCCGGAACAGAATATGCATTTGATGCCACAGCCTCTGGATTTGGCGACCCTGAACCGACTTCCGTCACGGAAATATGCCAGGGAGCCATTGCGCTATGGGTTCCGCTTTCGATTTGAAGATAGAATGTTCCACCCTTCGATTCGTAAACCGATCCCTTAAAAACACCGGCTATGCCCGCAACCACCGTCCCATCGGAAGAAAGAAGAGTGATGCGCAGGGCTAATGGGCTATCCCAAGCTATCTCCCATTTATCCCCGACCGTAAACGTGGAGGTGGTGGTTGGGGAGGTGCCGTCAAATTTTAGCACGACATGGGAAGGATCGGCCTCCACATGGAGTGTTCCGAATATCCACCCCAGGGCAATTACAAAAAACCATGCGCGCACACCCTTCCCTTAACAGTGCTGGAAACCATCGGCAATAACGAATAAGTTTTGAAATCGTCGCGCCTTGTCGAAGGATCAGAACAACAGGCTTTTTAATAAGATTACAATAAGGCAAGGTTATCCTCTCATCATGGCTGGCATCATTCCCCCGGAAATTGTTGAACAGGTTCGACATGCCTGCGACATCGTGGACGTGATCGGCAGTTATGTCCCACTCAAGAAATCGGGATCGAAGTACAAGGCGCTCAGCCCCTTTAACAAGGAAAAGACTCCCTCCTTTTTTGTCGATCCGGCCAAGCAAATGTTCAAGTGCTTCAGCAGCGGCCACGGCGGCGACGTCTTCAAATTCCTCATGGTTCACGACAACATGAGCTTTCCCGAAGCGGTGCGGCGACTTGCCCAGCGCGCAGGCATAGCGATTCCCGAGAGCGGACCGCACGATCCACAGGCCCGCAGTCGACGCGAGGAATTACTCGCGTTGTACGCTGCCGTCGCCGCCTGGTGGCAAAAACTGCTCAAGACCGATCCTGCGGCTGAACCGGCGCGGGCTTACCTGAAGAGTCGCGATCTCGGCACGGATATCACCGAAGAATTTGGCCTCGGCTTCGCTCCCGAAGCATGGGATGGCACACTCAACTGGGCAAAAAAGGCAGGCTATAGCCAGGAGGCTCTTGAAACCGCCCGCCTGATTGCCACGTCCGAATCGGGTCGGCAATACGATTTTTTTCGTGGGCGATTGATGATCCCAATCCATGACGAATCGGGTCAGGTGGTCGCCTTCAGCGGCCGATTGCTCGATCCCGAGGCCAAAGCGCAAAAATATGTCAATTCGCCCGAGACGCCCATCTTTGTCAAAAGCCGTATTCTCTTCGGCTTGAACAAAACGAAACGTCCCATCATTGAGGCGGAGAGCGCCATCCTCTGCGAAGGCCAGATCGACCTCATGCGCTGTTGGCAAAAGGGCATCCGCAATGTCGTTGCGCCGCAAGGCACGGCCTTCACCGATCCGCATGCGCGGATGCTTAAACGGCTGGCCAAGGAAGTCGTGATTTGTTTTGACGCCGACCGTGCCGGGCAGAATGCCGCGCAACGTTCCATCGATATCCTGCTCAAGGAGGGACTCCAGGTTCGCATCGCCCGCATCCCGCAAGGCGAAGACCCTGACAGCCTTTTGCGCAAACAACCGGTCGCCGTCTTTGAAACTATTTTGCGTGAGGCAAAAGACTACTCGCGCCATCTCCTCGACACCGCTTGTGAGGAAGAAGATATTTCCAGTCCCCGGGGACGGGGTGCGGTGGCTCAAAAAATGTCCCAGGTGATCGCGAAAATTCCGAATGCCGTCCAGCGCGAAGGCTTTCTCATCGAGGTCGCGCGCCGATTGCAGGTTCCCCGCACAGCGCTGGAAGAAGAGGTGCGCAAGGCCGAGGCGTCGTTGCGTCGCGCAGTGACCATGCAACGCCATTCCCCCTCCGTAACAGAGGAGGAAAACGCATCCACCAGTGCCTCGCAACAGGCATCCTCTGAACCTCTCGTGGCGGACAGGATGATCGAGGCTCTTCTCTCACTTCTTTTGACCACGCCGGAATTGGTTCCGCAGGTCAGCCGTCAGCTTAACCCGGCATGGCTGGAAGGTCTCGGCGGGGCGGAGGTGTTGCTGCAGTTGCTTGATGCCCATGCGCACGACGCCTGGGAGGACGCGATGCAGTTTATGGGAGAATGCGATGATCGAACCAAGGATTATCTCGCCGGGTTGTTGCTCACGCCACCGCCAACTCCCACTGAGGCGACGTTGGAAACGTATGCCGACAAGCTATTGCAGAACATCGAGAAACATTGGAAGCAGCAGCGCTTGCAGATCCTCGAACAGGCCAGCAAGACCGATTCTCTCTCGGCAGAGGAAAGGATGAAATACCTCGTCGAAATCCAGGGCATTAGAAGACAATTTCCTGACTTACGGCCCTAAGGCAACTCCAGCCATGGTTGCAGAAGAATGGAAGGAGGTTCCCCGTTACCGGCAGGCTGAAAATGAATTGCCACCGCACCGGTTTGATTCAAGGGCCACACTTTATATGTTGCTTCTGAATCGGGCTGAGTGCCTGCCACATTAAGCTGCCTTTGACGCGGTGGAAGTTGGAGCCAGTGGCGAATACCGAGTGATTTAAGCCACGCGCTGCTTGGAGGTGAATCGATACCCATGACAAGAATATCCGCGCGAAGATCGGGATAGCGCGTGAGAAGGTCTTGCTGGGTCTCGGCATCAATCCTGCCCGCCCAAAGAAGTGTTTGATCTCCCGCATGAAACAGGAGCACGAGCGCGCGATCTTCGGCCCGTGTTTCCGGGCTGTTAACTGCGGGATGAAGCACCTCCACCCGCACGTCTGGAGCAAGATCGAAACTTTGTCCACTTTGCCACGATTCGAGATTTCCTCCGATTTGATTTGCCAGCTCGGGCAGTCCTTTTTCCATTGGTGAGCGGCTGCGTAGCAACGGAACAACCAACCGCCGAGGATGAAAATCACGGACGATCACGTCTGCGCCGCTGTTATCGGGGCCGCTCATCTGGGTAAGAACAAGGCCGTCGAGCCTATTGATGCCGTAAAATTGCAGCAAATGACTTGTCGCGCCCCGGACGCTATTTTCCCGACCCGTATTGAAGAGCCAGGCCTGACTCGAAGTGCGAATGAGAAGGCAGGAGCTGTCCTGCAAGGGCGCAACGATGAACGACGGCTTTGGTGAGGAAAGAACGCGAACATCGGGCACATTGATCGACGCACCGGACTGATGGGCGAGGAACCCGACAAACATGATGAGTCCGCGGGCAAGCAGCCAATTGGCATTGTTGAGCAAGGCGGTTAATGGCGTGGCGATGAGCGAGAGCATCACGCTAAGTGTACCGATCATCGTGATGATTCCCGCCGTTGGCACCACGACAAGATTGGCCAAAATCGAGATGGGTGTAATTTGGTGGAAATCGATTGCAGTGATGGGCTCGCTGACCAGTGTTGCAGCGATGGATGTGCCGAGCAGTCCCGTAACCCACCACCAAAACCGTTTTTCATATCTTTGCGTTGAAGTGAGTAATGCCACTGGTAAAAAAGGATCGTGTGCGAAAGGCCGAGCTAAAATACGAACCAACGGCGGTGCGACCAGAATAAGACCAAGAACCACGCCAAAAGAGAGTTGCGCGCCGGGATCGAACAATATGACAGGGTTCCAGACAAGCATGGCAAGAAACGCGAGCGACCAACAGCCAAGCGCGTTCAGCGGACGCCCCATGCGCCAGGCCGCCAGAATCGCCATGGCCATGATCGTGGCACGTACTGCACTGGAAGGAGAACCCGTGAGCAGGCAGTAAAGAAGAATAACCGGGGCGATAATCCAGGCCCAGCGCCAGCGAACCAAGCCGCAAAGTTGCAGGAGAATAATGGCGACGACAAACATCTCCGCGATGTTTTGACCGCTGACCGCGAAGACATGCAGTGTGCCGGTACGGCGAAAATCCTGCTCGATATCAGCGGGAATATCCTGCCGGTAACCGATGAGCATTCCGGCCAGGAAATCGGCCATGCGCGGATCATCCTCAAGCCCGATTTGAAGCCGGCCATAAGCCCAGTCTCGCGCTCGAAAGGAGAGGTTTTGCCACCAGTTTCCACTTCCCGTTTCGATTCGCTGCCAGTTCGACGCGGAAATAGCCGCCTGATAATAAATCCCGCTCTTCGCTTCATAAGCACGAAAATCCAACTCACCGGGACAAAGCGCGGGTGGGATCGACACAAGGGGCGCGGCGAATTCAATGCGATCTCCGCATTGAAGTTCTCGTGCGGAGCCGAACAGTGTGCAGTGGATATCTCCCTGCGCCAACTGCCAGGGCGCGTCGATATCGGCGGAGAAAAGACGTCCTTCCGTGGGGCGCCAGTTTTCCACATGTAGTACAAATGACGCGCGATCCAGCGCACGACGCGTCGCATTGTTTGACATCTGCGTCGTCGGTTCTTCCACGATCACACCTCGCCATTGCGTGGTGGCTAGGGCCTTTGCCTCTGGCAATCGCCGGAGATCATTTATCGGAATGATTGAGCTGACTAAAAGCGTGTGAACCAAACCGGCCGAGACAACGAAGCCGTAAAACACGATCAACGAGGCTTTTTCGTAACGGCATAAAATCAACCACGACAAACCCAAAATTCCGAAAGCGACAAACGAGCAGCTCAGCGAAATCCATCCATCAAGCCCCACCACGCAACCAAGCGCGAAGGCGAGGCTAACCGAAAAGAGCGGTGCTCGATGCGAGAACATTCACCTCTTCACCTAGGGACTATTTTAAAAATAAGCGAGGCTGCGTCGCTTCAGTCTTCAACTGAGTCGGTCTTCTTCGAGATCGATGAGATCAAAATAGGTTTCAACTTTCTTTTTGGTGGGGGCGCAAACGGCCCGGCGCTGTTCGAAAGCGGCCAGTTTTTCCGGCGAGTCGGGACGGCGATTGACCAACTTGTGGTTGAAATCGGTAATGGCGTGATCGCTCGGCCAGGCAGGTCCGAGACGTTCCTTGAGAGCATTGAGAACGCCTTCATCCGTGGGATTTTTGGCTACAAGTTGTTCGAAAACGGCGCCTTCAAGACAAAGGAAATCGAGCAGCGTTTTATCGAAACCGAAGGTGAGATAGTTATAGCCGGGAAGCTTTCCCGCAGGGAAGAGCCGGGCTTTATCGACCATGCGCGGAAGATGATAGATTCCGCCCAGCTTTTCATGCGGGGTGCGCGGAGGAACTTCCGGCGCGGTGGAAATGGGAAGTCCCAACTCGCGCCATCCCCGGAAACCTCCATCCACGGAAACGATATTCGTATAACCCATTTTCTGGAGATTATCGACCACAAGAGCCGAGCGATAACCACCCCCGCAATAGCAAAGGATGCGCGCCGAGGCATCGGGGATGCGATCCTCGATGTCGCGTTCAATGATACCCTTCCCGAGATGAGTAGCGCCGGGCGCGTGGCCAGCATGCCATTCGCTTTCCTCCCGGACATCGACCAGATAAACGCCGGGCTTTTTGGCCTCAGTGTAGGCTTCGTGAACAGTGATTTCTTTAACGCGACTTTTGGCGTCATTGACCAGTTTAAGGAATTGCGGGCTATGCAGCATGTGAACGTCCACTTTGGCTCAGATTCGCTTCGGTTCAAGTGTGCTTATAAAAAAACGTCGGGATCATTCGCGTAAACTTTCGGGGAGCCTCTAGCCAAATGGTTATAATGGTGGCAGTTTAGGGACGATGCAGGTACATGCTTGGAAGCTCAAAACCCGAACCCTGCACTGGCAGGAACGTCCCCTGGTGATGGGTATCATTAACGTCACTCCCGATTCTTTTTCCGATGCGGGGCAATATCTCGACCCGGAAGCCGCCCTTGACCGTGCACTCGAATTGGAAGCTGAAGGCGCAGACATCATCGATCTCGGCGGAGAATCGACCCGGCCCGGAGCAATCCTGGTGAGCACCGAGGTTGAATTGGCCCGTATTCTTCCCGTCCTGAAACATTTGCAAGGCCGTTTGAAAATTCCTCTTTCCGTCGATACGTGGAAAGCTCCAGTAGCAGCAGCCTCTTTGGAGGAAGGCGCAGAGATCATCAACGATATTAGCGCTGGCCGTTGGGATAACGTGCTCTGGCCGACGGTCTCGCAATATCACGCCGGTTACGTCTTGATGCACGCGCTCGACCAGCCCGCCACAATGCAGAAAACGCCTCACTATGTAGATCCCACGGCGGAGATTGTCGATTTCCTCGGTAAATTTCTCGCACGCGCAGAAGAAAATGGCTTGGCCCTTGAATCAATCGTGTGCGATCCGGGCTTTGGGTTCGGCAAGACGCTGTGTCATAATTTGACCCTATTACGGGATTTGCATGCGTTTCACGTCCTGCGGCGCCCCGTCCTGGTGGGGTTGTCGCGCAAATCTTTCTTAAAATTAATTGGCGGTTCGGAGCCATTGGAGATAACAAACGAGTTGGCCCATATGTGGGCGACGGCGCGCGGTGCGGCGATCTGGCGGGTTCACGATGTGCCCGCAGCGCTTCGCGCAGCACGAATTGCCGGAGCCTTCGTACGGGGATCAGAAACAGCATGAACTACTTACTGGCACATTATCCCATCCCGACGGAAATCGTGCGCTCGCTCATCGAGATTTTTATTCTGGCAACGGGGATTTATCTTACTTGGAAACTCTTTCGAGGCACACGGGGTGCCCGTGTGTTGGCCGGGTTCGTATTTTTGCTCGCAGCGCTGTCACTCATTTCCACTGGCCTGAAGTTGGTTGTCATTGTGCAATTGCTGAGTGTCTCCTCGACCTTTTTGCTCCTCGGCCTGGTCGTTATTTTTCAACCTGAATTGCGCCGGATTTTTGCCGAGCTCGGCAGTCGCCCGCTCCTGGGATCACACCGCCAGCAGACCGAAGTCATCGAAGCGGTAATTAATGCCTTGGAACAATTGCAAGAGGCTGGTCACGGGGCGCTCATCGCTTTTGAGCGCGAGATCACCTACGATCCGGCACGGGAAACCGGCACGATCCTCGATGCAAAGGTTAGTGACGATCTGTTGGCGACGATCTTTTTTCCAAAAACTCCCCTGCATGATGGAGGCGCCATTATTGTGCAGGATCGCATTGCCGTGGCCGCCGCGATTTTTCCACTCACGCAGGCGGAAGGATTACAACGCACGCTGGGCTTGCGACATAGAGCCGCACTCGGCTTGAGCGATGAGACCGATGCCGTTGTCGTGGTTCTGTCGGAGGAGACCGGGGTTATTTCGCTCGCCTACAATGGGGAGTTGCGTCGTCCCCTCACCACCGATGAACTTCGCTCGCAACTGATCGCCATCCTCCTGCAAAATAAAGACAATGAAAAATCTCTGGTTGAACAACTGGCAAGCTAAACTCGTTTCCCTGTTGATCGCGCTGGTGATCTGGGCTTACGTGAAGAACGAACTCGACTCGACTTTTTTTGATCGAATCTGGTCGGGAACATTTACCTCAGGACGTTAGCACCTATCTTAAAATGAACTCATTGACGGAATCGACCACCGAACCTCTCACCTCGCTGGATCATCCCTTGTTGCTGTTTTTCGATGGCGAATGCGGGTTCTGCAATCACTGGGTCAACCGGGTCAAGAATGCCGATCACGCACATCGGATTCGCTTCGGAACCAAGCAGGGTAAGACCTTTCAGCAAATTGCGAAAATCCATCCCGAAGTGGCGAATGTCGAATCGATTGTCGTCATCTCACGCAATGCTATTGGCCGGGAAGATATTTTAGTGCGCAGTCCTGCGGTGCGTATCATTGTGGAAGGTTTGCCCGGCTTTCGTTTTTTCACCTTTTTCTTGCAGATCATTCCGACCCCGATCTGCAACCTGGGCTATCGTCTTTTTTCCAAGGTTCGCCGCCCGCTTTTCGGAAGACTCTCCCAGTG
>Ga0206928_1131_pt1 | contig 18279 bp, 24 predicted proteins | sample Alteio_BWOrgHeat_21_FD_152941 | JGI IMG/M metagenome (GOLD analysis project Ga0206928, IMG submission 152941) | Enriched cells from forest soil in Barre Woods Harvard Forest LTER site, Petersham, Massachusetts, United States -... | ecosystem: Environmental > Terrestrial > Soil > Temperate forest >... | reverse complement strand
ATGTGAATGTCTTCTATAATTCTAGCTTCGATAGCAGCCCAAGTTACCGCTAGACCGTCATTTTTTAATAACCGAGGAATCGTCCGAATGATTTCTAAATCTCGGTGGCTTATCCCCTGGGCAATATTTTTCCACAAAGAATCAATGTCCAACCCTTCCATCCAATCCGTGACCATATTATTTCCAATCTCCGTTTTGCGGCCAACAATCGCCCTAAATGAATCCTTTAGGATTTGCGGCGGGCGTTTTGTATACAGGCCGGAATATTTCTTTTGAAATGGCGCGTACTCCGCTCGCTTTTTTTCGAACAATTCCTCTAAAGTTGATTCGCGCATCGGCAATCGAATCAAACGTTCGATAAATAGTCCCGACCGGTGTGACACTGCTTTACGAGCGATCGGACATTCTGCAAGGAAACCGGGAGGGACAATACAGAAATCCTTGCACAACAATATAGCGACATTAATTCCCTCTATTAACGCTTGAATATGTTCCTTTTCACTAGCATTTGAGAAAAGACCAAAAATTTCTCTGCTGTCCCTATTGAGGAAGTCGAGAAAGATATTTTTAATCAGTGGAATCATCGAGCGGGGCCAAACATTGCCTTCGACTGAAGGAGTGTCTCTTCGACTTGAGCATATAATCCACAAAGAGAGTCTTCTTCGGAATCAATTGCAAAATCATGTCTAATCGAAAGTAGTTCTGTTTCTGATGGATGAACATCATCTCTTCCGACAACAAAACTCTGTTTTCTTGCATGAAGTCGCGAAACACAAATCTTTAGCGGGCATTGCAATTGCCAACATATAAAATTACGTTTCTTTATATACTCGAAGTCAGTTTGGTATCGCATGCTATCGAACACCAAAGGCTTTTGCCTGGGAGCTTCTTTAAGTGTTGCCTTAATGTAAACTAATGGGTCTATCGCTTTCATTGCATCTGTGACCTGATTAAGAATCTGTTTTGATTCGTTGCCAAACAGCCGTGTGCATATTTCTCTATTAATGGCTCCGCTACTGCATACATAGTATCCATATTGGCTAGATAAAAAGGAGGCCACTAGCGTTTTTCCGCTTCCCGAACGGCCTGAAAGTGCTATGTTTGGCAACATCTGTTAAAAATCTAGTTCTAATTGCCCCTCTGTCAGCTCCGCAATTAAAGTCACAAGCGTAATGCCTCTTCGGCGTGATACCTGTCGCAATAGTCTATTCTTGAGTTCGCTGTAATGGTCATTAAGATCTGGAAAGTATTGAATAGTTTTCTTTGAGTAACGCAGCGTGAAAAGGAGATGTTCGTCGGTAAGATTTCCCTGCTTTTTCACGATAACGTAGGCAAGAGCCTGGAGTTTATCCGCAGCCTTTACAAACTTTGCCTCCGCAGTTAACCCTGACAATAATTCGAGAAGGTCTGAACGATGAGTGAACTGCGCAGGGCTAGAGAGGCGTCCGGTATAACGACCTATTGCATTTTTTTCAGCGATTTCTTTCGAGTGCTGTTTTTCCAAATTGAAGGCATGTGTTTGATTTCCTTTTCCATCTCTTCCAACGGGACTCCTATCGCCTATAGTAATTTCCATTTTGTCATGCAAAATTGCCATCCTTAAACATTTGAAAACGTCAAGTGAGAAACGCGAACCTAAAAGCAAAATAATATCAGCAACATGCCAGCTATGTTCAGCTACGCTTTCTAGGCGGGGCACACCCTCGATACGAGTTGCATAATCAGTGGCAATCGTCTCTTGCTCCCAATATTTTTGGCCATGATACCGCTTTATGTTTTCAAGCCGAATCGACCAGAGGATCAAATCGATGTCTTGAACCACTTCTGTCGGCTCTGGAATATGCTCGCCTATGATTTCGTTTCCATCCATATTCAGTTGTATTTTAACGATTGCTGAGAAATTGAGAAGAAAATTTGCATTCTATAGAAATTGTTGACATTTTTTGAAATTAATCGCATAAACGGGCCATTTCGCCGTTACGTGCGGTCTGCCATTGTAGCAAAAAAATATCGGACTGATTTTGCATAGCTGTTACTTCGGTGAAGAGAAATATCCCTCGGCCTTGTTTTAGCCGCTGGCATGCCTCAATCATCTTTTGTACCCGTTTTGAATTGGTCGTGATGCTCAAAACGCGGAAGCGATGAATTCCAAAGACTCGCCGATGGATGTTTTGCGCCCATGTCGTTTCGTAGGCCAGCAATTTTCTGTAAAAACTGGTCTGGCTTAAATCGCCGCGCGTGATGGGCATGGTGGCGCGGTCGGCTTCCAGAAAATACCAACACCGCTGGCCGTTGATTTCCAAACCAAAAATATTGTCGGGAATGATACCGTACCTGTGGGAGCCGATATGCACGTTCCATTGAAACGGTTCGCGCATTTTTGACAGGCACAAATCGTCTATTGTCAGCAATCGAACATCCTTTCGGTTCCGGCATGCCAATTCAACGGCAACCATGATGTCGGAAACCAAAAGCGTATGTTCAAGGAACAACCGACCGACATAATTTTTTCGTTTCCAATCGAGCTTGTGAAAGGGAAGTGACCGATCGCGTTTCAACCATGCCGCACCTTTATTCCCTAAACCGTAAGCAATGCGGCGCGAGCCGCTTTTGTGGTAGTAGTCAATCTGGCTGCTTGGCCGTTCCAGGTAGCCGTGATGATAGAGCCGCTGCAACCGCCTGAGCATCTGCTGCGGGCTGCCGGTGATCAATGCCACCAGATGGTCGGAACGGAGAAAACGGTGGCGGTAGACATGCTGAAGAATCTCCCGGTCACGGTTGGTCAATTGAAAAGCCGGAATCTCCGGCGAGCGTTTGAATCGGGGAAGGCGGCGCATCTTTCTATTTTACCACGATGCCACCCGTATCTATTTTGAAGCGGTTTTTTTTGCTGCGCGTTCCGCTCGGTTTAATATTGTGGATAAATCAATTTCAAGGGCGATGCAGATTCGCAGCAACGTGTCGAGCGATGGATTCCGATGCTCGTGTTCGACCAGGCTGATCATGCCTTGTGACAAGCCGGACATTTCCGCCAATCGGGTCATGGAAACGCCGCGCCGCTCCCGTTCTTGCCGCAATAAAATTACGGCATGGGAACCCACCGATTCGCGGTATTTGCTTTTCAACACCCGTCACTTTTAACAAAGGAAAGATTGACAAGGCAGATTACTATAGTAATAGTTGGGCATGTTTTTACGACGCATCGGCGACGATCCCCACGCCAACGGCGCGAAAAGCGCGGGAGGCGATGGGTGCCCTGACATTTGGGAACTCGAAAACGGCGACTTCGCCATCATCGGCATAGACATCACCGATGCGGCGATTACACAATTGCCGCCGACTGCCGGCTGCGGGCGGGATGAACGCATTATCCGCCTGCCGCGCAATCTGCTGGTGAATGCCAAGCGGGATATTCCCAATCATGCCTGATTTTGTTAAAATGGTGGCATGGGAATAGGGGACTGGATTCTTCAAAACTGGTTCAATCTTTTTAGCGCCATCGGCATAATCACCGGTTTATGGTTCACGGCGTTTTCATTGCGCTCTGATACCAAAACACGGCGGGTCGCCAATTTGCTTACCATCACGGCTAATCACCGTGAAGTGTGGAGAGTTTTTCTTGATGATAAAGGGCTAGCGAGGGTTCGAGATGCCTCGGCGGATACGATCAAGCAGCCGGTCACTGATGCCGAACGGGTATTTGTCACTTTCGTCATCCTGCACATGAGCAGCGTATTTTATGCGATGAACGATCAACTGGTCGTCAAGCTGGAGGGCTTGCGCCGGGACATCGCGCAATTCTTCGCGCTGCCTGTACCCCGTGAGGTGTGGGACAAAATTAAAGTCGTCCAGAATGACGATTTTATCGTCTTCGTAGAATCGTGCCGGAACTGGAAGTGACCGTTTGAGAAGTTTCGTCATATTGAAATAAATGCCTTTTCGCCACCGTTTCAAGAATCATGTGCGCCCGCTAAAAATCAGGGAAGAATCCACACACTCACTTGGCTGCGGAAAGCTCCGCCAGCAAGCAGTGATGGCCAGCATTCGCGCGGCGCTTCAAAATGCCGATTCCCGATGTAATGCCGCCCAATTTTCCCACGCATTGTCTGTGTCGTCAGCCGGCACCTGGGGTGGAATTCTTTCCATTTCACAAAAAAGCTTAAAAGTGATATGATTAACCACAGTCAAGCCCTTCCTCTCGGGATGGATCACTTGGCGACTTGGGGCACTGTTCGTAGCAGTGCTCCTCCTTTTTTCTGCTTTATGTTTTTTCATGATTCGTTCCTGCATGGTTTTTTGCTAACTTGCGCGACTGGCGCAAAAGGGCAAGTGGGAGAACAAACGGAACGAAAGAGATCCATCTGTCGAAAGATGGACGGAAGACAACACGGGCCACCCGTTTTCCTGGTTCAACGTTTTTCATTTCCACTGCTGCTTTTTAAAAGTTACCTTCACAACCCTCTCCGACAAGCAGTGGAAAACCGTCAAACCGCCAACCATTGGTCGTGAAGCTAAACTGTTTTCTTAGACTTAAATTACGTCAGTCAGAAATAATATCAAGGGCTGGAATCGAAATACTTATTCACTTTCTTTTTTCGCGTTTGTTAATAACTCTGTCTGATTTTGGGTCACCGGCGATTTGGTTCGTATCGGCCAGGCGATTCAATCTCGTCTCGACATCCTTGCGTGGCTCGGCGTATTTCTGACGCGAATTGCCGACGTGGGCAACCGCCCGACCGGTGTTGTTGTTCGCCGGTTGCAAGGTCACGGCTTTGAAAGGCTCTTTATTTGTGCCGTTTTCCAAAATTTTTGTAAATACATGGAACCGTTCCAAATCAACAAACTGCTGTGCAATGAATGTGTTAGCGAATTCTTTTTGCAACACCTCCGCATCCGTGTTTCCGATCCGGAACGAAAATAACGTGCCGACGTTGCCGAATACCGCCTGGCGGATCGGCAGTGGAATTTGGTCAACGTATTGATGTGAAAGTGTCAGGCACAACCGATATTTTCTCGCCTCGGCCAGGATCGCCGCAAAACTGTCCGTGGTGAAATTCTGGAACTCGTCAATGAACAAGTAAAAATCGCGGCGCTCGTCCTCCGGTTGGGCTGCCCGGCGCATCGCCGCCAACTGAAACTGTGTCGTGAGTAGCGAGCCAAGCAGATTCGCTTTGTCGTGGCCGATTTTCCCCTTCGACAAATTAGCGATGAACAACCGCTGGTTGTCCATGATGAAGGGGAAGCTCACCTTGCATTTGACCTGGCCGAGAATGTTTCGAATCACCGGATTCAATAAAAACTGGCCGAGTTTGTTTTGAATCGGCGCGATGGCCTCGCGGCGAAACCGCTCATCGTAACCGGCGAATTCATCTTCCCAATATTCCTTGATGAACGGGTCCTCAATTTGGCGGATCACCCATGCGCGATAATTTTCATCTGTCAGCATCCGGTTCACGCCCAGCAGGGAAGTGTTCTGGCAATCGAGCAAAGCGGCAATGGCGTTGTACAAAATATATTCCATTCTCGGCCCCCACGAATCCGGCCAGATGCTTTTGAATGCGCCCACGATACCGGACGCCACCAGATGCCGTTCGTCCTTTGGTACATTCGCTAGCAAGTTGAAAGCGATGGGGAATTCCAAGTCGGACGGATTGAAATAAACTAGATGATCTGTGCGCCAGCGGGGGACGTGGTTTAACAATTCCTCGGCCAAATCACCGTGCGGATCAATCAGCCCGACACCATGACCCATGGCGATGTGCTGTATGATCATGTTCCGTAGCAAGGTCGTCTTGCCTGAACCTGTTTTACCGATGACGTAGATGTGCTGCCGGAGATCGGGCAGCGAAATCCCGATGGGAATCTGTTCGGCTCCCCAGGCATATTGCATTCCGATTTGAATGAAATCGTTGTTCATGGTTGCAAATTCAACCGCCACTCCCGGCCATGCCAAAAATTCCTCGGTTGTGGTGGGAACTTTTGAAAATGAAACGCACACCGGCGCAAGCGTTTCAATGGCTGTCGAGTGACCATTGGCAAACGCTGTTGGGTGCGAGCCGATGGGGTAATGGCAGCTGAATCCGAAACCCGAACGGAAATATTTTAACACATTTTCCGGTCATTCGGTCGGGCTATCGTGCAAAAGCAGAATTGCATTGATTTTTTGCCTCTTGGTGCTTAAAGTCCGGTATTAGTTTTATGTATATGAGGTTTGGACATTTGGAGCAAACATGCAACGGATAGTCATAATTGTCGTCTTCTTGGTTTCAGTGATTGCGAGTCGTGCGCAAGATCCATTCGTGGAAGCTTTGGCTAATTTGGACACCAATCGATTGAGCCAAAGCTTCGAACTGCGACAGGACAGTATCCATCGGGAACTCGTTGTTGAAACCATTGTTTACGCAAAGCGGTGGAGCGTCCAAATTGAGAAAGACGCGGCTTTTAAATTAGATAAAATATATTTTGATGCGAGCACTGTGGCTGCTTCAGAATCCGAAACGTCGGAAAATTGGCAGCTTTTTCCCGCGAACCGGAAACGATTTATCGCTCGATTAATTTCGGAAGCTGAGCCTCAGCCAGTTCCTCAAGGTTCAGTAAGAGGGCCGCTCCAGATAACAACCAAAACGGTTGAGACAATACAAAGTGATCTACTTTCATTGAGCTTTTGTCCTTGTTGGCCGTTTTGCAAGTAAAAAATGCACCTATGGATGCTCCGCCCTCTTTTACCTTTGCAAAAGAGACAGTGACACAATTGATTACGCTTGCCACGGCCTTAATTGGGGTGTCGATTACTTTTACTAAAGATATTCGAAATGGAGCTGCCAAGTTTGACCGAAAATGGCTCTTCAGATCGTGGATAGCATTTCTTGTTTCTGTAGTTGGCGGAATCTGGACGTTGATGGCTCTTACGGGAGCTTTATCCAAAGATGTAGTTCCGCATGATCCTTATGGTTCCAATATTGCAATTCCTTATTTTCTCCAGATCGTTACATTTTTACTTGGAATTGGGATGTTAATCCGTCACGCATCCAAATGAATTGTTGGCCGCGGCGCTTTTTCCTTCCCGGAAGGGTTCGTAATTCACAACGCGAAGTCGTCCCGGCTCGTGCTGTCCGATAGGACATTTAACCCGTCCCCCCCAACGTGTCGTCGGCTAGGCTGATAAGCCGACGCCGGGCGACTTCGCGCTTTTTGGTGAGGCCCGCCGGTTAGGTGGAACGAATCCCAATAGCCGTAGGAAAAAGCGCGAAGTCGCGCGGTAGCCGACGACACGTTGGGGGAACTCGTTAGTTAGTGAAGCCACGGATCGTGGCCGGCGCGGTTCGCGCCCCTACATACCATGTATGTAGCCCCGTATGTAGGGTGGTGATAAAGGACATTATACTTCCTGCCTATTCGGGTTCACACGCCAAAGTCAGACAAAGTGATACCAAAATAAGGTTTAAGGATGTGCTGTTCGAAGAGAGCAAAATCAGCTTCTGGAACTGATGTAAATGTAGAATCGTGGCTTGGAGACCACCACTTGTTCTCACCAGAATAGCGTTGTATGAGGCGAGAAGACCGAATCTGGCGAAACGGTCGGTCGAGCCAGCCCGCGCCTTTACTGCTAAAAAGATTCGCAGCACCAGAGAACTGGCCAAGCAAATAAACGCCGTTGTTACCATACGTGAGATAGAAATAGTCACCGAGCGGGGCTTCTATGAAATCCTGCGCTTGTGATCGGGCTGATCGTCCTTTGGCCTTGGTGTCCTTGTGAACATAAACGAGTCTATTGTGGATTGAATCCAAAACCGCAGCCGAGTCAAAATACTGTGTGCCCTGAGAGAGTTTCCAAAATTTAATTTTCATAGTTGATTTCCAAGTGCTAAGGGTGTGGATAAATAATTCGATAGAACAGATGAAAAAGTGTTATTGGCAGCAAACAGACACCCGCAAGCAACGTGGCCAACTGCAACAACAAAAGACCCCATGTGCATTCTCCGAGAATTGATGTCAAAACTTTCAATGTGTGTATAGAAATACCTTCAATGGTCTTGTTGCGTATAAGCTGGAGCCGTTTCTTTGGAATCATTGCGGTAAGGCGGAAGTCTATCAACCTGGTAAAGGTGGCTAAAATACCGAAAAATAACGTGATGGCGAATGCACTGGCAGTCCAAATGAACAACGTCGTAGCAAAATCCCCAAATTTTGGAGCAGTCTCATTCAGCAAGCCACCACAGAATCCAAGGCCACCAGCCGAAAGAGCAATCAGCAGCGCCTGTGCAACACCAAGCTGGCTGCGTCGGTTATCGTCCCACCGCTGCCGGAGACTATGAAGTTCGTTTTGATCTGCGTTCAAAGACATATTAAAAATCGCTATTTATTGATAGTATTTATGAGAAACCGCCTTTGTTAAAGAAGTTTCTGTTGCGACTTGAGACGAAAAAACTCACCGATGGTCAGAAGGAAGGAAACGGCTTCATTGAGCCATTTCCTCGTGTCGCACAATAAAGCTTCTGCGACACGGCGTTAAAATCTGGCTCAACCGAGCCGTGATTTGGAATTATAATTCGCGGTTAAAAAATCAACCCGGCGGAACTGTTTTTTTCCCGCGGAAAATTCAAACTATAAAGCGGTCGCGTCCTTGACTTGATTGCTCAAATGTTGCGTTGTGAACCATAGTCCTGTTCTTGGGACTTATTTCATGGTACGATGTGACTGCACTTGTGAGGGCTTGTCTCTCCAGCGGTCGATTGAAAACCGCAGCCAAGTGCTATCATTAGCCACCGGCCAACCCCGGTGGCTTTTGCCGTCTCAATCCATGGCCGGATCGCCGTCATGCAACACCCGTCTTCCCTGTACATCCTGACGCCAGAAAGGGATCAAACTCCAAAAAATGCGCTCGCCGCCCGGCAGCTGCTTCACGATCACCTTAAACCGACGTCCTTCAATCACGGCTACAAATTCATAATACGTCACCGGCACCAGCAGCTTTTCCCACTGACCGTGCTTGTGCCGGCGTTCCCATTCATGTGTTTCCTCAATCCCCTGCACGGTGCGCGATTGGCGGAGGATTTCCGGGGCGCGGCGCAGATGTTTCAACCGCATAAACTGATCATGACGGTCACGGCCGCGATTCCACGATTTGCGACGTAAATGCTGGAAACCACGCGCATTGAAATGGACGCTGGCCTGAAAATATGGACAGCGAATTTGTCCCAAGCCCTGATAAAGCTCATGGGCCTTACCCAGCACTTCATAAAATTCCAAATCTGCGAAATTGAGCGGTGACATCCTTGTTCCATCCATGTTAGCACGCAGTGTCCTTTCGCACCAATCACCACCTGGTTAAGTCGAGGCACTATTGACATAATTCTAAATGTGTGGCGCAGTTTTCCCCCTTTACAGGTGTTCCGGTTTTTGATCTTTCTCTGCGCTTGTATTCCGTTTTGAAAAAACGTCCCTTATCTGAATCTTTTTCTTTGGGTATTTTTAAACTGTATATTCTTATATAGAGAGAAGTCAGCCGGTTTACTCCAAGAAGTTAGCGTGTCAACCTCTAGATGTTGGCCCGCCAACGTCTGGATGTTTGCCCTTGGGATCACCTTTTCTTTTCACCTGGAAGTGTATTGTGTAAATATTGGTTTTTCCCTGTCCCCGGCGTTGTATTGTGATAAATCCAGCCTTTTCTAATTCGCCAACAAACTGGCTCACGCGGGGGCGGCTCATCCCCATTTCTTCGGCCAACCTGTCCTGTCCAGGAAAGCAAGAATCATTGTGCCACGCATAGCTAAGGAACTTGGCATAAGTGACTATAGCACCCATGGACAAGTTGGAATACTTCATGATGAAATTTGGCAATTGAGTAAACCCTCCCTGCAAAACCGGATCAATTGTGTCTAGTTGTATGGTCTTTTCTTTGAGGACTTCCCCGATTGTTTTCATGTGTGGTATGATTATCCCACGAGTGGGCAGATTTCTCCTAATGTGGAAAACTCCCACCGCTGCTAAAAAACTTCAATGTCAGAAAATGAAAATCACACTCCCCTCCCTGACAACGACTCCGGCAATGTACGGAATGGTGCGGAAGGGTTCCGCATAGTTCCGAATGATTCCGCATCGTTCGGAAACGTTCCGAAAGCTTCCGAACCTTTCCGAACAGTTCGGAATGATGCAGAAAGTTTCCGAAGCGTTCCGAAGGCTTCGGAACGAAAGGAAAACCATAGTTTAACCGTGCGTGAGGCGGTACGGATGTTTGAAGCGGCTGCAGTGGCGCGAACGGAGCGGAGCATCACGAATTGGTGTCAACCGAATCGGACAGGCATTGCCCGCCTGGATAGCTATTTCGATCCGAATGAACGGAAATATTACATAACGCCGCAAAGCGTAGAATTGGCCATAGCGGAGGAAAAGGCCAAGGCTGCAAAGCTCAATCAACCGGCGGAAACACCCGGAATGGTTCCGAACGATGCGGAAAACTTCCGAACCGTGCCGAACAATGCTGAAAAAGGTTCGGAACGTTCCACCAGCGTTTCAGGGGAAGATACCGTCAGAATTCGTGAACTTGAAAAAGAAGTCTTTGATTTGAAGATTACAAACCGGGCAAAAGATTACTACGTAGAGCAACTGGAGAAAGAACGCGATAGTTTTTTTAACCAACTGTTGACAGCGAGCCGGAATGTGGGGGAGTTGGAAACCAGATTACAGTTGGAGGAGCCAAAAGAAAAGAGTCCCACTAAAACGCCACAAGTAAAGTGAAGGGTATTATGCTAACCGGCTCGTTTTTAGAATCCAGCGTTTCCTTGCTGTAGTCCAGTACTTCCATGATTGAGCAACTGAACAAGGTTTGTATCGCCATGTTGCGTTGCAATCATGATTGGAGTGAGACCGTCTTTGTTGGTGCAATTTACATTGGCCCCTAAATAAAGCATGGTCATTATTGAAATATAATTGCGTTTGTTTTCTTCGTAGAGCGACACGGCAGTAAGTAACGGAGTATTACCATTCCGATTGGAGTTATTTATATTCCCACCATGAGAGACTAATAAGTAGATGCTTTCGGGGTTCCCTGACGCGGCAAAATTCACCGCATTAGCTCCAGATGCATCGAGGTTGGTTATGGTCGCGCCATGCTCCATAAGCGATTTGACAATGCCTGAATCAGAGTAAAATGCGGCAAACATTAGCGGAGTGATAAGTAAACGATCCGCCTTGTTTGGGTCCGCTCCTTTAGCCAATAATGCATCCACCATAACGAAATTATTATTGACGCAGGCTGAAGCCAGCAGGCTTCTACCCTCCGAATAATTCACGTCGTAATTCCGGCTAATGTATTCGGTAAATGCGTCATAACCGCCGGATTCGATCTGCGAATACAAATCATGCTGACTCGGTCGTAAGAAGAAAAAGAAAACAATAAGCACGGCCATGCCGGACAAAAAAGCGACTACAAAGGTTTTTAATGGCTCTTTCAGTTTCATATCACATTCCTCCTTGTCCGTGATGCCAATTACTCATTGGCGCTCGATTCTGCCAGCCCACTTGCTGCAAAAATTGTAACCAATCTTGTTCCGCGGCAGGTTCGTTGAGCCCTATTCCTAGAAGCAACGAAGCATGTTCATATTCCGCATAGATTTGGGCGGACAATTCGTCTGGGTGATTACCATCAAGGAATTGAGTTCCTATCACAATTTTTCCAACGCTGGAGAACCTGATACCGGGCGTATTCCCGATTTCATTCTGCGCGGGCGTAAGAGCGGGGTCTATTTTTACATTTAACGCATCAATTTCTTCTTTGTAGGCTGATTTCTTGGTTCCCAAGAATTCTTTTGCGTTATCAATTAGGACTTGTTGCGTTGGTGTTGGGTCTTGCCCCTTTAAGCCTGAGGCTTTGCTGAATACATGAAATGCTATGGCTCCGACAATCACGACAAATGCAATCGCGATTACTGCAACAATGAAATCATCTTGACCACGCGGATCTGAATGGTTGATCGGGTCATTCGCACAGTATGTGTATTTATGCAGGCTCGCGGGGTCAAAAATGCTGCCTGCATAAGAATCACGGGACATGAAGCGGCCTGAATTCGGATTCAGGTAGCGGGCGCGAAGGTAGATGAAACCAAGATTCGGGTCGTATTGCTCGCCGGAATAGCGGTAGAAATTCGCGGTCGCGCCGGTGCTGGTGATGACATCACCAAAAGCGTCATAGGCGTAGGTGTCCGTGATTGTCCCGTTGGTGCCGGTGAGAAAGCGCGTGTTGCCGTTTCCGTCATAGCCATAGTAGTTCTTCGTGCCACTGCTGGCATCACGCTGGCTGATCAAATCTAGGCCGTAGGCGTAAGTCCGCGTCAGGCTTGTCCCTGTTTTTTCCTCAAGGACTTGGGCGTACCCGGACGGATTGCGGTCGTCCACCAAAAATGTGTTTGTTGTCGTGCCAACAATTTTCTTCACGCGATTACCGTCGCCGTCATAAACAATGACGATGTTCGTGCCGTTCACAATGGCGTTGGTCAACCGATTCTCGGCGTCATAGGAAAACACATTGCCGCTGTTCGTGCGGGTATTCCCGTTGCTGTCGAAAACATCGCTGGTCGGCTGGTCATTGGAATTGAAAGCAAACGTCTGGTTCGTGATACCCGCAACGGAACTGGTGCGCGATGTTGCCTTTTTGCGACCGAACCGTAAGCGTGCCGCGAAAGGATGTTGCCCCCGTCTGGACGCGTAGTTTTCCAATCGGCAAGGAGCCTACGACCCTCGGCCAGCATCTCAAGAAGAAACGCTTCGCGGCAGGACAGCGGCAGACGGAAGCCGCTGAAAAACTTGGCATTAGCTATAGGACCCTTAGCGATTGGGAGACAGACCGGACCTACCCCTCATGGGACTACCAGCCCCGGCTGATTGCCTATCTTGGCTATGATCCTTTCACCAATCCGGCCCTTGGACATCCCAAAGGCAACGAAACCAACGGCGTTGCCATTTTATCGACCGAAGCCACACTTTCAAATTGAAAAAATATCGAACAACGGCGTTTCAAAATGAAGAAAACGCGCAAGCAAATGGCCTCGGAAATGGGAATCAGCGTCAAGACGCTTTGGGGCTGGGAAACAGACCGATGGCAGCCGACCGCCGAGGGCCAAGAACTCATCGCAAAGCTCCTTGCCGGATGAGGATGGGCACGCTAGGCAACGTTGTTCAATCACGGCCGCTGCTTGTCGTCGTCGGACCTGAACTTGAACGTGCGACGTTCATCCATGTAGAAGCCACAAACCCCATCTTCTACATGTGGATGTCCGGACTCGACAAGCGTGACCTTGGCGGTTGGTCTGTTCGTGCAAGGGTATGAATTGCCTCGCGAACGAGATCACAACCCAAGGCTTTAGCCAGTTCTGCATGCCCGCAGCTGGAGGCTGAAATCGCCCGATTCAAGGTTGACTATCACTGAACGGCCATCATTGCTCACTGCCAAGAATTTGCAGTAAAGTGACTATTTTAAAAGCAAATAGTGTCTCAAAACAAGGCAAATTCTATACATAAAATGCTTTATTTGTTGACAAATCAACTAAAGCATCGTTAGATTGCCTTTGGAGTTGCGCAAGGCGTTGCGCAACTTTTCGGCCACAGGTATAATAGCAAAGGCAGTGTATGTTCGACAATTTAACAGATGTTCGCCCTTCCCTGACGGGAGTTCTGGGCGATTTTTATTGCTCGGATTTACATTCGTAAACATAAACAATGGCCTTCGAATTGCTTTTTAAAAGCGATCTCGCTTTTGGAAGTATAGGCCAAAACAGAAAACAAAGCAATATGAGCACGGGAACTAAGGTATTTATAGATCAGGTCACCACTAAATATGGTGTTCCTGTAGGAGATGCTTGCAGAGCGCGTCTTGGTAATTCCGAGACGATTTCTGCCGACAAAGGTTTGTCTGTTCTTGGCGAAGCTTTGGAAGAACGTCAAGCCTATCGCCCCCCCTCGCCAACTACTGCGGCATTCACGTCTAGACCAGTAGAAGGTACGTTGGATATCACGAAGCGAGAAGCTCCTTGATTCCGCGGTTTAAATCAGACCCCTCTTTTAAGAGGGGTTTTTTTGTTGTATTTGCTTGTATTTGCGTTGGGCACGCCTAAATTGTCTGCATTCACTGTATAGATTGGCTTCCATTGTATTGTGGTTCAATACGTATTGAACAATGCTAGGGTTGTGTAGTTTTTGGCGCCATTGTAAAAATGCAGCAGGGCTTCTATTATGAATTACTCAGAAAGTGGTAAATTGAATAAATTGGAAGTTGAGGATGCCCTCAAAGAATTGGGAGCAAAGGGGCACTCAGAGCTTATAAACATGTGCGGGGCACTGGACAGCGCCTTCCCGTCCGAAGTTCGGTATGCGCCCTCAATCATAACTCGAAGCGAAGCGCAATTATTAGGCATTTCAATTCCCCGTTTCGCCTTCAGATTTTATCTTCCAAACGGGGGCGGATTTGTCAACTGCCGTAGACTGCTGACACTCATTAAACATGCCGAGAAAAATGTGATGCTGAACAGCGGTGTGAAGGAGTTGAGTACGAAGAAAGAAGACCAGCGAATAGAGAGTGCCCAATCAACATCAGTAAGAGATATTCTAGATGCTCCCGGGCAAAGTTGCGTGGCTGATTGTCTACTTAAGCCACCAGGGCGTTTTGATCCTAGGAAGTATACGATACTGACAACAGACCTGGAAGTTAAGTACGGTGAACGCTTACCTAAAGATCCGGTTGGTTACTGGGGAACCCCTTACGTCAAGCACATTGACCTAGCAGGGGGAGTGTGTGCGGAATCCTCTTGCTTCATTGCGACCGCGATTCTTCAAAACAGAGCCAAGGGCGTTTATGGCCTAGCAGAGATCACTGCCTTCGCGAACAAAGATGACAGCTCGGCTCTGTCGATATCCGGGCTATATCTGGACGACATGGCTCGATATTTCGAGCATGTGAGCCTTCGTGCTATACAACAGATGCCGTTTCTGTATGCCGAGGCCTCTCATGAACGGCTGGGACAAGAAGCTTTTACGAATGCCTTGAGGGCGTATCTTTTGTCAGGCATGCCCGTAGTTCTGCCGGTGGATATGGCTCGTATGGCCGGCTGTACGCGACAGCCCGATGGTCAGTTTCAAAGGGTAGATGCGAAATCTGTGTATGGAACAAATGGTTTTAACGTGGATGCCAACCAATTCGACTTTGCTCCGTCCCATTCGCACGCCATCGTTTTAGTCGGCTGTTCCAGAGATGCTTCCATCGACAACTTTACCCTAGTATTTCATGATCCCGCCTACTGGCCGTTTATGCACGCGTCTCGTAGGTTATTTGATAAAGTAGGCCGTTATCGAAGTCCAACTGATTCGGAACGCGAAGATCAACTGATGATGCCAGTTACGCCAAATCCCGTAAAGCTCCCGTTGCTTTCATGGCGGCGGGGTGATGCGGACTTCTTCAATCGCGGGCTTTATTGGCTCTCCACAAGTCTTCATGATATGGAAACGACCGAATACCCTCGAGTCGTACCATTGGACGCAGGAAATTTTCTTCTTTCTCAAATTGGCAGGATGGAAAGATGTGATTTAGGCCTCTACCTAAGGCCGGAACTGTTGCTGGATTTTAGGACAGCTCTCAAAAATGCGAACGATAGCCTAACCCAGAATTTCCAATGGGGACCCGAACACTGGGTATGGTTGGAGGTTTTTAAAGATTCGATTTGGATCTGGGATGCCGAAAGGGAAATACCGTCCCGTAGAGATTCGCATGCGCCGCTGCAGTATCAGGTAAAAAATTACCTTCGTGCAATTCTCTGTTTAAACGTGTGTGAAAAAGTGGATTGTCGTCTAATATCGTAACCAATTTAATAGCTTCTCCATATGGCGAAAATTGAACCGGCATTGATTTCATCGTTTAGTGTGAAGGGATGTGACGAGTCCGTTAAACAGTGGCCAACAAATGTCTCCAACGTTGAGTTGTATGCGTTCATGCAATCAGATTTGAAGAATTATTTTATTTCTTTAAAGCAAACCGCGGATGAGGCATGTCCTAACGCCCTTTGCGTTATGGCCGACCAATGGAAAAACCAGGAAGTCTGTGATTCTGTCGCGTCTATAATTAATGATCGGTACAAGGGAAAATCAATCATAGCGTTTGCGACCTTTTTACCAGAACTAACATCCTTTGAGACAAATGAGGCAGTTTGGACCGCGCCCCAGCAAGCCCAATGTTTCCTCATCGCGTTAAGCCGCGCACTACAGCGTTTCGGTCATCCGATTTCTACCATCCAAATTGCCGGCGGAAGTCGAACGGACGGCGTCGATTTGATTAGTAATATGGGTTTCGCTAACAGTTATACGGTCAACCGTTTGTGCATTGATAAAGCAGTCGATCGCCTCATCGAGCGGTTAGGGCCTGTTGCCAAATTTGCGCTGATTGAACCTAAGATCCAGATTGCAGTAGAACTTGAGCCCGGACCGTGGTTTACAATCGGTGAGGCTGCCGCCTTAAAGAAATTCTGTGAGCGAATCGATTCCGATCCCAAAAATCCCCTCTATAGTGTAGTCGGTGTGAATCTTGATATCCCTCACTGGGATTTTCTAAGTGGAATTACAGTAGACTGGTTGCAAAAACCTGAAAACGATGTTGTTCGCAAGCGAATCATTCATTGCCACATTTCTGATCATTCAAATGGACATTTTGGGTGCCATGTGACGGGTACATTCCACCCAGGCGAATTTGAAGAATGGATTCAACTCGTTGTAGAGCAGGGTGGACAGTATCGAGAGCCGAATTATCCGAAATACAGTGGTTACATTTCTTGCGAAATGGAGGGATGCAAGCATAAGGAATTTGTACAACAATGTGTTGATGAGCTTATTGGTCTTTTAGCAACCGTTAAAACCCAGGATAATGTTTGTACTGCAGTTTCCCCTTGAGTGCTTTAAATTCGTATTTCACGATAAAGAGTTTGTTTCAGTCTCGACACTTCCCTGTCGGGGGCTTCAGGTTTTGTCTACGAGAGCAAAGCGGGCAGGCTTTTTCCCATCATACTTCACAGATTTAAACGAGGACGCCTTGCCGCGAGCGCTCGCAATGTATATCCCCGCCCGTTCTCAAACGGCTCCACCCGAGCCTCGATTTCAAGCACCGGATAACGCACCGTCGCCAGTCCACAGCTCCGATACGTTTTCGCAAAAAGCTCTGTCTCGATGATGCCCGTCCAATCGGCGAGCGAGAGGAATTTCGTCGGCTCGCCGGTGACTTGATGGTGAATCCGTTGCTCCACGATAAGTCCGCAGACTTGGACAATCTGGCCCACGAATTGACCCAGCCGATTGACCGGGCAGTAGGTGTCCCAAGCGATGTCGTTGTACAGTTCCAAGGGATGACCACTGATATCGAAGCCAAATAAGTCTGATTCCCATTGCAGCCGTTCCTGCCGGGTAGGTTCCGGCCAGGAAAAGAGAGAAGATGGCTCCGCAGCGAAATTGTAGGAACTTTTACGCCGAATCGTATACGAATACCTTTACTGTGGTTTTGGCTATTCACAATAAAACCTCTTCGAGACTTACCAGAAGAGAAAACCGCGAGTAATTGGTTTAATATGTCTCAGCGAAGGCAGCCACCACAGGAGAGGAATCAAAGCCGCTTGCAGATGTCATAGTTCTCATATTTATCACATTTACGAGAAACTGATCCAGAGGCACTACAGGTGACGCTTACTTTGGGTCGAACTCCTTGCCTTTCACGCCGAAATATTCATCGATCAATTTAATGCTAAGGCAGGACGCAATCATCTAAACCAAGCCGCAGTGATTTTTTTCAATTACTCTGGCTGGCGTGGCGCTCTTTAATCTTGAGCGCTAGATCCAAATTTTTTTGTGCCGCACTCAAATTTGGGTTTAATCGCAAGGACTCATCAAGTTTTTGAATTGCCCCATCAATATCCCCTTTCATCAGAAGCACTCCGCCAAGACCAGAATAGGCCACTGCATCGTTTGGCTCAATTTCTATGGCTTTTTTAAAATGTACCATCGCGTCGTCCGGATCATTTTCTTGAAGGAGGGCGCTACCCAGATTATTATGAGCTATTATGTCGTCAGGCTCGACGCGTAGAGCGCTTTGAAAATGGCCGATCGCCTCGTCAGTCCGGCCTTTGCGTGCAAGAAGGCTGCCCAAATTATCATGCGCCATAAAAGCATTCGGATTTTGAACAATCGTTGTTCTCCAGAGAGTTTCAATATCATGGTACATTCCGCATTGATGCCAGGTCAGCACGCTCAAACCAG
>Ga0206928_1130_pt1 | contig 18540 bp, 10 predicted proteins | sample Alteio_BWOrgHeat_21_FD_152941 | JGI IMG/M metagenome (GOLD analysis project Ga0206928, IMG submission 152941) | Enriched cells from forest soil in Barre Woods Harvard Forest LTER site, Petersham, Massachusetts, United States -... | ecosystem: Environmental > Terrestrial > Soil > Temperate forest >... | reverse complement strand
AGTAATTAACTACAAGTTTATTTAAACACAATTAAAATAATTAAATTAATTGAGGTTTTTATGACACTAGAATCAGTTAAACCTACAAAGCATGAGCAATTTAATAAAGAACTGAAAGAAATTACAACCAATGACAACATTTGGAATGGCTACTTGGTTGTCAACGGAAAGGGTGATTTAGAGAAAATAGGTTTGTTTCGCTACATATTTGGAAACGATTCTGCAAAAGCTGACAACATTAAGGTGGCAGCGATGAATTTTGTGATTGAACACCAAAATGACATCGAAAATGAAGAGGATTTCACATTGATCATGAACCTGGCAAAAAAATCGGGTTTGATAAACGACACCGATGCAGCAAAGAGCAAGGAGATCACAGCATTGATCAAAGATGTTTCGACGAGAAGTATTGAAAAAAAAAATAGCTCTCCACCAAAACCATTGTCCAATAAAAGAGTTGATCCAAATCCTAATATACAAAAAAAACAAGAACTTGCTGATATACAGCAAGGAATCTTTCCAATAGATACTAACAAAGAAGTTCCAATAGATACTAACAAAGAAGTTCCAATAACAAAAAATGAAGAACCCAATGCCTTTGCTAATGAAGGCCAACAAGAATCTGACTTTAACGAAGAACAAACTAACGTTAAAACGATTCAAGAAGCAGATGCGACTCAACTTCCTCAAGGACAAATAGTTCAACAAGAAATTAAAAATACAGATCAATCAGAAGCACAAAATGAAAAACAAGATACCTTAACACAAGATGGCAATCAAGAGCCTGATTTTAATCATGAAGAAGCTTCAGCACAATTACAAGACCAACAAGTTGTAGAGCCCACTTTTATCCCTGAAATGCCTGAAAAACCAACAGTCGATGTTTCACAATTAAAAATTCCGGAATCACCTAAGGGGACTGTAGCTAGCCCGCCGACAGCTAAACAAGAACCTGCTGATAGCTATGAACAAGATCCAGCATTGAGTCAAGATCCGGCGGAATCACAACAAGTTAAAGAGCCGCTAGTCACTGAAATGTCTCAAGTAGAAACCGCGGCGCAAGAAAAAAATCTCGAAGCAGATGCGACTGCTTTAAATGCAGACCTTCAAGAGAATATAACTGAGGAAGAAATTAAAAATACAAATCAACCAGAAGCAAAAGATGAAGAACAAGATGCCTTAACACAACGCGGCCAACAAGAGTCTGTTGATTTTGGCAATGAAGAAGTTATAGCTGATTCACATCGACAACCAGTTGCAGAGCCTGCCGCTCTTGTCACAGAAACAACTCCAGAGGCCATCGTCGACAGTTCACAACTAAACATTCCGGAATCAGCTATGGCTGTAGCTAGCCCGCCGGTAGCCTTTAAAAGCTATATTGAACTCATGAACGCCTTAAAAAATGAGCCTTTAATGGAAGAAAGCTCTTCTATCATCGATTTAAGAACAGCGAACTCCAAATTATCTTTAGACCAAATTGATCAAGCTGTTAATCAACTTGTGATGAATAATTTTTATGAAACTTTAATCGGTAAGCCGTATGTAAAGAATGAAACTAGCACTTTTGAAAATGCGATTTTTAAGATTCTCGATGCTGTTAAGAATAATAGAATAGATGAAGTAGATCATTGGTTGGATTTGATCCAAAATCCCTCAAATACATTTACAGTCCTGGCAACTGCCTATCGATTAGCCAAAGCCCTCAAGGTTTCTTCAAAGCAAACCTATGGCAAACTCTATGATTTAAAATTACAAGCTACGACACAGAAAATTATTATTCAAAAATTAGAAGATCGCTTTAAAAACATCGAATTACAAGATCTCACTCAAATCAATTTAAACCAATTGGCATGGGAACCATCGAAAGAGCCCTATGGCTTAATCCATGAAAGTTTTCAACTTGCAACAGGAAAACAATTCAACAAAGATAGAGCAGATAAATTAGATGAGCTGATTTATGATATCTTTACTTACACGCAAGTTGGCGATCTTGAAGAATTAAGTTATTTATTCGCTTACCTGAAGCAAGATGATGACAACAACCAGCAAGTTATCCTTAATCAGGTTTTTAGCCTATCTTCAAACCTACTTGCATTAACAACGAAAAGGCTAGATGAAATCGAGCTGAAGATAACAACTGCACCTAATGACGACAGTCTTATTAAGGAAAAAGCATCAATTTCTAAATACATTAAAAAACTAAACAATATCCAAGAACTCGAAGAGGTAAATAAAGCCTCAAGCTTAGTCGGAAAGCCTTTGACTGCAGCACATTACGTTAAAGAGAATGCAGGAGCTTTAAATGAACTTTTCAAAAAAGAAGAGGCAACCGCAAAGCGTAATAGGACTTATATTAAAATGGCGGCTCTTGCCCTCGTTACCATCTTCGGAACTTACAAGGTAGCCAAGTATCTAACGGAAACGCCTCCTATCCAAGACACTAGTATCGATCTTGATAATGAAAAATCAGGTGACACTGCGCCTTATGATTGGTTAAACGCCTCCCCAGGCAATGCGGAAGATATGACTATCTCCCTTGAGAACGAACATTTAGCAGGCACTCAGCTTTATGAGGCATCAAATATTCAATCCAAGCCCCTAACCATTTCCGACACGGCTCATTGGATTAATCCAGAAAATTTAATACCCCCCCCTCCTCATACTCCAGAAGAAATGCCCCCCTCTAGTTTTACTCTAGATATGACAAGCACACTTAAGAAAGCACACTTGGCAGACACTTGGCCTTATAAGAAATCTGATAATTTAGAGCATCTTTCTTTATCGCACGTCGAGACCCCAACAGTTTTGCCCTCGATTCATCAATCTTTGCCTTCGATCATTAAACCTTTCCCCTTTACTGTTCCTCCCTCCATTACACCTACGGAAATCCCCATCCCTACAGAACACAGCGATAATTTAGATCCTGCTATTCCTCCCTTCAGTACTTCAACGGAAATTCCCATCCTTAACGAACACAGCTATAGTTTGCCTACTGCATTGCCTGAAATGATGTTGATCCCAGTTCTTGCTGTAGCTAAGTTTTGGAAAAACTGGACGCAAGCGAATCAAGAACCCAAACCACCTGCAAGGCCTTTAGCTTTAACCCCCGCGAAACCAACTTTGATTCCTGCAAATTCGAAACAACCGATTTCTCAGCAAAACATCGGGAAAATATCTGAGTTAATCAACCTCTATCGCTTAGGCAAAACGGATGCGGCAAAAGAGCAATTTATTCAAGCTTTTAAAGAAAATCCACAAAAAGTTTTGGATGAAGTAAATCCAGACCTCACCTCCCTTGGAGCGTATAAAGAACTTCTTGGGCATGCGATTAAAGAAACAGCGGCAAATAAAAATATTTCTTTGAACCTCTTTAATGATATCCAAAAAATGCTTAAATCCAATGGTTCCCTCTCAGTGAATCTGGGAATGGATCTGCTTGAAAAATTCACTCTGGCTCAAGTAAAAACAGCCAACAACGAAGAGATGTTAAATAATATTTTAAACTATACAACAAATCTCGATGCTTCGCCGGATACGTCATACCTTGCCGTACAAATAGCCAAACATGTAACTGGGACTTGGAATTTGGATAATCCCACACCTTTAAAAAAACTCCCCGGCATTCTCGACAAATCCAATTCTACCGATAAGTCATTGTTAATCCTTAAAGGTGCAGTCCTTAATAATATTACTGCACCGAATCTCATGGGATTGATAGAAAAACTTAGCAGTAAAAAAGGCCATACATATAACAAAGTTTTTCAACCATTGATAGAATTTTGCGGTGGCAATAACAGGGTGCTACTTACTAACCTCAAACCCCTATTTGAAAATCAAAGTATAACTCTATATATAGATCTTAATAAACTCTCTAATAAAGTGCTCTCAAAAAATAATGAACCTCTTTCTCTACCATTTAAAGAACAAATCACATCTACATTAGCTAAGGTTCTTGGTAAGGCAGATGGTGAGCCGGATGGTGAGGCTCTAAATGAATTCATTGCACTGGCTTCGAAAAATTTAAAACCCACCCTGCAAATCTTGGAACAATTGCAGAAACAAGGTTTCATTAATAAACAAAACATGAAGCAAATCTTTTCACCAAAAACAATTGATTCTTTGACAACCTCTTCTGAACAAGTTCAGATTTTAAAAAATATTTATAATTCATTATTCGGGGGGATATCTGACTGGATCAACCTCTATCGGTCAGGTAAAACGGATGCTGCAAAAGAGCAATTTATTGAAGCTTTTACAGAAAATCCACAAGATATATTGCCTGAAATAAAACCTGACCTATCCTCCCTTGAAGCGTGTAAAGGACTTCTCGGATATGCGATCAATGAAACGGCAAAGGATAAAAAAGTTTCTCAGGTATTCTTTGCTAGTATCCAAGAAAAGCTTCAATCCAAGGATCCCCTCTCAGTTAATCTGGGAATGGATCTCCTTGAAAAATTTACTTTGGCTCAATTGAAAATCGATAATAACGAGGAAATGTTAACTAATATTTTAAACTATGCAACCACACTCGATGCTTCGCCAAATACGACATATCTTGCCACACAAATTTCCAAACATGTAACTGAATCTTGGAAACTTACAATCAATGCTTTGGATTTTAACAATGTCAAACTTGAAGGCGCTTTTGCCGAAAATACTGATCCTAATAAATCATTATTAATGCTTAAAGGTGTAGTACTTAACAATATTAGTATTAAAGATCTCAGTATCTTGATAGAAAACCTTAGAGAAAAGGAAACTCACACATATGATACTGTTTTTAGTCCATTAATACAGTTTTGCCATGACAACAACAAAGAGCTGTTTACTAGCCTCAAAAAGGAATTTGGACAAACAACGATTCCTATATATGTAGAACTTGCAACTTTCTGTGATACCGTGCTCTTAAAAGATAGTGTACCTCTTTCTCTACCATTTGAAGAACAAGTCACCTCTACATTAGCTAAGGTTCTTGGTGCTCACACAACTAAAGCTGCAGATGGTGAGACTAATAATGCTGAAAATGAATTCATTGCACTAGCTTCGAAAAATTTAGAATTCACCCTAAAAATCTTGAAACAATTGCAGAAACAAGGTTTCATCAATGAAAATAACCTGAAGCAAATCATTTCACAAAAAATGATTGAATCTTTGACAACATCTCTTCACCACACCCTGATTTTAAAAAATATTTGTAACTCATTTAATTCTACACCTTTCAATAAGATGGTTATAGATACGCTGTTCCATTGCAGCAAAGAAGATATTAACACAGCGTTAAACACAATTAGCAACTCGGTTGAAAACTTATTGAATGTTGAAGTAGACGATATATGGATGAAAATTCAGCCCTATGCAAAAATCTCGCCCAATCTTTTATTTAGACATATCGAATCCAAATTGAATATGCCTGATAGTAGTAGTGTAGTGCCTGAAAATGCGCCAATTAGAATTTTGCATGAATTAGTTTGCCAAAAATATATTGACGAAACACCTCTCGAAGAAGTTCGCAATTTGATATGCGAAAGTACCCCCGATTCTGCACATAAAGAAACACAAAAAATACTAAGTAAATTACTCGAGGATCGTGCACCGAAAATGAAGGCTCTAACTCAAGAACTGCCATTAGATATTAAACAACCAGTAGACACTAAATCAACAGTAGACACTGAACAAAAAAATGAGAATAAACCAGTAAAGGTTCTTCCTCAAGGTTCATCATCATCATCATCATCAGACGAAGAACCTATAATAACCGTAACGAAAAAACCTTTTCCTGGAGGAAGCCGGAAATCCGTCCCTATCAATGCCGATGCCCCAAAACCGGACATGAGCACTACACAAGAGGAAATTCTCGAGACAAGTCCAAAAACGGACGAACCCCCTATTGAAGTAGGTAAAAAAACTCCACTTGAAACGCAAGAACCCATCCCTATCAATACTACTAGCCCGGTCACCGACGTGATCTCTGCAAAACTCAAAGAAGATTGGACTAATAACGCACGTAACATAATTTTTAATAACCTGGAAGATATTGAAATAATTTTCAAAGAATTAAATGGTGTCAGGGAGACTAAACTTTCGGACACCTGTATCAATAAAATCATTGATACAGCAAAGTTTCTTGCAAACGAGCAAATAAAAAGATTTGGAACAATTGCAGTTATTTTGGCAGATTGTCTTGACAAGCAAGAAGATGAAATTAATTCAACCATTTCTGACCTGGAGAATTTAATAGAAAAAGAAAAAGCAGATGAATTGGAAAAAGAAAAAACCGAACTAGCTGCTGCAAACAAACTAGAAGAAAAAAGGGCAAGATTGACAGATGAAAAAACTGTTTTTTTCGAAAAATTGGCTGGAACGGATTGGTCAACCAAGTTTCAAACGGAATGTACTATCCTTAGTGATACCTATGAAGAATTGAAAAAAACTTGTTTAACAAAAGATGAGGATATTTGCTTTTTAGACCCTTCTTTTTTAAAAGGAAATTTATTTCATCATGCATTGAAGTCATTTTTAACATTAGCAGATCATTATAAAGTCAGTGCAGTATCATTTGCAGACAAAATTTTAAAACAAAAAGTGATTAATGAATTTACTAAAGATGAAGCACAGGAAATTATAAATTTATTATCTGGAATAGAAACAGGAATATCAAAAAATAAATCAATTACTATTTTTAATAAAAAATCTTTCACAGAAAAATTAACCAATTCTAAGGAGTTATTAACTAATAGGATTAAAAATATTGATAATAAAATAAATGAACAAGTTAAAGCTGCCGAAAATAAAGAAAAAATACGACTCCAAAAAGAAATGGATGACGCTTTAGAAACGGAGAAAGTTAGTTTTTTTCAGAAGTTAATGGATTCAAATAAGCAAGAGGAATACATCGGAGGGTATAAGCTCTTTTCTGATAGCTATGATAGCTTGCAAAGAGCATATTTTAAAACAAATAATCAATATCTTTCTTTTTTTAAAGAATCCTTTATTCAAGGGAATTTCTTTTTTAATGTGCTTGAGTCACTATTGCAATTAGGGGATTTTGAAAATACTACAACAAAGTTTCTTAAAGATATTTTAATTAAGTATCCTAAAATATTTAATGAGGATGAATTAAATAAACTTCTAAACTTAGTGAATAAAATGGAAGAAGAAAAAACATATCCAGTAGATGCATCCGGACGTTTATTATGTACAGTGAATAAAAAAGAATTCGACTCACTACTTGGTGATTCAAAAGAAATATTAACAAAACAGATAAATTCAGCTGCACTAATTGCCAAAGAAATAGCAGATTCAAAGATAGATAAGCCGGAAGTATTTGACAAAAAAATACTTTCTCGAGATGAATTAAAGCTTGTATTCGGAAAAAAAATTCTTGAGCTAGCATATTTATCGGCTAGTAATGATCAAGGCTATGGCAAATACGTTCAATTTGTAGGAACCCCAGGGAGAACGTCGGAAAGCGAGTACTATCGAGGGGCTCTATCTCTAGCCAAGGAATTCTCTAAGGCCAACAGAGTGATAATTTTTGAAGGTTTACTATCCAGTAAAGAAATTAGTTTCAACTTGAACGATTTAAAATTATTTATTTCTGAACAAAATGATTTATTGGATGATAAAATCAATTTACTATTATCTGATAGGGTTTTTCAAGTTTTAGATAAGTATAACAATGAATCTAGTTTCGATTATAAGGATATTGTTAATCATTGGTATCACTTATTTGCAAAACAAGGCGCCGACGAAGCTGCAAATTTTGTTGGCGGCTTTTTATATGGTAAAGATAAACCCAATCGTGTCCTTCATTGTCTCTGCAAAACTGTTTTAGATCAGATAGATAAAATCGGCCCAGAGTCAAAGGGATTTATTTTAGCAAATAATAGCAAAGAAATAATGGCTATCTTTCAAGCAAACAATTCTTTACCAGACCTTGTGAAAAAATTAGAAGGAAATGACAACGCATTATTATCTGATTTAAAGACTATGCTTGATACATTAAATCCCCCTATTTCATAAAAAAAGATAAAAAGGTTGACGTTCAAATCTCCAATCGACTATAAAGTTGCCTTCTCAACCAAGGTGGCATGGCCAAGTGGTAAGGCAGAAGCCTGCAAAGCTTCCATCCCCAGTTCGAATCTGGGTGCCACCTTACTTTTTAAACTCATTTTCCTTAGAATCTAATCCTATGCTGTATGTCGTTGCAACGCCTATTGGCAATTTATCCGATATTACCTTCAGGGCGATTGAAACCCTTAAAAATTGCGACTATATCCTTTGCGAAGATACCCGCCACAGCGGAATCCTCCTTCACCATTACGAAATTCGCAAACCACTTAAAAGTTTTCACAAATTCAGCGAAACAAGTAAACAATCTGAAATTATTCAAGATTTGAAGCAAGGACTCACTATCTGCCTAATCTCAGATGCCGGCACTCCGGGCATTTCAGATCCTGGAGAGAAGCTCATTCAAGAATGCCTAAACCACGAAATAAAAGTCGTTGCCATCCCCGGAGCATGCGCGGCAATCACTGCTCTTTGCTCCTCAGGATTGAACACCTCCCGATTTCAGTTTCTAGGTTTTTTACCTCGAAAAGCCGGTGAATTAAAGCGCATCCTACAGGAAGTTTTAACATTTCCCGGCACAACTGTTTGCTATGAATCCCCAAACCGCCTGATTGATGTATTACAAATCCTTAAAGAAATTGCACCTGAACGCTTACTGGCCGTAGCTAGAGAGTTGACTAAAAAATTCGAGGAAATCAAACGCGGCACTGCTTCTGAGCTAATTGCTTACTGGGAAAATGCCCCTTTAAAAGGTGAAGTGGTATTGATGATCTCTGAGTCTCCGGAAATTCATTCCCACAACTGGCAGGAACTGACTCCTCAGCAACATGTTGAATTTATCCAACAAACTTACGGAATGACCCGTCAAGAAGCTGTCGTTAGTGCGGCAAAAATCCGTGGAGTTAGCAAGCGCGATATTTATAATGTGGTAAATCGAGGACAATAACAACAACAAAAAGCCGGCCCCACACGTTTGGGGCTTCATGCTGCCCCTCACTTAATTGCATCTTATTTCCAAAGAAAATCATCTTTTCTATTTACAAATTCATAAAAGTCGATTATCTGTATACCTTTCTCAAAGCGGATTAAACTTGGAAACGGCAGTTCAAGATGATAAAGTGAAGCAAGATTTTGAGTCAGCTCAAAATCTTGCGTCAATATATCGTCTTCAACTGCCGTTTTTAGGTTAAAACAAATTCAATGATTCCAGAAGTTTAAAGGAGCAATTTCTACATGAAACCCTATTTCAACATAGCATACGTTTTCCCTCTGATTACAACCCTTTTCTTACACACCTCTCAAGTAGAAGCTGTTTTTGCAAGCGCAAAATCCACTGGGATGGCGGCCACATCGATTTCTTATCCCATAGACAGCCTGGCAGGCGCCTACAATCCCGCCGGCATCGCGGTAGTGGGTGACCGATTAGATGTAGAGGCAGCATGGGTGCGCGATACAGGGCATGGAAGCGTACACAAAAACTTGTTATCCATTGCAAATGGTTCCTTTGAAGGGATGAAAACAAAAGATGCCTACCCAGTTGGATTCGGATTAACAAAGACATGGAACCTTGGTTGCGATCTTGACATTGCTGCCGGCGTCATTGTTTACAACCGCAACTACCAAAAAACAACCTTTGGAAAACCTTTAATTTTATTCGGGACATCCCGTCCTGGCCTAGAGTACATCAATGAAACAATTTCCCCTATCATTGCTGTTAAAATCTATGATAGCCACACTATCGGCATTTCAGCTAACTATCAAGTGGAACGCATAAAAGTAAACGGCTTACAAAACTTTGATAATATCTTCCGCTCTATCGCTCCTAACCATGTCACTAATCGCGGCTACGGGTATGCAAATGGGTGGGGTGCTACTATCGGTTATTTCGGGCAAATTACAAATTGCCTCAGTATTGGAGCGACTTATCAACCGGAAACAAAAATGTCGCGTATCACTAAATATAAGGGTTTTTTGGCAGATCGAGGAAAGCTCAACGTCCCGCAAAAAATTGGGTTTGGGATTGCCTATAAAATACTTCCATGCCTTGCCGTCGCATTTGATGTGGAGCACATCCGTTGGAAACCTATTAAATCATTAAGCAATCCATTCCCTGCTGTCGAGCGCTTGGGAGAAGTAAATGGACCGGGCTTCGGTTTTTCGAACCAATGGTATTACCGTCTTGGAATGGAATGGCAAATTGATGAAAGTTGGACTGCCCGGATCGGATATCGGCATGCAAACACGCCTGTCAGAAAATCTCAGACAGCCGTTAATTTGCTCACTTTGGATACAGTAGAAGATTATCTTACAGCTGGCCTTACATGGGCATTTAATTGTTCCAGCGAGATCACAATCGTAGGTGCCTATGGTTTTGAAAATGAAGTCAAGGGCAAAAATTCCATTCCGCTAGCTTTTGGCGGGGGTGAAGTCAATATTAAAGAACAAAAGTTTGCTGTGGGCTTAGCTTGGGGTTGGAAGTACTAAACTTTTGGGCGTTAGTTTGAAGTGCAAGTGGTTGCCACATACGCATCAGGCTAACATACAAATTTTGTTGCTAAACCACGGCAGTGGTGAAAGATGTTAGCCCCGTGTGAAGGCTTCCTGCCGGAACGCGGGGAAGTTATAAAATTTATGGTAGAACTGCGGCAGCAGTGAAAGAAATCGAGCGAGTTTTATTTTTAATACTCGCGTGATTCTTTCACTGCTACCGCAGTTCTTACTTTTTTGCCTATATACCCCGCGTTCCGGCAGGAAGCCTTCACACGGGGCTAATATCTTTCACCACTGAAGCCGGCCGCGGACTGCTACATAACACACAAAATCATTTTTTCATTTGTTTACGATCTTTTTTCATGTTATCCACTAACATTTGTAGAGTAGCAATTGCGCTCAATCCTTCATTCAATTGCGTGTGCAAACTTTTAATTGTTTCCTGATGGGCTGCCTCTTGGTCTTTTGGCGGATGAAAATCTTCCTGTGCCTTGATAAATTCTTGAAAGAATTTTACATCTCTTTGAAGAACGCCTATTCTATCTTCCTTGATTTCAATTTCCTTTTCCAATGCCCTGCCTTCCAATTTCGGAGGTGCCATTTTATCTAATTCTGTTTTAAAATCCTTTGCCTCATAATTTTTTAATTTATCAAGTTTTTTATCTACACTTTTTAAATCTGCAGCAGTTTGCTTCATTTTATTCTCTAAAGCCTCACGACCTGGAGTCTGAGGCCGCCAGTAATTATTAGTAAAATCATTGACTTGTGAATCCTTTACCTTTACCAACTCATCTTTTCTTGTCTGAAGATCGTGTTTTTTAAAGGATTTTTCTAAGTCAACTCCCTTTTTATATTCACAAATACCTTTTTTTAAAGCATTCGAACAGGCTGCGATTGCCACATAGGGAGGACAAACAACACAAAAACCAAGATACACCCCATTAGCAACTTGTTTGCCAATATTGTCTTTTGCTTCTTTAAACAAGGGTTGAGGTAAATTGCTCACCGAAAATAATTTATTTTTGTCTGAATCCACAGCCTTCGTCTGTCCCTGCACAAAACTGTCGACTCCTTGACGAATATTCGTGGCTGCGGTATTGGAACTTGGTATATTCATGCTCATAATAAACCTTCCTATGTTATAACCTGCCTACGTTTGATCTTTTTTCATATTACTCACTATTTCTTGTAAAGTAGCTATTGCACTCAACTTCTCACTCAATTTCATCTCAAATTCATTTATTCTGCCTTGACGTGCTGCCTCTTGGTCTTTTGGACCATAAAAACTTTTAGTAACCTGATGTCTATTCGAACTTTTTCTACTTCTCCTTGAAGAACGCCTATTCGCTCTTCATTTAATTTAATGGCTTTTCTAATTGCTTGCCTTCCAATTTTGGAGGAGGATTTTTTAATTTTTCAATTTCATCCATTAGATTTTGACGCACCTCGATCAGCGCACCAAGATAAGTACGATATAATCCTTTATCTTCTTTATTCGTCGTAGCGTTAAGAATGTGGGTAGTTGCCAGAATTTCCTCATTATTTTTTTCTAATGCCTCATTAAAAGTCCTTAGCTTTTTCTCCTGAGATAACTTCAATAGCAGTGCGTTTTTTCTTTTTTCTTGTTCAGACGTCGTCACATCCTTTTTTGCAGGTTCTTGCAGAGTTGTTGCTTTATCTTGCGGAGCTCTGACTTTATCGCGTAAAACAGAGCTAAGTATAGATACCACAGCATAAGCTAAGGCAAAAGGAGGGAGGAGTCCGGCCACAAGAGAGAACACATTTAAGGCTTTTTGATCGAGAGTTAAAGGGTTAGATCCCTCTTCTTCCCGGCGAGCTGGATGACTAAAATGCCTTAGTGAGTATAATTCAATCCCTTCTTTATCAAATTTCGCGCCGGTTTTGCCTGTGTGCACGTAATTCGAAACAGTAGCTGCTATACGAGTAGGTACACTTGCATTTGACAAGGGCTGCATAACAGTGAATCCTTTTTAAACAAAATCATTTTATTTAAAAATAAAAAAATCAACATCTAATTAACATTATTATAACAAAAATTCAATTAATTATATGTAATATTTATATAAATTTATATAAATCTATAAATCTGAATAAATTTACAATACACTTAAACATAACTAAACAACAGCTATTGACCGATAATTAAATTAAACATAAAATTAATTTAGTAGTTAAAGAGGTGATTTATGAACGATCCTAATTATATGTATGCACTGATGCACGGGGAAGTTCCCCAAAAAAAAACTCCCGGGGAGGTAGAAATGAAGGTCAAGTCAGGCACAAGTCAATTTGATAATGATTTAGAAAAGAAAATCGATAGCTATGTGGACGAATTAGAGCTTGAAGAAGATCCGACGCATAAATCCTTAGTAAATGCTAAAGCTAAGCGAGAAAGTATACGATTGGAGATAAAGGAGGCAATAAAGCTCCCCGAGCTTTCAAAAAATATTAATACTGCAATGGAAATCATTTTTAATGAAGGAAAAAAATATCTTTCTCCCGAGTCGGCTGAAATATTAACCCGCGATTTTTCAAATGCGGCAGAGATTTTAGATCAATTAACTATCGAAGGAGCTAATGTCAATCTCCAGGAATTAACCAAAATCAGTGACGAGAGTATGAAATCGCTTGTAGAAATTGCCATCGCTAAGTTTTCCGAAGCGAATTATGTAGGAAGTTTATCCCTATTCTCCCTTTTAACAATCCTGAATCCTTCCTATTCAGAATATTGGTTCCGATTTGGACTTGCCGCTCAAAAATGCGAGCAATTGGAACTGGCTTCTCGGGCTTATGCAGCTGCATTGGAACTCGACCCCAATCTCCTTGGAGCGAAAGTCTTTGGGGCTGAATGCTTTTTGAGCCGAAATCTAAAAGAAGAAGCTCGGACTGAAATTTTAGCTGCGAAAAAGATGGTAGAAGAAAATGCTACTGACCCGATGTGGTTAGAATTAATCGCTAATATTGAGGCATCCCTAAAGTAGGTAGCGAAAAGATTGTTTTTTTATTGGCAACGGTTTATGATTTGGCTCCTTATCCTAATGGAGCGAATAATGACGTCAAAGCCGGCCAACCCACTCAAATCAATCTTACACCCCTACATCTTTGTGTTAAAGGAAGGCAGGCAAATAAAACAGGATTTTTTAGATTACTCACTCATGATGTTGTTTGTACATTCCACAGAAACAATTCGCTCTCCTTCAAACGAGATCCTCACTAACAAAATAGCAACTAACAAAAAGAAATCGAGTAAGCGGTCTTTTTTATAATCTTCACTTACAAAACTAAAACCTCTTGGAGAATTATTATGTCCTCAACACCTAAAGAAATTATTTTTGAAGAAGAAGCACGTGAACTACTTCTAAACGGCATAAAAAAACTTGCCAACGTCGTTGCCTTTACACTAGGACCTAAGGGTCGTAATGTTGGGATTGAAAAAAGCTGGGGCGCCCCTACGATCACAAACGATGGCAACAGCATAGTAAAAGACATTTCTTTAAGCAACCAATATGAAAATATGGGTGTTTCAATTGCTAAAGAGGTGGCTCAAAAACTGAAAGAAGAATCCGGTGATGGCACGACTACAGGAACTCTTCTCCTAAAAGCTTTGGCTGAAGGTGGGATCAAAATGATTTCCGCCGGGGCAAGTCCCATTGGCATTAAACGTGGCATGGAAAAAGCCTTGGAAGCTGTAATTAAAGAACTTGAAAAAAACGCCATTCCGGTTAAAAGTTCCAAAGAAACTAAAAATATTGCCACAGCCTCCGCTTCAGGCAATGAAGAAATTGGCTCTTTAATCGCAGAAGCTATGGAAAAAGTTGGCAAATCAGGGGTCATCACAATCGAAGAGGCCAAAGGCACGGAAACCTCTATCGAACTTGTGGAAGGAATGCAGTTCGATCGAGGATATATTAGCGCCTACTTTTGCACTAACAATGAAAAGCTCTTAGTTGAGATGAACAACCATCCTCAAATACTGATCGTCGATAAAAAAATCAACAGCGTGCATGAAATCCTACCGGTTCTTACTGCTATAGCCACCTCGGGAAAAGAATTGCTGATCATTGCAGATGATGTGGAAGCGGATGCTTTGTCAACACTGGTGGTTAATAAACTAAGGGGCACGCTTAAAGTGGTTGCTGTTAAAGCTCCAGGTTTTGGTGATCGTCGAAAAGCTATCTTGCAAGACATTGCGGCACTCACAGGCGCGATGGTTGTTTCTGAAGATGCGGGCATGTCCCTAAAAGAAATTCCTGCCGAGGCTTTAGGCTCTGCAGAGAAAATCATTATCAGCAAAGAAAACACCATTATTATCAATGGTAGCGGTAAAGCTGAAGAGATCAAGGCCCGTTTAAAGCAAATTGATGCAGAAATCCAAATTTCAACCAGTACTTATGAAAAAGAAAAGCTTGAAGAGCGCAAAGCAAAGCTGAGTGGTGGAGTGGCTGTTATCCGGGTGGGTGCTGCAACCGAACCTGAGCTGAAGCAGAAGAAACAGATGTATGAAGATAGTCTGAATTCTACTAAAGCTGCAATGGTAGATGGTATCGTGCCTGGCGGCGGTGTAGCATTACTGCGAGCTAGCTTGGTGATTGGTCAACTTAAACTGGAAGGCGATGAAGCTATTGGTGCAAAAATTTTAGCCCAAGCTTGCGAAACACCATTAAGGCAGATCGTACAAAATACCGGCCACGATGGCTCTGTGGTGCTAGCAGAGGTATTAAAAGCTAAGCCGAATTTCGGGTTCAATGCAATGACCGAAAAAGTGGAAGATCTAATGGCCGTCGGTGTTGTCGATCCGGCAAAAGTCGTCAAAAACAGCTTAACTTATGCGACTTCAGCAGCCGGGATTGTCATTATCTCAGAAGCTCTTATCGGCGATGCGCCTGAAGACGACGAAGAGTAGAAAATGCGGCCTGCTGGCTGCCATTTGGAGTGCGTGTGGCTCTGCCACCGCTTTTACGACGAGTCCGGCTCTGCCGGCGAGACCACTCTGGAATAAACACATTTGACGATATCTTAGTCATTGGCTCATTTATGCCTAAGTATTATGTGGAACTACCTTAAAGGGATTGATTCTTATGAAGGACTATCCAAAAAAGATCTCGTTCTTTATCCCCTGAGTGGTCTCGCCGGCAGAGCGGGACTCGTCGTAAAAGCGGTGGCAGAGAGGCCGAGAAAAAATTAGAATGCGAGCGATTTTATCAAGATTTTTTCGCAGATTTCAAATTTTCTCCCCTTCCATAACGTTGACGTTCCGTTATGGAAGGGGAGGGAATTTGAAAGATGCAAAAAAGCTTGATAAAAGTGCTCTGCATCTCTATTTTTTCTCGGCCTCAGAGCCACACGCACTCCAAACCGGCAGCCGCGCCTGTTGTTTAAGAGATTGATTCTCAATTATTTATTCTTAACTTAATACCATTGGACGTTAGACCTGTAGTAAAATTGAATCAAATGAGAGTCTCTCTCCTTGGCGCCTTTATGACTTTTTGTTAAATTTTTCGAAGATTTTGTGCCCATGCTTAATAGTCAATTAAAAACATTGTCTGTTTATGTTTTTCTGATTTTTTTTATTTCAGCATGGTGGACTTTTGCCTTCCAAAAAAAAGTAACTTCCGACGAAAATTCTTTCTCACCCCGCTTTTTTTCCCAATCCAAACACCATTCTCTCCAAATCGAACCGGCCATTACTCATATAGACCGCAATTTACTCCAGCAAGCTCTCTCTGGAGACACACGATTAATGGCCCGACTCATTGCGGATTGGGATATTGATGCGCAAATTCTCAGCTCGAACGGGTTTCAAGATGTCAGTCGCCTTAATCCATCTGATTTTCTTCGCAGTCAATCCCTTATCCGATTGCTGCAAAATCAAGACTATGCAAAAAATGCCACCTCCATCCTTAAACAGCAAAATCAACATGTGGTGGATGACACCGGTAATTATTTAAATTTAAAACCCATTTATAAAAAATTTCTTCCTCAAACCTATGTTGCGGCAAGTTTTTTACTATCGCTTATCCCTCCCGAACATATCGTTGCGTTGCCACGAAGCTTGCGCGATCAAACTCAACTTTACCCCCTGTCATTAACGGAGCAAATTCCGCTTGATATCGACAGATATAACGCCGAAAAACTTTTCCAGGCAGGAACAGACCTTGCTTTTGTTGCTCATTATTCCCACCCTGCGACGATTCAGGCACTCTCTAATCAAGGTGTGCTTCTTTATACCATGAAAAATATCCAGTCGTTGGAAGATATTTCACATGAACTCATCGCTACCGGACATATCACAGGCAGACCTTTGCAAGCGGAGCTGCTTAAGATTTTTATTGATGCAGCCATGTGTGCGATGGACAACCATCAGGCCGCTTTAGTGGGCCAGCTTAAAAAAAATCACACTCAACTCCCCCGCATTCTAGTCGTCAATTTCCACCAAACATTTTCCGTGCCGACAATCCAAACATTGGCTGGCCAAATTATTTCCAGAATGCCCCTTTTAAACGCTTCCTTGCAGCTGGCTTCTGATAACAACCAAGCCAATGAATGGGTGATTCCTTTAGGTAAAGAGCGGCTGCTGAATATGGATCCCGAAATCCTTGTCATCACCACCACTAATCCCGACGCAGCAGCAAAACGGATTTGTTCCGACAAGTCTTTACGGGATCTTAGCGCGGTAAGAAATCAACGCTTGATCTTCGTGGACGAAGCCGTTCAACAGAGCCCTTCCCAGTATATCTTATTAGCCTATCACGATCTCATTCAAGCATTGAAATTTCAACCATGATCACCAACATTAGAAAAGAAAAAAATTCTTCATTTTTCCGTCTAAACATCTTACTCCTTTGCTTATTGGTGATTTGTTCTTTTTGCACCCTTATAGTAGGTGACACTCCGTTTGAACTCATTTGGCAAGATGTTTTGCTGCGCATTCAAGGGCAAAGTCCATCTACATGGAATCCCCTCCTCGATGAACGCATTCCGCGCCTGATCGTTATTTTGAGCACAGGCGCCTCGCTTGCTGTAGCAGGAGCCGTGATGCAATCCCTATTTCATAACCCTCTGGCATCCCCAAATGTGCTGGGGATAACTTGCGGGGGAAGCCTTATCGTTGTGATTGTATTCATTATGGAGTGGCATTTGGAATATCCTTTTGCAATTCCACTCGCTGCATTTATCGGATGTTTATCGACTCTTGTATTCGTGTACTCTTTTTCCCGAACAGAAGGAAGCGTTAACATTAATGCATTAATCATCACCGGCATTGCGGTCTCTTCTTTGCTACTTTCATTCCAAGGAGCGATCATGTATGCATTCCGTGATAACTGGATACTGATTCAAACGCTTACAGAATGGGAAGCCGGCTCTACGGTAGATCGGGATTGGAAACATGTGCATATGCAGCTTCCACTGACCCTGATCGGACTTTATGGATGCTGGCATTATCGCAGTGAAATCGACATTATTGCCTTGGGCGGAGAAGAGGCGACAAACTTGGGTGTGGAAGTCGACAAAGTACGCTGGCGTTTATTTTTATGCGTAGCTTTGTTGACAGGTGGAGCTCTGGCGTCAGTGGGGACGATCGCATTTTTTGGACTGGTATTGCCTCATCTTGTGCGTTATATACAAGGTCCGACCAATCATTGGCTCATTCCGCTTTGCATTTTGATTGGGAGCGTATCATTTGCTTTCATGGATCTCATCTTGCGAACCTTAGAAATCAGAGCATTGTCGACAGGGACGATTTCAGCCATTTTAGGAGGCTTATTCTTTTTAATTTTAATGCGTCGTTCGCAATATTCCTACTCTGAAGGAGTTAAATGAAAAAACTGACAGCGACCAATCTTTGTTATCATGCTAATGGGAAATCATTGATTGAAAACATTTCACTTGAACTATCTGAAGGCCATTTATATGCGATATTGGGTCCTAATGGATCGGGAAAATCGACTCTTTTAAAAG
>Ga0206928_1128_pt1 | contig 18666 bp, 20 predicted proteins | sample Alteio_BWOrgHeat_21_FD_152941 | JGI IMG/M metagenome (GOLD analysis project Ga0206928, IMG submission 152941) | Enriched cells from forest soil in Barre Woods Harvard Forest LTER site, Petersham, Massachusetts, United States -... | ecosystem: Environmental > Terrestrial > Soil > Temperate forest >... | reverse complement strand
ACCAGTCGCTGGATATCTGCCGCGTTCATTGCCATACCCCCATACCCTTTCCTACTTTTTCCGACATTTTCCGACATTTATAGCCGTAAGCCGGCATTGGCTATTCGCATGGGCGTCTCCATCTTACTGTTAGAGTATATGGCGCGGAAGCTATTTTTTTTGAGGCTTGACATCCTGATCCGAGTCATTTAAGAGCTATTCTCAATGAGAATGATTATCAATTGCTACAAGGAGTAAAAACCATGCTGAAATTCTGGCTTTCTCTCTTTCTCTTGGTGTCGTTTGCCGCTGGCGCACAAGCCGAGGATTATGTCCTCACCCTCAAAGACCATAAATTCTCACCCGACCCCATTACCGTCCCCGCCAATCAGAAAATCAAGCTGACGGTTAAAAACGCGCAAGTCACCAACGCCGAATTCGAAAGCTCCGATCTGGACCGCGAAAAAGTCGTCGAGGCCGGCAGTCAAATCATCGTCTATGTCGGGCCGCTCGACCCGGGCAGCTACGGCTATTTCGACGATTTCCATCGCGAAACCATCGGCACCATCATAGCGAAATAACTATATGAACCATAAAATAGCTCTTGCCGCCGCGCTGGTTTTTGCTACTGCAACCCCAGCTCTCGCCCTCGATGAAATCTATTCTCCCAATGTCGAATACCGTGAATTGTCGCTCGAATATAACGGCAGCCGTACGTTTGATCACGATGCTACTAAAGACAATGCACAGGAACATGAAGTCGCGCTCGAAGCCGGCCTGACGCCCCGTTGGCTGCTGGAAGGCAGCGCCGGGTTTGCCAAAGACCCGGGCGAAGGTTCCAAGCTGGATCATATAGAAGCAGAAAGCCGTTTTCAGTTTTTTGAATCCGGCGAATATTGGATGGATTCTGGCCTGCTTGCCGCCTATGATTTTTCAACGCAGAGTCATACACCTGACTCACTAGAAGTAAAATTACTCTTGCAAAAAGACATCGGGAAAACCACCACCACAACCAATATAGGCTTTGACCAGAATGTCGGTCAGTATTCCACTCATACCGGCGGCCCGGATTACGTTTTCCTGTGGAATACGCGCTACCGCTATAATGAATATTTCCAGCCTGGCGTTGAAATTCAGAGCGATTTAGGGCAAGGTCGCACACTCGGTCATTTTGATGAACAGGAACATTATATCGGCCCAGACGTCTATGGTAAGTTGTTCGGTAATCTTAAATACCAGGCTGCGTGGCTGTTTGGCGCCAGCGATGCCGCTGCGCAAAGTGCCGCACGAGTTCTGGTCGAATATGAGATGCATTTTTAGAGGAAACTAGATGCTTGCTACGCTGATTATCGTCTTCCGCGAAGTAATCGAGGCCGGGCTGGTCGTAGGCATCATCATGGCCGCCACACGCGGTGTTCCGCGCCGCGGCTTATGGGTTGGATACGGCATCGCAGGCGGTATCATCGGCGCGTGCCTCGTGGCAGCATTTGCAAAAACCATCGCCGCGGCGATGCAGGGCGTTGGACAGGAATTGTTCAATACCGCCATCCTGCTTGCTGCCGTCGGCATGCTGACCTGGCACAATGTGTGGATGGCACGGCATGGACGCGATATCGCCATGCACATGAAAGATCTGGGTGAAGCCGTTGTCAAAGGCCAGCGAACGCTGGCAGCGGTGTCCATTGTTATCGGTGTCGCTGTATTGCGCGAAGGCGCGGAAATCGTACTGTTTTTATATGGTATCGCTTTATCCGGCGGCGACTCACTGATCTCGATGACATTGGGCGGTGCACTGGGACTGGCTCTGGGCGCAGGCGTAAGCGCAATCACTTATCTTGGGCTGGCGCGCATTCCCAACCGCTATTTATTCTCCGTTACCAGCTGGCTCATCGCATTACTCGCCGCCGGCATGGCGGCGCAGGCGGCTTCATTCCTTGAGCAGGCGCAAGTCATATCGGCATTTTCCGAGACGGTATGGAATACATCCGCCTTCTTATCGGAAAGCAGTATCGCTGGGAAAATGTTGCACACACTCATCGGCTACACCGCCCGCCCGACCGGCATGCAGCTTATCGCTTATGTGACGACGTTAGCGGTGATTTTCACCCTGATGAAGTTGTTCGGGCATGCGTCGCAACGTCCTAAAGCATCTGCATAAAAACCCATTGTAAATTCCGCCTGGTTTGATAGCACCAGCACATGCGTTATGCGGATATAAAAATAATTTTTCTATCATTTCTTGCCACGGTGTTTTTTATCACCATTGGTATACCCAATGTTGCCCACGCGGATTTCCAGATCGATTCGCCCCGTTTCGATCAGGGTGCGTTAGTATTTGATAGTAATAACGCCACCACTTTCGATCATCGTCGCGATTTCGACCACGCGGATGGCAATCTACTGGATATATCTTACGGCGTCACTGACTGGTGGCAGCCGACACTGCAGGGTGAATGGGATAAATCATCAAATTCCCCCTATAAATACAATGTAACATCCGCACAGAACATTTTTGCTCTATCCAAAGCGGGTGAATACTGGATCGATCCCGGTATTGAATTAAACTATAATTTTTCACGAACAGCTCATACGCCTAACGCAGCAGAGGCGAAGCTTCTACTGGAAAAAACCACCAGGCAATTTCTCAACACCGCCAATATCATCATTGATAAAGACGTCGGCGCGGGAAGAGCATCTGGCGCGGATATCGAACTGGTTTGGAAGACGGAATATCTCTACACACCGATGATCAATCCCGGTTTTGAATATTACGGCAATATCAACGGGACAGAAAATATCGCCCATCGGCGGCGTATCGGTCCGGTATTCTATGGCGATTTTGGTCATGGCATCTCTTATGAACTGGGCTGGCTGGTAGGAATTTCCAGTGCGGCACCGGATAATACCATCAAGCTCAATCTCAGCTTTGAATTTCCATTGTAAATCGCTGCTAACCTGCTAATTACAGGGCATGATGCCAGCAGCTAATAAACAACCTGTCTTCACAGGTATTTTGGCCATTATTTTCATGGCACTATTATGCCATCCAAGTTTTGCTCAAATGCCGCCAGGCTACGGTCTTACGCAAAAGCCGATTATATGCCCCGGGGAAGTATTGTTTAAGGATAGATACTGTTTAATGTGTGGTGACGGACACTGTATAGATTCTAGTCATATTTATGAAGGCATAGAAAATAATAACGTAGTTATATCATCGGATGGACTTAAGGACGGTAAAATCGATATTTATGAGATGCCATTAACGACAGACAAACAAACGTATTTTAATACTATACTTGCTCAAGCTATGGTTAAAAGTGCATTGCTAATCAAAGCTGAGCCTAATAATTGTATTTCGTTCCAAGTAGTAAATTATAATGCAAATGTAGTAATACCTTGGAGTAACAATCATCTTAGTGAAATGCAGGCGCTAGAGATTGCAAAAAGTGTAATGAAGAAAAAAGCATTAACTATCGATAATGTTGAGAAACAAATAAAAAGGGAAAATGCTATAAACCGAGATGAATTTTGGCAAATTCGCATTATGTCAGCCAATAACAATTCGAATAACGCCTCCAATTGTTCTAATAACACCTCCCATTGAATATGTCTTCCGCCGCTGCAAAAAAACAGTCCATCACCCCGCAAATCGTCGCCGAGCATGGCCTAACGCCGGAGGAATACCAGCGCGTGCTGAAAGTCTTGGGCCGCGAGCCCAACCTTGTCGAGCTTGGTATTTTCTCGGTGATGTGGTCTGAGCATTGCTCCTATAAAACCACGCGCAAATGGCTGGGAACGCTGCCGACCAAAGCGCCGCACGTCATCTGCGGGCCGGGCGAAAATGCCGGCGTCATCGATATCGGCGACGGCCAGGCCGCTATTTTCAAAATGGAATCGCATAACCATCCGTCTTATATCGAACCGTTCCAGGGCGCGGCCACCGGCGTCGGCGGCATTTTGCGCGACGTGTTCACCATGGGCGCGCGCCCGATCGCCAATATGAATGCCCTGCGCTTTGGTGCGCCCGATCATCCAAAAACCAAACATCTCGTCTCCGGCGTCGTCGCCGGTATCGGCAGTTACGGCAATTGCGTCGGCGTTCCCACCGTCGGCGGCGAATGCACATTTCATTCATCTTACAACGGCAATATTCTCGTCAACGCCATGACGGTCGGCATTGCCGACAAAGACAAAATTTTTTATTCCGCCGCTTCCGGCATCGGCAATCCGGTCGTCTATGTCGGCAGCAAAACCGGCCGCGACGGTATCCACGGCGCGACGATGGCCTCCGCTGAATTCGGCGAAGATTCCGAGGAAAAACGCCCGACCGTGCAGGTCGGCGATCCGTTCACGGAAAAGCTGCTCATCGAAGCTTGCCTCGAATTGATGAAAGAAGACGCCATCATCGCCATTCAGGATATGGGCGCGGCGGGACTCACCAGCTCCTCGCTTGAAATGGCCGGCAAAGGCGAGTGCGGCATCCGCCTCGAGCTCGATAAAGTTCCGATGCGCGAAGAAGGTATGACGCCGTATGAAATCATGCTTTCCGAATCGCAGGAGCGCATGCTGATGATCCTGAAGCCCGAGAAAGAACCTCTCGCCCGCAAGATTTTTGAAAAATGGGAACTGGCTTTCGCCACCATCGGAACAATCACCGACACCGGCAATATCGAACTGATGTGGCACGGCGAAACCGTTGCCAACATGCCCATCGCACCCGTATCCACTGACGCACCGATGTATGACCGTCCTTATGTGCCGACACCAATGCCCAAAGATTTGCCGGTGGTTCCGGACGATAAAGATATCCGTAAATCGCTTTTGAAATTAATCGGCACTCCCGACCTCGCCAGCAAACGCTGGATTTATGAGCAATACGACCACATGGTCGGCAACGATACGGTCGCACGTCCCGGCGGCGATGCGGCCATTGTTCGCGTGCATGGCACCGGTAAAGCGCTGGCCATCACGACCGATTGCACACCGCGTTACTGCTATGCCGATCCGATCGAAGGCGGCAAGCAGGCTGTCGCCGAAACATGGCGCAATTTAACCGCTGTCGGCGCGACGCCGCTTGCCATCACCAACTGCCTCAACTTCGGCAACCCGCAAAAACCGGAAATCATGGGACAGATTGTAGGCGCAATTCAGGGCATGGCCGAAGCCTGCCGCGCGCTTGATTATCCCATCATCTCCGGCAACGTCTCGCTTTACAATGAGACTAACGGCAAAGGCGTTTTCCCCACGCCGGCCATCGGCGGCGTCGGTATTCTGCGCGACGTGAATAAGCGCGTCGGCAATAGTTTTATGAAGACAGGCGAAGACATTATTCTCATCGGCGATACCAAAGGTCATCTCGGTTGCTCGCTTTATTTGCGCGAAATTCTTGGCCGTGAAGATGGTCCCCCTCCCCCGGTTGATTTGAGCGCAGAAAAAAAGAACGGCGATTTTGTGCGCAGCCTGATTGCGGATGGAAAAATTTCCGCATGCCACGATGTCTCCGACGGCGGACTGCTCGTAGCACTTGCGGAGATGACCTATCACAACGGCATCGGCGTGAGCATTGAAACGCAAGGGGATGCCGCTTTCTGGTTTGGCGAAGACCAGGCGCGGTATGTTATTACCGGCAATGCAAGTGACATTCTGGCCACCGCTAAAAAAGCAGGTATTACTATAACGCTGCTTGGCAAAACGCAAAAAGATAAGCTAGAAATTAAAGACGCATTTTCCATTCCGGTAGCGGAATTAAAAACGGCGAATGAAAAATGGTTGCCGAAATATATGGAGGGTAAGGGATGACGAAAGCTTATATCTTTGCCTGCATGGCACTCATTACCTTAAGCGGTTGTATTCAGGACTCTACGGGTGAAAAGGTCGGCGGCATTACGCGACTTAGTCACGAAGGATGGATTCCTTTATGCAAAACCTGGGAAGGTGAGCTAATCCGCGGCGGCCTTAGCAATGGCTCAGGCGTTATAGGCGGCGCGCCGTTTCGTTTCACTGTGCCGAGCGATGATCTGATGCAACAAGTAAAACAGGCGCTTGAAGCCCAGAAAGAAGTCAAAATTCACTATCACCATGAAATGTTCCTGCTGCTAGGAAGATGCAGCAGCAAGTCGGATGCATATATCCTCGACAGCATTGAGGTGGCGATTAAGCCGCCAAGCCCTTGAACATCGCAAGTCCATCGATCCCGCCCAGCATCGCTTCGGCATGGCGTTCGGGATGCGGCATCATGCCGAGAACATTTTTTTCCTTATTGCAGATTCCAGCGATATTGAACTGCGAACCGTTGGGATTGGCTTCTTCCGTGAGTTTGCCCTGCGCATCGCAGTAACGGAAAACGATCTGGTTATTATCTTCGAGTGATTTCAGCGTCGCATCATCAGCGAAATAATTGCCATCGTGATGCGCGATGGGAACATTGATGATCTGCCCTTTTTTGTAATTTTTTGTGAATGATAACGTCACATTATCGACGCGCAAAAACACTTCGCGGCACAAAAATTTGAGCTTCTGATTGCGCATCAGCACGCCGGGCAATAACCCGCATTCGGTGAGCACCTGAAATCCGTTGCAAATACCGATGACCAGACCGCCGCCCGCCGCATGTTTCTTCACTTCCTGCATGATGGGTGAATGCGCTCCCATCGCGCCAGAACGCAAATAATCGCCATAGGAAAAACCACCGGGAAGCACCACCAGATCAACCTTGGGTAAACTCGCATCCCGGTGCCAGACCATGACCGGATTTAGGCCCGTGGCGGCTAAAACATCCCTGGCGTCCCGATCGCAATTAGAGCCGGGAAATACGATAACAGCAGATTTCATATTTTATATATAAAATACATATGGTTATCTTATTTTAGACCATCCGGTCATATTTGGCAACTGCATTGTCACAAAACCTTCATTTGCGGCAGGGGCTTAATGTATGAGATAGTATAATATGCGTAGACTATGTAAGGACTAAAGGATGCCTAACGATAACGAACCACGCGATATCAATTCCCCGGACCATCATCAGGCCGAGATGTCTGACGCCGAAAGCAGAGGCGTGAAGACCTTGCATGTGCTTAAGACCATGGGAAAATGGCTGATCGGCGGAGCTATAATTGGTGCCCTTCTATTCGCAGCCGTGCCAGTGTTTTTTACCGCGGCAGCAGGAGGTGCAATAGCAAGCGCTACTCCTTGGTATGTACAGTTGCCATTAATAGGTTCTTTGTTCACAAGCACCGGTGCCGGTGCAGCCACTAGTGCTGCGGGCGGTATCCTTGGTTGGCTGGGCAATACCGCAGCAAGCGCAGGCATCGCCGGCGCATTGATAGGCGGTGGCGCAGCAGGGCTTATAGGGCTTTTCAGCGGGCTTTCTTCGATGGATGCGAAGGCTGAAGATGTCAACGAAGAAAGAATGGCCAATTACGACCGCGGATTACAGCGCCAGCGGCAGATGGAAGCACTGAAAATGCAGCAACGGCAGCTGGCCGTCAATATGCGTAAAATGGAAGAACAGTATGGCCTGACCCAGAGCAGCTTACCGCGCCGGGACATGAGTGGAACCGATAAAGGGGCAGGAATAGGCTAAAAAACATGAGAAAATTAACCCGATTGTCACAAAACCTTAACTTGTCTATAAGACCAAATGTGGCATAATGTCACTATGGATAGACTAACTCGTTGGTAAAGGGACGTTTTATGGCTGAGCCGATTAATCATAACTTTGAAAGCGGAGCGCTTACCGCTGCAAGTTCTGCGGCCAAATGGGGCGCGCTCGGCTTATTGGGGTCCGCTGTCGTATGCAGCGCGCTAGCCGTAGGGGCATTGGTTGGCGGTGCCGCATTGACTGGCGGGCTACTCAGCTTATTCCACATTTCAACCGCGTCAACGGCCGCCGGATTTTTATGGGGCGGCGCCGGTACTGCACTTACAGTAGGAGCAGGCGTTATTGGCGCTATAGGGGGCGTGGCATTTGGCACTGTTCCGGCACTTCTTGGCGGCCTGTTCGGCCTGGCCAAAGGCGGTTCACGCGTCAGCAACGAAAAAGAAGCTTATCGTGAATATGCGCAGACAGTGTCACAAACTCGCCAGCAGAAGCTGACCAGACAGATTACCGATGCTGAAATCGCAGCTGAACAGAGAGGCTATGTCGTCGGCGCACAGGATGCAGAAGCGCACATCGCCAACCAACTTCAGACGATGGCAATGCAACAGCAGTCGGCGCTTACGCAGGCTGAACAGACAACGGGGAATGCCGCTGGCGCAGTAGCTACTGCAACGGCAGAAGCGAAATGCGAATGCGGCCCACATAGCAAGGCGGTGCTCGATCAGCGTCAAGCTTCGGCTGCCGCAGGTGTAACGCCTCAAGTTTAGCAGGTGAATATAAAAGGAGTATAGGTTATGGGTGATAGATGGGATTCTTTCAAAGATGCTTTTCTGGGAAACAGGGAAGCACGACTCGACGCAAAAATGGAACGCCAAGTTCAATCTGCTGAACGTTGGGGCAAAGCAATCGGGAATGTTGCTCCTACGACAGGTGAAGTATTGTTGTCACCCGTTACGGTACCGTATAAAGCGGCAAAAGGAACTGTAAAAACCGTTGGAAAAGGCTTAAAACTGGCAGGCTGGGCAGCCGCTATAGCAGGCGGTATCGGCGCTTTAACGTGGTTATCCAGCCGCTCCAGAAATGACCGGCACGTCGATAACATGCCCCCTCAGCCTCAGGAGATTGAAGCCGCACCGGCAATACCTGATTTTTCAACAGGTGAACGCACAGTGCGCGGCCCATTCACGGCCAAGGTCTTAGGTGTTGGCGGCAATGCCGCTATCCAGCCTAACCTGATGGGCGGCGACGGCGCATCGCTTGTTGACGGAAAGCCCATAGGTGCTCTGGGCCCCAGCCCCAATTAATATACCTAATAACAGCGCAAATCCCCATTGACAGGGCATTTTTTCTTTGTATAGTGCCTTCCCTTGTAACTTTTTATCAGGATTTGACGCGTGACCAAACGCACTAACGCAAAATATAAAATCAGCCGCCGCCTGGGCTTAAGCCTGTGGGGCAATGCTAAAGACCCGTTCAACAAACGCGGCTATGCGCCCGGCCAGCACGGCGTCGCCAAGCGCAAAGGCAAAACCTCCGATTACGGCACTCAGCTTCGCGAAAAACAGAAGCTGAAAGGCTATTACGGCAACATCACCGAGCGCCAGTTCCGCAAGATTTATCATGAAGCGGCACGCCGCCGTGGTGATACCGGCGAGAACCTGATCGGTCTTCTGGAAAGCCGCCTCGATACGGTCATCTACCGCATGGGTGTGGTATCGACACCGTTCGCTGCCCGCCAGTTCGTCAGTCATGGCCATGTCCGCGTCAACGGCAAAAGAGTCAATATTCCGAGTTATGAAGTATCGGAAGGCGATGTCATCGAAGTAAAGGAAAAGTCAAAGCAGATGGCAGTCGTCCTGGAAATGATCCAGAATCCGGAACGCACCGTGCCCGAATATATCGAGTTCGATAACAAGGAACTCAAAGCAAAATATATCCGCGTACCCAAGCTCGCCGAAGTTCCTTACCCAACGGTCATGCAGCCGAACTTCGTCATCGAGTTCTATTCGAGATAATTTACAATAATTTATTGGGAAAAAGCCGGTATTCATACCGGCTTTTTTTTATTGCGTTTTTTTGCTTTTTTCCCAAATACCTCCTTGACTGGCCCATTAAATAACCATATTATCCCATATATACCCATTCAGTTCCATAACATCCCGAGTAACATGCTTTTTCTTTCGACATATCATAATCGTATCGACAAAAAGGGGCGGGTTTCCATTCCGGCACAGTTCCGGGCAGTTCTGGCAGCACAGCAATTTCAAAGCATCGTTGCTTATGCCTCACCGCAACATGGCTGCATTGAAGCCTGCGGCATGACACGCATCCTGAAAATCAACGAACGCATCGAGCACCTCGATCCCTATTCCGAAGAGCGCGACGCCTTCGCCACGGCCATTTTCGGCGAAAGTGTGCAACTTTCCTTCGACGGCGAAGGGCGCGTTGTATTGCCCGATTCGCTGATTAAATTCGCCGGACTTTCCGATGAAGCCACCATCGTTGGTAAAGGCGAAATTTTCGAAATCTGGTCGCCGAAATCCTTCGAAACTCACGTCAAGCGCGTCCGCGAACTGGTACGCGCCAAACGCTTTCACCTGAAGGGAGACGTCCCATGATTGCCCATCGCCCGGTAATGCTCGACGAAATGCTCGAGTGGCTTGCCCCTAAAGACAACGGCGTCTACATCGATGGAACCTTCGGCGCCGGCGGTTATAGCCGCGCCATCCTGCGCGCCGCCGATTGTCACGTCTTTGCCATCGACCGCGATCCTTCAACTAAAAAATTTGCTGAGACGCTGGAACAAGAATTTCCCGACCGCTTCATCTGGCTGCTCGGCAATTTCTGTGACATGTGTTCACTCGTCGCCATGCACGGCGTCCGCGAAGTAGGCGGCATCGTGCTCGACCTCGGTGTATCGTCGATGCAACTCGACACCGCCGACCGCGGCTTCTCGTTCCGCCATGACGGCCCGCTCGATATGCGCATGTCACAGGAGGGCCTAAGCGCATCTGACGTGGTCAACACAGCATCCGAATCAGACCTTGCTGACATATTTTATTACTACGGCGAAGAAAAAGCGGCGCGCAAAATCGCCCATGCCATCGCTATTGCCCGCGCCGATATGCCGATTACACGTACGCAACAGCTGGCTGAAATCGTCCGCTCCGTCGTCGGTAAATCTTCCAAAACCGATCCGGCGACGAAGAGCTTCCAAGGCTTACGCATCCACGTCAATCACGAATTCGAAGCCTTGGAAAACGGCTTGAAAGCTGCAGAAAGCATGCTGGCTCACGGCGGTCGCATGGTCATTGTCACCTTCCATTCGCTGGAAGATCGCATCGTAAAACGTTTTACCCACTCCCGTTGTGGTAAACTTGGGGAGCGTTCGCGCCATCTGCCGGAAAAGCAGATGGAAGCGGAAGCTCCCCACTTTTTTTTACCCAAACCGGAGAAGCGCGTCGCTGCTGACGCCGAAATCGCCGAGAACCCCCGCTCGCGTTCAGCCACCATGCGGATGATGGAGCGCGCACCATGACCCGCATCTCAACCCTGATCTGGATAGCGGCCATCGCAGCGGCGATATTCGTGCTCTATGAAGTAAAATATGAAGTGCAGTCGCTCAAAAACCAGGTCGCTGAAACATCGCGCCATCTCGAAGCGGAGAAAGAAGCGCTGCATGTCGTCGCCGCCGAATGGGCTTACCTCAATAGGCCTGATCGCCTGCAGCAGCTAGCCAGCAAATACCTCACTTCCACCGACGTCACCGTCAGCCAGGTCGCTGACGTACAGGCCATCCCATTCCCGACGCAAACACAAGCGTCGCTCGCACTCGGGAGCGCGCAGTGAGCAGATCGGGTCGGCAATTCATCGTCAAGGAAAGTACCGGTCATCGCATCATCGAACAAAGCCGCATCCGTCTCTGGGGTGCCGGGTTATTTTTCCTGTTGTGTTTCGCCAGCATCAGCTGGCGCATGATCGACGTGGCCGTCATTGGCAACAAACACGTATTGACCATTACCGTCACGGATCCCGACAACGGCGAAACCAGCGACGTTACGGCGCAGCAATCGCCGGATCCGGTATTGCAGCGCGGCGACGTCGTCGACCGCAACGGTATGCTGCTGGCCACGAGCCTGATGACCGCGTCCCTCTTTGCCAACCCGAAGGAGATCAAAGATCATGAAGATGCCGCCATACGCGTAGGGAAAACATTGGGCATAGATAGCAACCGCCTGCTGGCCAGTTTCAAGGGTGGAAAATCCTTCCTCTGGATTAAGCGCAACCTGACGCCGAAAGAAGAACAGGCCGTCAACAGTCTAGGCATTCCGGGTCTATATTTTCTGCCGGAGGAAAAGCGTGTCTACCCATATGGCAATTTATTTTCGCATGAGGTGGGGTATGTCGGTCTCGATAACAAAGGACTGGCTGGTATCGAAAAACAATTCGACCGGCGCTTAAGCGACACGGCGCTGAACCATGAGCCGTTTGCCCTCTCGCTCGATGCCCGTCTGCAGGCCATCATGCACGAAGAGGTAAGCAAAGCGGTTGAGGAATTCCACGCCGTCGGCGCCACCGGCGTCATCATGGACATCCATTCCGGTGAATTACTGTCGATGGTATCGCTGCCGGATTTCGATCCGAACCACGCCGGAAAAGCCTCCGATAACGCCCGCTTCAACCGCGCCACGCTCGGGGTTTATGAAATGGGTTCGACGTTCAAAAGTTTCACCATGGCCATGGCGTTGAACTACGGTACCGCCAACATGAAAAGCAGCTACGATGCCACCGCACCGCTCAAAATCGCCTCCTTCACCGTCCATGACGACGAACCGAAATACCGCTGGATGGCCGTGCCAGAAATCTATGCCTTTTCGTCGAATATCGGCGCCGCAAGAATGGCACTCGAGGTCGGCACCAAGCGCCAGAAAATGTTCTTAGAAAAACTCGGCCTGATGAAGCCGGTCGACATCGAGCTGCCGGAAAGAGGCTCGCCGCTCTACCCGCAAGACTGGAAGGAAATCAACAGCGTTACCATCGCTTACGGGCACGGCATGTCGGTATCGCCGCTGCACCTGGTGCGCGGTATCGCGGCACTGGTCGATGGCGGCACCCTGCCCCACCTGACATTGCTCAAAGACGGCAACAAGGAACGGTTTGAAGGCGAACGCGTCGTCAGCGAACAAACTTCGAAAAACATGCGCCGCCTGATGCGCCTCGTTGTCGATCACGGCACCGGCAAAAATGCCGACGTCGCCGGTTATCGCGTCGCCGGAAAAACCGGCACGGCGGAAAAAGTCAGCGGCGGCGTTTATGAGCATAACGCCAAGCTCACCTCGTTCATCGCCACCTTCCCCGTCGACAACCCACGCTATGTCGTGCTCGTCATGGTCGACGATCCCAAGGGCGACGCCTCCACGCACGAATACGCCACCGGCGGCTGGATTTCAGCGCCCGTGGTCAACCGCGTCATCTCCCGCATGGGACCGCTTTACGGCATCGCCCCGCAATATAATGTGCCTGAAGACGATGCCGAAAAATTCTGGGTCGACAACAGCGACAGTCCTCCTGTAAAATCCTCCCCACATCCCGCTGCTTTACCGGCCGCCCTCAAAAAATACCTGCATGTCGCCTCTTACTGATTTAATACGTGCCGTTCCCGAAATGCTTGAATACAAGCCGGACGCCGTTTCCATCCCTATTACGTCCATCACTTCCGATTCGCGTCAGGTAAAACCCGGTAGCCTGTTCGCCGCGCTTAAAGGCGCGCAGTCGGACGGTACCAAATTTATTTCTCAGGCAAAACAATCGGGCGCCGTTGCCGTTTTATGCGGCAAAGATACGGTAGTCGCCGAAGATGGAATCGTCGTCGTGAAAGCACCCGACCCACGGCGTGCGCTGGCACACATGGCCGCAACGTTTTATCGCTCCCAGCCTCGGCACATCGCCGCCATCACCGGCACCGACGGCAAAACCTCAACCGCCGATTTCTTCCGCCAGTTCTGGCACCGCATGGGCAAACAGGCCGCATCCATCGGCACGCTGGGCATATTGTCCGGCTCGGGGGAAGAACTTTATCCCGGCTCGCATACGACACCCGATCCGATCGAACTGCACCGGCTTCTGGCCGAACTGCATGAGAAAAAATTTGAACACGTTGCCATGGAGGCTTCAAGCCATGGCTTGCACCAGCACCGGCTCGATGGCGTAAGGCTTGAAGCGGCGGCATTCACCAACATCGCGCGCGACCACCTTGATTACCATCACACCGAAGCCGCTTATTTCGCTGCTAAATCGCGGCTGTTTTCTGATTTATTGCCTGAGGGCAAAACTGCCGTGCTCAATCAGGATGACGATAAATACCCGCAACTGAAAGCCATCTGCGACAAACGCAAGCATGAGATCATCGGCTTCGGCAAACACGGCGGCCAGTTCCAGGTCATCCGTATCGAACCGTTGCCGCATGGTCAGCGCGTCGGCCTGCAGCTTTTCGATAAATCCTACCTGCTCGATGTGCCGCTGGTCGGTGCATTTCAGGTCATGAATATTTTGGCGGCACTGGGCTTAGTGGTCGGCTGCGGCGGCAAACTGGATAAGGCGCTGGCGGTGATTCCAAAGCTGCAAGGTGTGCCCGGGCGTCTGGAACAGGTGGCACAATTAGCCAATGGCGCAACCATATTTATCGATTACGCCCATACGCCGATGGCGCTGGCGAATATCCTGAGTACCCTCAGGCCGCACACGAAAAAGAAGCTGCATGTCGTCTTCGGCTGCGGTGGCGACCGCGACAAGGGCAAACGGCCGACGATGGGGAAAATTGCCACCACGCTCGCCAACCACGTTATCGTCACCGACGATAATCCGCGCAGCGAAGACCCTGCCTCGATACGAAAAGCCATATTGGCCGCCGCTTCCGGCGCTAAAGAGGTTGCGGATCGCAGGGAAGCTATTTATGTTGCGCTTAAAGCTTTAGGCGCGGGCGATATCCTTGTCATCGCCGGCAAGGGGCATGAGAAAACGCAAATCGTCAGCGGAAAAAAATTTCCGTTCGACGATGCCGAAGTAGCAAGGGAAGCCGCTAAAGAATTGAAATTAGTCGCATGATACTATGGACCGATAAAACGGCTGCGGAGGCCACCGACGGAAAAGCGCAAGGGACTTGGCAAGCATCGCGCGTCGAAATCGACAGCCGCAAAATCCAGCCCGGCGATTTATTCGTAGCGCTCAAGGGCGATAATTTCGACGGGCATGATTTTGTCGAGGCGGCATTGGCCAAAGGTGCCGTTGCAGCAGTCGTCAGCAAGAACGTAGGAAAAACGAATCTGCTCGTTGCCGATACGCAAAAAGCATTGGATGATTTGGGGCGTTACAGTCGCGCACGTGCAAATGCAAAAATCATCGGTGTCACCGGCTCGGTCGGCAAAACCAGCACCAAAGAGATGCTTCGCCTCGCGCTTTCGGCGCACGGAAAAACCTATGCCACCAGCGGCAACTACAACAACCATATCGGCACGCCGCTCAACCTCGCCAATCTGCCACCGGATACTGAGTTCGCCGTATTCGAAATGGGCATGAACCACGCCGGGGAAATCGCGCATCTGACAAAAATGGTGCGGCCGGACATCGCGGCGATTACTAATATCGAAGCCGTGCATATGGAATTTTTTCCGTCACTCGAAGCCATCGCCGACGCCAAGGCGGAAATTTTCGAAGGGCTGCCGAAAAACGGTACGGCCATACTGAATGCCGATAGCCCGCAATATGCGCATCTCCGCCAAGCTGCTGTTGATGAGGGTGTAAGCAGACTTGAATCATTCAGCGAAGCGGCCAGCGCCGGTTGCCGCCTCATCTCCTATCGCGCGACGACGAGCGGATGCGCTGTTGAAGCGGATATCTTCGGCAAACGTCTGCATTATACGCTCGGCGCCGTGGGCAAACATTGGGCACTCACATCGCTCCTGACGCTGGCTGTTACGCATGCGCTGGGGCTTGACGATGAGAAAACTGCCAAAGTTTTAGCTGGCTTCAGCGAACTCGATGGGCGTGGTCGTATCATCACCATCAACCGGATCATCCTGATCGACGACAGCTACAACGCCAGCCCCGCTGCCATGCGCGCAGCTTTTGCCAAAACGGTGGAAGTCTGGGAAGCTTCCGGCAAAAAAGGCCGCAAGATGGCTGCACTCGGCAATATGCTCGAACTCGGCCCGGAAGCACCACAGCTTCATGCCATGCTTGCAAAAGATTTAGAGCGCAACGGTTTCGACGGCGTATTCACCGCTGGCGATTTGATGAAACATTTGCATGAGGCCCTACCCGAAAAACTGCGTGCCGGGCATGTGAGCAAGGCACTGGAGTTGCTTCCGCTGCTGCAAAAAGAATTACACGCCGGAGATATTTTGCTCGTCAAAGGTTCGCACGGCAGCAAAATATATGAGCTGGCCAAAGCATTACAAGAAACAACCGGGGAGAAACAAAAACATGCTGTATAATCTGCTGGTACCGCTCGCGGCGCATTTCGAGCCGTTCAACCTGTTCCGTTATCTGACGTTCCGCAGCGGCGGCGCGGTATTCACAGCGCTTATCCTCAGCTTTTGCATCGGCCCGAAAATCATCCGCTGGCTCAAATCCAAACAGGCCGAAGGCCAACCGATTCGTCTCGATGGCCCGCAATCACATTTGCTTACCAAAAAAGGTACACCGACTATGGGCGGCGTCATGATCCTGTTCGCTGTCAGCATTTCAACGTTGTTATGGGCCGACTTGACCAACCCTTATGTCTGGATCGTACTGCTGGTGACGATCGGTTTCGGCGCGATCGGATTCGTCGATGACTTCCTCAAACTGACCAAACGCAACAGCAAAGGATTGTCGTCGCGCCGTAAAATTGTCTGGCAGACGATTATCGCCGTCGCCGCTTCCGTCGCCATTCAGCAAATTGCACCGCCCGGCTTGGCCGATGAAATCGCCGTGCCATTCTTCAAACATATTCTCATCGACGCCGGTATTCTCTACATTCCTTTTGTGGTCGTCGTCATGATCGGTGCAAGCAACGCCGTCAACCTGACCGATGGGTTGGACGGTCTCGCCATCGTACCAATCATGATCGTCGCCGGCTGCTTCGCGCTTATCACTTATCTTGTCGGGAACATTAAATTCGCCGATTATCTGCAACTGCATCATATTCCTGAATCGGGTGAACTGGCCATCTTCTGCTCAGCATTGGTCGGTGCGAGTCTCGGCTTTCTCTGGTTTAACGCGCCGCCAGCGCAGGTGTTTATGGGCGATACCGGCAGCCTCGCCTTCGGCGGCTCCATCGGCGCCATCAGCGTCATCACGCGGCATGAATTCGTATTAGCCATCATCGGCGGATTATTCGTCATCTAAGCGGCCAGCGTCATTATCCAGGTGCTGTATTTCAAGCGCACCGGCAAGCGCATTTTCCGAATGGCGCCGATTCATCATCATTTCGAAAAACTGGGCTGGCAGGAGCCGACCATCGTAATCCGCTTCTGGATTGTCGCCTGCATCTTTGCCCTCCTCGGACTGGCAACGCTGAAGCTGAGATGATTACCGTCACAGAATACAAAAATCAGAAAATCGGTGTATTCGGCCTCGGCAAGGCGGGACAGGCAACGGTAGCGTCGCTGCAGGCCGGCGGCGCGGAAGTGTTTAGTTGGGATGATAATTCATCCGGCACGATGCATTATAATGATTGGCCATGGGCTGAGCTCAAAGCGCTCATCTTAAGCCCCGGCATTCCGCTGACGCATCCGAAGCCACATCCCGTCGTTGAGCTTGCCAAAAAAAATAAGGTTCCGGTCATCGGCGATATTGAACTGCTTTACCGCGCGCAACCGAAAGCGCGTTACGTCGGCATCACCGGTACCAACGGCAAATCGACAACGACAACGCTCATCGGCCATATCCTAAAAACCGCCGGTGTGAAAACCGAGATCGGCGGCAATCTCGGCACCCCTGCCCTGGCGCTGACGCCGCTGGACGCGGACGGAACCTATGTACTCGAATTATCGTCGTACCAACTCGATCTCGTGAAAACCACGCGCTTCAACGTCGCGATATTGCTCAACGTCACACCCGACCATCTCGACCGCCATGGCGATATGGATGGTTACGTTGCCGCCAAAATGCACATCTTCGAGCGGCAAGAAAAAAGCGCCGTGGGAATCGTGGCAACTGATGATTGCTATACAAAGGGCTTACGGCTTGAGGCCGTGGGCATCAGCGAAGGAACTATCATAGAAGTTTCCAGCCACAGCATTTTATCCAAGGGAATATATGTCGCAGAAGGCATTCTGCATGACACCTCCCTGCCTGACACCTATCCCCTTATGTCTATCCAAACTCTTCCCGGCCGGCATAACTGGCAGAATGCGGCGGCGGCATGGGCCGCGGCTCGCGCCTGCGGCATAGCGTCGGAAGTGATTTACAAAGCGATGCAGAGCTTCCCCGGCCTGCGCCATCGGTTGCAACTAGTTGCAATCATCAAAGGCGTGCGCTTTATCAATGACAGCAAAGCAACCAATGCCGATGCAACGTCTAATGCGCTGGCGCCGTATGACAATATCTATTGGATATTGGGCGGCAAACCGAAAGCGGGTGGAATCGCAACGCTTACGGAATATTTTCCCAAAATCGCTCACGCATTTTTAATCGGCGAAGCGGAAGGAGAATTCGCGCAAACCCTCGAGGGAAAGGTTGCCTATACGCACTCTCACACGCTCGACGCTGCCGTAAAACAAGCCGCCAACATGGCGTTCGCCGAGGGCAAAAAAGACGCGGTAGTATTACTCTCGCCCGCTTGCGCCTCCTTCGACCAGTTTAAAAGTTTCGAGCACCGCGGCGATGAGTTTTGTAAATTAGTGGAGGAGATAAAGTATGCGAAAGTCGTTTAGTTTGCTATTAATATTTTTGTTATTGCCATTGCCATCGTATGCATGCCGCGGTCCATTTAAGCCCAACAAATCTTTAGAAGAAAAATTCGCCCTGCATAGTTTAATATTTTTCGGCGAGGCAGAGGATAGAACCGATACTACCGAGGATAAACATTCACCTTATATTTT
>Ga0206928_1125_pt1 | contig 19097 bp, 16 predicted proteins | sample Alteio_BWOrgHeat_21_FD_152941 | JGI IMG/M metagenome (GOLD analysis project Ga0206928, IMG submission 152941) | Enriched cells from forest soil in Barre Woods Harvard Forest LTER site, Petersham, Massachusetts, United States -... | ecosystem: Environmental > Terrestrial > Soil > Temperate forest >... | reverse complement strand
AAGCCATAATCCCTTCAAAAAGGGACGCTTAACGTTGGGCATCGATGGGGCAGGGCGGCGTGGAGAAAGCCGCCGCTATGAATTTTCTATGCGAAAACCGACTTTTTGCCGAATCGTCACGGTCGAACGTAACAGAATGTCGCTGGGGCACTTTTATCAGTCACGCTTTGACCTCGCCTCGCGAGGCGGCGGGGCGCAGAGGAGTTGGCCAGTTTTTGGCGGCTCCCGTATACTCGTCTTGCGTGCGCAGAGGTTTTTGAGTGCAACCCAGTGCCCGGCGAGCCAGGAGCAGGTTCGAATGCAGATGAATACGGTTATCGTTGACGACGAGAAGCCCGCGCGGGATGAACTCGCTTTCCTGCTCAAGAGCTTTCCGGACGTTAGCGTTGTCGGGCAGGGAAAAAACGGGCTCGAAGCGGTGGCGCTGATCAAGGAGCACAGTCCCGACCTGGTGTTTCTTGATGTGCAGATGCCGGGATTGGACGGGTTTGGCGTGATTCAAAAACTGATGGATCGCAAGGTGCGCCTGCCGCACATCGTTTTTGCGACGGCCTACGATTCTTACGCGGTGCAAGCGTTTGAGGTGAACGCGGTCGACTACATTTTGAAGCCGTTCGACAAGCAGCGTCTATCGCGGGCGGTGCAGCGGGCGCGGCGCATTCTGGGAGCGGAGTCCTCTCCAGCGGAGAGGCTTGAGACGCTCGTGAACCAATTGGGTGGCACACGGGCCGGACAGCCCGTCAAGCTGCTGGTGAAATCGCAGGGGCGGCTTCTGCTGGTGGACGCGGCGGAGATGGTGAGCGCTTCCATCGAAGACGGCACCATCACGATATCGACGCGCGAGCTGGAGGGCACGTCCAACTACCGCACGATCGAGGAGCTTACCGAGGCGCTCGATTCGGAGCGATTCTGGCGGCCGCATCGTTCGCACCTGGTGAATATCAACCACATCAAGGAAGTGCTGCCGTGGTTCAAATCGAGCTACATGCTGAAGATGGCGGATAAGCGGCAATCGGAAATTCCGGTGAGCCGCGCGCAAACCAAACGGCTGCGCGAACTGTTGAAAATGTAATGGGTGCTCGCTTCGTGTGTTAGCATGCCGCGGCTGCAGAGTTTCCGCTCGCTGCGCGGCCCTTTCCCAATGGATTTTGCCCTTAACGATGACCAGCGCCTGATTCGAGAGAATGTGCGCCGGTTCATGGAGACGGAAGTGCGTCCGGTGATGCGGCGCTACGATCGCGAGGAAAAATTCGCAGGCGCCGAAATCCGACGGCTGGGGGAGCTGGGCTGCTGTGGAATGCTGATTCCGGAGCAATGGGGCGGCGCCGGGCTGGACACGATCTCTTACGTGGTGATGCTCGAGGAAGTGGCGCGCGTGGATGCGGCCATGGCGGTTGCGCTGAGCGTGACCAATTCGGTGGTGGCCTGGCCGCTCTGGCGGCATGGCAACGACGCGCAGAGGAAGAGATATTTGCCGCAGCTCGCGCGGGGCGAGATGCTCGGCGCCTTCTGCCTGACGGAGCCGCAGGCTGGTTCGGACGCCGCCGCGATCCAGACACGGGCGGTGCGCGATGGGAACACGTACCGGCTCAACGGAACCAAAAGCTGGGTCACCAACGGCGGCGAAAGCGGCGTCTACCTGGTTTTTGCGAAGACGGAGCCCGCCGGTGCTTCAGGGGTTGCGAAAGACCCGGCGGTTATGAACAAAACGATAACGGCTTTTCTCGTGGAGCCGAGCTTCCGCGGCTTTCGCATCAGCCGTTACGAAGATAAAATGGGCTTGCGATCGTCGCGCTCGGCGGAGATTGCTTTTGACGATTGCGAAGTGCCCACGGAAAAGCGGCTGGGCGAAGAAGGGCAGGGGCTGAAGATCGCTCTCGAGGCGCTGGACGGAGGCCGCGTGGGTATCGCGGCGCAGGCCGTGGGCCTGGCACAGGGCGCTCTCGAAGCGGCGGCGCGTTATGCGAAGGAGCGGCGCGCGTTTGGAAAGACGATCGGCGAATTCCAGGCCATTCAGTGGATGCTCGCGGACATGCAGACGGAGATAGAAGCGGCGCGGTCCCTGATGTGGCAAGCGGCTTACATGCGCGATACGGGCTCAAGCCGCGTAGGCGCTTACGCCGCGCGAGCAAAACTTTACGCCAGCGAAATGGTGAACCGGGTGGCCTACAAAGCGGTACAGATCCACGGCAGCATGGGTTATTCGCGCGCGAGCGACGTCGAGCGGATGTATCGCGACGCGCGCGTCTTGTCGATTTATGAGGGCACAAGTGAAATTCAACGCATGATCATTGCCAGGGACCTGCTGGCCGCGGGCCGAAGCACGGGCGAGTCAGGATCCAGAGGGGCCCGTTAGGGTGCCGCTCTCCGCAAAGAGCGCCGGGGAGAAACGCAAACGCGTGCTGAGCGGCATGCGTCCCACCGGCCGGCTGCACATCGGGCACTATTTCGGCGCGCTCCAGAATTGGGTTCGATTACAAAACGACCCGCAGTACGAATGCTTTTACTTCATCGCCGATTGGCACGCCCTCACCACCGACTACGCCGACACTTTGTTTGTGGCGCAGAACACGATCGAGATTGCCACGGACTGGTTGGCGGCGGGGCTGGATCCCGACAAGTCGACGTTCTTTGTTCAATCGCAGATCCCGGAGCACGCAGAGCTGAATCTGCTGCTCCAGATGATTACGCCATTGGGATGGCTCGAGCGCGTGCCGACGTACAAGGAAGCGCTCGAAAACATCACCAACAAGGATCTGCATACATTTGGGTTTTTGGGATATCCGGTGCTGCAGACAGCGGATATTGTGATGTACGGCGAACCGGAGACGGAGTTGGTTGTGCCGGTGGGGGAGGATCAGAAGGCGCACGTCGAGTTGGGGCGCGAGATCGTGCGGCGGATGAATGTTTTTTACGGCCTTAATGTGAACCCCAAGGTCTTCCTTAAAGAAAACGACCACGCGCTGCGACAGATTACGAGTTACTGCGAGCCTCATTTACCTTCAGATTGGAAATATCCGCTTGAGCCAGGTATACAGACGTTTCTGATTGGGAAATTTCGTTCGACTGCTGCTGAGGATGGCATCAATAATTTTCTTGAAACAGTAGGGAAGTTTGGGAATTTCTTCCGTTGGGAAGCCGTTCTGCGAGAGCCGGAGGTGATGCTGACGCATACGCCGCGGATTCCGGGGCTCGATGGGCGCAAGATGTCGAAGAGTTACGGCAACGCGATCATGCTCAGCGAGAGCGATGAAGAGATTCGGAAGAAGACAAAGGTCATGGTGACGGATCCGGCTCGGAAGAGGCGGACTGATCCGGGCGATCCGGACGTTTGTCCGGTATTCGATTGGCACAAGCTTTTTTCGCCGGCGGAGACCCTGGCATGGTCCGCAAATGGGTGCAGGACGGCGGGGATCGGCTGTATCGAGTGCAAGGCCGCCATGGCCGACAATCTGATCAAATGGATCGAGCCGGTGCGGCAGCGGCGGCAGGATTACGAGCAGCAGCCGCAGCAAGTGCTCGAATATCTCGACGTAGGGTCGAAGCGAGCGCGCATGGTGGCGCAGCAAACGATGGACCGCGTGCGGGAAGGCGTGTTTCACTGGAGCGAGAAGCGCGGGGAAATTGGGCGGAGCGGGCAGGCGAAGAACATTCCGGCGGGACGTTGAGGAGCGTGCGGAAAGGATTGTCATTTGGATGCCGCGCTCAAAGTCAAAGAAAAGCAGATTCCTCGTCGTCCGCGGCCTCCTCGGGATGACAACTATTTCCATGGTGAGCCGAGGTCAGGCAAGATGAGAACGGCAATGCTTGGGAGAGGTGGAAGTGGCGTCACCATATAAGATTCATCTGGACGCGTACGATGGGCCGCTCGATCTGCTGCTGGATCTGATCCGCAAGCAGGAGATGGACATCCACAATATCCCTATCGCCAGGATTACCGGCCAATACCTGGAGTATCTGCACAAGCTCGAGAAGCTGGACATCGACGTTTCGGCGGATTTCATCTACATGGCGGCGACGCTGATCCTGATCAAATCCAAGATGCTTTTGCCGGCCGATCCGCTGGCGGGTCCCGAGGAACAGGCCGATCCGCGGGCCGACCTGGTGCACCGGCTCGTGGAGCACGAGCAATTCAAGAGCGCGGCGCAATTGCTCTATCAAAAGCAGCAGATCGAGGCGCACGTATGGTCAAAGCCGGACCGTTCGCTGTACGAAGGCGAAGATATGGAAGGGGAGTTGGTGGTCTCGCTGGTCGATCTGGTGCGCGTCTTCCAGCAGGTGCTCGATCGACGCAAGGAAGTGACCAAGATCGAGTTGCGCCACGATACCTTCACCGTGGCACAGATGATGCAGTTGCTGCGCGCGCAATTGCTGGCGTCGGAGGAGGGCATCGAGCTCGTGGCGTTTTTCGACTCGTGCCCCTCGCGATCGGCTATGATCTGCGCGCTGCTGGCCGTGCTCGAGATGGTGCGCCTGCAAGCGATCCTGCTCTCGCAGACGGAGATTTTTGGCGCGATTCGCGTGCGAAAGCATAAGATGTTCGACGCGGTGTTTGCCGGCGGAGCACAGGCCGAATCCGCGGAGGCGCCGCAAGAGTCCTAGGCGATATTCATGACCCTGAACGACTTTTTTGACGCGCGAAAGCTCATCCTGCTGGTGACTTTCGCGCGAAAACCCAAGGTGAGCCAAGATTCATGAGCATGACGCCGATCGAACTGAAGAGCGCGCTCGAAGCCATCATCTATGCGGCCGACGAGCCCGCAACGGTAGAGCAGCTCGCCAGCGTTATCGGCGAAGAGAAGCACCTGGTACGGGCGGCGCTCGATGAACTGATGGGCAGCTACGGGAGTGACGAGCGGGGCGTGGAAATTCGCGCGGTTGCGGGTGGCTATCGCGTTTATACCAAACCGCAGCACCACGATCTGGTCCGCAGGTTCATCAAGAGCCTGCGGCCGCCGTTGCGTTTGACCATGCCTGCACTCGAAACGCTGGCCGTGATTGCGTACAAGCAGCCGGTGACGCAGCCGGAGATCCAGGAGATCCGCGGCGTCAATTGCGCCGGCGTGATCGAGACCCTGCTGGAAAAGCGCCTGATCACCACGGCCGGGCGCAAACAAGTGATTGGCCGGCCGATCCTGTACCGCTCCTCGAAGGAGTTTTTAATGCGATTCGGGTTGGGCGATATCGAGGAGTTACCGAGCCTGAAAGAGTTTGAGGCGCTGGCACGCGAAGCTCTGGGCACCGACGACGGAATCGCCGAGGCCCCTGCCGATGCGGACGGGACCGAGGCAGGCTTCCCGGAAACCGAGACGGAGGCTGCCGCCGCACCGGAAATTGCGGGTGAGGAAGCGCCTCCGGTAGTCGAAGGAGTTGCAGCGGGATCGGAGTTGGTCCCCGAGGCTACCGGCATAACGTCTGACCAGGCTGCCGAACAGCCGACCGAAGGGGATGCCGAACCGGCTCCGGGGCAGGCGGCGAAGCAGGCCGCGCCGGGCGGGTCTGACTAAGCCAGAACGCGGCAATAATTCGTATGCTTGAACGATTACAGAAGATCATCGCGCGCGCCGGCATCGCATCTCGGCGCCATGCGGAGGAGTTGATCCGTAGCGGGCAGGTGCGCGTAAACGGCGTGGTGGTCACAGAACTTGGCGCCAAGGCCGATCCGGAACGCGACCGTGTGGAAGCTGCCGGACGACTTGCCGAGCAGCCTTCGGAGCTCAGCTATTATCTGCTGCACAAGCCGATTCATGTGGTTTCCACGATGTCCGATCCCGAGGGCCGAGCCACGCTGCGGCACGTGCTGCGCGGGCTTGCCGGCGGAATCTTCCCGGTGGGCCGGCTGGACTATGCGGCGTCGGGCCTGATGCTGCTCACCAACGACGGCGTGCTGGCCAATCGCATCTTCAAGAGTTCCGCGCGCATGCCGCAGGTGTGGTGGTTGAAGCTGGCGGGCAAGTTGAGCGAAGACGACCTGCAGCAGGTCGGGCAGAAGGCGCATGCACGCCTGCGCCGACTCCGCTCGCCGGGTTCCGCGTCTTCCGACCCCGCGAACCCCTGGTATGAAGTGGAGATGAGCGACGTGCGCCAGGACTTGCTCAGGCGTTCTCTGTTTGAGCTGGAGCACCCCGTGGAAAAAATGAAACGGGTGAAGGTAGGACCGTTGGAGCTGGGCGACCTCGAGGACGGGCGCTATCGGCGCCTCGAACCGAACGAAATTTCCAAACTGCGGAAAGTCGTGGAGCGGGCGGAGAGTTCGGCCCCGCCGCCGCGAGCGGGGCGCACCGGCGGCCGTATTCGGCGCCGTCGAGGCATCAAGCCAAAGCCGAGGCATTCGGCCCAATGACGGCGTTTCATAAGGCGCTGCCGTCCGAGCCTTCCGATCAGCAGATCACGGAACTCCTGCGCACCGCCCATACGATCGCCGTGGTCGGGCTTTCGTCCAACCGCTCTCGCGCGAGTTACGGTGTGTCGCAATACATGCAGTCCGCCGGATACCACATAATCCCGGTGAATCCCAAGGAGGCCGAGGTATTAGGAGAAAAGGCCCACGCGCAGCTCGAGGATGTTAAGGAAAAAATCGACCTGGTGAATGTGTTCAGGCGGTCTGAATTCGTGCCGGAGATCGTGGACGCTGCCATAAGAATGGGCGTTCGGGCGATCTGGATGCAGGAAGGCGTGGCGGACGAAAAGGCCGCACAACGCGCACGGGACGCTGGAGTGTTCGTGATCATGGACAGCTGCATACTGAAAGAGCACCGTCGGCTGCTCCATCCCAACGCACGCTAAACCGGCGCGCGTTGTACTACTGTTGGGTTCAAAACCACGATAACATGAGGGATTCTTCGCTTCGCTCAGAATGACAACCGAAGTTTATGGCAGCAGTTTGTGTCGCCGGCGCATGCCAGTCTTTCGTGCGGTGATGTGGGGATATGAGGTCAGAATGACAACAGGGCCCGTGACAGGCTGGCTTAGTGAAAAGCAGATCCCTCGTCCGAAACCGGCTCGGGATGACACGAAAAACGGGCGTTCATTGCATGACTTATGAGCTGTTACGATGCCCTTTCACGCACTGACTTATCCGTTGTTGGCTGAGGAATGAAGCTTCAGGCCTTTCCTGCTCCCGAGGCGCGGCGGGATTTGATTCCGCGGATCTCGTTCATACGCTCCCGCAAACGCTGTTCGAATCCCTGTTCGCCCGGCTGGTAGTACTTCCTGCCTGCGAGGCTGGGCGGCAGGCAATCCATATCGGCTACTTTGTCGGGAGTATCGTGGGCGTACTGATAGCCATGGCCATAGCCTTCGTGTTTCATCAGGCCGGTGACGGCGTTGCGCAGATGCATCGGCACCGGTTCCGATGTGGTGGTCTGTAGATCCTTTTGCGCTTCGCCATAGCCGGTGTACAGAGCATTGGATTTGGGAGCGAGAGCCAGATATACAGCGGCTTGCGCGAGCGCAAGATTTCCCTCCGGCACACCCACAAAATCAACGGCCTGCATGGCGGCGACGGCAATTTGAAGGGCAGCGGGATCGGCAAGGCCGATATCTTCGCTGGCCATGCGCACCAGGCGCCGCGCGACGTAGAGCGGGTCTTCGCCCGATTCGAGCATGCGCGCCAGCCAGTAGAGAGTCGCGTCGGCATCGGAATTTCGCACCGACTTGTGCAGGGCTGAAATCAGGTTGTAGTGCTCTTCGCCGGATTTGTCGCAAAGAAGAAACTTGCGCTGCAATGCGGCGGAGAGCAGCTCTTCGCTGAGCACGCGCGCGCCATCCGCGCCGGGCAAGGCGGCGCGCACCAGCGCTTCAAGAGTGTTGTAGGCGGCGCGAGCGTCGCCATTGGCAAACGCGGCGATGCGCTCGAGAACGCCTTCATTGGCCTCGATCCTATCGCCGCCTAATCCACGCTCTTTATCGGCCAGCGCACGGCGCAGCAAGCCCAGAATTTCAGGGTTGGTCAGCGCCTGCAAGGTATAGACGCGGGTTCGGGAGAGAAGGGGAGCGATGATTTCAAAGGAGGGATTTTCGGTGGTGGCGCCGATCAGAGTGATGTTTCCGGCTTCGACGTGAGGGAGGAAGGCGTCCTGCTGGGCTTTGTTGAACCGATGCACCTCGTCCACAAACACGATGGTGCGTTGCCCGGCGCGGCGGGTGCGCTCGGCGGCGGTCATCACATCCTTGATCTCGCGAATGCCGCTCAGCACGGCGCTGAAGGAGACAAATTCCGAATGGGTGCGGCGCGCAATCAGCCGCGCCAGCGTAGTCTTGCCGCAACCCGGAGGTCCCCACAGGATCATCGAGCCGAGGTCGTCGGTCTCGATGGCCACGCGTAGAGGCTTTCCGGGGCCGAGGAGCGCCTGCTGCCCGGCGAACTCCTCGAGCGCGCGCGGGCGCATGCGTTCGGCAAGCGGGGCACTGTGGGCGATCTGTTCGGGTTCGAGTTTGGCGAAAAGACTCATATGGATGCCCTCTATTCCGATGCTGGTTCCTTGATGATAGCGGCTTCGAGACGATCTCGCACCCGTCAGCACAGGCCGCGCTGGCGAGCGGCTTCGTAAAGAAGGATGCTTCCGGCGACGGCTGCGTTCAGCGATTCGGCAGGCGAGTCTTCTTGATTCCCTGCGTTGGGATGAGCGGCATGTGGAATTCGCACGATACCGCCGGCGGAGCGCACCAAGTCGCCGGGCAAGCCTGCGCCTTCGTTACCGACGAGCAGGGCGACCGGCTGACGCCAGTCGATCTCCCAAGGCGCGAGAGGCTTCCTGGCGGGGTCACTTGCGCCGCCATCCACTACTTCGTCGGGACAGGCTGCGTAGACGCGAATACCCGCAATCCTAAGTTGTGCCAAAAGCACCGGCGCGGCAATCCCCCGAATAATCGGCAACCGCAAGGCGGCGCCGGCGGAGGAGCGCAAGGCCTTCGGCGAAAACGGATTGGCTGTTCCGATATCACCAGCCGCGCACACGCAGATTCCGTTAGCGCCAAGGGCCTCGGCCGTGCGCACCAGAGTGCCGACGTTGCCGGGGTCCTGCACGCCAGCCATCACCAGGATCAATGGGACTCCGGTAATCAAATCGTCAAAGGCCGCGGGACGCGGGCGGACCAGCGCCGCGATACCTTGTGGCGTCTCGGTTCCGCTGGCAAAAGCGAAGAGGCGGTCGCTCGAGCGGAGCAGACGCGCCTCGGCGGGAATCCATTGCTGGAGCCGGGAGATGTGGCGCTCGCCGGTTTCGCTGAAAAGCACGGCCAGGATTTCGACGCCGGAGCGCAAAGCAGTCTCCACCAGACGCGCTCCCTCGACTCCGGCAATTCCTTCGGATTCGTCGTCATTGTGGCGCCGGGCGGCTTCACCGGAGAGGGCGGCGCGAAAGCGCTTGAGCCAGCGATTTTCGCGGCTCTCGATGGATTCGGAGAGATGCGGCCCCGCCACCGCGCGGCCGGGAGGCACTTCGGCCATGCGCTTCATATTCAGCGAGAGTAGCAAAGGGAGATGCGGCGGTAAAGGCGGGCACGCCAGCGGCCTTGCTGGGAGTCGCGCCGTTATGGTACTTTCGCTGATTACAAAATTGACCACGCGCTTCGGACACGATCCGAGACTGCAGAGGCACACGCAACTTGCCAGCTGAGCTGTTGAAAGTTTCCGCGGGAACCCCAGAAACCGCCCTCATTCATTACGCAGCCGAGTTCATCAAACGCGGCCTGGTGGTGGGTGTGCCCACAGACACCTTCTATGGTCTGGCAGCCGATCCATTTAATCTGGCGGCCGTCGAAGAGATCTATCGGGTAAAAGGGCGTCCGGAAAACCGGGCGCTGCCTATTTTGGTGAATTCGATCGAGCAGGCGGCCATCCTGGGCCGCGATCTGCCGCTGAACTTTCTGAAGCTGGCGCAGAAGTTCTGGCCCGGAGCGCTGACCATCGTGGTTGAGGCGTCGCAAAGCCTGCCCCTCAAAGTCACCGCCAATAAGGGCCGCGTGGCATTACGTTGGCCTAATTCAGCAGTGGCATGCGCGATTATCGAGCAGGTGGGCTCGCCGATTACCGGGACGAGCGCGAATGTTTCGGGTTTCCCATCGTGTTCGAATGCGCAGGAACTGGCCAAGCAGCTTGGGGAGCGCCTGCCGCTGATCCTGGACGGCGGCGACACCGGCGGCCGGGTTTCATCGACGATTGTGAATTTGATCGGCGGGAAGTGGAAGATCGTTCGCGAAGGGAAGGTTTCGGAACAAGAGATTCAAAGCGTTCTCGCGAATCATCATCAAGGATGACAGCCTCCGAGCAGTCCTAAGTAGTCCTACAGCGGCGGGGCATAGCAAATTTTTCCGAGGATCGCGGGCCTTGCGGCCCCGGTCGCGCTGGGCAAGTTGGCGGGCCGCCCATGAATGGTTTCGTTTGCCAGCAGGGCGAATATGAAGGCTTCCTTGGCATCACCCGGCACGCCCAGCGTTTCCGACGGCAGGATTTCAATCTCCCCCAGCAGGGCGGAAAGCTGCGCCATGATGAGGGGGTTGTGCGCGCCCCCGCCGCCAACGATCAGTTGAGACACGGACGTCCGCGGCACGACCCACCTATTGATGGCGTCGACAATCGAAAGCGCGGCCAGCAGAGATGCGGTGCGAATGAGATCTTCGGGCTGCGCACGAAGGCGCCGGCCCCAAGCCAGGACTTTTTCAAGGTAGGCGTTTCCGTATTGTTCGCGCCCTGCAGTCTTGGGCGGAGGTTGCCGGAAATAGGGTTCGGCGAGCAGGGTTTTGAGCAAGGCAGGCAAGAGATTGCCGCGCGAGGCCATTCGCGCTTCGTGGTCATAGCTGCTCCTGCCGCGTGTGAAATGGCGCACCAGGCCATCGGTGATCATGTTTCCGGGGCCGGTATCGAAGGCCATCACCGACTGCGGCTTGGCTCCCCTTGGGATTACGGTGAGGTTAGCGATTCCTCCAATATTCAGGATGACGCGGCCTCTGTGTTCATCGCGAAAGAGCAGGTAGTCGCCCCAAGGCACAAGAGGCGCTCCCTGCCCGCCGACGGCCATGTCCGCGGGACGAAAATCGCCGACCGTGGTCACACCGGTCAGGGCGGCAATCACCGAGGGCTCTCCGATCTGCAAAGTTGAGGAGACTGCTTCGCCGAGAAACTGGCCGGGCTTGCCTTGATGGAAGACGGTCTGACCATGCGATCCAATCAAGCTGAGGCGCAGGGGGTTGACGCGAAATTTTCGGCAGGCGAGCAGCGCGGCATCCGCGAAGACGCGCCCCACGCGGAAATTTAATTGGCTGAGCTCGCGTGTTGAGACGCATGCGCCCTCGGCGATGCGCAACACCGCGGCGCGAACGGCGCGAGGGTAGGGCACGGTGACGAAATGCTCGAGGCGTGCGTGGGCAGCATTGTCTTTGATGGACGGCGAAATTCGGACGAGAGCAGCGTCGATGCCGTCCACGGAAGTGCCGGACATCAAACCCAAAATGAGACTGGACTGATTGCGCTGATTTTTCATGAGATTTGTTTTTTCAATTCGGCCAGCAGATTCAACGCGTCGATAGGCCGCAAGTGGTCGAGGTCGGCCGCGCGGAGCGCTTCGAGCACCTCGCGGTCAATGGGTGTAAACAGCGCGTGCTGCTCGCCTGTGCCATTTCCGGACGGCGGCGTGGACGCCAGCTTTTCACTCAACTGGCGCTCGCTTTGTTCGTGGCGCCGCAGAATTTCGCGGGCGCGCGCGATGACATCGGGTGGAAGCCCCGCCATGCGCGCGACCTCGATGCCATAGCTTTTATTGGCGCTGCCCTCTTCGACGCGCCGCAGGAAGACGATCTCATTCGGTGTCTCTTCGACGGACACGTGGATATTTTTCACGCCGGAGAGGAGATCGGCGAGTTCCGTCAATTCGTGGTAGTGCGTTGCAAAGAGGGTTCGCGCGCGAGTATGAGATTGGAGGTATTCGACCACCGCCCAGGCGATCGACAGGCCGTCAAAGGTTGCGGTGCCGCGCCCGACTTCGTCGAGCAAAACCAGGCTGTGCGGCGTGGCCAGATTCAGAATGGCCGCCACCTCACTCATCTCCACCAGGAAGGTGGAGCGCCCGCGCGCGAGATTATCGCCGGCGCCGATGCGCGTGAAGATGCGATCGGTGATCGGAAGGCGCGCCTGTTGAGCCGGTACGAACGATCCCACCTGCGCCAGCAAAACGATGAGTGCGGCTTGCCGCAGGTAGGTGGATTTGCCGCCCATATTCGGCCCGGTGATGAGCAAGATCTGGTGCGAGTTGCCGTTGAGGTACAGACCGTTGGGCACAAAGCGCTCGCCCTGCTGCTCGAGAAGATGTTCGATGACCGGATGGCGGCCGCCCAGAATCAGCAGTTCGCCGCCATCGGTGAATTCGGGACGCGCGTAGTTCCGCGTCGCGGCCAGGACGGCGAAAGCCGCGAGCGCGTCAAGCTGGGCGACGGCCGCGGCGGTGCGTCGCAAACGGGGAGACTGCTGGGCCACGTAGAAGCGCACTTCGGCGAAGAGCCGGCGTTCAATCTCGCTGATGCGCTCGTCGGCGGCGAGCACTTTGCTTTCGTACTCCTTCAGCTCCGGAGTTGTGAAGCGCTCGGCATTCACCAAGGTTTGCTTGCGCTCGAAATCGGTGGGAACCAGATGCAGGTTGGCTTTGGAGATCTCCAGATAGAATCCGAATACCTGGTTGTAGCGAATCTTCAGCGACCCGATTCCCGAGCGCTTGCGTTCGCGATCTTCCATCGCGGCGATCACCTGCCGGCTGCTCTGGCTCAGGTCGCGCAAGCTATCCAACTCCGCATTGAATCCGCGGCGGATCACGCCCGGATCGGAGGCGAGAGCGGGCGGATCGTCGGCGATGGATTGGTCGAGACGCTGCTGGAGATCGGCAAGCTCATCCAGTTCGCCGTGAAGACGCGCCAGCCGCGAGGCTGCGCAATTGGCCAGGTAACGCCGAAGCAGGGGAATCCGCGCGAGGGATTGCCGCAGCGCAAGCATATCGCGCGGGGTAGCCACTCCTAGAGTCGCGCGGCTCGCCAGCCGCTCCAGGTCTTGTATGCCCCGCAGGTTCTGCCGGATCTCTTCGCGCAGCATGGTCTGTGATTTCACTTCGGAGACAGCGTCGAGGCGCGCGTCGATTTCGGCGCGAGCGAGCTCGGGGCGCAGAATCCAGGCGCGCAGCATGCGCGCTCCCATCCCCGTGACCGTCTGATCGATCGCGCCAAATAAGGATGCTTCCGCCTGGGAGCCGCGCGGCGTTTCCTCGGCATGGAGAGGGGAGAGGAGTTCGAGGTTACGCACGGTGATGGGGTCCAGCACGAGTGAATCCTGTTGCTCGTAATAACGGATGGTGTCCAGATGAGCCAACGCGGGAGCCGACTCGCCGTCCGCCTTGGCCGAGGTCTCACGCAGGTAATGGATGAGAGCTCCCGCTGCACAAATTGCCTGGGAATGAGTGGCTAACCCAAAGCCTTCCAGGCCTGCGACGCCGAACTGCTCGGTGAGCAAGCGCTGGCCATAAGCGACGCGAAAGATCCATTCCTCGAGGCGAGTCTCGACGCCTTCAGGAGAAGAGCTTGTGGCGCCGTCGAGGCGTGCCGTGCCGGGCTGGGCGAAAAGCCCCGGCTGCCGCGGCAAGAGGATCTCGCGAGGGTGAAGCAACTGCAGTTCGTCGCGCAGCCTCTCCTCGGCACCCCCATCGGCAAATTCGGTGGCACAAAACTCGCCCGTGGACAGATCCAAATAGGCCATCCCGATCGGTGCACCTCCACTGCCGCGGGCCACGGCCGCCAGAAAATTGTTTTCCTTGGGCTCCAGGACATTCAAGTCCGTGGCCGTGCCGGGGGTGATGACGCGGACCACCTCTCGCCGGACGAGATGCTTGCCGGGGCCGGGCTGCTCCATCTGATCGCAGACGGCGATCTTGTAACCGGCGCGCAGAAGCCTGGCGATGTAGTTTTCGGCGGCATGAAAGGGGACGCCGCACATGGGAATGGCTTCGCCGCGGTCGCGACTGCGCGAGGTAAGCGTAATCTGGAGCTCCCGGGAAGCCACGATGGCGTCTTCGTAGAAGAGTTCGTAGAAGTCGCCTACCCGAAACAGCAACAGCGCGTGCGGATAGCGTTTTTTGATCGCTTGATACTGGCGCATCAGCGGCGTTGAGGCTTCGATCATGCGGGGTCCACTCGGCCGGACTATACTAGCCGACGATGCGCTCCGCGAGCAAAACAGCTGCAAGGAAATCGGGCCACGGTGCTCCCAAAGGAGGAAGGACAGAGACTGAAATCAAGCTGCGCATTGGCGACCGCCGCGCGCTGTTACGCGAACTGGCGGGGCTGAAGGCCAAATTGATTGCCCCGCGAGTTCATGAAATGAACACGCTCTACGACACACATGATGGGAAGCTGGCGCGACAGGCCCAGATGCTGCGACTGAGGGTGGAGCGCGTGACGCACGGGGCCGCTGGAGCAGGGAAGAGACGCAAGGGCGATGGAATCTCCGCGCTGCTCACCTTCAAAGGTCCCGGGACTTCCGTAAGGAAGGGTTCGAACAAGGGTTCAAAAAAGGGGTCGAAAAGGATGCCAAAGCCTGCCCCCGGGGAGCGCTACAAGGTACGCGAAGAGCACGAGCTGCGAATCGCGGACCACGAAGAGATGCCGAGAATTCTCGAAGCTCTGGGCTTACGTCCCTGGTTCCGCTACGAGAAGTTTCGGACGACATACGGTCTGCCCGGAATTGCACATCTGAAGGTGGAACTCGACGAAACTCCTGTCGGCCTCTTTTTGGAGATCGAGGGAGAGCGGGGCGCGATCGACCGCGCCGCTGAACTTCTCGGTTTTGCGCGCTCCGACTATATCGATGGGAGTTACGGGGCACTCTTTATGGAGCAACTCGGGTTGGCGCGTAAAGCGGCGGCCCAAAATGAACCAACCCCATTTTCAGGGCTGCCGGACATGATCTTTCGGAAGTCAAGGCGACCACGAGAACGTTCATCAGGCCGATCATGATGCGCTCGCGAGACCGATTCTTAGCCGCCGCCGAGCCCTCCGCGAAAGCAGTTGAATGAAAATTTCGCAATCTTGGCACTCTTTTCTTGACAAAGCTTTCAACTACCTTTACTAGATCAATTGAGGAAAAAACTGTTTGCAATGAACTATCCGTTGGACCAGGAGCCTTTACCAAGTCGTCAGGCCGGACCTGCGGCCAGGCTTTTGCGGGTCGGCCCTGCCGCGACCGGGGCATTTCGTATGGCAAGCAGTGAACCTTGGGTTAGGAGCGCGAAGGCCGACTAGGGAAATTGGCCCCATTTGGGCTGACCCGTGGTCGGGTGCTCAACCCGGCCACGGGTTTTTTGTTTTCAGACGCATATTCCGGCCATTAAGGGTCGAAAGGGGGTGAAAAGCGATGCTTCATGCCACGGAATTGCTGGGCGGCGAGGCTTATGACGTCCAGGGTAACTTTGTGGGACGGGTCTCCGAACTGTATATCGAGCCCGCCGACCAGCCCAATCGAGTTGCGCGGTACCTGCTGGGCCGAGGCAAGTACCTGCCCCTGCTGGCGCGGCACGACCAAATTTCATCGGTGGCACCCGGTGTCATCAAGCTGAATGTGGAGGAGAAGGAACTCGAGCATTTTCACACGAACGAAGCCTGGCTGGCGGTGCGTAAGGACTTGCTGGACCAGCAGATCATCGATACCCGCGGACGCAAAGTTGTGCGTGTGAATGACGTCGACCTGGCCGAGCAACGCACCAACGGAACGGTTGAGTTGCGCGTTACCGACGTGGATGTAGGCCTGACGGGGGCAGCACGACGGCTCTTACAAGGTCTGGCTTCGCCCATGATGATCCGACGCATCCAGCAGAAACTACCCGCCAGGACGATCCGATGGGAATTCGTGAATCTGATCGAGGCAGACCCGCTGCGGCGGGTGAAGCTTCGCATCACCCACGACAAACTTGAAAAAATGCACCCGGCCGACCTGGCGGACATCATGGAAGAGCTTTCGCCCACCGAGCGCCAGTCGATCATCGCTTCACTCGACGAACAGACCGCCGCCGAGGCGTTGGCCGAGTTGGACTCCCGGCTGAGTTCTCAGATTTTCGAGCGGATGGCGCCGGAAAAGGCGGCCGACATCATCGAGGAGATGGAGCCGGATAAAGCGGCGGATCTGCTCGCGGGTCTTACGCCGGAGATGTCTCAGGACGTTCTCGAAGAACTGCCCGGGAAAGAGGCACGTGAGGTGGAAGCGCTGCTGAGTTTCGATGAGAACTCGGCAGGCGGAATGATGACCACCGATTTCGTCTATGTCGGGGAGACCGCGACTCGCGCCCAAGTCGTGGATTGGATACGCGGCCGGGACATCAAGCTGGAACAGCTGGATACAATTTTCCTGATCGATGCCGACGCGAAGCTATCCGGAGCCGTTGCCGTGGCGCGCTTACTGCTGACCGAGGCAACGGAGGGGCTGGCCCACCTTAAGTCGGAACCACTCGTTTCTATCGCACCTGACGCGAACGAGAAGGAAGTTTTCGCCATATTCGACAAGTACAACCTTCGCAGCTTGGCCGTGGTGGATGTCACCGGGCGCCCGATAGGAGCGATCACCGTGGACGATGTGATTACGCGCCTACGGGCCTCCTTATAACCTCAGGGACAAATGAACTGGACTTCGATTAGCGAGAGCACCGAGGAGTTGCAACGGCGAGCCACGCAAGTGCGCCGTAGCAGCCGCCAGTTATGGCGCCGTTTGGCGTTGTTCCTGGCGGTGCTGGGCCCGGGGCTCATTACCTCGAACGTGGACAATGACGCCGGGGGTATCTCGACGTACTCGCTGGCCGGCGCGCAGTTCGGCTATGCGCTTTTGTGGTCGCTGATACCCATGACCATCGCGCTGTACGTGACCGAGGAGATGTGCGCGCGCATGGCCGTGGTTACCGGCAAGGGGCTGTCGGATTTGATCCGCGAGGAGTTTGGCTTTCGTCCCACATTTTTCGTAATGGTCTCAGGCTTCCTGGTAGATCTGGGCAACGTGGTGGCGGAATTCGCGGGCGTGGCGTCGGCCATGGAAATATTCGGGATCAGCCGTTATATCGCCGTACCGATTGCGGGATTCGTCGTTTGGGTGCTGGTATTACGCGGCACCTACCGCCAGGTGGAGAAAGTCTTCCTCGCGCTCTGCACGTTTTATCTCGCCTACGCGTTCTCCGCGATCCTGGCGAAGCCGGACTGGCTCGAAGCGGCGAGGCACACGGTCATTCCCACGGTGCAATTCAATAGCAGCTATCTGCTGATGGTCACCGCGCTGGTGGGCACGACGATCGCTCCCTGGCAATTCTTTTATCTGCAGGCGGGTTTTGTGGAAAAGAGAATCGGCCCCAGACAATATGCGCAGGCGCGGGCGGACGTTATCGCGGGGAGCGTGAGCTGCATGGTTATCGTTTTCTTTATTATCGTGGCTACCGCCGCCACGCTTTACGTTTCGGGGCACCGCAATATCGCAGATGCCGCGGATGCCGCTCGCGCCCTGGTTCCATTAGCGGGCCGCTGGGCCTCGCTGCTTTTTGCTTTCGGATTGCTGAACGCGTCGTTATTTGCGGCATCGATTCTGCCGCTTTCGACGGCGCACGTGATTTGCGAAGGGCTGGGTTTTGAAGCCGGGATCGATCATAAATTCAAAGAGGCGCCAATCTTCTACTGGCTCTACACGATTCTGATTGTGGTGGGCGGCGGATTGATTCTGATTCCGCGGGCGCCGCTCTGGCGCATTCTGGTTTTGTCACAAGTTGCCAATGGCGTCTGGCTGCCCATTGTTTTGATTTTCATGATCCTGCTGATCAATCGACGCGACCTGATGGGAGATCAGGTGAATACTCCCACCTTTAACGTCATCGCCTGGATTACCAGCGTTACGATGATTGCATTGACGCTGGTGCTCATCTATTTCGGTCTCTTCCACCCTTCCGCAGCCACGGGAGGATTGTAGGCAACTTCAGTTCATCGCGTGTGGGTAAGGTTGCGCGGGGTACAGCCCTATGTTAGCTTTGCGAAGTAAAGAAGCCGGCGCCTGCATCTCGCCGTTCGTGCTTTGCCGGAGACTCCTCGAAATACATCGGGAAAGAAGTGCAACCACCAAAATCACTTGAACCGGACAGCCGCGAGGAAGCGCGCCTGCTCGAACGGCTCGATGCACGCAAACTGCCGCGACACATTGCTGTGATCATGGACGGCAACGGGCGCTGGGCACAGCGCAGGCACTTGCCTCGGGTCGCGGGTCATCGCGCTGGAGTGGAATCGGCAAGGATCATCATTGAAACCTGCGCGCGCCTGAACATTCCCGCGCTGACCCTGTATGCCTTTTCACTCGAAAACTGGCGCCGGCCCAAGGCGGAAATCGATTTCCTGATGCGCCTGCTGCGCCAATACCTGCGCAAGGAACTGCCCAGCATTCATCGCAATAATATGCGTTTACAAATTATCGGGCGCGTCGATCAACTGCCCAAGGAGGTTCAATCCGACGTCGAAAAGGGCAAGGCATTGACCGCGCACAACACGGGGATGTGTCTGACGGTGGCGCTCAACTACGGCGGCCGGGCGGAACTGGTGGACGCCTTTAATGCCATCCTCGATGGCTATCGCAAGAGTGGCTCCAATGGCAACGGCGCGGCGAGCTTTCACATTGACGAGGAGACGATCGCCGAGCATCTCTATACGGCGGGCCTGCCGGACCCCGATCTCCTGATCCGCACGAGCGGAGAGATGCGTATCAGTAATTTTCTCCTGTGGCAGATCGCCTACGCGGAAATTTACGTCACTGAAACGCTTTGGCCGGATTTCCGGCGGGCTGAACTCTACGCCGCGCTCGTGGACTATCAGAAGCGTGAACGACGCTATGGCGGTTTGGCTGAGGATCGTCGCGAAGTCTCAGCCTTGCAGCCGGAATGACCTCTCCAAACAAACAAATTTTGCCGGCATCGGGCCGCTCGGGTACGGCGGCTCGCATTCTGACCGCAGGTGTATTAATCCCCGTTGTTGTCGCTTTGACATTGTGGGGTCCGACGTGGCTGGTGGCGGCATGCGGCGGTCTGGTCGCGCTGCTGGCTATGATTGAATTC
>Ga0206928_1061_pt2 | contig 19119 bp, 16 predicted proteins | sample Alteio_BWOrgHeat_21_FD_152941 | JGI IMG/M metagenome (GOLD analysis project Ga0206928, IMG submission 152941) | Enriched cells from forest soil in Barre Woods Harvard Forest LTER site, Petersham, Massachusetts, United States -... | ecosystem: Environmental > Terrestrial > Soil > Temperate forest >... | reverse complement strand
GCACTTGCCGGGCTTTTCAAATTCGACTCCGGCAAAAGGCAGAGGCAGGGGGATGACAAGATTGGTAAAACGTAGTGCCTTTGGACTGAACAGAGCCTTGGAATTGCGCAGGATGCCATTGACTGTGCTCTTGGCCTGCTTCTCCGCTAGAGGATTGATTCCATGCTCCCGGAGGTAGCGAATTTTCCAAGCCTGAACGCCAGTGGGGGTCAGGCGACTAAGCTTGACCCCATGAATGGCATTTGCCCATGCCTTATTGCCGCCGTTGACATGATCGTGCTTTTGCGGGGTGGAGAGAATACCGGCGACACCTGCCACTAGGGTGCGAAACTTCCTAGCATAGATTTCAATGGTTTCCGGGCGAATGCCGGATTTAGCCCGTACCTCGTCGATCAATTGTCCCACCGTTGGCGAAATCACCTTTGGAGCGGTCTCCGGCTTGAACTTTTGAATGGTAGCGTCCCACCCATTGGCCATGAGGTGAATGAAAATGCGTTTAGCTTGGTCTGCGGCATGGGCGCGATTGGTAGTTTGGAGGTTAAAGACCTCGCGCCGCCCCTTAAATTGCATTCGCGCGGCCCAAGTGGGCACCTCGCGCAGTTCGCCTCCCTGTCCGTAGGTCAGCTTATACAGCCGCCGATTCCAATAATCCTGATGCGTTTTCGAAAGCTTGGTGGCGGCAGAATTCTTGGCCACTTCTTGGCCACTTTTTGAGTTCTGAAGGGTGGGGGCTTGTTGGCTCATGCGTGTAACCTACCATTTCGTTAGTCACTGTACACGAACATTTTAAGCCTACAATACCCTACAGAGATATGCAGGGCCAAACACTCTTTCTCGAAGACTGAAAATCCTTGTGTCGGCGGTTCAAATCCGCCCTTCGCCACCACTTCCGCAATCACCCCTTGCAGGCGGAGCGGGTTTCGGGTACGCCATTGCACGTGGATATGCCGGTCGCAGCCCAACGTCATGGCCCTTGGCCTGTTGCCCCTTGGCTGCGCATGGTGGTGGAAAACGGGTTGGTGGCAGTGGGCATGTATTTTGTGGCCCGGTTTGGGCTGCGGTTTGCCGGATTTCAAGACCAGGTTTCGGCGATCAGCCCGGGCGCGGGCCTGGGCCTGGCCTTGTTGTTTTGGCGCGGTTACCGCATCTGGCCCGGACTGTTTTTGGCCGGGCTTTTTTCGCGCTATTCAACCGGCCAACACAATCTGGCTTTTGCCCTCTGCTATGTGGCGTCGGGCACGTCGATCACGGTCTGTGCCGCCTGGTTGCTGCGGCGGCTGATCGGACGGCGGGTGGACTTTGGCGAGATCAACCAGGTCCTGCGTTTTTTGCTGTGGGGCGCGGTGGTGCGCGGGGATGAGATGGATACGCTGACATGGGACCAAATTGACGTTGAGCGGAGCCTCATTCGGGTTGAGACAAATGTCTATACGTCAGCAAAATCAAGCGAGTCCGAAGCTATGCCAGTGGTTTTGACGGGGCCTGACATGGCCCGATGGATTGGCGACTCATCACTTCCAGAGGTCGCTATTCAGCAGCTTTGCCAGCCTATTGCCGGTGATCGACTGGTTGCCCGCGAAGTCAACCGCTACGGCAACAAACCCCGCGCGGAAGGGCCAAAATGTCTCGACCCACCGGATGAGAGTGAACCAGAACTGGCGCTAGGTTTATAGTTTTTATTCAACCTCAAATTTCGATTCGATGAAACAGTCATCAACCAATACGGCCCTACCAAGTGAAATCGATTCGCTAATGCGCGGCAATCGAAAACAGTAACATACAGGACTTCAAAAATTAGCCCGCGTCCAATCCAATCATTCCCCACAATACACAAAGTGTATGTTGTAGTTGCACCAAGTTCGTCATGGGGGTGCTCCAGAAGGAGCAAGGGGTAATCGACATCATGTCAGATAAATGCCTTGGAAATCACTAATTCGACGGACATCGAATGATGCAGGCTGATGGCAAATTCTTGTAGGAAATCGATGTTAAAACTAAATGTATAGAAATGTAAGCGCGAATTAGCTCTCAAAATGCCTAAAAAGGCCCGTGATCGAATGAGTAAGAAGTATGAAGTTGCCTGAATGTGTGAATTTCTTGGCCGTCGAACGCCTTAAAACACCTTCAAAAGGGTCCTAAATGCAGCCCGCTCGACGCTTCCCCATTGAAAATTACTCGCTTTCGCCAGTGCGAACCATTCCCCCGCCGTTCTTAGCCCAATTCCGCCAATACGGAAGCCGAGATAACAAGAAATCACGCCGCGCTTTCGAAATCCGACTTACCGCGCTCAAAGCAATTTCCAGGCCGTCGATTGATAACAAACGGTCCACCAGTAACGGGCCTAATCTAAACAAGGGAGGAATACAAGCTGCCTCGAATTTACCAAAACCCTTGGCCCGAATAGTAATGGCGTCACTAAGGTCTGAGTCGAATGACAGCCGATCAAAGCTCATAGCATCCGAACTCCAGGAAGCGGGAGCGTTTACTACAGAATGTGCTTACGAGGTCTTAGAGCGCGTCGGGTTCCGCAGGGGCAATGCAGAGTTGGAAGGCTTGAGCTGGGAAGACTAATAAAAAATCGACTTCTCCGCTTCAGATGCCAAAGGGGAAGAAGCGCGAGCAGAGACTGCAACTCTCATCAATACGTTCTTAAAAAAGGGATCGTAAGGTTGGTTGATAATAGAGGGAGTAAGCTCATCCAAGGCAACCAATGCGCCTATTGACTTAGGGGCTTCTTTCCCGATAAAAGAAATTATAACCTAGGCCCCAAATGGCATCATTCTACTTTTCAGTTGATAGCGCGCTTCTAAGCGAGCTGGGCGAAAAGCTGGTTTCAAATGTCCATGTGGCACTGACAGAGTTAGTAAAAAATGCCTACGATGCAGATGCCACAAAGGTGGCTGTGCATATATCTCCCCAATCAGGCATTGGACCGTCGATTAAGGTAATAGACAATGGCACTGGCATGAGCCGTCAACAGGTGATCGATTATTGGATGAAGATAGGCACCTCTAACAAGGTTAAATGCCCAACATCGGAAATATTCGGGAGGCCGAGAACTGGGGCGAAAGGAATCGGGCGATTTTGCTGTCGACGGCTAGGCCGAAAGCTAACCCTAAAGACCTGCTCAAAGGTAATTATTCACGATGCCAGAAAGAAAGTTAAACACAGCTATTATGAAATTACCAAAATCGAATTTGACTGGGACAGCTTCAAGGCCGGAACTGATGTAGGCCAAATAGAGCTAGAAGGACAAACAACTAAATCAAAAAACGGCGAACCGGGAACTACTCTCGAAATCTGGGGCGCTTCAACAGATGAATGGCGGCAACGAGGATTTGATTACGTTGGGCGTCAATTGGGAGCAATGGCTGCAAATACCGGAGTAAGGCGCAAAGGCTTTAACCCTGACCCTGGATTCAAAATTACCTTTAATGCTCCCGGTTTCAATGGGGGAGTCGGCGACCTTCGCACCAAGTTGATTGAGGCCACATGGGGCACTGTGGAAGCCCAGGTGGACAAAAATGGCCGAGCAATCTGCTCCTTACGGGCAAAGGGTCTTGGATCGAAGCCGAAGACCATTCAAAGCACACCAAAGTTTGACCAAATAAAGGGTGCCAAATTGACGATTGGAATTATGCCCATCGACAAAAAAGATTTTCGAAATCCCGCATTACTTTCTAAACATGGTGCTGTGGAAATTGCCGCCGAATGGGGCGGCATTCAGGTTAGATTCAACGGATTCAGGATGTATCCTTATGGAAATGACGACTGGCTAAGCATTGAGGCCGACCGAGCACGACGCCTCGGAAAGCCCAATGATGATGAGCTATTCAATTTTGCATCCTCACTTCAAAGCGTTGATGCAGGGCGTAGTCTATTAAACATGCTGTCGATGAAAAATTACTTGGGGCACGTCGAGACCTTCAGTTTTATGCGAGGGCTCGAGCCGCGAATTGATCGGCAAGGATTTGTAGAAAATGCCGTCTTCGACCAATTGAAGGCGTTTGCAAGATATGCAATTGATTGGGCAAATATTTACCGTGAATTTTATATTAGATCGAATTCTGACGCCGACCTCGAATCGGCTCGCGAAAATGTCGCACAGGTTCTCCAGAAAGATGTGGCAAGCGCCGAAATTGTTCCCGAGGTTGCAAATTACTTACGGAAGGAAATAACGTCAATTCTTCGCTACGTTCCAGAGAGCCAGCGTCCTGAGAAAGAAAAAGTACTATTCAGCACACTATCGTCCCTTCAAACCACCGGAATTAGCCAACGGAAAGAACTCGAACACCTGAGGCTCATAGCCTCAGCTTCCACACTCACACTGCTATTTGCTCACGAAATTAAAACGCTTCTGGGCCGACTTTCTGCCAATGCCGGCCTCATTAAGTCACTGGCAGTAGATTTTCGTGGAGAGCAACGGGTTGAGCTTGAAAATATCGCTTCTTCGATGGAAGAAACTCGGAAAAGATTTTCGAACTTAATTGAAATGACAGGATTGCTAGGAGCCTTTGACCGGGATTCGAAGGTGGAAAAATTGCATTTACAAGACGCAGTGGCACGGGCCGCAAAATGTTTTGAATTGATAAAGAAGTCTTATGCAATCGATATCGATTATTCGGGAATTCCCAGGGATATGATGGTTGGCCCACTGGTTGAAGGTGAACTATATGCCATAATTTTAAACATTCTCTCAAACGCCATAAAAGCGGTCATAGCCGCAGGTGGTGAATCTCGAATTTCGATTTCCGCAAGACGCGTGGCCTCTCGCGTTGAGATAGATTTTCAAGACACCGGAATCGGCCTTAATGAAGAGCATTTCGAAGATGTCTTTCGGCCATTTATTTCAGACCCTGAAGGCAAACTATACGACCGTCTAGAAAAACATGCAGACCCCGCCGATAGGCACCTTTTTGGTACTGGCAGCGGTCTCGGCCTTTCTATAGTCAGAGACATTGCGCGAGCGCGACGCGGTAATGTTGAATTCCTAAAGCCGTCTGAAGGTTGGAATGCGCATATTCGAGTAACACTACAATAGCTATTTATGTTAAAATTCTATTGGGTTGACGACCAAGAAGACAAGTTCCGGGAGGCTAAGGCTCTCATAGAGAAGCCTCCAGGCCAACGCAGGAAGCTTGCAAATTGCGAATTGCTAAATGCTAGCGAGGATGAAGACATTTTGTTGTTAGTTGCCAAATGGGCAAAAATGGACAGGCCCGATCTGCTGATTATTGACCATGTATTTAACAAATCAAAAAGACGGAATCAGTTCAAAATAGCGGGGTCAACAGTCGCGCACATTTTGCGAAGAACATGGGCGGATGTTCCTATGGTTTGCGTAACTGCTATGCTGAAAGATACACAGGCGCGCAGAACTCACTCTAATAGAGAAAGTGAGAGTCAATACCTTGAACTTTTTCAGTATGAATTACTGAGCGAAAACCTGAATCACCTCCATGCCATTGCTCGCGATTTCAAGAAAGTGGTTAATACAGACTTTGACCAGACAGGAATGAAAATCGTTAATTTACTCGACGTTCCTCAAGGTGATAAAGAAGTCTTTCTCGCAAATTTGCCTGCGGAATTCAAAGAGCCTAAGGACTCGAGTACCCCTCATCGTCTATCTCGTTGGATTTTGCAGGTTCTTATGAAATTTCCGGGCTTTCTGTATTCTGAGCTACGGACAGCAACCCTTCTGGGCTTGTCACTTGAAGGTTTTCGCAAGGTATCAAATAATTTCGAAATCGCTCTCTATACCGGGCCATTCGCAAACAATGACATGCCGCTTTGGTGGGTAGAGCCCTTGCGGCGAATTATTTACAAGCTGACTCCGATGGATGCTCCACGCCAGACCTGGCTAGCTGGAAGGCTTATTTCTGGAATCGCGCAAAGCGATTTCAGCAAATGCTACGTAAATCGCTCGCCAGACGATATTCCCGATACCGTGGCCAATTTGCCCCCTCGGGGCCAGGAACACCCGGTGTGTTCCAAATTCACAAAGGCCAACCCATCAGTTATCTCGCCACCTGGGTTTGAACAGCTACGTGTGATTGCCGAATCCTGAATGCCCCAATAATGCCCCTTAGCCCACAAACTCTGTTGGCTCTTGAAAAGCGCACTCTTACAAAGATTGCAACTCTGAAGCCATTCGAAGTTTTTGACAATTTACGACTCGAAGCCCAAAAGTGTCGGCACCACTTGGACCCCAACCGAGGCTGCATGGATTTTCATGCGATTTTATCGCTAAAGGTATTGGAAATGAAACCTAACAGGAAGGTAGAGATTCTACGTCGTTTTGACGTTGCTGGATTAATCGAGGTTTCTTCAAACCGAAAGGAGGTCATCCGCTCTTCTTATCAGTTGGTAATTGGACGAGGCCCAACGCATTTGAAGCCCATCTTACGAAAAGTCCATTTTGATTTTGAGCCGGTAGCAGATAGCAGAGACAGAAAAGATGAACCAAAACCTACGGTTCACATGCAGATCGGCGGCAAGTTGCTTCCGCAATGGGCTGAAGGCAAAGGGTACGCTGCAAATCAATACCATCATCATTATCCTTGGTTTGAGAAGCCGAGAATACCTTGCTTCCCAATTTGTTTAGCTTTGCTCTTGGATTGGGTATTTATGGAATTTTCTGACAGTCAACATGTTGAGGCCGTACTTAAGGACTCTGAATGGAATGCCCATGTTCGAGAGGCGGAGTCAATTGTCATCGCCCCCTTCGTCGGAGAATGCCATAATTTCTTAAATCGCCGTGAAACCAAGAAACTCAGACTCTTGAGGCATCATCTTTACGGACAACCAGCTTGAGCTTTGATGTCCGGCGATTTCGCAAAATAATTAATAGCTCACGCAGGCGAGTTTGCGAGATTCGGCGAGCAATTGCTGGCACTAAGTTATAAACGCATGAGTCGGCCAAACAACGCGCCTTTACAGCTTGGCCCACGCGCAATAACGCGTCGATCTCGCGAGCTTGAGCGCGTAATTTTCCTAAATCAGCCTGCGGCGGTGCCACCACTAAGATTTGTTTGGCCTCGGAGGGCTCAATTTTTAGTACGCCCGAGCCATAGCTCCGGCCCTCAATTTCCGCAGAAAATTGCCCGATGGTGGACACAACACTAATAGCCAAAGCCAAGCGATGCAGTGCAGAGATTCGTGGTTTGAAGTAAACCCGGTGTACTGAATTCGTGCAATAAACGTTTGCTTCATTCGAAACAAGGCGAGGCCCAGTGTGATGCATGTAGCTAAGAAATGCGTCTGGGATAGTCCCCATCGGTGGCTGATGCCATTTTTCATTTTTCTTAAAAGTCTCATTGCTCTCACGGGCCACGGTGTCGAAGGCCTTCAAATATTTTTGAACCCGGTGATCGTATTCGCATTCCCGTGTATCCACAAACAAGCAAGCGTCATCCTCAAGAAGCATTTCATTTAGGTCGCTTTCCTTCAAAAACAGCCCCTTGGCTTGATAAAATCTGCATAAAAATGGAAGTAACGCTTCTTTAGGCAATCCAAGTCCTTTGGCTTTACTCTGAGATACAAGGAAGAATTTGTTCGCACCGGTCACAACGCCAATCTTTACGCCAGCCAGTTCCCCCAAACGCCGTACCCCTGGCGTACTCCTAATTTCATCATAGGCATTAGCTATCTCTGAATCTATGTCCGAAGGAACAATTCTCAACCCCCGGTCGATCCCTCCAGTAAGCCGTCCAACAAGTGCGGCGCATTCGCCCACCCCTTTTACATCTACTATATCTGCCTTACCACTTTCGTTAAAACTGGACCGGTCTTCACATAGGAGCATCACAGTTGACTCATCTGTGCCCACATGTCCAAAACACCTTTGCTGCAATTTTATGGCCGTCACTTGACGAAAAATCTTTGCCAGATTTGTCAATAAATCTACCCCGTAGTCTGTATGAACTAGACTGCCCGGAAGTATCCACCCCATCCTTCCGCCGTGCTTCAGAAAGTGTAAGCTATGTGCCACAAAGTAGGCCCAAAGGCTTGCCCTACCCTGTAGCTTGATTTCTAAATCCTTCAGCGAGCGAACCGCCCGTCGCTGAGCGGCATTCATGTTGTGGTAAGATACATAAGGGGGGTTTCCAACCAGCGCATCGAACATTATATTTCGAAAATCCTCTCGTCGTAGTCTTAGAAAATCACGTTTGAAAAAATTTTCCTCAGGAAATCCTTCATCAAAGGAAGCGGCCAAATGGAAAAATGCTGCCTTTTCAACATCGCATCCGAAGACATTCCTCTCAGGCTTACGCGCACCCCTGCCCACCAATGCCTTCGAAATGTGCCGCAAGAACACACAACCTCCAAAGCTCGGCTCAAGTATCTGGTCCCGCGAAGTGCGAACAGCCCAAGCACAAATAATTTCGCTCAGTTGGTCTGGCGTATAATAAAGGCCCAACTGACGTTGGTTTTCAAGGGTAGCGAGTGTGGCAGGGGCGGGCATAGAGCGGCACTTTGCACGGCAGAACCCGGCAATTCCGGTCAGTTTGGGGTAAAACGCTAGCAACTCAACTCAGTTTTCAGAACCCGAAAAATGGCCAAGAAGTGGCTTTTGGGTCAAAGTGTATAACAAATGTCGGAACGGTCAAAATGCCGCTTCCATCTGTAAATCAATCGTTTAGGAGAGGTGGCGAAGGGCGGATTTGAACCGCCGACACAAGGATTTTCAGTCCTCTGCTCTACCAACTGAGCTACTTCGCCGTGAACCAAAACGATCAGATTGGCGCAACGGCCCCTCACCGTCAAGGGGTTTCAAGTCGGGCCCGCCAGAACAAAAAAAGGGAGCGCACGGTTTCGCGCGCTCCCCTTTGTCCGCTCCGGCTGCTGGCCGTGCCAATGTTTCACAAATCAAACGTCACCGTGCCGAATGTCAGGCTGGACACGGAGATCTGCGTGTCGCCCTGCTGAATGACAAAGGCGGTATAACTTTCGCCGCCGACGGGTGAAACGGAACGAATATAGCTGTCAGTTCCGGTGCCCACCATGTCGGTGTAGGCCGCCTGGGTGGTGCCTTTATCCAGCATATACTGGGCCGCCGCGGCGCCAATCTGCCGGAGGTTGTTGGTCACCGCTTTCTTGCGGGATTCGAGCCGCACCTTGTTGAAGGTGGGAATGGCCATCCCGGCCAATAAGCCGATGATGACCACGACAATCATAATTTCGACGAGCGTAAAGCCCCGCCGGGTTCGATAGTTTTTCATGAGGATGAATAATATACATGACGAATAAGCAAACCCGGGCCCCAATAAAAAGCCCGAGCAAAGCTGATACTAGCCAAAAATCGCCCGGGATGCAAAGCCCGTAAACGTCTTTTTTCGCTCCCACGCGACTTGTCAAAAGCCTGTGAAAACGGGCGGAGAATGAGCGTTGGCATCCGGGACTGTTCGGGATTCCTTAACTTCGCCGCCCCATGCGCCTGAGCGCGGTCGTGCCAATCAGTTTGCCAAAGACAGGCTGACATGGATAGTGACTGGTTCCAGCTTTCCGCATGCCCAGACTCAAACGCAGTTGCATCGATGACCTCCGCGCCCGCGTCAACATCTACGACGTGGTCTCGCCGCATGTCACCTTGAGGAAGTCCGGCGCGAAGTGGAAGGGGCTCAGTCCGTTCAACGCCGAGAAAACGCCGTCGTTCTACGTGGATCCGGCCAAAAACCTTTACTACTGTTTCAGCAGTGGCCAGGGCGGCGATGTTTTCAAGTTTGTCCAGACCAAGGAAAACCTGAGCTTCTACGAAGCGGTGGAAACCCTCGCCCATCGTTTCGGCATCACGTTGGAGTATGAGGACGATGGCCGTCCCCAGGCCGCCTTGTCCATCCGCAAGGAATTGTTCGACATCCACGAGGCCGCCACCGCGCACTTTCACGCCTGTTTTTTGCGCGACGACGCCGGAGGCCACTACATCCGCGACTACTGGGTGACGAAACGCCGGTTCGACCTCGCGTTGGCCAAGGAATTTAAAATCGGCTGGGCGCCGCCGGATGGCGGGGGGCTGCTGGACGTTTTGCTCAAGCGCCGCATCTCGGTTGAGGCCTTGCAGGCGTGCGGATTGTTCTTCTACCGCGAAGGCGAGCGCGACCCTGCCCGCGGGCGCCCGCGTTTTCGGGGCCGGCTGATGGTTCCCATCCGCGACATTCAAAGTCGCGTCATTGCTTTCACCGCACGGCAAACCGACCATACGCCCGCGGACGACCCGGCCCGGGAAGCCAAGTACGTCAATTCGCCGGAGACGCCGTTGTTCCGCAAAAGCGACGTGCTGTTCAACCTCGACCGCGCCCACATCCCCGTGCGGGAGGCGGGACGTTTTATCCTGGTGGAAGGCCAGTTGGACACGTTGCGCTGCTGGTCCGTGGGGCTCACCAGCACGGTCGCACCGCAGGGCACGGCCATCACCGAAAACCAATTCTCCCTCATGCGCCGCTATGCCGGACGGGTGGACTGCCTGCTGGATGGCGACTCGGCCGGCCAAAAGGCGGCCCTGCGGGCCCTCCCCCTCGCCCTCAAGGCCGGACTTGAAATCCGTTACCTGATGCTGCCGCCGGAATCGGACCCGGATGAGTTGCTCTTGGAAAAAGGCGCGGCGGCGCTGGCCGAACTGGATCGCACGGCCCTGTCGGCCATGGCGTTTGCCATGCGCTCACTGGCGCCCAATCCGAACGCTTCGGAGAGCGAAGTGCGCGCGGCCTTCCAGGCACTCTTTGAAATCATCGCCCACTGCGACGCAGAATACATGCAAAAGACCCTGCTGGGGGAAGCCTCCCGCTACGTCAAATCCATGGCCATGCATAGCCGCCAGATCGAGGATGATTTTGCCCAGTACCTCGCCCGGTCCCGCAATCGGGTGTCGTATGCCAAAGAGCCGCCGGCGGTCGGGGCCAAAATGAAATCCAGCCTGGAGGCCTCCCGCATGCACGTCGCCGACACCAATGCCACCCCCTCCTCTTTTAATGATAAGTTGACAACGGCGGAATTTGAGCTTTTAATGTTGAGTTTTCATTATGAATATCTTGCGCCAAGCATTGCCCAAATCCTTGATCCGCAATGGATTGACACCACCAACTGGGCTGGGCGGCTGCTAGACCGCTGCCTCGCCGCCCACCGGGAAGACGACTGGCCGGGCGCCGACCACCTCGACGAACTGCTTGAGACTGACGAAGAACGCCTCGCATTGGCGGACTTGCGCGGTCAGCCATTCGAGACCGACGAGCCTGTTGTAGCAGTCAACGAATGTCTGAAAGCCCTTTTCGAGAAATTTTTCCGCCGCCAACTCACTCAACTCAAAACCCGCCTCGCCAATACGCCCCTGGCCGACCACGCCACCATCGCCACGCTCGCCACCCAGATTAAAGAAACCCAACAAACCTTGCGCCATCCGCCCCGGCTGGATCTGCCCGCCGACTAATACTTTCCCTTCACCCGCTCCTCACTCGCCTTCGTCCTCTTTCCCACTCATGGCAGATAAACGTCATCCCGCCAAACCTTCCGCCGCCCGCACGCATTCCGCCGCGCCCCGCGCCCAGGCCAAACCTGCGGCCAAGTCTCCGGCCAAGCCCAAAGCCCACGACAAGCATCCCGCCAAGGCTACGGACAAGCACGAGCATTCTGCCAAAGCCGCCCACCCGGTCGCGCACAAAACCGAGGCGCACAGCCACAAGGCCGATACGCACGCCCACAAACCGGAGGCTGCTCACGGCCACAAAGCGGATCACGCGTCCAAAACCGAGCACGCTCACAAGGGCGAAACCCATTCTCCCAAAACCGACTCCGCCCACGGCCATAAAGGTGAGGCCGCCCACAGCGCGGAATTGGCCATAGGCAAAGCCGCCGTCCTCGGTCATCTGGCCGCCCACACCACCGTCGGAGGCAATGGCCATGCCCATGCCCTCGCCCACGGTCATGCCGCTGCGCCGGCGCACTTGCCCAGCCGCGCCGAGGCCGCCCGCCTCGCCGCCGAAGCCGCCACCAACGACGCCTCCAAGACCGGCCGGTTGAATGAAAAAATCCGCCATTTGATCCGCCTCTCCAAGGAGCAGGGGTACATCACCGTCCAGAACATCAACGAGTCGCTCCCGGAAAAGGTCAACAATCCCGAGGAGATTGAGAACGTCATCAACATCCTCGAGAATCTCGAGATCGACATTCTCGACGCCGAGGAAGTCGAAAACTACAAGCAGCGCCAGGAGGAGAACGAGGAGCAGCAGATGCGCACCTCGCAGCTCGACATCCTCGACGATCCCGTTCGCATGTACCTCAAGCAGATGGGCCAGGTTCCGCTGCTGACCCGCGAGGAGGAAGTCGCCATTTCCAAGCGTATTGAAAAAGCCGAGCAGACCTCCACCGAGATCCTCTTCAGCGTCGGCCTGACCGCGCCCTACCAGATCGAGTTGGCGAAAAAGCTGCTTGAGCGCCAGGAACGCTTCGACCGCATTGTCCTCGACAAGAAAATTGAGAGCCGCGAGGGCTATTTCACCAACCTGCCCAAGCTCATTGAACAAACGGAGGAGTTGGAGGATAAGATTGAAAAAACCTGGAAGGACAATCATCGCCAGCAGGATGAGTCCCAGAAAAAGCGCGGCTTCACCCGGTTTAAAAAACTGGAAGGCGACCTCAAGCCGTTGTTCCGCAAGTTTTGCTTCAAACTGAAGGTGTTTGAGGAATTCCTCGACCAGCTCTCACCGATCCTGCGTGAAATCGAGGATCACCACGAGCAGATGAACCTCGCGGAAAAGGTCGCGCACCGGCGCAAGCGCCTCAACCCGGCGGCCATCAAGCGCCGCCTGCGCACCATCGAGCACGAATACCGCCTGGCTCCGTTGGAATTGCTCAATCTCGTCCGCGAGGCCCGCAAGGCCATGCGCGAGGCCCACCGCGCCAAGACCGAGATGGTCGAGGCCAACCTGCGCCTCGTCATCTCCATCGCGAAAAAATACACCAACCGCGGCCTGTCCTTCCTCGACCTCATCCAGGAAGGCAACATGGGCCTGATGAAGGCCGTGGAAAAATTCGAGTATCGCCGCGGCTATAAATTCTCCACTTACGCCACCTGGTGGATCCGCCAGGCCATCACCCGCTCCATCGCCGACCAGGCCCGCACCATCCGCATCCCGGTGCACATGATCGAGACCTTGAATAAGGTCATGCAGGTGCAGAAGCAGCTCCTCCAGGAACTCGGCCACGAGCCGACCCCGGAAGAAGTCGCCGACGAGATGAACCTGCCGGTCGAGCGCGTCCAGCAGATCATGAAGATGGCCCAGCAGCCCATCTCCCTCCAGTCCCCCGTGGGCGATAGCGACGACACCAATTTCGGCGACTTCATCGAGGACAAGGCCGCGGAAAACCCGTACGACATGACCGCCTACTCGCTGCTGCGCGAGAAGATCATGGATGTGCTGGACTCGCTCACCGAACGCGAACGCCGCGTGCTTTCCCTACGCTTCGGCTTGCAGGACGGTTACAGTCGGACGCTCGAGGAAGTCGGACGCCAGTTCAAGGTTACCCGCGAACGCATCCGCCAAATCGAGGCCAAGGCCCTGCGCAAGATGCGCCACCCGACGCGCATCCGCCAGTTGCACGGCTTCTTCGAGGGCGAATTCGCCACCAGCGGCCCCGGTTTCGATCAGTTCCGCAAGTAACCTGCCGGCGGAAGGCGTACTCCGGGCGCGTTTAAGCGTGCGCGGAGCGCCCGCTCCACCCAAAGTGAAACTGTACTTTGGCTTCGGTAGTGGCTTAAATTGAAACGGCGCGCTGAGGGCAGCGCGCCCTACCTAAATCTTTGCTGCGGGTAGGGCGGGCTGCCCTCAGCCCGCCGTCTTGTTTCAGGTGAAATTAAGACACCACTTTGGCTTCGCCGGAGTTGATTTTGGCCTTCCTTTCGCGTAGGCTGTTTTTCCATTCCCGCCCGCGTTACTGTGGGCGAATCGCTCCATCCTCCTCTTCCCGTGTCCACGCTCAAATCCACGTTTTCGCTTTCCCTCCTGCTTTTGGTCTCGGCCTGTTCGCATCCACGCTCGGCCGCGGAAATCGCCGCCGCCGGCGGGCTGACGAACGCCGAGCAAAAAGCCCAGGCGAAAACCAAGAGCGGCGGCGCCGCCCTCCCACCCTCCAGCAGCGTCGTGGTCGGCACGATTTCCTGGGTCAACAGCACCGAGTCCATCGGCGCGATGCAAGTGACCGCGCCCTCGGTCCTCCCTCCCGGCACGGTTTTGGTCGTGCGGGACAATGCGATGAATCCCATTTCGCTCGTGCAAACGACGCAAACCTCGAGCGGACGGTACGAAGGCCTTTTTCTTATCGCCGGCACTCCATTGACAGGCCAGGAAGTCGTCCTCCCGGGCCCCGAGTACAAGCCCCTCATCGAGCAAAACCTCAACCAGAACGACAACCGCGCCGCCGCCCAGGCCTTCCAAGCCGCCGGCACCGCCGACCCGCTGGTCATTCCGGGGCAGTAGTTTCCAGTACTGAGAATGATGGATATTTTAGTTTTTCGGCGCGGTTCCGAAATGGGCCGCGTGCGCGGCATAGCTGCGGAGTCGGATAGCATTGCCTCGATAGGGGCGGCGAGCGGTTCGATTTTCACCAAGCCGGAAAACACGGCCTTATCGCCGGCTCTGGTTAAACACTAAGCACGAAGCACTCGGCACTAAAACACTGGCTTCAGACCTGCTCAGCCCACGATGCCGCCGGCGGACAGGAAGATGCCCTTCAAATTCATTTCGAGCGCCTTCGGGTTCGGCGAATTTTCGAGACCGTCGGCCTTTGAAATAAGCCCGGCCTTGATCAAACGGAAAATATCCTTGTTGAACGATTTCGAGCCTTGATCACCGCCGGCATCAATGACCGAGGGAATCTTTTCGAACTGTCCCTCCTGAATGACGCTGCGGGCCAGGCCGTCCACCACGAACACTTCGCAGGCCGGCACCCGGCCACCGCCCTCGAGCTTGGGCACGAGGCGCTGGCTGATGGTGGCCTTGAGGCACCCCGCCACCGTGCGGCGCAGGCCGATTTGCTGCTCGGGCGGGAAAAAGTCGAACAACCGCTGCACCGCCTGTTGGGCGTTGGCCGCATGCAGGGTGCCGAAGACCAGATGGCCCGTTTCCGCCGCATGCAGCGCGGTCTCAAACGTCTGCGCGTCGCGCATTTCGCCGACGAGAATCACATCCGGGTCCTGGCGCAGGACGGCCTTGAGGCCCAGCGCAAACGTCGGCGTGTCGATGCCCACCTCGCGCTGGTTGAAGACGCTTTTGACGTCCTTGTAAATGTACTCGATGGGATCCTCGAGCGTGACCACGTGCAGGTCGAAATTCTGGTTGATGTGATTCAACATCGCCGCGAGCGTCGAGCTTTTGCCCGAGCCGGTGGCGCCGCACACCAGAATGATGCCGTCATCCACTTCGCAAAGTTTTTTGAGGACGTCGGAATCGTGGTTCAACTGCTCGAACGTCGGCGCCTTGTCCTTGATGTGGCGGAAAACGATGCTGGGGGTGCCCCGCTGATAGAAGCCGTTGACACGGAAACGTCCCAGCCCCTTTTCCTCCAGGCTGTAGCAGTAGTCCACCTGCATGTTTTGCTTCCAATCCGGCGCAAACTGCACCGGCACCGACTCGTTGATAAACGCCAACACCTGCTGTTCGCTGATCGGGTCCATCTCCACCGACTCGAGGTTCCCATGCAGCCGCAGGTAGGCGGGCCGGTTGGACTTGACGTGAATGTCGCTGGCCTTGTTTTCGACGGCCAGTTGCAGCAGGCTGTTGAAAATCTCGATGGCTTCGGACATGGGCGGGAAAAATTGGCCTTGAGTGGGCGGGCAAACTGCGCGAAAATAAGCGTTTGGCCGCGCATTGCACAGTAGCGGCGGCCCGCCTATGAACACAACCTCATTTTGCGGCGTGCACACCGCCCTGGCCACCCCGATGCGCCGGGGCGCGGTGGACTACGCCAGCCTCGGCCGCCTCGTGGATTTTCAATTGCGCGAAGGCGTGCAGGGCATCGTCGCCGTCGGCACCACGGGCGAATCGCCCACGCTTGATTATGACGAGCATATCAAGGTGATCGAATTCATCGTGGAACGCGTCAACGGTCGCGTGCCCGTCACCGCCGGCACCGGCTCCAACAGCACCGAGGAGCAGGTGGACCTCAGCCGCCGCGCATTGAAAGCCGGCGCGCCCGCCTTGCTGCTCGTGGCCCCCTATTACAACAAGCCCAGTCAGGAGGGCCTGTATCGTCATTTCGCCGCCGTCGCGCGCATCACGGCCAAGCCCATCATTCTCTATTCCATCCCCAGCCGCAGTGGCGTGGAAATCGGCCTGCCCACGGTGCTGCGCCTGCGCAAGGATTTTCCCCATATCATCGGCCTGAAGGAATCCGGCGGCTCATGTGACCGCGTGTCGCAACTGCGCCGGGAAGTGGACAACGACTTCGTCATCACCTCCGGCGACGACTCGCTCACGCTGCCGTTTATTGCGTGCGGCGCGCGCGGGGTCATCAGCGTGGCGTCGAATCTCGCGGTACGCCCGATTGTGGAGATGGTGCGCCTCGCGCTCGCCAACGACCTGCGCGCGGCCCAGTTCCTCCATCTGCGCTATTTGCCGTTTTTCAAAAATATTTTCACCGAGCCCAGCCCCGCGCCGATCAAATACGCCCTGCACCGCGCGGGCCTCATCGCCACGCCGGAAGTCCGCCTGCCGCTGTGCGAAGTCACCAGGGATTTGCGCGCCCTGCTCGACCCGATCCTGCGCGAGCTCAAGCTGCTGAAAGCGGCAGGGAAAAAGCCGAGACAATAGATCGATTGCCCTGCTTGCTCGCCTACCTTTTGATTCGCCAAAGGCAGGATTATGCCTAGGCTGATGGACATGGACTATGTGACCCTGGAAGTGGAGATTGACCACGGCAAAGTTTCGCCGAAGGGGCCGCTGCCGTTGCCGGAAAAAGCCACGGGCTTGCTGACGATCTTTCAGCCTACGCCTCCTGCCGCAAAATCCGCCACGTTCCTCTCCACCCTCGAATCCATGCAAAAACATTTGGGGTTGGACGCCGCAGGCGCAAAAAAATGGATGGATGACGTGCAAGCTGCACGCCGGTAGTGACCTCGTTTTTGCTTTTTTGTGATTCATTTCGACACCAGTTTCCTTATTGCCGCCACCCTGGCCGGTTCTCCCGCGCATGCGCGGGTGCAAACTTGGTCCGCGAAGGGTGAATCTTTTGGCATCAGCGTCATCGTGTGGTCGGAATACCTCTGCGGCCCTTTGGATGCGACGACCGAGGCGATGGCACGCCAGTTATTCCCACTGCCAGTGCCGTTCCTCCTTGACGATGCCGCTGTCGCCGCGAGCCTGTTCAATCAATCTGGACGCCGTTCGCGAAGTTTGGCCGATTGCATGATCGCCGCGGTGGCTATTCGCTGTGGCGCTGCGTTGGCCACCATGAATCTCGGTGATTTTAAGCCGTTGACCCGATTGGGGTTGGCCTTGGCCTAATCTCCCATGCCACCCGTAATTCTCGTCACCAACGACGACGGCATTGATTCCCACTTTTTGCGCGTGCTGGTGGAGGCATTACGCACGGCGGGTTTGGCGCCGGTGGTCGCCGCGCCCGCGGGCGAGCAGAGTTGGATATCCCGGGCGTTGAGCCGCCGCCGCCAAGTCGAAGTCACCGCGCACCCGGAGTTTGGCGGCCCGGCCTGGACGATTGACGGCACGCCGACGGATTGCGTGAACATAGCGTTGGGGCATCTCTTGGCCGAACGGCCCGCGGCGGTCGTGAGCGGCATCAATCTCGGCGAAAATGCCAGCCTGCCCTACTTGCTGGCGTCGGGCACGGTGGCGGGCGCGCTCGAAGGCGCGCTGTGGGGCCTGCCCGCGCTGGCGTTTTCCATGCAACTACCGGCAGCCCGCCTGGAAGAAATTCGCCATGCGCGCGGACGCGTGCAGGGCAAATTTGCGGAATCGCTGCTCTGCGCAGCGGGCCGCGCGGCGGAGTTTGTGCGGCAACGGCTCAAACAGCCGCATCCCGATACCGGCCCGACCGTGCACAATATCAATTTCCCGTCGATCACCACGGCGGTTACGCCGGTGGTTGATACCCGCCCCGGCCATTTGCGCCTGGGCCGCCTGTTTCAACGCGAAAGTCCCTCGCATTTTTCTTTCCGCTACACCGACGCGCATGAAAAGGAAGATGCCGACGACGCCGACCACACCGTGCTGCTGCGCGGGTGCATCAGCCATAGCGTGATTGATTATGGCACGCTGGGCGCGCGCGGCGCGCGAGTAACCGCCCCGGCCAAGCCTCGCCCATGAACAGTCTCGGTGCGTGGGATTCCGCCTGGCGTCAAGGCCTGCGGGCCGCCCGCCAAAACCTGGTGGCGGGTGCGGCGGTCTGGATCGTGGGCGCCCTCATCGTCAGCTCTTACTATGCCTGGCCGGCGGCGCGCAGGGTGTGGGATGCTTTTTCGGCATGGCGGATTGCCCAAGGCCTGGTCTATCCGCTCGTAGCCACCAGTTTGTTTGGCGGCGTTTTTCCGCTCGTGGCACAAATCCTCCTGCGCCGGGATCGCGCGAAACCGGCAATGCGCGCGTGGATTTTCGCGATTTGCTTTTGGGGCTATAAGGGTTTGGAAACGAATTTCTTCTATCGCTTTCAAGCCTGGCTGTTCGGCGATGACGCGCATCTGACGACCGTCGTCGCCAAGCTCATCATGGACATGGCGGTGTGGTGCCCGATTTGGGCGGTGCCCGTCACCGCGTACCTTTATTTCTGGAAGGAGTCGGGCTTTAATCGCGAGCGGTTGGGGCAACTCTGGGGCTGGGACGGCTACCGCGTATTTGTGCTGCCGACGCTGGTCTCAAACTGGCTGATCTGGCTGCCCTCGGTGTGTTTCATTTATCTGCTGCCGTTGCCGCTGCAAGTGCCGCTCTTTAATCTGGTGCTTTTCCTCTTCGTGCTGATACTCACGGTGGTGGTGCGCCGGCCCACATAGCCATGCCTCCGGAAATCAAAATCCAACGCCTCGCCGGCAGCGCCCTGGGGCCCTACGTGGCGGATTTGGCGCGGCTGCGCATCAAAATTTTTCGCGAATACCCGTACCTCTATGAGGGCGACCTCGCC
>Ga0206928_1114_pt1 | contig 19353 bp, 12 predicted proteins | sample Alteio_BWOrgHeat_21_FD_152941 | JGI IMG/M metagenome (GOLD analysis project Ga0206928, IMG submission 152941) | Enriched cells from forest soil in Barre Woods Harvard Forest LTER site, Petersham, Massachusetts, United States -... | ecosystem: Environmental > Terrestrial > Soil > Temperate forest >... | reverse complement strand
GTGTAAGGCCGCCTTTGCTGCGCTGAAAGATCGAGTCGGCGTAACCAACCTGCAATACGCCCTGGCATGGTTTGTTGGTCACCGCCACGATGCGCAAGGGAAAGGCGTGGAAATCAAACAGCAGCTTGCCATTTTCCACGTAGCCGCCCGTGGGCGTGTGCGCATCGCAGAGAACAAGATGGCGGCGCGCGTGCTGATGCGCATAGGCACGAACCCGGCCGAGAAGATCAAGCCAGCCCATGTGATGCGGATCGTTGTTGTCCATCAGGCCGACCTGCCCGAAGTGAATCGCCTCGATGCCCGCATCCATATAACAGGTGGCGAGATGGTAAAACCACATGCGTGTCTCCACCCGGCTCATGTCCGGGACGGAGGCGTTCGGTCCCCAATGATCCACGAAATGACCGCTCTTGTAGAGCATGTCCTGGTAGCGGAAATTGCGGTTCGTGACCGGCTGATCGAATGCCAGCAGAACGCTCGCGGGAATGGGGATGCATTCGATGTTGGTGGTGACGATCTCAAATTCTGCGGCTTCCAGGATGATGTCCGGATCAGCCTGATGGAGGGCAGCGGCAAACGGCCGGGCGTTTTTTAAGAACACCGGCAGATTGCTTTCACGGCCCCATAGCATGAGCGAGCGGCCAACAAATTTGGCCCCGGTGTCGAGAATGAACCGCAGATTGTCATGCGGGTCCACGCCGCGGGCGTCGCGCGGTTGTGACAGGTCATCATGCAGCAGTTCCGTATAGGAGATGGAACGGGAGAGATAATTTTCCAGCACCGGTTTTGAAATGGTGAAATCGAAGGAATAATCCGGAGTACCGGCAACCGCGGTCAGGAGCGCACCGGCAAATATAAAAAAGGCGGCAATGTTTAATTTTGTCATCTTGGCCTGGATGAAAAATGTGATGGCGCGCTTGCAGTGACGAGCAGCAAGCGAGACCAAAAGTGGGGATGAACGCCGGGCACGGAAAATGACGGAACCGCATTCTTCGTTGACTTCCGCGTCCGTTATTGGTGTTCTTGGCCGTCCAGGAGCGCGTCGCATCATCACCTTATGAAGGACGAATATTTTCCGAAACCGCGGGCCCATCGTTTCTCCTCACGGCCGCTGCGCCGATTTATTTTATGGCTGGCAGTTTTGCCGTTTGCGATCTGCGTCGCCGGGCAATTGCGCGCACAGGACTTATCAGACAAGTTTCCCGATACCGCCCGGGTGACGGCAGATTTTCCCGATGAGGCGCAGCGTTATGCGGCGTTTGAAACGCTTGATACCGTCCTGAACGCTGACGCACCCAAGCCGGTTTCCAGGGCCGCTTACAACAAGCTTTTCTCTTATGAGGCATCATACAACAACATCGAGTCAATGCACATGCAGCAGGGAACGCAGTCGCAGTTCTACAAGGACTGGGTGGCGCGGCGGGACCAGGCGGTGAATGACTTCGCGTTTGCCCGTTCAGTGGTGGAAAAATACAATCTGACCGGACTGAAAGCGATTCCACGTCCGCCGCCCACGCCGCAACCCATGGCCACCGTCAACGTTCCGTTCTCCACCAGCGCCCCGCAGCCAGCGCCCAACTTGCAACATCACGCTTTTCTCGTGCTCATGCCAGTGGCGGTGGTGAGTTGGGTGCTGATGTATGTGCTGGCGCGGCTGCTGCTTGGCCGCTCGGGAAACAAGAGCCTGTTCTCCAAGCCACCACAACTCGTAGTGAACGGCGACTGGCCGCCGCTGCCGGAGCCGTTGCGGGTGGTCCATTTGCCGGGCGTGCGTTATTATCTGCAAACCTTTTCCGGGCTGGTGCTCGACAAGTCAACCAACATCACAACCAGTTCGTATACGAGCACCACGCCGGAGCAGGTCACGGTCATCGGCAATACTACACATGTGACTCCCGGCCAGACCGTCACGCACCGGGTGAGCCATCAGACCGACAGCCTGCGCGTCCGCACCCCTGATCTGCGTGAATCCACGTGGACTTTTACGGGCAAGAGCGGAAACCAGGTTTTTCGGGGACAGATCATCACCGCCCTGGCGCGCCCGGTGAAAGATGATTTTTCCGAATTTGTGCTGGCTTACAACCACGCCACCGGTGAATTGATCCGGATCGAACAGGGACTCGACAACGCGCACTCCACGCGTGGCATCTTCGGGTGGTTCGCGCAGCCGGTGGCAACGCTGGTGGGGACCATCGGGTTTTCCATCGTGCTGGGTTATTTTTTGACGAGTCCGCCACCGCTGATCACCATAGCCGCGGACATGAGCGGCGTGATCCTCCTGCTGGCGGGAGGTTTCTGCTCGTTGACCGTGGCGTTTTTCATGGTGTCGTGGTTGCGACATGGCACCTGCAACCGCCGGAGCAAGAAACTCATCGCCAAATACGGTCCGGCGTTCCGCCAGTATTGTGAACAGATCACCCCGGCGTTGCAAAAGCGGCTGATGAGATAAAAATGCCCACCGGAATCGCAGAAACTCCGGCGGGCATTTGATTCATTTTGAGAGATCAGGCTTTGCCGCCGAAGCTGCAGTAGTCGTCAAAATCCAGCCAGTCGAACCAGCCGTGAATGTCTTCGCGGGTCTTGGAGTGTTCGGCCACCGAAGCGGCGAAATCGGTCATGGTTTCCGTGTCACTGTCCGGCGTGCGATTTTCGTGATAGCTGCTCCAGGCGAGAATTTCCCACGCTTCGCGTTTGTGTTTGGCGTTGGCCTGGATCCAGTTGAGGATGTCGCCATCGCCGCCACCTTTGGCGAGTTCCTTTTTCAGGGACTCGTGGTCAAGGCCGGTGAAGTTGAAGAAATGACGGTCCAGGCCCTGGCCGGAGTAGTGATATTCGCCAAGTTTGCCAGCCAGCGCGGCCCGGCCCTTGTCCAGGATGCGCGGCAGGAGAACATATCCGCCCAGCCGCACACGCGGACTGCGCGGCGGGCGTTGTGTGAGATCCGGAAAATTGGAGGTATTTGTGCTCATACGCGTCCGTTTTATCAGCGAAAACCGCCGGAGACGAGAAACGTTTCGCCGGTGATCCAGCCGGAATCGCTGGAAGCGAGGAACGTGGCGACGGTGGCGACATCCTGAGGTTGTCCGATGCGGCCCAGCGGTGTCTGCGCCTCGACGTTTTTGCGGAAGTCCCCTTCCGAAAATCCTGCGGCGTGAACCCCCTCGGTTTCGATCATTCCGGGGTTGATGGAGTTGACACGGATCTTGCGCGGACCAAGCTCACGGGCAAGCGATTTGGTGACAGCATCAACGGCGGCCTTGGTGGCACTGTAAACCGAGCCTCCAGGCAATGGATGGACGCCGACCACGGAACTGATGTTGATGATGCTGCCGCCATCGCCATTCAGATGCTTGAGGGCTTCGCGCGTGGCGAGGAGGAGGCCAAGGACATTCAAGTCAAACTGCTTGTGATAGTGCTCTGCCGTGACGTTTTCAATCGGAAGAAACTCATAGACACCGGCGTTGTTAACCAGGATGTCGAGGCGGCCGAACGCTTTTTGGCTCTCAGCGAACAGGCGGGTGATGTCAGCTTCCTGCGCGAGGTTCGCCTGGATGGCGACGGCTTTGCCTCCCTGGGCGGTGATTTCACTGACCACCTTGTCCGCGCCTGCCCGACTGGAGGAATAGTTGACGACGACTGAGGCGCCTTCGGCCGCCAGATGTTTTGCAATGGACGCGCCGATGCCTTTGGATGCGCCGGTGACTACCGCGACCTTGCCTGCGAGTTTTTGTGTCTTGTTGCTCATATGTTTGCTTTCTTTTGGTTGTTTTGGTTTTGTTGCCTATTTGTTACTTTAAAGGTAACAATTAAAGTCAAAATTTCTAGTTTCGTCTCATGTCGGAAACAATCTGTTTGAGGCTGATGTCCGCCAGCCCCGATTCCATGGCGGTCTGGGTTTTATCGAGCGCTTTTTCGAGGGCCTGCTTGATGCGGCAGCTTACGGCACAGGCCTTTTGTTCATTGTAATCATGGATGGAAAAAGCCTTGGGTGCGCCGACAGCGCGGTAAATGTCCAACAAAGACACATCCTTTGGCTCGCGGGCAAGGGCGCAGGCGCCGGACTTCCCCATGGTGGTTTCAACCAGGCCCGACTTGGACAGCCGGGCCAGCACCCGTCGCACAAAACTGGGACTGGTATTCACACTCGCAGCCAGATCGCCGGACGTGATGTCCTTGTCGCCACACCGGTGGGCCAGGGCAGCCATGATGTGAACCGCGATCGAGAATTGAGTGTTAACAGCCATAACTGTTACTACAATAGTAACAGATAGAATTTTTGCAAGCGATATTTTGGAAAAATTATTTTCCGAAGATCGCACCGGTCTGCTCCCGCTCCCCGGATGAAGACCGCCTGGCGGCTATTTTACCATCCTTCGTCCTTGGGTTTGGGCAATGATTGCAGGGCGATCCGCATTTCAGCAACGGTGGCGTAACGCTCGGTTAGAACCGGCTGGCAGGCTTTGAGAATAACGTTGTTAAGCGGGAGGAAATCCCCCGGGCCCTGGGTGTCCACCAGGGTGGTGGCGACTTCGGGGAAATGGGCGGCGGCCTTGCCAGTACACAGTACGTAAAGGACCATGCCGAGAGCATAGATGTCCGCTTGCGGAGTGCCGGGAAGTTCGGGCGGCGGCGGCATGTAACCGGGCGTGCCGACGTAGGTCTTAACCTGGTCGAGCGGACGAATTTCCGCGATCAGGCCCAAGTCAGCCAGCTTGGGCTGGCCATCCACAAAAATGATGTTCTGCGGTTTGATGTCTCGATGGGTCAGACCGTTCCGGTGGATGAAATCCAAAGCGTCAGTGAGGGCCAGACCGATGCGCACGCATTCACGGACCGGCAGGCGGCGGGCATGGCGCTGGGTGCGTTCGCTAAAGAGGTCACGGGGCCGGTAACTGGGAGGATCGCTTTCCCAGTCCGGGTCAACGGAATCGCCAAGTTCCATGACGTAATAAAAATAGTCCGTATATTTTTTGCTGACAAAATCCACGCGTAAAAGCCCGGGGTGCTGGCCGGAGATGCGCTGGTAACGCGTCACGCCATCGAACTCGCGGTCATAGGGATCGGGATTTTCGCCAAAGCTGGCACGGTAAACAATCTTCAGTGCATGCCATTTGCCGGAGGCGGCGCGGGCGAGCCAGACTTTGCCATAGGAACCTTCGCCGAAGGGCGGGTAGATGAGCGCGTAACCGGGTGTGGATGGCGGTTTGCCGGCGTGCACCGGTTTGGAATCCACCGGTTTGGCAAAGATCTTCGGCAGCGCCCATGCGCAGATCAGGGCGCAAGGAACCTGACCACCGGCGATGACCAGCCACGGAAACCAATAATTGGTCAATTGACCGGCCAAAATGCCGCCGAGCGACGTGACCAGAAAGGCCACCGCTGCCACGCCGGCGGCCCGCCAGGGGCGCAACCGACACATGCCACCGCCCAGCCAAACACCAGCCAGGACCAGGACAGGCAATTCCACTGCCGCGCCGGGGCGTTCCAGCCAGTCGTCGTTGACAAGATTCAAAAAAGCGGTGACCAGAATTTCCACGCCGCCGGAGGCTTCGTGGGTCCTACGTGTGTACGGAGTGGAAAATTTATCCTGTTCACCGTCAGGCCGGGAGGTTTTTGGCTGGGTGCCGATGAAAACGATGCGGTTGCGAAAATAATTTTTGGGCTGGGTCAGGGCAAAGCTGTAACTCATCTGAGTCCAGGGACCGTTCTGACTATAATAACGCAGCCAGCGTTCACGGGGTGCGCTGTCCAATTTTGCGCCAGTGAGACGTGCCGCAGTCCACGGCAGGCTGGGGTAGGGACCGGGTGAGGGAAAAGGCCATTGGCGGCGGACGATGGAATCCAGATCGGGATCGAGCCAGGCAACACCCCAATTGGTTCCGGCGGCGTCCAGGAACAATGACGCCGGCAGGGCTGGCAACGCGCCTGCCAGATTGGGATGGTCCACTTCCGCCTGTTCGGCCATCAAAACGATATGGCGCTGGCGTCGCATGGCATTGGCCAGGGCGGCATCCGTGGCGGGATCGTGCAGTTCATGAAAAAAGGAATCCATCACGACCAGCGCACAACCGTCATCGGCGAGCCGGTTCAGCAACTGCGCATGCAGGTTGCGGTCCCAGGGTTGTCCGCGCGTCTGATGAAATTGATCGAACGCCTCATTGTCCATCAGGATGAGGGTGACCGGATTGGTGATGCTGTGCGTGCCGAAGCGGAAGAGGTAGTCGTAGCTGGCGTTGACCCATGGATCACCGGAGGGAGTGGCCCAGAGGAGCACCCCGCAAAGCACGGCCAGCGCCGCCCCCGCGGCGGATTTGATCAATGCCGGTTGATTGATGAGCTTGCCCTTCACGGCTCGCACAAGTTTAGGATGAGCCGGCGGAGAAAACAGCTTTTTCAGTTTCGGAAATCGGCGATTTTAATTTAAAGGCCCGGCAACGTCCCAAACTTTGACAGATATTTAAGTGGCAGCTTTAGCGATGCCAAAGTTGCATTGTAGTTAATTTATTGCCGTTTTTACTGTTTCAGTTTTACATTGATTTGCCGAGACAAATGACGGCACTTTGGTCGCCTAGGCAAAGGACTCAAACGGGCCGCAGCAGAATCTCAGGAAAAGTACCAAACAAAAAATATGAAAAAAAATGTCGGAAGCATCATTGCAGCACTGACTGTTGGCGGATTTATGGCGGGAGTGGCTTTGGCGGACCAAGAAGGCATTCCCATCATTTTCCAAGGCGGCACGCAACCTGGCGTTGGCTCTTATACGGCCATGGCCAGATGGACAAATGGTGCTGGCGCAACTTGGATTGCTCCGCCGACGAACACCACCAGCGTCACGTTTGCCGACTTGTCATCTTACGGATCAAATTACGTCTCCGTTGCAACCATAACACCGTTTATTCACCCGATCATGTGCAGCAACAGCAGCAGTATAACGATTTCGCTCACAGGCGTCCCAAAATATGAATTTACCGTCTATATCAAAAGTCCGGTCCCACCGCCAACCAATGGACAGACGCTAAATCTGGAACTCAACTGGCAGTGACCAGCTCTAGAAAGTTATGAGTAATCGGGCCAAGAGTGTTCGGCCGTGCGGCAGCTCATTGTAGAAATTCAAAGGCTCGAGACTATAGTTCTGGTCGGTCATATTGAGCAAACCAATGGTAAACTCTGCCCGGCGGTGCCAGAACCGGCAGCCAGCATAGGCGTTAAGCTGCCAAAAATCCTGCCCGGGCTCGGAAGCGGGTGGAGTGGAACCGAAACCCGAATTCTGCTGATGATACCAGTCGGCATCGAAACTGGCAAACAGGCCGGAAGGATGGTTCCAATTGGCGTGCAAAGTCATCGTGTCTAACAGGCTGTTCAAACTTTGACGCGTGGGAAGCGGAAAACTATTCATGACCGGTTCGCTAGGATAACTTGAATCCAGCCTGGCATCTGTCAATTCGTAACGCAGACCAACAGACCATTGTTTGCCCAACAACTGATCGGCGGTGAAAATCAGTGATTTCTCACGATAATTCAGAGATTGATTGACGCCGGTCGGAGCAGGATCAACGACTCCAACGTTATTTGCATCGATGGTAAAAGCTCCCGCGAGATCATTCAGTTTAGAAGATAGGATTTGACCCGATAGGGCCAGATAGGTGCCCGTGTCGAATTTTTGCTCGAGTGAAACATTATAAGCATCGAAGGTTGAACCGCTTGAATCTCCGGCAACGGATTCGGGGATGATACCGCGGAAGGCCTGATTGAACCCGGCTACTTCGGTGGGCTCGATGCTGGTACTCTGGCTGTTGGCAAAACTTGACAACGAACGGGTGTAGTCAGCGCGGAACACCGTACCTTTGAATGGTGTATAAATCAGTCCCACCTTGGGAGAAAGCAAACCTTTAGTTTTTTCCTGGGTGGAAAACGGTGGTGTAGCAACATCAGCCGGCTCATGCAAATAACCGTAACTCACCCCCAGGTCCAAGGCCAATGGGTCGAAAATTTGCCAGTCATGGTAGCCGTATAAATTTAAGTGCCAGAAATCGAGTGAAAAACCATTGACTACTCCGGGGTCATTATAATTTACAAAATATCCAGTTACCAAATCGCTCATATTGGTCTCAACGTTATGATAGTGAACATTGCCCCATTGATATGATGCTCCAATGACTGTGGTGTGATTTGCGGTTTCAAAGATCTGTTGCAATTCTGTTGAGTAGATCTCGGTATTCACTGCCGCCGACACAGCCATATCAAAAGCCCCTATTCCAAGAGGAACTCCGTTGTAACTACCTCCCAATAATTGAACACTGTTTGTATTGCCGACGGCATTTTCATCAGCCACCTGACGCGCAAATAAAAAAAGGGTGTGTGATCCCGGTCCCCATTCATGATGATAACCTAAAAAAATATTTGGATCTTGTGTTTCGTTGAAACGAAAGTTGTTGTCAACCGCCGGTGTTTGATAATATTCATCCACGTTGCCGGTGTTAATCTTGTCTTGTTCAACAGTGACGAAGACGCTGTCCTTGGAGGTAAACTGGTCCTTGATGGTAAGAGAGAGATCGCGATGCTGTTCATCATTGTCCGGACGTTGACCGGGATCGCTGGTGTATTTCGCCTCGAAGTTATAACTGATGTTGTTGTACACACCGAATTGGGCGCCTTCCTGAAACCAGGCGCCGCGGCTCAGATATTCCGTGTCAGAAACAACGCCCAGACGGTTTTGATCAAATAGATTGATGTAGGCGGGTTCGGAAATAACGTCAGATAAAACACCGGCGCTACCGGGTGCGAGCAGGTTGGCGACGAAAAATTCGTCATTCGCCGGCGTCTCGTAGCGCAGGTTGCTCCAGTTCGGATCGCGCAACTGGTTGTAGCTGTTGCCCAGGAAAAGGTGGGAGGAATAGTTGGCGTAGTCGGTGCTGACGGCGCGTTGGGCTTCGCGCAGGCTGAGGTCGAGCATGCCGTCATCACGATAAAGACCAGCGAGGTTCGCCCGGCGCACGGCGTTGTCTCCGTCCAACAGCAATTGGGAACGGTAGACGCTGCGGTTGCCGTTCAACGCTTCGGATTTTTCAAGGTCGCGGATGCCGTCATTGATCTGGTTGTCCTGCTGGTTGAGCAGCGCGGAATACAGCCAGGCAGTCGGGTCCCTGGGATCCAGTGTTTTGGCCAGGGCAAGTTCCTTGGTGGCGCGGGTGTAATCGCCGGTGTTGGCGTAGGCCTTGCCAAGGTAGCTGCGGAGTTCGGCGCGCTGGGGTTCGAGCGCGGCGGCGACGAGCAGGTCTTCGCGACCGCCGCGTTTATCGCCCTGACGGATGCGCGACAGGCCGCGTCCGAGCCAGGCATTGCCGAGCGAAGAATCAACGGCGAGCGCGTCGTTGAAACTGGCGATGGCCTGGCGCGGTTGGTCCCGGGCCGCGAGAACGAAACCTCTCAAGGCAAGCGCCTGGGCATTGCGCGGCGCCAGCGCGAGACTTTTATCGAGCGCCTTCAGCGCCTTGGTGGTCTGGCCGAAACTGAATTCAAGTTCGGCCACGCGTTCCCAGGCAAAACCGGATTGCGGCGAAAGGTCGGCGGCTTTGCGGGCAAGTTCCAGCGCCCTGGTCAGCGAGGTGTCGCCGATGGCACGCGATTGTTCAAAGTAGGAAGCGGCCAGATATTCCGAGGCCAGTTGCGGTGCGGCGGCAGCGACAGAAGGCTGGCGTTTGACGGCGGCGATGAGCTGGCGCAGGGAATTGGCGAGGCGCAGGGTGCGATCGTCTGGATTGGAAATGGAGGACAGAGTTGCTTCGGTTTTTTCCACTTCACCGACGGACAGGAACAGGGCGGCGTGATAAATCTGTTCGCTTGGGGAACCGGCCGGCCAGCCTGAGGGATATTGGGCGAGCGCGGCGGGAAGGTCGCCGGCGCGATAGGCGGCGAGCGACGCGGCGAGATCATTTTGTTCCGCAGCGGTGAGCGGCAGATCGTTCAGGTCCAGGACGGCCGGATAATAAAAACACCATTGCAGGAGATTGTTGGCGATGAAGCCGGTGGTGCGGACGGGGGTCTTGCCGGGTTCGACGACCGCCTGCTGGCCATTGGTAAGCAGAAGCGTGCCGGTGTCGTTGCCCAATTTCACCCTGCCGTCCACCACGGACAGGGTGGTGTTGCCGGCATCGTCCGCAGCCAGAACGAATTCCGTGCCTTCCACACCGGCCACGGCGCCGCGGGTGATGATGTGGATGCGTCCCGGCTTGTCGCGATGAAAGAACGAGAGGATGCCCTGGATGAGATGCAACCCGGATTGCTCGTCTGCTGCTCCCGGCGGCAGGATCTCCAGTTCCGTGGAAGCGCCGAAAGGCACGATGCTCTGGTCTGACCAGCGGAGGGCCACGCGGCTATTATCGGCGGTCTGAACCCGGTCAAAGGGATGCAGCACCTCGTTGAGTTGTGCGGGCGATCCGGTTTTGGCCCCGGCGGGGAAGATGTTCACCGTTCCCTGGATTTCCACGATTTGAACCTCATTCGAGGCAGCCGGCGTGGCTGTGGATTGGGCAAATGATTGGGATGCGCCGGCCGCGCAAAATATGAACAGCGCGACCAGCGATACGACGCGACCCATTTTGCAAATCGAATTCAAACGGTGCCCAACCTTCCCGACTGATTTTCTTTACAAATATTCCTGATTGACAGGGAGTAAGGAAACAGAGTGACGCACCTTTTTCAAATCATTTCTTTTTATTTGCAAACCGCACGGCAAGTCAGCATTAATTCATCATGGCCAATACGCCACCTGAACTGATTCCGACCCACGAGTCGCTGCTTAATAAAATCAAGGATCCGTTGGATCAGTCCAGTTGGCGAAGATTTTTCGATACTTATCGGAAACTCATTTACGGCGTGGCGGTCAAGGGCGGGCTGACGTCGGCGGAAGCCGAGGATGTAGTGCAGGAGACGATGGCTTCCGTGGTCAAGCACATGCCTGCATTTAAATATGATCCAGCCATCGGTTCGTTCAAGGCGTGGCTGTTGAACATGACACGCTGGCGCATCACGGATCAACTCCGCAAACGGGGACCGCAGGCGCCCTATCCGGAAGCTTCCGAGGAAACCGATCCTGGCCACAGTAAAATGAACGACGCGCCGGACTACATGTTGCCGGAACTGGAAAAATTGTGGGATGCGGAATGGGAAAAAGCCCTGATGGACGCGGCCATCACCCGGGTGAAACGCAATCTGAACCCGAAGCACTACCAGATCTACGATTGCTACGTTAACAAGGGCTGGACCCCCGAACGCGTGGGCAAGGCTTTTGACGTTCCCGTGGGCCAGGTTTTCGTGGCCAAACATCGCGTGACCGAATTGATAAAGGAGGAAGTGGCGCGATTGCAGAAGGACTTGATTTAATCTGATCAGTGTTCGGATTCACCGGGATTTTCCGGGATGCCAGGGTCATCCAGAATTTGCACGGCGGTGGCAGGGCCGAGGTCGGCCCAATCCTTCAAGACCCAGACGACCTTTTTATCCGGACTGACTTCGACCAGTTGAGGGCCTTTGCCGTTTCCGCCCCGGGAGCAAATGATGGTGTCGCCATTGTCGAGACGGGTGCAGGTTTGGGTATTGATGAAGCGGTATTCCTCCGGGAGGTCATCCGGTTTGAGTTCCCAGACGGTTTGTTTCTGCGGATTCACTTCGCGGGTCAGCTTGTCGCTTTCATCGGTGATCAATGTATTGCCGTTTTTCAGGCGGATGGCGGCCCAAGGCGACCGGATGGGATAGCGCCAGATTTCGTTGAAGTTTTGGTCGTATTCTAGAACCACGCCATTGGTACCCAGACCCAGTGCCGGAACGAGGTATGTGCCTTGCGCCGTATAACGGACCCGGCGGTATTGTGGATGGACGGTTTTCCGATCGGTCAGGCTCCGGCAGGGAAGATCATGCTCCACCTCGACGGCCCCGGTCTTGATGTTGATGACCATCAATTTGGGCGGCAGACCATTCAGGACAAACAGCACCTTGTCCATGCCAATGGGCTGGCAGCAGTGGACTTCGGTATTGGTGGGGCAGTCGTAACGCCAGACGACTTTTTTGTCCGGCGTGATCTCGGCGAGATATTGCATGCGGGAAAACAGGATGTTCCCATTGGAGAGCATCCAGGCGTCATCGTATTCGTTGCCGCTACCGGTCGAATAGGTCCAGATGATCTTGCCGTCGTTGACCAGGTACATCTTGTTGTAACCCTCGCCAATATAAAGCATGGGATGTTGCGCGAGACCGTTGCCGGGCAGGCCGGTGGGCGCAGGCTCATCGGGCGCTTTTCGGGGTTTGACCTCGGTCTCGGCAGGTCCGAGGGCCGGCACATCGGGCGCGGTGAAAAGGCCAAGGACATCCATGCATGGTTTGGCGGTGGGCCTGGCGACAGATGCAGTATGAGTGGGTGTGGAACAGCCGAAAAGCAGGAGTCCACTGGCGAACAGGGCCATGACGGCCATGGTTTTTGGGTGCATTCGATGTAAAAATAGCGTTCATACCGCAAAAAGCCAGTCGGACGAATGTTCATAGGACAGATGTTCAGGAATTATCTGCCAGAAGGCTCCAGAAGCCTCCATAAGCCACCTAACCAATTGATTGACAAACAGCCGATACCGGAGGCTCGATGCTCGATGCTGGATTTTTTCGTAGTCCTCAATAGCCTTCACCAGGGTTAACTAGCCTTGTTTTGAATTGAGAACGGTTTGGTTTCAATAGTCGTTGAAGCGACCTGAAGGTCGCGGTCCTTTCCAAAGCGGCAGGGCGGGACGCGCGGCACTCGACGCACCGCGCGCCCATGCTGTCAGGCAGCACATTTCAAATTGTCAAAGAACAGGGCCAGTCGTGACCGGCCCAACCCCGCATGAATATCATGAATTCTCAAAAAGTGTTTCTCTGCGGAAGGGTAAAAATAGGGGGGTGCCGAATACTAGTTTTCAATACGTAAATCGCTATAAAACATCCACTAACAACTATTAACCGACTTTTCGTTTCTGCGCGGCGGGGAAAGAAATCGGGGGGGGCCGAAAAATAGTTCGGAGTGCGAAATGCGGAGTGTGGAGTGCAAACTTGAAAGCTGAAGGCTAAAGGCTAAACGCTAAAGGGGGAATTTTAACCGCTAAATTTCGGATCTCGTGTTTCGGATTTCGGGTTGAAGATCCAATTTAAACACGAAATACCGTGGTTTGACGCGCCAAGCGGCTTAATGCACCTTTTCGTATGACTGAGGATCTCTTGCGGTTCGTGACTGGGAATGCCCCAACCGACTTGAGACGTTTCCCGCTTTCTCATCCACACGTCAACTGTTTCGCAACCTCCCAATGATGTCCGGATGGATCGACAATCCGGCCGATACGCCATCCATGGGCGTCGGCGACTGGATAAACCTGAGTCGCGCCAGCTGCGACAGCCAGTTTACACACCGCCGCCGGGTCTTCGACGATCAGCAGCATTCGAACCGAACAGCCACCCAATGATTCGGGACTAAAATTGAGGTGCTCCCTGGACTCTTCGGCGACCCAGAACTCTGCGCCGCGCACGGATAACTGAACGACTCCGCCGCCAGGCACGCGATGCAATTCAGTCGCGCCGAACGCCGCTTTGTAAAATTCAACTGCCTGCGCCCAGCGCCGAACAGCCAGCGTCGCCGTAACGCAGGTTTTAAAGCCGCTTAAAGCCTCGCTCATGGCGAGTCCTTTCTGCTCAAGAAATTTAAACTTGTCATAAACTGATTTTGTCCTGAAGAAGCGAATACACAAGTTCGATTGAATCTTCCCAGCACCCAACCAATAATTTAACCAACCGTTCGGAAATTGAAATACTCATGCGTTCCTGCCTGCAGTCGTCCGGTGACTGTTTCGATGCTTTCATCCGGTTGAAATTACTGCCGGTTGTTTCTGGGTACCGGTCTCGTGTATTTGTCAAAGGCGGAAATCGCCGGCAGCGAATTCCCGTTTTCATCAAAAAAACCGCGGGCGCCGAGGCGGCCGCGATCGCCCACCGCCGCCTCCCACCAGAAAATGCCCTAGCAGCGGCCGTTTGGCGTTTCCAATGCGACCCGTGTCAATTCATCCAGATATTCGCGCTGGCCCTCTGGCGTTTCGGGAAATGGCCCTCCCGAACTGTCCTTGTACTCCCTCGGTACAAACCTGCTGGCACTTCTGCTGGCACATTTCGTGGCGTTCTTCGGGTTTTTCAAAGTATTCACAGGTGTTTTTGGGGTACAGGGATGTGGCGAGACTTCTGACACGGGTGAATATCCATTGGTGTCTGGGAAACGTATTCCCATACCGCCTGTACTCGACATTTGGGCGATCAAATTAGTGGCGCACATGCTCTCTTAACAAGAGCTACGGAGAAGCAGCTTTGAGGCACAGTTTCTGTCGGAATCCGGCGTCACCATGTGCCATTTAATTCTCGCGGGAAAGGAGGCGAGTTGGTAAAAGAAGACCCGTCTATTTGGAAGGAACTCCGTTATGGTGTCAATCATTGAGACCCTTGAGTCGCTCGCAGCCAAGGGGTGGTACAAAGAGTGGCAAAAGCCGGCGTGGAAGCAGTTCATGCTTACCGGCGATGAAGGCCTGTTGAAATTCCTGCCGAAATTCCCTGAACACACCTGGCTCCCCACCGAATTGCTCTCCGCGCTGCCCGGTCCGGATCAAATTGATGATGGTGGACAAAGATTTCTTCGGGCCTGCCATGCTGCCGGACATCCCCAGGCTATCGGGGTGTGGATGCAGCAATGCGTGAGTAAAGACGCTACTGACGGAGAGCAATTTTCGAAGGCGGCGGCGCTGGTTTTAGGGTTCGGATGTCCACAGTTAGAATTGGCGAAACAATTGGCCAAGCACGTCCGCCCGCTACGCCAACCCGATGGCTCGCCAACTGCGGCGGGTCGATTTCTCCTATCCTTGGAAGACAAAACTGTCGGGGAACTTTATTGCACGGTCGGCGGAAATTCTGGGCAAGCCCCAGAAGTCTCAGTGCTTTTTGTGAAGCATGCTCCACAGCGCTGGAAGTCACTGTTGGAAAAGTTTAATTCGGAGGGGGATTCAAAACTTTTTGATGCCAGCACCTGGGTGCTGGCTCTTGAAGCAGCGCCGGGTGATTTCTTGGAACCAGCCGCCAAGGCGTTTGAATTGCTCGACAACTGGTACAGCCGCTACGAGGTTGGCGCGAAGCTGTACGAACTCAACCCCGGGCGTTTTGGCGCAGCGATGGAGAAGCTCACCACCGACCAATTGCTGACCAAGGATACCCAAGCCGAGATGAGACTCTGGGGCCAAGCCAAACAGTCGGCCCTGTGGTTGGTCATGAATCGCGGGACTGCGGCCCTGCCGCTGCTGCTGGAGTATTTCGCCGCCCAACTCGCGCCGGAAGACTGGCATCGAAAGAACCAAGGCGGATACAAAGGCGAAGTCCTTGATCTGGCCGTTCAGAAACTCAGGCGCGAAGCGCTCCCGCTGCTCGAAGCCTGTTTTGATGTGAACCAGCCAGAAGTCCAATTGAAAGCGTTGCAGCTCTGGGGCACCCTCAAAGTCGATGCCGACAAGGAAACCATTGCCCTAAAACTTCGCCAGCTCTTTGCCGTGATGGATTATTCGGTTGTCGCGCGAGGGGTGCGTCTTGCAGGCGATCTGGCCCTAGAGTTGGTTGAGAACGATCTTTGGTCTTTGCTATCCCACAAGTCGCGGCCCATTCGCGAAGCCGCGGCCACGACGCTGGCAAAGCTAGGGGAATCCCGGCTGTCAAAGGCCAAAGAGCTTTGGAAAGCCAGGCAGTCTGACACCCGCCTCGCCACGGTGATCTGGCTGAAAGCGGTTGGCACGGCCAGGGCCGCAGCCATCCTCAAGGCCCGCCTTGACGATGAGGAGGTCGACGATGTCCGTGACGCTATTCTATTGGCCCTTGAGAAGCTCGTAGGCAGCGCCAGCCAAACCGACTCGGCCACACTTCGCGAGCGCATGGAAAAAACGCTGGCGAAGATCACTGGTCCTCCAGTTCCCTGGCTGGATCCCGCGAAACTGCCGGCACCCAAGCTCAAAAGTGGATTGAAACTTCCTCCAAGTTCACTCCTGTACCTGCTCCATCGTCAGTCTCGTGTGAAGGAAATGCGAGCTGACATCGAAGCCAAGCCGCTCTTCGAACAATTGGATCGGAAGACTTCAGGCGAACTCGCGCTGGCCGTTTTGGAGGCCTTTTTTGGATCCGAGTGCGATGCTGACGATCGCTGGGCAATGGCCCTTGCCGCCATTGTTGGTGATGATCGCCTCGTTCCCGTCTTCACCCGGCAAATTAAGGAATGGGCGGACAATATGCGGGGCAAGCTGGCTGAGTACGCCGTGCAGGCATTGGCGTTACTTGGCACCGACTCGGCCCTATTGGCCGTGGATGCGATGGCCATTCGGTATCGCTCGAAGAATAAGAACATCGGCAAAGCTGCCAGCGAAGCATTTGCAAATGCGGCACAGGCGCGTGGGCTGACCGTCGAGGAACTAGGTGACTTGGTCGTCCCATGGCTGGGATTCGAACCCGGCAAAATTCGTCTGATGGATGCAGGCAAGAGCAAAATTGAGGTTTGCTTCAACAATGAGTTCAAACTCACCTTGCTTGATGCCACCACGAAGAAGAAGGTCGCCAAGTTGCCGGAAAGCGCACCTGCAGAAGTGAAATCCGAGTTCAAGGAACTCTCAGCCGGTTTGAAGGAGGCTGTAAAATCACAACTTCTCCGCATGGAGACGCTCATGGTGCGCCAGTTCCACTGGCCGGATGCACGCTGGAAGGAATTGTATCTTCAACATCCGCTGCTTTTGCCGTTCGCCCAGCGGCTGGTCTGGGGGGCCTATGACAATACGGGGCATCTGCTGGGAACTTTTCGGGCACTAGAAGATCGATCGCTGACCAACGCCCTTGATGAGCCTTATGCCCTGCCGAGGGAATGCACGATCGACATTGTGCATCCGCTGGAATTGACCTCCGAATTCCGCCAGGTCTGGCTGAAGCATCTGGCAGATTACGACGTGGTCCCACCGTTCGCACAATTGGAGCGTTCGGTCGTCACGGTAAAACATGAACAAAAGGCTACGAAACTGAGCAGCGAGATTGCGGAGACGGAAATCAATGCAATGACTTTCAAAGGACGGGCTGAAAGACTCGGTTGGGCAAGAGGTTCAGTTTGCGACGCCGGTTGCATCAATTTTTATACAAAAGGCTTCCCGACTGCCGGCGTCGACGTGTTCGTTGGAACGGAAGGGATGTATGTGGGCATCGACATGTATACGAACATCAAGCTCGGCAGGGTATTTTTTACAAAACACGGCAGCGTACAAATTGGCAGCTACATTTACGACGAGCCGGGCGATGAGCAAGACGTGCGACTGGTTCCGTTCGGCGAGGTCTCGACCATCGCGTTTTCGGAAGCAATGGGCGATCTCATGAGAATCGCTGGCAAAGATAAAACATCAACCGAATAAAACGCGGAGCAATAATATGCTTGAATGGCTAAAGAAACTTGGGGGAAAACCTTGGCAGAACAAGACGGGGCTGGAGGAAAAAGCCGTTGCCCTGCTGGCGGAAGATTTCGGAGCACTGGAACAACTCAGCCCGGACCTGCCAACGGAAATTCTCCGCTACCTTCTGGACGGCGAAGGCGACGAGGTGCTGCCGCGTTTGCAAGGCACGCAAACTGCGGGCGAAACGCTTGGCGTTGTTCGCTCATTCAGCCCTAAAATCAAAGCCCATATAGAACCGCGCGTACGTTTCTTTGAGCAACTTCAAAATGCGCCGCCGGCATTCTTTATCAGGCTCGGCCGCGTTTATGAAGCGGCAGCGCTCGCACCGTTGTCGAATCCCATTTTTCAATCGGTCCAGCGCACCGCATTTCTGCCGGAGTTGGGTTTTGGCGACCCGAAGTTGAGCTGGTTAGACGCCCTGCTGGTCACTGCAACGGGCCTGGTTGTGCACAGCTACCCGCGACGCTGCCACTCATGCCCTGCGCTGAACGCAGAATTGATTGAGGCAATGCTTGATCTGGAAGGCTTTGCCAAAGACAGGCTGGCGCGCGCCGCTTTTTTGCCGCCGCTGCAGCGCTTTGGCGGCCCCGTGCTCGAGCCGGTGTTTCTGGCATTGAAAGGCATCGCCGAGAGTGCCGTGCGGCATAAAACTGTTTTGCTGGAAATTCTTGATCACCCAGATTTCAAACAACGCGTGTATGCGTTGGACTTGATGAAGAAGTGCAGCGTTCCCCTGGAACCGTTCGCCGGGAAGTTGGTTGAACTGGTCGCGAGTTCCAGCAAGCTAGTCCGCGAGCAAACAGAGATTCTGTTGGTTGAGGCCAAGCCGCATTTTACTCCATTGCTAATGGAAAAAGTTGTGACCGGCGAAAATGACGAGCGCATGGCGACCGCACGGCTTCTCTGGCGGTGGGAGGGCGAATCCGTCCGTAAATTTTTGGAACAGCGTCTTGTGGAAGAAAAGAGCAAAAAGGTGGTTAAAGGAATTCAGGACCTGTTGCATGTGCCGGTTCAACCGGTCATTCCGGCGGCGGCAGATCCTTTGCGGCTCCCGGATTTGGCGCCCATCCCGACACGCCTCCCCCTAGGTGCCGAGACTGAAAAGGCCTGGCAGGAATGGTTCGACCATGTCAATCGCGGGATCGCGCACGTGCGGACAGCCAATCCGAAAAATAATCATGCAAAGGATTTGGAGCCAATTTCCGCGTCGGCGATTAAGCAATCTTTTGACGAACTGGCTGAAGGCAAATGCGGTAAATCCTTGAAGAGCGTTGGCGTTGGTTTTGTATTCAAGGAAATCAGTGCTCCTCTCGCAACACTCTGGCAACGTCCGGAATTCCAACAGATTCACCTTGTCCGCTTTTTAATCCAAATCGGTGGTTTGTCCCCCGATTCGAACAACGATGTCCGGCATCATCTGTTTGGACATTGGCTTGAGAATTTGGTGGTGGCATACCATCGCGCCCATCCCGATACCAGTTTGCGGGGATTCGGGGCGGCTTTTACCGCTGCCGGGATTGATGCAGCCCGGCTCGGAAAAGATTTGTTGTTTCGGTACGGTCCGGCCCGAATTCCTTACGGCATTTCGAGAGACAAGGCCTGGCCGTATTGGATGGAACATCTGGACCTGCTGGAACAAGCTTTTGCTCCGGCGAACAAGGATTTCATGCAGCGTTATTACCAGCGTGAGGCCCGTGCGCGCGCGTTTGACGTGCTGTCTGCTTTTCCGTGCCCGCCGCCCCGGTTGCAACCGCTGCTATGGGATCTGGCACTCGGTCCGAAAAGCGAACGTGCCGAGGCGCAGGAATGTCTCGCCAACGCTCCAGATAAACTCGAA
>Ga0206928_1123_pt1 | contig 19442 bp, 15 predicted proteins | sample Alteio_BWOrgHeat_21_FD_152941 | JGI IMG/M metagenome (GOLD analysis project Ga0206928, IMG submission 152941) | Enriched cells from forest soil in Barre Woods Harvard Forest LTER site, Petersham, Massachusetts, United States -... | ecosystem: Environmental > Terrestrial > Soil > Temperate forest >... | reverse complement strand
TAAACGTAACTCGACTAAGCTGGCATATTCAATGGCCTTTGAAATTTGTGCATAGACTTCAGGTAAAGTGGGTCCTTTAATAACGACACAAATCATCGATCATCCATTGTAAAGCGTCTTTTAGGAGAGATTCGTCAACATGGGAACAGTATTGTGAGTCACACGATAAAGAGGAACCGATTCCATCAATCATTACGAACCGGGGAAATCCCTTTAAGGATTTTTTATCAACTCTCATTGCTTCCTGAATAGTTGTTACAGAAAATCTTGAAGGCAGCTTAAAGGGAAGTCCATAACGCAGAAGTATTGCTTTTATTCGATCAAAAGCTGGTTGAGTCAATGTTCCTAATTTTAAAGAAAGATAGCTTTCCACAACGATCCCAATCGCCACAGCTTCGCCATGTGAAAGCTTATAGTCGGTCAAACGTTCCAAGGCATGTGCGACAGTATGTCCAAAATTTAGAAGATGCCTTATTCCTACCTCTTTTTCATCTTGTTCCACAATCTTTTTTTTGATACGACAATTTTCGAAAATCACTTCTTCAAGCAAAGAGGGATCGAGAGAGAGAAGTTGCGTGCAATTGTTTTCAAGTTTTTCGAATAAATGCCCATCTGCGATAATTCCGTGTTTAATCATTTCTACAGTTCCATTCACATACTCACGACGGGGTAAAGTTTTAAGTGTGGAAATGTCAATGATGACCTTTTTGGGTTGATAAACGCAGCCTAACAAATTTTTCCCAAAAGGAACATTCACTCCGGTCTTACCTCCTATTCCCGCATCTGCCATACCTAGAAGTGAAGTGGGAATAGACACAAAAGGAATGCCACGACAAAAAGTGGCTGCCAGATATCCTGCCAAATCTGTCACAACTCCCCCTCCCAAGGCAATTACGCAGGTATCTCGTCCAAATTTCTTGCCAAACAATCCATTTTCCAAAATTTCTTTAGTAGCGCGTGTTTTAGATTGTTCTCCATGAGGAAAAGAAAAAAGAGAGGCCTGCAATCCAAAAGAAGTTAGGTTCTGCTTTAAAGGCTCTCCATATAAGGGAGCGACGTGATCATCTGTGATAATGGCAAATTTTGAACCCACAGTTGCTAAATACTTGGCTTGGGAATCCAATAATCCAATGCCAATCTCAATATCATAAGACTTTGTGATCTGAGGGATAGAACAACTTAGTTTTTTACTCATAGTCTCACACATCGATTTAAAAGAAGAACATCAACTAGCACTAAAGCGGCCATTGCTTCCACTATTGGGACGGCTCGAACTGCAACGCATGGGTCGTGCCTGGAGCCTACAGGCAGCTCCAATGCAGCAGATTCTCCGACTGTTGTCAATGTCATTTGCGATTTCATAATGCTTGAAGTAGGTTTAAAGGCAACCCGTCCTATAATAGGCATCCCTGTTGAGATTCCTCCTAAAGTCCCCCCTGCATGGTTAGTTCTTGTTTTAGTGATACCTGATTCTTTAATGAATAAATCATTATGCTCTGAACCGGACATCAGGGATGAATCAAAACCCATTCCAATTTCAAACCCCTTGGTGGCGGGGATGCTCAGCATTGCATGAGCCAATTTGGCTTCTATTTTTTCATAAATGGGGTCGCCAAATCCAGCTGGTAAAGCGTGCACCAAAAATTCAATAACACCGCCTAATGAATCACCTTCTTGCTTTGTTTTTTCAATCAAGAGTGCCATTTTAGTAGATGCTGCAGCATCCGGACAATATAAATGGTTTTGATAAGTGAGTGAGCGCAATTGCTGAATATCCCCCCTTGAAATGATAGCCTCAACAGATCCGATTTGCTTGATGTAAGCCGTAAGCTGCACTCCCTCATTGGCCAATATTTTCTTTGCAATAGTTCCTGCAGCGACACGGCAAGCCGTTTCACGAGCCGAGGCGCGGCCGCCGCCCCTATAATCAAAAACACCATATTTTTCCAGGTAGGTGTAATTGGCGTGTCCGGGCCTAAGTAGATGCTGGATGGGCTCATATTTACTCGAATCGGGATCTTTATTCGGAATGATGATTGAAATCGGGGCTCCGGTGGTTTTACCTTCAAACACACCTGAAAGAATTTCTGCCCGATCCAACTCAACCCTTGGTGAGGTATAAATATTTCTGCCCGGGGCCCGTAAAGTCAGCTCGGCATTAATCTCATCTTCATTAATTTCCAAGCCAGCAGGACAACCGTCAATGACGACGCCGATGGCTTTTCCGTGCGACTCACCCCAGGTGGTTATTCTAAAAATATTTCCAAATGAATTACTTGCCATCCATCCTTCCTTCTTGAGCGGTATAGGAAATTTCTTGTGCGATTTCTTCAATAGTCTTTTTATTTACATCCACTACATGGTGGGCATATTTTAAGTAAAGCGGCTGACGGAATTGATACAGCAACTGTGATGCTGGCGAATCTTTAAATAATGGACGGGATTGATCTTCCCGCAAACGTTCCACAATGGTTGTAAACGCGGCGTTCAAAAAGAACACTTGACCATTATTTTTTTTCAAGTAATCCAGGACAATTTTATTCATGACAACTCCGCCTCCTGTTGAAATGATTGTATGATCAGCTGCGGCATATTCCCTGGCAATGGCTATTTCTGTTTGGCGCAAAAGCTTTTCACCCCCTTGAAAAAACACTTCATGCATATTTTTAGTCCTTGTTTTTTGAAGGACTTTATCATCCATTTCTACCACAGGGATATTGAGAAGATGTGTTAATTTTTGGGCAACTGATGTTTTTCCACTACCCATAAAGCCTATTAAAATGATTTTCATAAAAGCTGCAGCTGATCCCAAAATGTCGGAAATGTTTTATTGACCACTTCAGGATGACATATCTTCATTCCCGGTAATTTTTTCACTGCGACTGCAAATGCCATGGCCATTCGATGATCCCCATAAGTATCAATGGTTGCTCCACGAGGCTCTCCCCCATAAATCGTCAAGGTGTCGTGCGTATCCTCTGCGTGAATGCCCATCTTAGCTAATTCGTTTTTTAAAGCTTGAACTCGTTCCGTTTCTTTTAAACGGAGCGAACGGACGCCGGAAATTTTGGTGATGCCTTTTGAAAAAGCCGCCAGCACCGCCAGGGTTTGCACTTGATCAGGGCAGTCTTCCATATTGATTGTCAGCGGAATGGTGCCTTTTCCATAGATGGTAATGGCTTGCTCATGCATGGTAATTTTATTCCCCATGCTTGCCAAAATATCAAGAAATTTCCGGTCTGCCTGGACTGAGCTGGGATTTAAATTGTTTAAAGTGATGGTGGATTTTGTTAAAGCAGCAATTGCAAAAAAATAACCTGCACTAGAATAATCCCCCTCAATATAATAGCTTTTTTTTTGGTAAGATTGTCCGGCAGGAATAAAATATTCCCCTTTTTCTCCTTGTGATATTTCTATTCCCCACTCATGCATTCCATGAATCGTCATGTCGACATACGGTTTCGATAGCACTCCATTTATGGGATGAATCGTCACACCGTTTAAGAATGGTGCGATCAAAAGCAATGCTGATAAAAATTGACTACTCATGGAGGCATCAATACTCACCTCGTTTTTTGTGCATAAGGAGGGATGAATTTTTAATGGAGGCTGACCTTCTTTCTCTAAATACTCAATCTTAGCTCCTAAAAAACGTAAGGCATCAATCAGACCTTTAATGGGTCGTTCATTAAGGCGAGTATTCCCCTTTATCACCTGAGTACCTGAAGTTAAACAAAGCAATGCGGATAAAAAACGGAGGGTCGTTCCGGAATCCTTAACAAAAAGTTCGGAGAATTTATTGGGAATCGTAGAAATTTCATCATAAACAATGATTTGATCGGAGGCTGTTTCGATTTGAAGACCAAGCGTCCTCAAACATGAAATCATCACTTCTGTATCTTCACTATACAAGGGATTGTGAAGGGTGACAACCCCTTTTGTCAACGCAGCCATCACGAGTGCCCGATTGGTGTGGCTCTTGGAACCTGGGATTTCGATGGTGGCAGTCACAGGATTTTTTAAGGCTTCAACTTCAAAAATATTCCCCTCAAAAAAGTACAATTTCGATCATCCAAAATAGTTAATTAAAACCGAGACCGGCTTTTCAATCACGGGTAAATGATCTTATATGCCATTTTGGTTAATAAAACAAGAAATTAACGGCCATAAGTCCACTCTTCAAATGGTAATGGTCGGATGATAATATTTTTTTTATTTTCATCTAAGCTTAGAACGGCATTCCCGATCTTACAATCATCTCCAAAAATATTTCTAAAGGCTACATAGCCGATAAATCCCAAAGTGAATATGTTAAGAATTGACAAGGAGGATTTAATTGCTCCCATTACCGCGTGAATTTCGGCGCATTTATAAAAATTTGGTTTTTTGCCGCTAATAGATTCCCAAATCTTTCCGATTGCTAGCAATACTCCCCCAGCAACCATTTCAACCAAACTCGTCACAGCTATCAATGGTGAGATCACAATTGGCCCGATCATGGGAATTTCTTGCGCTAGGAATATTTTTTTTTCGAAAGCACAGTTAAAGTCTGGATCTATCATAAACCTCCTAAATATATTAATTAATTTTTTTATAATATTATAATATACTTAATTCACCTTTTAATGTATACATTAATATTTTAACAACCTTATAGAATTATGAAACAAACTTGTCATGCCATTCGATTAATATTTTTAGCTTTTGGGTTAGGAATTTCAGCTTGGGCTCCTTTAATTCCAATTCTAAAATCCCGCCTGGAGTTGGGAGATGCGGAGCTTGGCATGACCCTCTTTGTATTTGGAATTGGAGCTCTCTTAATGATGCCCTTGACCGGTTGGCTCATTAATAAGGTTGGCAGCAGATTAATCATTTTGGTTTTCGGCTTAGGAATGATCGTGACCATGCCGTTCTTGCCTATGGCTCCAACTTTCTTATTTTTGAGTATCATCTTATTTTTCTTTGGGATGACCACAGGTGCCATGAATGTTTCAATGAATGCACAATCCGTAGAAATTGAAATTGCTTGTCAATCCCCGATCCTTTCAGGTGTACATTGCTGGTTTAGCATAGGGGGATTAATAGGTGCTGCATTAGTCAGCTCGTTAATTGCTCTTGATTTCAAGCTACCTTATTGCATGCTGGTTATTTCATGCATCATAGCAACCATTTTAGTCACACAATTCCCTCGTCTTCTCCCTTTTCAGCAAAGTTATGAAGGATCTAAAACCAATTGTAAAAGGTTTGGTTTTGCCAGCAAACAAGTGTTAGTTTTAGGGGGATTATGTTTTATAGCCTTTATGGCTGAGGGTTCAATGCTTGATTGGAGTGCTGAATATTTGCATTCTGAAATGCATTACGATATCTCAACAGCAGGGATTGGCTACGCAATTTTTTCTATTGCTATGGCTTCAGGAAGGTTTATTGGTGATCGCATGATTCAGAAGCTGGGAAGTATGCAAGTGTTTCAACTGGGATGCTTGGCAGCGGCATGTGGATTTTTAATGGTTGTGTTTTCTCCCTGGCATTATTGCGAATTATTGGGATTTTGTTTGGTTGGACTTGGTGCATCTAATGTCGTTCCCATTTTATTTGGCTATTCGGGAAAAATTCCGGGGGTTTCATCTGATTCAGCCCTCACCATGATCACCACTTGTGGGTATATGGGATTACTGTTTGGTCCGGCATTGATTGGTTTTGTGGCTCAGGCAACAAATTTATCTTTTGCATTATCGATCATCGCTATTTTGCTTGTTTTTATTGGGTTAACGGGCAAGTCAGCATTTCCTGCTCCTAAAAATACTGAGCCATCCAAGATTTTTTATACGGGGTAGGCAACGTAGCTGCGGCCGGTTCCAGGCACTGCCATGTCAACGATCTTCAATAGTGCGATGTTAAAATTGAACTGGGGGAAGATTGTCAACAGCAATGCCAGGCACCTATGTCCTTACGCGCTTAGCACCTTCAATCAGTCGCTACGACATGGGTGCCTGGCATTGCTGTTGACAATCTTCCCCTCATTCAATTTCAACATCGCACTACTGAAGATTGTTGACATGGCAGTGCCTGGAACCGGCCGCAGCTACGTTGCCTACCCCCATGAACACATACTCTTCCAGCAATCCATTTATTTGTGTTTGAATAAATTTATTTACACTTATACAATTGTCTCTGCCGTGGTTTAGCAAAACATATAAAAATTATGTTAAGTTGATGACATTGGGCAGGCAAAACAGTCTGTGAGGAAGGAATTAATAATAGCAAAAATATTAGGGAAATTTAATGCCTTTTTAAATAAACTTCATCCATGGATTAAGGAAATGCGCAACACTTCCTAAAGCTAAAAACTCCAATCTGGAAACACCATGTCATCTACAACGAGCACAATAAATTTAGAAGATCACCTAAAAAAATGGTTCGGCTACAATAATTTCCGTCCTTATCAAAAGGAGATTATTCAAGGAACTCTCAATCAAAAAGATGTCATGGCTATCCTTCCCACAGGAGCTGGTAAATCGCTATGTTACCAACTTCCCGCTCTACTGATGGAAGGAACGGCTGTTGTGATCTCCCCGCTCATTTCCTTAATGCAGGATCAAGTCACAGCCTTGTCAAAAAGCAAAATCCCCGCAGCTTTTATCAACAGCTCCGTTCCTCACTTTGAACTCCATGGAATCCTAAATCAACTTTCTCAATATAAGTTACTTTACATAGCTCCAGAAAGACTCAACGACCTAAGTTTCCTGGAAAGATTAAAAAGTTTATCAATCTCATTTTTTGTGATTGATGAAGCGCATTGCATTTCCCAATGGGGCCATTCATTCCGTCCCGATTATCGGCAACTTTCCCTTCTGAAAAAAAACTTTCCTGATAAACCACTCATTGCCTTAACAGCCACTGCTACTATTGAAGTGGAAAAAGATATTGTCGCCCAGCTCCTCATGCAAAAGCCTTTAATGGTAAAAGGTAGTTTTGACCGACCTAACTTAATGATCCGAATCGTATCAAAAAACAATCCTTTAAGACAGATCGAAACTTTCATTAAAAACCGCAAGGATCAATCCGGCATTATTTATGCTGCGACAAGGAAAAATGTCGATGCGCTATTTGAAGATCTCAGCCACCAAGGATTTAAACTTGGTAAATACCACGCGGGGATGACTGATCTTGAAAGGAACAATTCCCTTCATGATTTTATTCACGACAAAACATTGCTTATGGTTGCCACGGTCGCTTTTGGAATGGGGATCAATAAGCCCGACATACGCTTTGTCCTGCACCACGATATGCCAAAAAACATTGAACAATATTATCAGGAAATTGGACGCGCAGGCAGGGATGGGCTGCCGGCGGAATGTCTCATGCTCTATAGCGCCCAAGATTTAATGGTCTACAAATCTTTCCTAAAAAATGAAAGCGATCCGGCTGTCCGCTTGCAAATAGAGAAAAAAACCGAAGCTCTTTATTACCTTTGCCGTAACCCTCGTTGCAGACGCATTGGTCTGCTTAAATATTTTGGTGAAATGTATGTTTCCACAAAATGCGTAGGCTGCGACAACTGCATCGGAGATGAAGAGGTCATTGACGGAACACTAATCACCCAGAAAATTCTATCTTGCGTTTATCGTTTGAGATCGGAATTCGGCATTCGTCATGTGATCGACGTCTTGCGCGGCTCAAAAAACACGAATGTCCTTAATCGCGGTCACGATAAGCTTTCTACTTATAACCTCATGCCGGAATACTCTGAAGCAGAATTGCGCTACTATATTGATTCGTTGCTGATGCTTGGGCATTTAAAAGTGACTGATGGTCAATATCCGATTCTGCAATGGACCGAGAGCTCTTCTAAGGCCATTAGAGGCGAAGAAAAGATCATGTTCCGCCAAGTCATCTATAAAGAAAAAACACAGAGTAAAACAGATCTCCCCTACAATACCGCTTTATTTGAAATATTAAAAAAATTACGTCTAGAGGTATCCAGGGAAGAAGAACTTCCCCCTTTTGCCATTTTCAGCGATCGCTCTTTATTTGAAATGGCCACTTACTTCCCCAATCAGGATAAGGAATTTCTTAATATCAATGGCGTTGGCCGCTTTAAGCTGGATCAGTACGGCAAAAAATTTATGGCTGTCATTGAGGGATTCTGCATAAAAAATGGAATTAAGCTCAATGTTAAAACTAGCGAAGTAAATCCGTATAATTTTAAACCTTCAACCCCCTCCCATACTATATCCCAAAAAGAATCTTTCCTACAATTCATGCAAAGAAAAAGCTTTGAGGAAATATCAAAATCTAGGGGATTATCAAAAAGTACAATTATTGATCACATCTGTCAACATATTGAAAGTGTATCCCATAAAAATCCCTTGGAAATCATTTGGCATATCCCAAAAGACCGCCAAGAAAAAATCAATCAGGTCATTGATCAAGTAGGCATTGAAAAATTGAAGACCATAAAACTAGAATTGCCTGAAGATTACGATTACGATGAAATTCGCATGGTTTTAGCGGTCAGGCGATCGCTTATTAACGCTAAAAGTTAAAACATGCCTGAATTACCAGACCTTCACTTTCGGACCATTAAGAACCTGTTCAATATCTATATCATTTTCTAAGAAACAGAGTAATAATTATTTTCATATAAGCTTAAAATATTAAAAGCACATTGTGAGCTGGTTGAAGAAGATATGGATTGCAAACATTTAATATAAAATGTTCTCAAATCCCCAAATTGCATGAAAAATAAAATAATAGATTTTCTCTATAACTTAAAATATTCATTTTGTATAATCCGCGAAAAAAAAAAGGATGTGTATATGTTAGACCCTAAAAATTTAGGTTTACTGATAATTATCAACACAGTTTTTACTTTTCCAATCACAACAGGAATTTTTCAATTGCTAAGAGCACTTGGAAACGAAATTGACACAAACAGAAAGGGTGCTACAAGATGGATTGTTTTTATAAGTTTAATGGTTTTAAGCGTTTGGTTCTATTTAGTATACTCTGCACTTTTTCGTTGGCAGTTTTAACTCCCCCTCCTGTATATGCTCAAATTAATTTTAGTGACGTAGGCTTTGGTGTAAAAGCACAAAAACTTATTGATAAAGTCTGGAGATATTACAAAAAGTCAGATAGTGACGGTTTACTAAGTACTATATTGGAACTCAAAAGAGAAGTTGAAGTTCATACTGGAAAAAAAATCAATATCAGCAAAGAAATTGATAAAATCGAAAGCAATCTTAAAAAGAAAGGTGGTAACCACTCTAAAGACATATTTAAAAAATTTAAAGATTTAGTAAAAAAGAAAGATAAAAAAAATCGTCATCGTGCGATATGCATGGAAAATTACTTTCTTGATCAACCCAATATGAGCTTTGAAGATTATGAGTTATTGTGCAGGGCAGCAAAAAAGCCCAATCAGACGACGCAAGATGAGCTACCGTTAAAGTTTGTAATTGGTTTAACTTTATTGTTAGGGGGCGCTTTTGTTATGTTTGCGACTCCAATTTTTCCTCCGTTAGCTTACGCTGGAGAGATGATGGTAGGTGCTGGTTTTGGAATGTTACTTGACCAAGGCTTAGACGTTTATCAAAAACAATGGTAAAACCTATACTAACACTTATTTATAATGGTTTTCAAAGTTTCGCGATGTGTGCGTACTTTACTTACGCACATTTCTCAGCAAGAAAACAACTCTCACACTACTACAAGTGTTGGGCGATGTTTTCATTTAAGAACCTGTTCAATACCTATTAATCAGGATGCTTTGCTGCTATAACCCCCCTATAAACTCGCAAAAATTTTTCGGAATATTAAACAATATTGCAAAAAATTTTTGCAAGTTTATAGGGAGTTTTAGCAAATAAATCATCCGATCGAAGATTTTGAACAGGTTCTAAGTGATGCTTTACAAAATGCCCACCAAATCTACAGGGAAAGTTAATTAATATCATGCCTGAATTACCCGAAGTTGAAACGATTGTTCGAGAATTAAATGACCACTCTTTAATTGGCTCCAAAATAATGTCTGCTGTCATATTTTGGGAAAGAACCATTGGTGCCCCCTCTTGTACCGATTTTTGCAGGCAAATTAAAGGACAAGTCATAAAATGCATCGAAAGAAGAGGGAAATTCATTGTCATTACATTATCTCAACAAACTCTTCTTATTCATCTAAGAATGACCGGTAAACTTAGTTTTTCCAAACAAAAAGATTTGATTTCCTCTCATGAAAGAGTTCGATTAAAGTTGGATGATGGTCGTTTTTTACATTATGAAGATCAACGCAAATTTGGTAAATGGTACCTGGTGGATGATCCGCAAACAAAACTCGATCTTATAGGAATTGAACCACTTTCAGTGGAGTTTAATGTTGAAGCATTAAAAAAACTTCTAATTAGAAGCTCTCTTCCGATCAAGATTTTTCTGCTTAACCAACGGTATGTGGCGGGAATCGGCAATATCTATGCCGATGAAGCACTTTGGGAGGCAAAAATTCATCCTTTGAAAAAAGCAAATTCTTTAAATCCAACTGAAATCAAAGCTTTATTACTGGCAATTAAGCATGTTTTAAATGGTGGAATTGCTAATCAAGGAACTAGCTTAGGCTCAAAAATGGCTAATTATTTTAGCGTAAGCCGTAGAAGGGGAAATAACCAAAATCAATTAAAAGTGTTTAGAAAAGACGGCTTGAAGTGTCCCAGGTGCCAAACGGTCATAATCAAAATGACTGTAGCCCAAAGAGGAACACATTTATGCCCTCTTTGCCAAAAACTTTAAATAGTCTACTTTTTGGACGTTTCTTCTTGAAAAGTCGCGTTGATCCATGTAAGACAATTACATAAGCGTAAACAAATTTATTCAAACGCAAATTAATGAATTGTTCGAAGAAGGTAACTGCTCAAAAAGTGGAGGTAAAAAATAGGTTGGCTGTCGGTGTGGTGGAGTGCATGTGGCTCTGAGGCCGAGAAAAAATAGAGATGCAGAGCGATTTTATCAACCTTTTTTGCATCTTTTAAATCCCCTCCCCTCCCACAACGGAACGTGAACGTTATGGAAGGGGAGGGAATTTGAAATCTGCGAAAAAATCTTGATAAAATCGCTCGCATTCTAATTTTTTCTCGGCCTCTCTGCCACATACGCATCAGGCTATCAGGGAATAATGGGCGCTGGTTGCTATGTGGAGTGCGTGTGGCTCTGCCACCACTTTTCCGACGAGTCCGGCTCTGCCGGCGAGATCACTTTAGAATAAATTCATTTGACGATATCTTAGCCTATTGGTTCATTTAAGCCTAAAGACTATGGGGAACTATCTTCAAGCGGATTGGATTCTTGTTAAGGACTATTCAAAAGAGGCCTCATTCTTTGCCCTCCTGAGTGATCTCGCCGGCAGAGCCGGACTCGAAGTAAAGCGGTGGCAGAGCCACACGCACTCCACATAGCAACCAGCACCCCTTATTCTCTGTTGGCCTGATGCGTATGTGGCAGAGCCACACGCTCCAAACTGGCAGTCACTTCTTTTTTATCTCCACTTTTTGAGCAGTTACTTTATGTTTTCTTTATATTTTTCATCTTTATTTTTTCTTAATAAAATTTAAGCAACATAATCATCTTTAAAGAATTAACCTAACCCCGGAGAATAACATGTCCTTTTTCACAGAAACACAAAAATATGTACCACAACCAACACTTGAAGAAGATCTAAATAATAAATTTCAAGCATTATATAATTCTAGAAAACCATTTCAGTTAATTATAGATAGTGCACAAAGATGTTGGGAAGGAACAAAACATTTAAAGCGAGAAGATGTAGTGATGCCCTTAGGTTTTGGGATTTTGTCTGGGGTGTCGACTGTTAATTTTGGTGAAGCCGCCTTGAATAAATTCCGATCCGGTCACATGGTTCATGCTCTTTTCTATACGACAATGACCTGCTTTTCAGCTTATATCACTGCTTACAACTTTAATCAGCTTGCCAACATTACCTATGAAGCAGGCGGTAAAACTAATTGGTTAAACATGTTTTAGTTTGAAATACAAGTGCAAGTCAAGAGCATAGTTAAGAACAGGAAAAAGATTTATACGCAATAGGATGAGTGTATTAGTGTACTATTTCCCGTTGCTAAAATTCCAAGCATCTCGTTGAGAAAGAATTTGCTTAAAGGATTTTTCCACTGTTTCTGGAGTCAACAAAAAGCCAATTGAATCAATTGGTGAAGGGTGGCCAAAAATGCGTTTCAATAATAACTCCCCTGTAAAAGTAGTAAAATGACTGCAATCCTGATATAAAGCAACTCCATTACTATCAAAGCTTTCGGTAGTAATGGGATTGTACCCAGAAAAATCCCAGACGGGATGAATGAAACATAACTGTCTTTTTAAATTTTCTACATGAGGCCAAAGGCCATTCGTGCAATAAAATTCCCAGTACTTGGCTTTGATGGGGCAAACAAAAACCTTTAATTCGATCGAACCGGCTTTACATATGTCCACAATATTTCGAAATTTATTAATTTTTTCCTGATCCAAAGCATAGTTTTGATAAGTATCCTTAGCATTTAACATGAGATTAAACAGATTTTCCTCCCCTATTTGATGAATTTCATTCGGAATTTCCAAATCAAACATATTTCTGCAAACACATTCAAAACTAGACCACAAACTTTTAAAACTAATGAGGGAATGTTTTACATCTTTTAAAACAAAATCATTTCTTTGCAAACGTTCATGGTTAAAATCTACTTGGGGATTTCGATTCTCTCCAAAACTAAAAAGATCAATTCCCAAAATTATAGTCTTTAAATTTGGTTGGACGTATAACGCGTGTTCAAAATAAGCATACATTTCATCAAAACTTGCCCCGGCAAACCCTGCATTAAAATAAGAATCGTCCTCGCTATAGTTTTTTAAAACATCACCCTCAAATCCTATGGCAACTCGTGAAGTGCCAAGAGCTACCATTTTTGGCTGATAACGTATCATTCTCATGGCAATTGCCATGCGAGAAGCTGTTTTAATTTTTAATAAATTTATTCCTTTTATTGGCGTAAATGGGTAAATACCAAAGGGGTCAACAAAATAATTAATGCCTAATACAAGAAAAAGACCAACTACAGTTGCTGTAAAAAAATTTTTTATAAATTTACCAAACATCATAATCTCAAAATTGATAATAAAGGAATTCTGCCATTTCATCCATGAACAGTAAACTGATTACAAATAACACGGCGCAAGGGATTCCCCATTTCTGGGGTTGGTTTTTAAACTTTATTACCCAATGATTTGAATTTGGAATAAAAAGTACTGCTAGAAATAAAACAAATATAATAACTAATTCGTAAATTCTCACATTGATTTTCAAATTATCAGCAAAAAAAACACCGAAATATTTTAAATAACTGAATGTTTCTGCATATTTTAGAGGGATGCCGATTTTGTTAAAGCCAAACATTCCTTCTAAAATATTTAATGCCGTCGTCATGTCAGGTGATCGAAAAACTACCCAGGCAACAATGACTGCTAAAAGTGTCAAACCTTTTGAAAGCGGGTTCGGCATAGCAATATTAAGATCGCGCCATAAGTGATTAATAACCAGATAAAGCCCATGGATGACCCCCCAAAGAATAAAGGTCCAGCCGGCTCCATGCCAAAGTCCCCCGAGCATCATAGTCAGCACTAAATTTCTTAAATGATTAAATTTACCCCCTCTATTTCCCCCTATTGAAATATAGAGATAATCTTTTAGAAAGGTTGACAAGGTGATGTGCCACCTGCGCCAAAAATCAATAATGGAATTCGCTTGATAAGGGGAATTAAAATTTATAGGTAAGTTTAGGTTAAACATTAGACCCAATCCCACAGCCATATCTGAATAACCTGAAAAATCAAAGTACAGCTGCAAGGTGTATGAAACAGCACCAAACCATGCTTGAATGAAGGGAACCACTTCAAGGTTAGTATCGAAAATAGGTTTTACAAAATTTGAAAGGGTATCTGCTATCAGAATTTTTTTTGACAATCCTAATACAAATAAAAAAATTCCTTGAGCACAATTTGAATATTGGAAGACATACATTCGTAGATGATTAAACTGCTTTAACATTTGCTTATGATGCAGGATCGGTCCTGCAATGAGATGAGGAAAGACTGTTACAAAAAGTCCATAAGAGATTAAATCGCACTTTTCCGCTTTTTGCTTTGAAATGTCCACCAAATAGGCAATTTGCGTGAAGGTAAAAAAAGAAATTCCCAACGGCAGAATAATTTCAGCAAATGTTAAATGGTTCTCAAACAGGTTTTTCAAGAAAAAATTATAATATTTGAAATAAAACAACAAGCAGAGATTGGAAAGCACGCCAAAAAGCAAAATGTATTTTGCTTTTGAAGTATTTTCAAAATTTAAAATAAATTTGCCGCAGTAATAATTGAAAACGATGGAGGTTAACAGTAGCGGAAGAAATCTTACATCCCAATACCCATAAAAAAATAAGGAACTAAAAAAAAGCCAGCTTTGTGCCGCTTTCAGTAAATGAAAATGACATAAAACATAAAAAAAAGCATATACAATGGGTAAATATCCGAATAAAAATATATGAGAATTAAAAAGCATAATAACCTGAATGTGTGTTAGAAATCGTGTAAATTATTGTTGCACACTTCCTTAGTCACTCTAGCTTCTTGCCGCGCCATTTCATCCACAGCTAAAACATCTTCAAAAGAAGTAATGGGCACTACAGAATGACGTAACATCAATTCTTCCAAATTCGTGGCAATGCTTTGCCATGATATTTCCTTATTTAAGAAACGGTGGACAAGCACTTCATTAACTGCATTCATATAGCAAGGCAAGCTTCCCCCGCGCCGAATGGCATCGTAGGCTAGTTTTAAACAACGGAATTTATCCGTATCCGGGAGAAAAAATTGCAATGTTTGATTTTTTGCAAAATCAAAGGGTTTTAAACTTCCCTTAACTCTTTCTGGATACGTAATCGCGTATTGAATAGGGACTAGCATGTCCGGATCACCCATCTGTGCCAAAATAGAATTATCAACAAACTCCACCATGCTATGAATGATTTGTTGTGGATGAACAATGACTTCAATTTTATCCAAAGCTACATTGAAAAGCCAGTGGGCCTCAATCATCTCTAGTCCCTTATTCATTAAGGTCGAGGAATCGATCGTTACTTTGGGTCCCATTCGATAATTGGGATGATTAAGCGCATGCTCAATAGTCACTTCTTTAAGCTGGGCTGTTGAATAATTACGGAAAGGACCTCCAGAGGCCGTAATTAATAGACGTTGCACGACTTTTGAATTTTCATTTTTAAGGCATTGAAAAATGGCTGTTAACTCACTATCAATAGGGATAAGCTCTATGCCATACTGACGAACCAATGACATCACCATTTCTCCGCCTGAAACCAAAACTTCTTTATTGGCAAAACCTATATTTTTTTTTGCCCTGATAGCCGCCAAGGTTGGAGCAAGCCCAACTGCTCCACTAATTGCAGAAATAATGAGATTTGCTTGATCGTGGACGGCGACAGCTTTCAATCCTTCCATTCCTGCCAACACGGGAATATGAGGAAGTTTTTTTTGCAATTCACAAGCTTTTTCAGTGTTATATACGGCAACTAACTTTGGATTAAATTCACGTGCCTGCTGTTCTAAGAGGTCGATGTTGTGGCCAGCAGCCAAGGCAACAATCTCCACAGCATCCTTTCCTAAATGCTTTGCCACGGCTAAACAGTTTTTTCCAATAGAACCTGTGCTGCCTAAAATAGCGAGTTTTCTCATTTCTAAATCCTTAAATCAACTTATTCAAATATCCAAATAGTCTAAATTTATCGTAGCTATTCACGCCTTTTTGAGGGCCAACAAGGTAATCAGGGCGTCTGAGGCCGAGTTAAGCCAAATACGTTCTAATGCTATCAGGGAGAGGCCGAGAAAAAATTAGAATGCGAGCGATTTTATCAAGATTTTTTCGCAGGTTTCAAATTCCCTCCTCTTCCATAACGTTCACGTTCCGTTGTGGAAGGGGAGGGAATTTGAAAGATGCAAAAAAGCTTGATAAAAGTGCTCTGCATCTCTATTTTTTCTCGGCCTCGGAGGGACGCCCTGATTACCTTTGCCCTCACAAAGACGTGAATAGTTATGATTTGTCGGCTTTTATTAATGCTTTAGCTTCATCATCAGAGAGTATATTAGATAGGGTGGAGTATTTCCACTGCAAATCGGAAATTCGACTATCGTAACTATCGACTCGTGAATCACTATAGCTATATCTCAAACCAATAAATTCGACTGCCCTTGGCAATACTTCTTTTTCAACCTCTTTTAAATGAGTTTCCTTGTCATTAATAAAAACAATAAATTTAGGCAAGTATCCAATGTGATCTAAATAACTAAACAAAGCCTTACCTTTATCTGTGCCATTAGTAAAAAGGATCCCTTGAGTGTAAAGGACACCCTGTCCATTCATAAAATAATAATTTTCCCGAGAAGGGGCTGTGTTAAAAAGATTAATTCCCAAAGAAAGTAATTGTTGAGTTGTGCAGGTAGTTAGTGTCAAACTTTGTGTAGTTAGTCCCATGATGTGAACATTGTTTTTTTGCATTGCTTGAATATTTTTTTCTATGCCTTCTTCTACAATTTTTACCTTTGTTAAGTGGCGAATGGCTTCCCACTCAATGATAGTTTTAGCTATTGCATTTTCAAATGCCATCCCTTCCCTCTGATGAACATTAATTCTATCGCGAAACCAAACATCGGTCCCTAATGTTTGTACAGGCACTAAAAGCGTGTCATCAATATCTAAAATAATTAATACATTATCGTAATCGGCATACCCTATTATCTCGTTAAAATGCCTCGTCTCAATGATTTTTGCTGAAAGATCAACAAACGGTGTAAGGATAGATGTAAGAAAAACAAGTGAACTTAGTAGTAATTTCATTTTTAATCCAGATAAGATTCATTCAAAATTCAGGAATGATAGTACCTGACTTAAATTTATTCTTTCAATCAATAATCAATAATTTTTAATTGGTTACTTCTCTGGTATCTCTAGAGGCGCGTTATTTTTTGTTTACACAACCCTCCAAACAAATCAAGTATCTAAACATTCAAAAATGTCGTTTTCAACTTCAAGTACTTGCTCTAGAATATCAACTTTTTTAAAATCTGGAATTCCCGGCAACTTTATCCACGTTTTCTCCACCAAATGGTGAATCAGTTTTCTGAGAGCTGATTGCTCATCTATAAAATAGGGATCAATCTCATAAGTGCCATCAATCACCTCTCCTACAAGCTGATCGATAAAAAATGAAAAAAATTCTTCTCGAGAAGGAATTATTTTAAATTTGGGATTCACATTTTCGATTTCTGAAGCTAATTTATCTCTGTAAGATACGCATATCTTAGCAATGGTTAGTTCTTTTTTCTTAATTATCAGCTTCTTAACGAAATTCATCATTGTCGGATGATATTTAATAGATCGCACACGAGCTGTTGCATGGAACAAATCATGCATAGGTGAAAATATTGTCGAATCTTGGCTGCCATGTATGATTGTTTTTTCTCTAGGTAGCAACAAGGCAAAATCTGATTTAAACTTTGCTAGTCGATTGATCCCCAACATAAATCTTCTAGGAGTCAGATGGATTAAAGGCACCAATTCGATCGACTGATTTTTAAAATATTTATCCAACAATCCAAAAGAAAAAATTCCAATCTTTCCAGAATTCAAGATGATTCCCGGTATATGAAATTTACTAAAACTTGTATTAATGACTTGAAGAGTGTAAGAATCAAGCGCTTTAAAATTAAAAATAACTGCATATTTTTGATTTTCAGGAACGGTTTTTAAAAGATTTATCCATTCCTGAGATTGCTGTTTAGTATATCCAATTTCTTCTAGAAAACTAAAATTAATTTGATGAAGTTTAAATTCCTTCGGAGCATTAAAATAAGCTCTATGAAAAATCATTGCTGTCGCTAAATCATTCAATGAAATGTTTTTTTGACGATAAGCTGCAAGAAGCACATAAGCAAGGGTTTCGTCCTTTCCGTGCATGTTAAAAAGAGTCATCCACTCACCGCTCAAAACAAGAGTCGATACCAACTCTACCAATTCCAAATTTTTAAGCGCACAATCAATTTGATTGAGTTCTTCTTTTTTAATGTACTGAAAAAGTGTTCTTTGCTCTTGACTTTCATAAGAAAAAATCATTTCTTTATATTTAAATTTTTCTAAATCATCGGATAAAAAAACATCTATAAAAATCTTTAAATTAATAATCAACTGATCATATTCACTTTTTTTCATTGATTGATATTTCTCTGATTTCAAATGAAGCTTTGTTTCAACAAGAGCCGAGAGCTCAAGAAATCCGGCATCAAGGCATTTTTTAACAACTTCACGATTTACATGGGCAAAGCAGTCCAATTTCCCAGATAATAAATCTTGAGATTGCTGATCTAAATCAAAACTAGAAATAGTTTGATTTAGAATTTGACTTTTTTGAAAAGAGAACTGACATGCACGGATTAATTGATACCAAGTATCTACAAAATTTTTATATCCTTCCCTATCAAGATTTGGCTTTTTTAATGGTACGTTTAAACTCAATTCTATCAGGGGTACAAGGGCTATTTCGACGAGTTGTGGCTCCAAAAAAGCTAATTCAATGCTTTGTTTAATCTGATCAATATTTTCAAATGTTGCCAAGGGCTCGTAATTTTTTTGGATAACAAGTTCCTTTAATTGACTAACACGGTGTTGGGATAAAGGGATTATCCAAATAAATTTATCGCTGCCGCCAAAATTAATAAAACAATTATCTTCACCTGAATTTATTTTTTGCAAAAGTGCTTTTATTTTGGTTACTATTTTACTGATATGTTGGTTTTCATGGACAATCCCGGTGTTCTTATCCGCCCATTTTAAAAATATTTTTCTATCATTCGGATTTCCAAATGCACACTGAATATTCAAAAATTTTGCAGGTTGCTTCTTATTTAAAATGTACACTGCATTTGGATTTGAAAATGTTAAAAAGAGCTCTTTATCCCTCGGATTTTCAGAGATAACGTTTGATTTCAGATCTGATGGAAAAAATGGATAGGGATTAAAACAAACTAAACGGCTATCAAAACTCATCAAAAACCTCACAAAAAAACTTTAGTTACCAAAAACAATTATTAACAAAAATATTATACGCAGTTATACATAAAAACTAATTATTTTTAAACTAAAAAATCAAAAAAAACCATATTTTATTTGATTTTAAATGGTTTTTATTTTACGGTAGTGGATAAATAATTATTAACATTAATGTTTTTTTTAAAATAATATGAACTTATTAACCACATATAATGCTAATCCTGAAAAATGTTCGCCACCAAGCAATCATCTCTCTCGCGAATTTGATGAC
>Ga0206928_1120_pt1 | contig 19832 bp, 16 predicted proteins | sample Alteio_BWOrgHeat_21_FD_152941 | JGI IMG/M metagenome (GOLD analysis project Ga0206928, IMG submission 152941) | Enriched cells from forest soil in Barre Woods Harvard Forest LTER site, Petersham, Massachusetts, United States -... | ecosystem: Environmental > Terrestrial > Soil > Temperate forest >... | reverse complement strand
GAACACTAAAAACAGGCCGAGCACCGCCAATCCAATAAGCACGGGACTCATGGAAACGGTCAACGTGCCCGGAACCACAAGGGTGCGGTAAAGAAAACCATGGCGAAGCGATTCAAGAGTGCCTGCATTATCTGATAGGGTTCGATGAGGCAGCATCATCGGGTCGCCCCACTTCCACCAACTGAAAAGCATCCAGCCTGCGGGCCCTGCCGCGGCAGGGATGCCAAAACGTACGGCATTCCACCAGGATCTACGATCAAACGCCAATGATCTCCAGCCCCCGGAATAATCAAGCAGCAGAAGTACCAAGATGGGCGATACGAGCCACGCCTCGAACCTGCAGAGGGCTGCTGCGTCAAACGACAACCCGGAAGCCCAAGCCCATCGCCACGTCTGTTCAGAATAGAAGCGCGTCCAGCAATAAAGTCCGCACACAAGGAAAAAAATGGTCGGAACTTCCGAGCTAGTGCTTACACTGTAGCCGATGTGAAACCCAAACAGGGCCAAAGCCAGACTAGCGAAAAGAGCGACGCTATTTCCGAATGCGCGCCTTATGGCTCCCCAAAATAGCGGAACTGTCAACGCACCGAGTAACGCCGTCAGGATTCTTGCGCTCCATTCAGAGTGCCACAACCAGATTGCTCCGCCGAGGAGCCAGAAATGTAGTGGCAACCAGGCATCGGTGGCTGTGCCGGGCGGCAATGATGTGGGGTCTCTAAGCCAACCCACTGCATACATATACCGCGCCCACGCGTCTACCGCATTGTTTGGGGTAATAAAAAGAAAAGCGACGCGCACGAGCAAGCCCAGAACAAAAAGTGATAACGCAGTCTTGATTGCTCGTTGTCGATCCGTTGCGCCGTTGTTCGGTAAGCGAACTGACGATTCCGCGCTCTTCAGGCCACGGGCTTTGACGTACGACGGGGAAGAAATCTGAGAAAAGGTGTTCACGCGGAGGTTTCAGCTGCGATTCTAACTTGTTCCGCAGTCCCGGACTGAAGACCCTTCACTGAAAGTTCCCTTCCCAGCAACGTCATGTAACAGTCTCGCGTCCGGAGCGCGATTGCAGCCCAGCTATCCTGGCAGCGGCGTTGCAAATCGCCGGCACTCAAAGGAACGCGCTCCGGTGGATTCCGAATCAGCCGAATAAGGGTCGCGCTTAACGCAGTGGCATCGCCATACTTTACAAACGTGCTATTTCGGTGACCCTCGAGAACCTCCCGAAAAGCTGGGAGATCTGTGGCGACTATCGGTCGGTCGTAAACCAGGCCGGTCATTAGTGCGCCACTGGTAGTGATGGACTGATAGGGATACACGATGATGTCAGCGGCCCGGTAATAAAGGCTCAATTCCTCATCCGCAATGAATCGAAGCTCTAGCCGTACCGAATCCTGCAGGCCTAGCGCAGAGACTTTTGCGCGAATATCTGCTTCATATTCTTTTTCCGCAGGTCCCGCTATGACCAGTTGCACCGCTGGCTCGAGGGAGCGCACTTCCCGCCACGCTTCAAGAAGGAAACCGACACCCTTGTAAGGCTTTAACATTCCCTGCATCAACACGATAGATGTATCCTTGCAAAGCCCCAATCGCGCACGAGATTCTTCGATACTTAATAAAGTCACATTGTGAAAGAGGGGCCCATGCGGTATCACCCATATTCGGCTGGGATCCAGGGCGAACTCGCGCAAAAGGCGGTCTTTTGCTTCTCCAGTGTGACAGATTAGCGCATCTGCTTGGCGGTACACACGTCGATAGGTATCTTTGAATCTCTGACCTGTATCGTGCGGAAGAATGTTGTGAACCGTGTACGCCACTTTTACTCCGCGGCTTTTAGCAAACTTCATGAACCACAAATCGAAAGGGAATTTCTTGGCAAGCGGGATCCACTGTACATGTAGGATTTCGGGCGGGTCGACGACCAAATGGATGGTCAATGCGAGCATGTTCAGACAGCACTCGATCAGCATGAGGATTCGTCTGACTGTTTGGTGGCGTAATCGCAGCTTAGCCACAAGGTCCAATAAACCCGGTCGGTTTCGAATCTTCTGTCTCTGAAAGTAGGTCGGATCTAAGTAGTAACTTGTGGCGGCAAGGCAGGCATCAACACCAACTTCTCTGAGGCTTTCGCAAAAGTATTTGTCGTAGTACGGGATATAGCACCAGAGATCCAGCACGAGGACCCGGAGCGTCTCCTTTAAGCTGTGTCGAAGCTCTCTCGAAGAACTGCTCATCTTTCTATATTCCTTCGACGACATGTGTAGCGCTGCAAGGTGCTTCACGCCGCAATTCTTGATAAAGCGCCGAGTACTGCTCCGCCATGCGGACCAGGCTATACTTCTGTCGGACGTAACTCTGAGCTTCTCTCCCGAGCGAGCACGACAATTGAGGGTCGCCTAATAAGCGCAGCACGGCGTTCTGCAAACCACGGCGATCTCCTGGTTTCACAAGAAGACCCGTTTTCTCCGGTATAATGAGCGCTGGAATAGAGCAACCGAAGTGGCAATAATTGCCTTTCTGGCTTCCATGGCCTCAAGTATAACCATGGGCATCCCCTCTGCTAAAGAGGGCAGCACGAAGATATTAAGGGAATCGTACACCCTCTTCATATCGCGTTGTTTGCCAGTAAAAATGATACGTGACCGAATCTCCAATTGTTCCGCCAACTTTTCGAGACTGGCACGGAATGGACCATCGCCGATCAAAAGTAACTTGGCATTGGGGAATTTCGCTAAAACGGCGGGGGCGGCTTCGATAAGATATTGAAATCCCTTCTCCGGAACCATTCGCCCGACGCTACCAATAACTAACTCTCTCGGCGTGCCGGGTGTGAATTGCTCCTCCCGATCTGCCCCGATCTCTACACCGTTGGGGATAAATCGGATGCGCTCGCTCGGAATGCTTAGCTTCCTTAATTCCTCGGCGATTTCCGACGAGACGGCGACCACCTGCTGGAAGCCTCTCAGAACAAGGAAGTCGAGTAGCGCGTAAGCCCGCAGAATTGCCGTTCCCCGTGTCCAGTTATGACAGGTTGCGACCAGGGTGACGTCGAGCCGCCGCGTGCCCAGCCAGCCGTAGAAGTTCGCCTTGTATCCGTGCGTATGTACAACGTCAATGTTGTGTTCCCGAATGTAGCTACGCAGCAGTCGGGGTACACGAAAGTCGAATCTCCCTCCACAGGGAATGACGGTTATTGATAAACCTCTTTTCTGCGCCTCATCGGCCAGTTCAAGATTGGGGTTCTGCAAATTTTGGAAAACAGCAATGACGTTCGAATGGCCAAGTGATGTCAGGCCGTGGGCCAGGTTCACGATCATATTTTCGGCGCCGTAATATCCGCCGCTGCTGATTAAGTGCAATATACGCATAGACACAAATCGACTATCTTTAGCTGCTTAACCTGTTATGAACCGGCAACTTTTGCGACGTGCAAGTCCGATTTACTTGGCTCCTGAGCGGAGTTGGACCGTTTGCGCCGCTCTGAGCGATAGCAATGCCACAAAACGGAGTACCGAAATGCGATCGCCGAGAATTGCCCCAATGGTCCTACAACCGATCCTTCCCAGATATTCACGCGTGGAATCAGGTACGGATCCGTGTCTGAGGTCCAAACTCCCGCCTCATTGATAAATGCATGGTCGTAGCCGTGTTCCGCAGTGAGATCGCGAACTGCTCGCGACCACGAACCATTCGGGTAGGCGAAAGCGCTGCAGGGCCGCCCCAGCGCTTTTTCAATTGCTTCTTTAGAATCTGCAAGTTCAGCTCGGACATCAGAAAGCACCGAATGGGTGAGGATAAGGTGATGATTCGTATGAGAACCGATCAGACCCCCGTCTGCTGCAATACGTGCCGCATCGTGCCAAGTCATCGTTGAATCGACATCAGAAGCCGGTATCGAACCGTCATCGCCGGCAGTGAGGCTTTCGATTTCACGAACCACGCGTTCTCTTTCTTTATCCGGGAGTATTTTCAACCAGGTGACGAGCGCCTCCGAATTGTTCTGGACTGCTTCCGCAGCCTCGGGACCGCCGGCTTCAATGTAAACAGCTCTGAGTCTCTGCCGCAGCTCAGGAGAATGTAAGCTAGCGCGCCAGACGCGAAGAACTCTTTCCGGCCAAAAAGGCAGGGACTTGCCGGTCATCGTCGGACACACAAAAACAGTTATGGGTACTTGATATTTGCGGCAAATCGGATACGCGGTATCGGATGTGTCTTTCCAGCCGTCATCGAACGTCACTGCTACACGCGGTCGATCAAGACCCTGGTCCCACGAGGGTGGCAGCTGACTGAAAGAAACAACAGCGCACCGTGCTCGTAAGAACTGAAGTAATTTTTCGAACGTCGATCGTCGAATAAGCATGCCAGGTTGCGAACAGGATTGCTGAAGTTCGGTTTCGTCCAAGACTCGATGGAACGTAAGGACAATAATGCCGGATGATGAAATGATTCTCCGCTCGGCCCAAGATAGGAGCCCGGTCCCATACAGCAGATAGATTGGGATCCAGCGAAGGATCCTTCGCAGTTGTCTATACATATAGCGCCCAGCCCAATCTATTTGTCCTCAGTATGAGACTGGTTTTCGCGGGTCAAATGGCGCGCAAACCCCGCCGCCGAAATTCCCGAATCTCGGACAGCGTAGGAAACGTGAAATAGCTTGCGGCAGCATCGTTGGTCTGGACTGGAGACACCGGGCCATTCTGAAGCTGTTTCAAAACGCGGGCTACACAATGCGCGCCGTAACGTTTCGACCGTTGAATCAGGTGGTCGAGTGACTCGCCTTCTTGGATGGATTGCTCGCTGCGTAACAGCGTTGGGCCCTCGTCTAACTTCGGCGACATATAGTGAACCGTGACGCCGACACTTTTCTCACCATAGAACATTTGCCAAAAAGTCGGCATCATTCCCTTGTATCGGGGCAGAGGCGCGTGGTGAATGTTGATCGCTCCACCTGGGGCTACTTTCAGAAGTGCCTCTTTGAGGATATATGGACACGCAACCGAAACCAGCACGTCCGGCGAGCGCTGCCGCGTAGACTCCAGGAATGAGGGGGCGTTTGGATTTCCGATCCTCGCGTAAGGAATCGAGTAGGCGTGGCACAACTGGGACAACGTGTAGTACCGAGTTGCTCCCTTGGGTCTTGCAAGCTTCCCAATAACTCGCGCCGTCGCGCTTCTGGTAGCCAATCGTGCCACGCCCAAAGGGCCGTACAATGCGCCCAATTCCTTCACAAGTTGTATTCGTGAGCGCTTCCCCATGGATCTCGAGGCAGAGATCTGCACGATGTCAAAATCCTCCCCGTAATGACGAAGGAATTCGTCAAAGAAGGGCAAGATATAGAGTGAATCGTCTTGAGTGACAAACTCGATACGCATGCGTCCTCGCGGTCAGGTACGGACCGTCTCCCAAACCATGTATTTTTTGCCGCGTAACACTTCCACCACGCTGCAAAGGGCTGCGGCATTCAGAATGCAGAAATAGAGAGGGATGCCCAGCAGCTTCCACCGCTTGTGCAGCGGGATAAAATACGTGAGCACTGCCATAATGTAGAAACAAGATTGAGCCATAAATACGAACCGGTAGGTCGGCTGATTCCAGAGCAGTAGACTGCTCCCCCATAGCACCGAAAGAGCAAGCGGAATCAGCCACCTCAAAATCTTGTGAGACCAGAGCTGAAAGCAAACCCAGGTATGCTTCCCCGGCACGAGCATGTCCGGCACGCTCAACAAGCCTCGTATGCCGCGAGTTACAACACGGACGCGCATAGAGAACTCTTCATTCGCAGATCGCGTGGTTTCCTCGTACGCAAGCGCGCGATCCTCGAAGACCACCCGATAGCCTTTGCGAATCACGTGTAAAGGCTGCACCAGATCACTGATTACTTCCGCAGGCAGGGGCGTATAAATTGCACGCCTCACTGAATAGATGCAGCCACAGCATCCTGAAATTGTCCGTATTTTCGACTGCAGGACCTTTATAAGATTTTCATAATTCCAAAACGCGATGGTTCCCAATCCTGTTGGTGAGCTACCTTGCGCATCAAAATACTGGTATCTTCCGCTCACGGCCCCTACGGTCGGATCATGATAGTTGGCCGCAATGTATCTCAGGGCCTGGGGGTGGTATACCGTGGTCGCATCTGAAAAGACGACCACATCTCCTTTACAGATCTTTACCGCTTCATTCTGTGCGGCCGTTTTTCCTTTACGCCCTTCCACCCGAATCAAGCGAACGCGCGGGTCCTGCACGGAGGTAACGATCTCATCAGTTCGATCCGTCGAGCCGTCCGAGGCGACAATGATTTCAAGGCGATCCGCAGGGTAGTCCAGGTCCAAGGTCTGTTCGATCTTTTTACGGATGCCTTTCTCTTCGTTATAGGCTGCAATTACGACCGATAGAAACGGTCTATGTTCGGGATTCTGCTGTCGCCGGCGGACAAAAATTGAAAGGGTGGCCAACAGAAGTCCGTACCCGGTGTACACGTAAAAGACGATAGCGACGGAGAGCCAAAACGCTAACTCAGCGACGCCATGCCACTTAATTGCGTGCATCATCCAGTAGTCCCTCATAAACCGCCACAAGCTTGTGGATCATTGTTTCCAAGCTGAATCGCTGCTCCACGATAATTCGCCCCATCCGACCCAATCTGCGTGCTTTCTCCGGAGATCGGAGTAGATCGGTTACGCTTCGCGCCATGGCCTCGGGATTTTCGCGCTCGACCACATAGCCATTTACGCCGTGCGCGACTGCTTCGCTGTTTCCGCCAACATTCGTAACCACACAAGGTAACTCGCACGCCATGGCCTCAAGGAGTGCGTTTGAGAAACCCTCGCTGCGGGAGGGCAATAAAAAAATATCGCTATTCTTCAAAATCGAGAAAACATTATCCTGCGCTCCCAGGAACTTGATGTTGGCGGTTAATCCCAACTGCGAAGTAAGCTGCTTTAACTGCTCGAAATGATCATTCTCAGACGAATCTCCAACTACGAGAAAGACCGCTTCTGGGAATTCTAGGCAGACCCGCGCGGCGGCTTGGATCAGTGTATCGATGCCCTTGATCCTGCGAACATGCCCGACAGTCGTGATAATCGGAGCGGATTCTAGGATCCCAAACGCGCCCCTATCAAATCCGGACGCCGGATGCGAATCCACCGCCGTGACGTCAATTCCGTTATAAAGTGCAATTACCTTGTTTGGGCTCAGGCGGTCAGCTTTGATGCAATAATTTCTTACCTGTTCCGAGACGGCAAGTACTCTGTCCTCGTATAGGCCGGACACCTTATAAGCGATGTCGTGCTTCCTTCTCCGGAGAATCCCCATATCGCGTCGACTCGATACGATCGCTCGGCAACCGCTGATCCTGGCGACAAACCCGCCCCATATGTCTGACGTTTCATGGAACGTGTGGACGATTTGAATCTTGTGAGATCGGATCAGCTGGCGAATCTTCCAGGCGACGCGAAGTGCATTGTAATTATAAGTGCAATCAAGAGTGAACACGTCAACGGGACAAGGGAATCGCTTGAAGAGTTCGATCTCAGGGTCGCTCTTGAACGTAACGACTCGCACGTCACAGTTTGCTCGCATCAACCCTTCTACCGTCTTCAGAAGGACGCGCTCAGCGCCACCCGCCTCGCAAAGCTGATCGATAACGAATAAAACGCGCGGCCGTCCCATTATCGGCGTACGGCAAGCTGAATCCGTGCGTGGCGAAATGTCCGCCCCCTCTTCCTCAATGGACGAAGCTAGCGATCCACGTCGCCAAACGCCAGTCGACAGATGACCAGGCGAATGCGCAACTCTTGCGTAAGGATATTTGTTGCCCGCTACAGGTGAATCGCTTGTGCTCATGCGACAATCGCCGGGACTTCGTTCGCAGTTAATTCAAACGCTTCTGGAACGCTCGTACTGGCACGCTCCTCCATGGTGAGCAGCCCTCTGATGATACAGCCCAGCAATATCCAGAGATATCCGCCTACCTGTTGATACGTCCAGCGATCACCAAAGAAATTCATGGCGATGGAGCTTGTGACGCAAGCGATGAACCCCAGACTGAGAGCATTCCAGAACCGATCTCCACCCGCACGAAATAACTTGCGACCCACGCCAAGCAATTTCTTAAGCAAGAACAGGTAAAGGAAAAGTCCCACGATTCCGGTTTCGGCGAGAACCTTCATGAAGTAATTGTGTGTGTCCCGGTAGGGGCCGCCTGTTCCCATAAACTGATAAGTATCGAAGCCCGTCCCGGTTACGGGATTTCGTTCGAAAAGTTCGAGAGCCCCCTGCCATAACGTCACGCGCTCCTCGGACGAGGAGTCGAACTGTTGACCGGCGACGGTTCCCTGAGTCGTCATTGTGATCCGCTCCTGCACGGATGTCGGTAGCAGGAATTGCCATGCGAAGAGCACAATTACCAACAAGACGATGTAATGGCGGGCTTTCAGCAAGCCGATCGTCAAGACCCCTACCATTAACCCTATGTAACCGCCTCTGGAGAACGAAAAGAGCAGGCAATAAATATTGGTCGCGACCACACCCAGGATGGCAAGCTTAACGAGGATGCGTTTTTGGTAAACACAAACACCCAATAAGAATGAGGCAAACATTGATTCAAAAGCGGCAAAGCCATTTTCTCCTGCGTAGCCCAATGCGCCGGAATCGCGCGCTTCATAAGAAAAATGACTGAAGTCACGGGAACTGATCAGCGAAATGTAGCTCCGGTTGATCGCGAGGACTGAAAAGCACATGATGATAATCAAAATGTAAATCTCGCGTTTCTCTTTAAACGCGGCGGCGACCAGGGGAGCGAACATGAACATCTCAACGTAATTCTTCCAATCAGAAAATCGGTCATCTGTAAAAAACCAAGGTAGAGGAGCGCTGAGAAAGAAAGCTCCCATCCACATGGATACGTAATAAAAGATGGCGAGTATCAGTAGAATCCGGTTAATGGGTGACTTCGGAATAAGCGATTGCTTTCTGACGACCAGGCCCAAAACCGTTCCAAGAATCAGAATGTCCAGGAACTCGGCCCCCAGGGGATAAACGTGGAGCCGATACCGAACGGTCTGAGCCGGAAGTGTGAATGCCAGAAGATAGATTCCAATTGTAGGTCGCCAAAAGATTGAGGCAAAGAAAGCCACAAACATACCCAGGTAAAGCAAAGCCTGGGCGCTCGTATCGAGGCCTAAGTGCAACCCAACGGCGATGAGCGGGCTGATTATGTCCAACTCCTAGCGAATAGAGACACACAGAGGGCAAGAGGTGAGAAACCCCAAATCCTCCGGCTACCAACGAAATGCAATCGAACGACCCTTTTCGGCGGTGTGTAGAACCAAGCTAACCTATTGTATTTACACAGGATATGGGAGACGAGCAAAGGAATCGTTTCTCTTGGAGGGCCAAGGGTGATGTCGGGGTGAAAATAGTTACATTTTTAGGGAATAGTCGAGGAGTCGCCCCAGATTCCTACCTCGAAGGCTTTCCGGCGTGCGGCAGAGCGACCCGTAACGTCAATCGTTCCGGCAATAACCTGGATGATAGACCGTATATTACTGATAATGCGTGCGTTGCTGAAAGTTTCCTCTCCCCCACAGCTCATCTTGCCGAGTCGTGTGAAGCGTTTGGCTTTGAATATGCTCTCCACAATAATGGGTCCCTCTGCTCGCCGACACCCGCGGTCGCTGGCCGGCTCTGCGGATCCTTGAGGAACTAGATTTTGTGCGACCATTAGAGGCTTTGTCATTCCTTGGCCATAGTTTGGCCGTGCAACTGTCTAGAATGAAGAGAAAAAAGGAGAGTTGTCTCGCCGTCCTGGAAAAAGAATATGAAGCGTGATGCGCTCTATCGTGTTTACGACCACCTTCAGCGCCGGATCGCCCCCACATTGAGATATTCGCAATATCTTTACGAAGATAAGTTGCGGGACAGCATCCAAAAGCAGATTTGCTGGCTTGATCTAGGTTGCGGCCACCACGTTCTGCCGCTCTGGAGAGAGGAACAAGAGAGGGATTTGATCCGAAAAGCTCGTATGGTGGTGGGACTCGACGCGGACAGAGCCGCTCTTCTCAAACACAGGTCGATCCGATTTCGTGTATGCGGCAATATCACCTCTTTGCCATTTGCGGACGACTCCTTCGACCTGGTCAGTGCGAATATGGTTGTCGAACACCTAGATAAGCCCGAGGTTCAGTTTCATGAGGTCTATCGCGTTCTTCGGCCTGGCGGGCTCTTCGTTTTTCATACCCCGAATGCATATGGCTATACAACTCTATTTGCACGTGTGGTCCCCGAGCTTTTGAAATCAAGGCTCATCTGGATTTTGGACGGGCGTTCTTCAGACGACGTTTACAGAACGCATTATCGTGCGAATACGGCGTCCCAAATCCGCCGCTTGGCCCAGGAAACTCACCTCGAGGTTCGCGATATCCGATTCATCGCCTCATCTGCAAAATTCGCTGTAGTCGCGCCACTCGCTTTTGTGGAACTTTTCTGGATTCGGCTATTGATGACGCGGCCCTTTCGGCGTTTGAGGACAAATCTTATCGTGGCGCTTGCGAAGCCCGAGGCGAGCACTGCAAGACTATAGTTTGCTACAGATCACCCGAACTACTCAGTTGGCCGAACTAAGACAGCACTGACGCGATTTATGAAGAGTTCCCGGGCCTTGGGAATATGGCCTAAGAATCCCAGGCCCTTGACACAATCGTACTGGGTGTACGAGGGCGTTAATCCGCTCCGCCGCGTAATTCTCTCGAACTCACTAACTGACATTCGCGCTAATCCGGCGTCGCGATAGGTCTTGGCTCCGTCACAGCGGAATAGCGCGCGCACCTCCATCACTGATCGCTCGGGAAACAGCAAATGTACCCAAGGGATGCGGCAGAAGAAGGCCATATGCGCTCCCCAAGGGGCATACCATGGCGGTGCAAACGTGACATAGATCTTGCCGCCCGGCGATAAGCACTGCGCCATCTGGGCCAGAATCTCGTCAGCGTTCAAAAAATGTTCAAAACTGTTTTGGCTAACGATGATGTCGGCCTGGAACTCGGGACGCAATTCACTTTCGATCTCAATCTTGTCCTGCAATCCATATTCGCTTACCTTGGCTCGTGCTTCTGCTAGAGAACGCTCGTCTACTTCTATCCCTATAACGCGCTGTGCTCCCTTGCGGGCTAGGGCAACCAATTGATAGCCATAACCACAGCCAAAATCGATCACCGATTTTCCGACAATTTGCTGCTCTAAATCGGGGAACACCACACTTAAGCGCTCGAGCGCTTTCGACATCTCATAATGAATTCCATGCATAGGATAATCTTGAGAAGCCGGATTCCGGCAAAGGCGTTGGAGGATTTCCGCACCTAGCGACATACTTTAGTCAGGACTCCCTGCTTTTGGCGTGACACACGCGGGACAGGCTATCGTAGTTGTATTTATGGATGGCCGCAACTCTGAGCCAAGACTAGTGATGTCAAGCGGATAACTTCTTCAGCACTCCGGCATCTGCCCATGGAGCCAGAGTGGTTGTCGATCATCAGACCAAAACGTACACACCCGTTCTTTCTATACATGCGAATTGCGCCGCACGAGGGGGCTTACTGTACGACTATGCTGATGATTGTAGGAGCGTTTGGTTTGGTCGCAGATCCAGACTGGAACTCGTAGGCTCCAATTGATGGCGGATTGCTACGCGGGAGGCCATCGTGGTCGTAGGGTGTAAGTTGCAAAATCGAACCCACCCCAATCGCGGGACTGCTACTTTGTAAGTGGAAATTCGCACTCGAAGCGCTAACAAACAACGGGTCGGCATTAACGTTCCCGCTGGTTTGCGAAGGTCCGCTGCCTGCGCCAGACCACAGATTCTTAGAACCCAATAACGAACTGGCCGACCCAGTACCCGATACATACTGCTCCGAACCGACAGCCACTGCTATATTGTTGTAACTTGTCATGGATATAGACGGCGTCAGGATTCCGGAAGAGCTGCCCCCTCTGCTGCCGCAGTCATAGAAGGTATTCTGGTACACAAGCGCGCCGCTTCCAGAACCACCCAGAAACAGGCAAGCATAGTTCGCGAGCGCCCCGTCTGGATCCGGACCGGTGCCCACGTGGTACACGACATTATTGTAGATATAAACGAAGCCTTGCGTAGGATCAACACTTTGGGGATTCAGACCGTCGCACCGAATGTTATAAACCGTATTGTCGTGGACACTTATGTTATAGCTGTTACCTGATCCGTTATAAATCTGAACACCTCTACAACCCCCTCTCCCGTCTCCGCTCGAAGGGTTAGCATCGTGAACAGAATTCCAGCCGAACGTCAGATCGTGGCCGTCTGCTCCCAGGTATACCCAGTGGTACAATTTTCCACCGGCGCCGACATTCTTTACTTCGTTGCCGTACATGGTTACGAAATTCGCGCCCGCTTCAGTTTGTAGGCAGCCGGCCTCAGTTCCATCTCCGACATTCGGGCAAGTAATCACATTTCCAACTAGGCGATGATTGCTGACCCCATCAATATCCGCCCCCATTTGACTCCCCTGCAGAGTGAAGCCTGCTACAACCCAATATGCTGCGTTAGAGCAACCATTTAAGTTCGCGCATGCGAGCAAACCCCGCGTATTGCTATTATTTCCGATCGTAGAGGAGGCGCCAGGATATGCCACCAACGCACAAGGACTCGAGTTCGTGCACGCCGTGCCCAGAACGACGCTCGCGGAATAGTTCTCCGTGCCGGTATCATTGGCTCCGTTTTCAACATAGCAAATACCGCCGGGACCTACGGCATTCTTGCATTTAGTTATCGTTTGGAAAGGGTTTGCAGAGGTTCCAGTGTTCGAATCACTTCCAGAGGGAGATGCAAAGTAGATGTTGCCGGCAGTTACCGTAAAGGGCAAATTGTTTGAAGCGCCTGACGTCGTAGTCACCGACAAACTTCCGCTAGAGCAAGTGCTGCCGAGTTGGACGACGATCTTCTGATACCACAGCCAAGGTACGCCCCAGGAAACCACCCTTAAGCAACTGGATCCGTTTAGTGTAACCGTAGAGGAGCCCTGAGTTGCCCCAAAGCTGTTCCCGTAAATCGTTACGTACGCCCCAGCAAATCCAGATACGGGTTCTCCGCCCGAACTTGGCCCAGAGACCAAATCTGTGAAGAAGAGGGTCGGCGGGGCCGATTGCGCTTTCAGGAGGCCTGAGGCCATGAATAAGCAGATCAACAGCAACCAAGAAAACCCGTTCTTAGACTTCCTAACCTTCATAGCCATCAACCTCCGCGAGCAGCGCTCATACACCAGTTCGATGCAGTGAGAATGTTACCCGGACGCAACAAGGCGCACCACTGGCAATTAGGTCTAAGAACGTACAGGTAGTTCTACTGTACCTCGTACCTAGGTAGGGGACCAAAGGTGTGGCTTGAAAGCAAAAACCCGCGCTGAGGGTTCTCACGAAATAGCCTAAGATCCTGAAAACAGGAGTGGTAAGAGAACCGACGATCTATGGCCCAATTTTTTTGTGTCTTCGTTGGACTGGGAAGTTCGGCTGTTGTGCGCTCCGGATTCGCGATCAACGTCCCAGGATCAACGTCCTGCGATGATACAGCCACAAGCTCTCAAACGATGCTAGCTTACCGCGCGACCGGCACGGCGCACTCAGGCTCGTGACCGGCCAAGGGGATGGCTAAGTCAGCACCAACTGGACGGGGTTTAACCGCAATAATCGCCGAGGAAGTCATTGCAAGATATGCGAGGTACCGCAGAAAAGGATATTTTTTGAGCGCACGCAAAAGAAAAAAGAACCTCCGGTTCTTTTCTGAGAGCAACTCCCTTTCCACCAGATCAAAGACTTCACAGGTGACGAACCCATGCGCCCTCAGCGCCTTGGCTAGGCTCCGAGGTGTAAACCAATTCACCGCTGGGAACCGAGAATAGTTGATCCACCCTGGCTTATTGCGCTGAATCCATCGCATGAAGGGCCGTTTTATTGCTTCAGGCAACCAAGGGTAGAAATACATATGGTTGATCTCGTACGTAAACGGACAGATACGATTGCTGGTCCGGACAAAGAAGACGCCGCCCTCCCTGAGCACCCGGTTCGCTTCAGACACAATCTGCTGCCAATTAGGAACGTGTTCAAATAGATTTTCCGAAATACAAAAGTCAAACGTGCCGTTTTCGAAAGGGAGCTGAGTCGCATTTGCCGCTGTGAACTCAATCTCTAAGCCTTCGTTTGCCGCGAGTCGAGCTGCCTCCGTGAGCAGGCCGGTGTTGAAATCGATGCCCGTGACTTTCTTTCCGCACCGTGCCCAGGCAATGCTGTCGTAGCCCATTCCGCAGGCGATATCCAATAGGGATTCAGCAGTCTTGAATTGCGGCAGCGCCGCAAGCCACTTATTAGGCTTGCGCTCTAAATCTGTCTTCTTAAGCCGCCGAACCCTTAAATCGACGTACTCTCCTGCATTAGACATCGCCTCTCCTCGCGTCACTTCTCTGGCTCCGCAATGGCAGCGGAGGCGGACGTGACTGTCTGGTACGATCTCTTCCGGACGAGATCACAGTTGATCTCGTGCAACTTCTCCACCCGCGTATCCCAATTGAATTCGTCTCGGACTCTTTCCAGACCGGCCGCTCCCATCTTCCTGCGTAACTCCGTGTCACTCAGCAGCATGATCAGCTTTTGAGAAACTGCGTCCACGTCGTTAGGGTCGACCAGAAATCCCGTTCTCCCATCCAACACGGCCTCCGCGGAGCCGCCAGAACTGCCACCAATCACGGGCTTACCTACGGCATTCGCCTCGGTAAACACCATTCCAAAGCTCTCAACGTCACCACCGGCTTCCAGGCGGTTTATCATTACGAAGACATCGCAGAGGCTGTAATAGTCGGAGATCTGATCGTGAGAGACGTCTCCAACGAACTGGACGACGTCGTGAAGCTCCAGTTCGTTAACCATCTTCTGCAAATTGGCTTTCTCCGGTCCTTCGCCCGCAATCAGGTACGCCACATCGGGTACCCTCGGTAGCACCTTTTTTAGGGCTTGCAAGACGATCTTGTGTCCCTTTCGCGGGACGAGTCGCGCAACGCTAAGCAGGACCTTTTTATGAGCCAGCCTATACCGCTCTACCAACTCGGATTTTGGTGGTCGTGGCTGAAACAGATCCATATCCACGCCCGGGGTGATCTTGTGAATGCGCTCCCGGCGCACGCCGATCCGCACCAGTTGATTCACTGCAAATTGATTTGCGGCAATCACGGCATCCGCTCGGCGATAAATGGCATTGCGCACCTTCGGCAGATAACGAAACCGGTCGGTCTGAGAGATTTCGTCACCATGACAGAACATCGTCAGGGGCAGCTTGAAAAGCTTCTGCAACAGCGCCCCGCTCAGGCCCTGCGGTAATAGATCGCCACAATGCACGCAATCAAAATCGTTCAGCCCCGTCATCAAAGCCGCGTCTGCGAAATGCGCAGCCATTCTGGGCCACTGCCAATATTTCCAATTGGGCAGTGGTGTGAGATGCCGGCGAATTCTAAAATTAGGGCTGCTTTCCCGACGGTCGAATTCCTGCCAGCCGGGAAGCTTTTTTGTCAAAGTCGTCAGGCGGGTGGGAAACCTTCGAACCAGTCGGGAATATAGATTGAAGTAATAGACACGCGAGCCGCCGGCATGCGGCAGGAAGTAATCCGCCATGAACAGGACTTTCATGGGCCTTGCGTGTTTTTCGTTAAGCTGATTGCTCACTGGAATGATCCTTCTTGCCTAATTCTTCGCTTATAGCGAACCAAATTCGCAAGTCCCAGGCTCGAAACGGCGACGGCTAGTGAGCCCCGCGGCCCAGCAATACAACCTTCGCAGTTTCAAACAAGATGGCAAAATCAACCGTCAGGGATAAGTTCTTGATGTAGAAAAGGTCCAACTCCAGTTTTTCCTTGGCATCGTCAATACTCGCGCCGTAGCGAAACCGCACTTGCGCCCAGCCCGTCAGGCCCGGCCGTACCGAATGCCGGAGGTTGAAGAACGGAATCCTTTCTTCCAGAATCGTGCAGAAGTGTGGTCTCTCGGGCCGCGGGCCAACGAGGCTCATTTCTCCGCGCAGAACATTGAAGAGCTGCGGAAGTTCATCCAGTCGCGTCTTGCGTAGGATTCGTCCAACGCGAGTGATGCGGCTGTCCTGGTGCGTGGCCCAGCGTGGTCCGTTCTTCTCTGCGTCTTGAGCCATGGACCGGAATTTCAGTAAGTCGAATTGGCTCCCTTTGTGTCCTACCCGAACCTGACGAAAGAAAATGGGCCGCCCCGTCTCCATATAGATTGCTAGGGCAATTACCGGAAGCAGCGGCGAGACGAGTACGAGGATGAGCGAAGATACCACGATGTCGATCCCTCGCTTAGCCCCTAGCAATATCGGCGATTTCCGGAAGCCGTCTGAGAGGATCAACCAACTCGGCGAAAGATGTTCCAGCGTAATTCGCCCCGAAAGACGCTCAAAACAGCTGTGAACGTCCTCAATGCCAATACCGGCGAGCTTGAGGCCGAGCAACTGCCGGACCGGAGTACCACCCCTCCGTTCCTTCAGCGACAGGACAAGTCTGTCCACTCTTTCTCGCGCAACAACCTCCTCCACCTCCGAAGTCGCCCCAATAATTCTAGGGTTAACGAGAGACTTGCCAATGTCCTGCCCTTGCTCGTCAAGAAAGCCGACAACCTTCATGTTGTATTCCGGATGGCCCAGAATATGACGAACGAGAGATATGCCAGCGTCACCAGTGCCAATGATAAGTACCCGCTCATCTCCGCTCGCTAACAACTTCGTTGTATCCGCTGAGAGGCGCCAACTCACCAATAAAAGCAGAAGCAGCGGCATGGCGATGAGAGCGGTGCCCCGCCCGAAGCTCGCTTCGGGAAGCAGGAAATATGTGAAGGCAAGTACGACGCAACCCGCGCCTAGAGCCTGCAAGATGCGAACTAGCAAGTTCGCGCGCCTGCGAACGACCCGGAAGTCGTAAAGGTCATTGAAATAGAGGCACAGCCAACACACACCTGTAACCAGAGCGATCTTGGCCCATACCAAGCCATTTGAAAGAATCCCTGGCATGGCCCCCGGAAGGCGGAAAGCAATCGCCGCCACGGAAGCAAGGACGATTGCCGAGGCATCGACTCCGACCAGAAGCAGCGTTCTGGTTGGAACTTGATGAGATCCAATTCTTAGCATGGGGAGTTCTTGGCCTTTAAAGTCGAAAAAGCGACCTTAGCTTTCAGACTGCACTCTTTCTCCCGCAACGGGTTCCGCGAGGTGCAACCGGAGATTGCCATTTAGGCCCGCCTTTGAGCACTGGGTCGGAGCTCGACGAACCCGCCCTTTGCGGTGCTGGCCTTGGCCGTGAGGAGCGGAATAGTGGCGAGCACTGGCAGACGAGTGCTGGATTCGACATCGAGCTCAGATCGGACAGAGGACGAATCTCGGAACTCAAACAATGCCGCAATCGCGACACCCAAGCTGAGCCCTCCTGCAAATCCTCCGAAAGCAAAAAGACGCTTATTCGGGTAAGAAGGGCGCTCGGGAAGATTTGCCGGATCCAACACTAGAAACTGCTCGCCTTGCTGCCGGCGCTCCAGGTCCGTTGCCATGACAGACTGTGTGCGCTTGCGGAGTAGATCATTATAAAAGTCCAAGGCTGTCTGATAGTCTCGCGTGAGCTCCTTGTACTCTTGCTCGATTGCCGGAACAGCTTGCAGGCGCCCCTCATAAACATCAATTTTGTCTTGCATCTGTTTCTGCTGCAATTCTTGTCGCTTGACGGCCTCATCCAGAAGACGAATCTGCTCCCGTAATTGACGCACCTGGGGCGGCTCGACGGCTTTTTCTGAATTATCGGGCGGGGTCGTATTTGGCTTCTCTGAATGGGCCATCGTCTCTTTGAGAACAGCGATGTCATTCTTGATTTTGGCCACGTCCGGATAACTGTCCGTATACTTGGAACGAAGCACTTGGAGACTTTGTTCCAACGCAGCGAGCCGTTGCTCCATTGTTGGATCTGGAAGAGCCCCTCCAGGATTGGCCTGGGTGGCCGTCAACTGCTGTGATAAGACAGACTCGTAATAGGCTTTGTCCTGTTGGGCTCGGTCCAGCGCACTTCGAGTACCTTCTAACTGCGAGGTGAGCCCCACCAAAATGTTGAAATTAGTCTGCTGTTCGTCCGGAAGTGAACCCATGTAGCGCCGTTCGAAATCCGCCAGCTTGGAATCTTGCTCATCCAGGTTCGTCTTAGCCTGTTCTAACTGCTTGCCCAGAAATTGGGTGGTGTCTTCCGCTTGCTCTTGGCGCAGTTGGAGGTTTTTCTCCATGAACATGGAAGTAATGCTGCTACAAATCTGCTGGGCCAAATGTGGGTCATCAAGGGTCACGCTGACGGTAAAGCCTGGCAGCCCTCCGCCCGTTCCGGCCATATTTAATACTGGGCTCACGGTGATGGCCTTGCGCAAGTTCTCCACCAGTTGATCCTCAGGAACGCGAGCAGCGTCTTTTTGATATAGGCCAAACTGCTGAATGATTGGTTGGAGACGCGTGCGGCTCAGGATCTGCTGTTGCATCGCGGCCATGCGTTGCGTGATGTCCTGTGAGACCACTGGCCGGACATAATCCACGGGAACCGTAGGCTGCTGAACAAGCACCAGCGTTTGAGAGGTGTACCGCTTCGGTAAGTAACGGGAAACCATATAACCGCAGACGCTGCCCAAAATTCCAAGCGTCAGGATCAGCGGCCAACGTCGGCGCAGGATGCTTATATAATCATTTAGGCCCAATTCCTTATCTGCCATCGCGTACCTCACGCCGCAAGTGTTCGGTTCTGGACTCGCTGGTTACTTAAAGGGCTCGCAAATCGGTATGGCTCCCGTTATCCATGCATGCAATGCCAATGCCAGCGTCGAATTTAAATTAAGTCTCTTATTACTATCCATATAGAGAGCATGACAGTCGGCCACATTTGGCAGGAGAACGATCTAGTCTAATTATTTTCCACCAATGGGCAGGCGAGTTCCGGCACGGAAGACAGGCTTAAAGAAATGAGGGGACGGTGGTGCGAGTTAGGTACGGCCGAAGAACGATCAGGTTCGGGCGATTTTCCCAGTTTCGTCGCGGTGCACCGCTGATTAGATATCAGCCTCTTCTGTCGAGTCATTTCCTATCCAAAGTCTCCGCCCTAGCAGCGCCAAGCCGAGGAACGAAACTCCAAACAGAAGCAGCAGACCGCTTGACGGTTCTGCCGCTGGGAGTGCAGGAGAGGTGGTTGGAATGCCCGGTACCGGCATCTCGGCAGTGGCAAAGGCTGCGCTCGCGATAAAAAGCATCACCACCAGAACCAGCATCACGCCAACGCGTTTTGGTTTGACCATTGGACCCCTCATATTCATATATCCTGGTAGGGAGTACGCATGTTAGGTGCCAAGCCACGGCAATGCCTAAGGCCTTTAAAACAAAGGAGACCGAGACAAAAGCGCCCAACGCGCGATCTCTATCCAGCACTGGGATGCTCAAATGTTGAAATATTGTGCAGTTTGAGGGTAGCGACTGAGCGCTGATTTTAGATTCGCCGCGAGGTGAGTTTAAGATTATTTTAAATTCAGTGTTTCTTGAATTCTTAGGGGAACAATGTAAGAAGCAAGCTGCAAACGAAGTTGTGCCGGGAGGCACTCGACGAGCTATGCGGGCCCGGTGATGGTTCCTTCACGGCGCTCACCAAGCGTTGCTTCGCGATCAATATTGCCGCGATGCCGACTACGGCAAGCACAATCGTAGGACGAATGGAACAGCCTTGGCACGATGCTGCATGATCTTG
>Ga0206928_1119_pt1 | contig 19891 bp, 16 predicted proteins | sample Alteio_BWOrgHeat_21_FD_152941 | JGI IMG/M metagenome (GOLD analysis project Ga0206928, IMG submission 152941) | Enriched cells from forest soil in Barre Woods Harvard Forest LTER site, Petersham, Massachusetts, United States -... | ecosystem: Environmental > Terrestrial > Soil > Temperate forest >... | reverse complement strand
AAAGTCACCTCATCAATTGAAAAATCAACGGTGGTTAAGCAGACCCCATCAATTGAAATACTAGCCCCTTTCTCTACATTTAATAACAGCGTTCTGTCCGTTGAAATGCAAAATTTAGTCAAGCCAGGCAAAGACGTAATCTTAACGATTCTTCCTATCCCTCGAATAATGCCGGTAAACATAAACACCTTAAATATGGATTTGATTGGTTTATTTTTACTTATTCTTTAATTATTTGACAATTAATTGTTTAAAAACTAAGATACTGAGCTTGTTACCTGCCGAAAAAATCGTAAAAATGATATACTGAATAGTAGGGAAAAGCTAAGTAAGGATTTAGAGGAAATATGTCTACAGAGACAGAAGCAATGTTTAGCAGGGGGACCTCCGACTATAAATACGGTTTTATTACTGAAGTCGAATCTGACCGCTTCCCCAAAGGTCTTAATGAAGATGTCGTTAGGGCCATTTCGGCAAAAAAAGATGAACCAGCCTATATGCTGGAATTTCGCCTTAAAGCCTATCGTAAATGGCTTGAAATGAGCGAGCCTAGATGGCCAAATGTTGAATATCCACAAATCGATTATCAAGATATCAGCTATTATTCTGCCCCAAAGAGTAAACAAAAATTGGAAAGTTTGGCCGATGTCGATCCGGAAGTCCTTAAAACGTTTGAAAAACTAGGTATCCCTGTTGATGAGCAGATGCGCTTAACGAACGTCGCTGTAGACATGGTATTTGATTCAGTTTCAATTGGAACAACATTTCGAAAAAAGCTTGAAGAAGCCGGCGTTATTCTTTGCTCTATCTCAGAAGCCACGAAGCTATATCCCGAACTTATTAAAAAATATATGGGAAGCGTCGTTCCTATTGGCGACAATTTCTTTGCAGCCCTAAATTCAGCTGTTTTTACTGATGGCTCCTTTGTCTATATTCCTAAAGGCGTGCGCTGTCCAATGGAGGTTTCCACCTATTTTCGCATTAATGATAAAGATACAGGCCAATTTGAACGCACGCTTATTATTGCAGAAGAAGGCTCCTATGTAAGCTATTTGGAAGGATGCACAGCTCCGGCTTACGACAACAATCAACTGCATGCTGCAGTCGTGGAGCTGATTGCCTTGGATAATGCCGAAATTAAATATGCAACAGTACAAAACTGGTATTCGGGAAATCCCACAACCGGTGAGGGCGGTATTTTTAATTTTGTGACTAAGCGAGGTCGTTGCGCAGGGGTAAATTCCAAAATTTCCTGGACTCAAGTTGAAGTGGGTGCTGCCATTACCTGGAAATATCCTAGTTGCATTCTGCAAGGTGATAATTCTGTGGGCGAATTTTATTCTGTTGCCCTAACCAACGGAAGAATGCAAGCGGATACTGGCACTAAAATGATCCACCTCGGCAAAAATACAAAATCAACGATCATTTCCAAAGGCATTGCAGCAGATTTTTCTCATAATAGCTATAGAGGTCTTGTTAAAATTGTGCCTAAAGCCACAGGCGCCAGAAATTACACCCAGTGCGATTCCATGCTTGTCGGTGATAAATGCTCAGCCAATACATTTCCTTATATTGAAGTAGGCAATTCCTCAAGCCAGGTCGAACACGAAGCCTCAACCTCAAAGCTTAATGAAGAGCAAATATTTTATTTTAGAACGCGCGGCATCTCGCAAGAAGATGCTGTAAATGTGATTGTAAATGGATTTGTAAAGGAAGTCATCCGCGAGCTTCCCTTAGAATTTGCTGCCGAGGCACAAAAACTTCTCGCATTAAAATTAGAACATTCTGTCGGCTAACGTAAGTCTTGAACATTTCAGAAAGAAGAAAATCATGATCACTATAAAAAATCTATGTGCCTCTGTTGAGGGCAAATCAATCCTTAAGGGAATTAACCTCAACGTCAAGAAAGGAGAAATCCACGCCATCATGGGTCCAAATGGTGCAGGTAAATCCACTCTAGCAAAAGTTCTTGCAGGACACCCCGGCTATACGATTACCTCCGGTGAAGTGAATTTTAATGGCCAAGATCTTCTGTCACTTGAGCCTGAAGAAAGGGCGCATCAAGGCCTGTTTATGAGTTTTCAATATCCTGTTGAAATTCCGGGTGTTAGCAACATTCAGTTTTTACGCATCGCTTATAACGCCAACCGCAAAGCCAGAAATCAACCGGAACTATCGATTGAAGATTTTGAACAGTTGCTTGATCAAAAAATGCGTCTTGTTGATATCAAACCGGAATTTAAAGAACGCAACCTGAATGAAGGCTTTTCCGGCGGAGAAAAAAAACGAAATGAAATCCTGCAAATGGCCGTCTTAGAACCTATTTTGGCATTACTCGATGAAACAGATTCCGGACTCGATATCGATGCCATGCGCATTGTTGCGGCGGGTGTCAATCACATTATGAATAAAGAAATGGGGCTTATCTTAATTACGCATTATCAAAGATTATTGGACTACATCAAGCCTGATTTTGTCCATGTCATGCTGGATGGCAAAATCGTGCATACCGGTGGGCCGGAAGAGGCTTTGCTTTTAGAAGAAAAAGGCTATGACTGGTTAATACCTTCTGAAGAAAGGATTTAAGGAATGATGACAGAACAACGAGAAAGCCAAGAAACCTTTCAATCGTTCCTTTTAAGTCTTTATGAACAAATAGAGCCTACTGATCCCATGCGCAAACTGCGTGCAAATGCATGGGAACAATTTTTAAAGCTTGGACTTCCCACCAAAAAAAATGATGTCTATCGCTATATCCACCTCAGAAGGTTTTTTGAAAATAACTATGAACCGTCACGGTTAACTGAATTAGATAGCTCCGTCATTGATCCCTACATCCTTCCGGAATGCCATCAGTCCGTTGCTGTATTCATAAACGGTCACTTTTCCCTGAAACACTCCCGTTTAAAGAATATTCCTAAAGGCATGACTGTCGAAACCCTGGATGAGGGTATGAAAACTTATGCAAGTTTTTTAAATAATCAATCCACAAAAAGCCTTAAAGATGAAACCGACCCTTTTGCAGCCATTAATGCTGCCTTGCATCCTAATGGTTTGTTCCTGTATCTGCCGCCAAAAACAAACGTCGATTTCCCCTTGCAATTGTTAAATATCATTGATGCCGATACGATTCCAATGTTCGTTGTTCCACGTGCCCAATTTTTTGTAGGCAAGCAATCTGAAATTTCTATTGTGTCAACACAAGCCGTATTATCTGGTGATCAATATGCTTTTAATATGGTTACCGAATTTACGGTAGAAGATAACGCTCATGCAACTTACATACAGACAGCTTGTGGTTTAAATCCTAATATTTGGCACCTTGATGCATTAAGGGCTGTTTTAAAGTCCGATAGCACCCTAAAAACAATCAATGTTACGGAAGGTTCTGCCACCGCAAGGTTTGATTACAAAGCTGCTCTAACAGGACCCAATGCCGAAGTCAATTTAAACGGTGTTTGGATGCTCTCAGAAAAAAATGAAGCACATGTACATGTACTAGTCGATCATCAAGCCCCTAATTGCCGCTCCATGCAGCTTTTTAAAGGCGCTCTTAGCGATTGTAGCCGTTCGAGCTTCGAAGGCAAAATATTAGTCCGGCAAGCCGCTCAAAAAACTGAAGCATTTCAACTAAATAAAAATATATTGCTCAGCGACCGCGCTAATGCAGATAGCAAACCAAACCTTGAAATTTTTGCCGACGACGTAAAAGCTTCACACGGTTCAACTGTCGGTCAATTGGATAAAGAGCATATTTTTTATATGAAGACGCGTGGATTTAGCGAAGCTGCTGCAAAAAACCTACTTGTTTATGGATTTTGTGAAGAAGTCATTGAAATGATTTCAATTCCATCTTTACATGAAAAGCTACGCCAAACTGCACAAAACTATTTAGCATAATCGTAGAGATTGATCTTTAGGAGATGTATGACAACCACAAATCATTATCCCGATTTTGATCGTGCACGTAAAGACTTCCCCATGCTCTCAAAAAGCATGCATGGAAAACCATTGATCTATTTTGATTCCGCAGCCACAGCGCAAAAGCCTTATGCTGTCATCAACGCCATTCAAAATTTTTACACTAATGATTATGGAACCGTTCACCGAGCTATTTACGAACTTTCCATCAATGCAACACTGCAATATCAGCAGGTACGTCAAAAAGTAGCCACCCTCCTAAATGCTAAAAAAACCGATGAAATTATTTACACTAGGGGAACGACTGAATCCATCAATATGGTGGCGTATTCATTTGGCAAAGCTTTTGTAAAACCCGGAGATGAAATATTAATTACAGCCATGGAACACCACTCTAATATAGTCCCCTGGCAAATCCTTTGCGAAGATAGAAAAGCCATTTTGAAAGTTGTGCCTATCAATGATGAAGGCGAACTAAAAATGGATGAATTTAGCAAGCTTCTCAATGCCAAGACAAAGCTTGTAGCAGTCAACCACATTGCCAACTCCCTTGGCACGATCAACCCTATCAAAGAAATCATAGCCATGGCGCATTCAGTCGGAGCTAAGGTGTTAATTGATGGAGCGCAAAGCGCTCCTCACATGCCGGTTGACATGCAAGATCTGGATGCTGATTTTTATGTCTTTTCCGGTCATAAATTTTATGGACCGACCGGCATCGGCATTCTTTATGGAAAAGCTGATCTTCTCAATGAAATGCCCCCTTATCAAGGCGGGGGAGATATGATCGAAAAAGTTACTTTTGAAAAAACAACCTATAATACATTGCCCATGAAATTCGAAGCAGGCACACCCATGATTGCCGAAGTCATTGGTCTTGGAGCTGCGATAGACTATGTTAATGGACTTAGCCTGGAACATATTCAAGATTATGAGCATTCGCTATTGATACATGCCAATGAAGCCATTTCTTCCGTACAAGGTTTGCGCATTATTGGGACAGCCAAGCATAAAGCTGCCATTATCAGCTTCATTGTTGATGGAGTTCATCCATTAGACATTGGTACAATGCTTGACTTGCGGGGTATTGCAATTCGTACAGGACATCACTGCGCCCAACCTGTGATGAAGCATTTTAATATTCCCGCCACAGCAAGAGCATCTTTTTCTTTTTATAATAATAAAGAGGAAATCGACTACTTTATCAAAGCCCTAAAAGATGTTGTTCGGATATTGAAATAATGAAAATTACTCTAGATCAAGCTGTTAGTCTTTTAAATGGTGGATTAGTCGTCGGTATTCCCACTGAAACGGTCTATGGACTAGCCGCTTCCATTAATTTTCCGGAAGCCATTGGGGAAATTTTTCGTCTTAAAGGCCGCCCTTCAAATAATCCACTGATTGTCCATGTTGCCACAGTTGATGAAATTGCTTTCTACGCAAAAAAAATACCTCCAAACTTCAAAGAACTGGCATCTGCTTTTTGGCCTGGCCCTATGACTCTAATCATCCCTATCATAGAAGACAACCTTCCTTCCATTGCCAGGGCAGGTTTACCCACAGCCGGTTTTCGCATTCCTAAACCCGCTATCACAAGGGAGCTTTTGAAAAGGACCGGACCGCTTGTCATGCCTTCTGCAAACATTTCCGGAAGTCCATCGGCAACCACTGCAGAGCACGTTGAAGATGATTTTGGCAGTGGTTTTTCTGTGTTGGACGGAGGACAATGTGATCAAGGGATGGAATCTACGATTTTATGTTGGAACCATTCAGCCTGGTCAATCATCCGTTTAGGCGCCTTAGCCCCTGAAGATTTTTTACCCACCCTTGGCTACACCCCTAAAATAAACGATGCAACAGAGGAGAATCAATCGATGCCGCTTTGTCCCGGCCAACTTTATCGCCATTATTCTCCGATTGCCAAACTGCACCTTTTGCAAAATATCACCTTACATGATGCCGTAATCATAGGATTTAGCGATCGAATTTATCCTAATGCCAGCCGTGTTTTTCTATTAGGGAATTCTAATGATCCTGCCGCTGCTGCCCACGAACTTTATGCCATCTTACGCACCCTTGACGACGAACATATCGAACAGGCTTTTGTCGACATGAATTTTCCCAATCACGGTCTTTGGCTCACTTTAAGAGAGCGGTTATTAAAAGCTTCAACCGCATAATCCTAAAAACGGCAGTTGAAGACGATAAATATTTTATGATTATCGAAGATTTCATGAAGATTTTATTACAATACCGCATGTTCCAAAGAAAGTTTAAGTGCCGTTATTTGCGCTTGCGAGGCTTGGATTTGAGTATCTACCTTTTGTAAAAAAAGTAAATTAGCTTCGGGAAGTTGATTCATATCAACTTCTGCAAATTTACTATTTAAGGCTATCAATTGCTTGAGGACCATTTCTTGTCTTTGAAGTAGCATTTGAAGCGAAGCGGGGTCCAAAATGATTGGTTGACTCGGAGTAAGTTTTTGTTTTGCCAATTGAGAGATTTTTTTAACTCCAAACAGTAAAGTCATCGCCTTGAGATCATTCTGCGGTTGTTGATCATCCAGCGATAATTTTTTAAAAAGATGTGTTAAGATGTTTTTTTCGTGAATGGATTCCGCAGCCTTCTCGATAAAATCTAGAGTTGTCGGGCCTCCATATTTTTTATCTAAATCTTGCGTAATAATATTACAAATATCTATTAAAGAAAGTTCGCTTGGTAAAACAGATTTTATATCCGATGCAGCCTTAATATTTTGTTTAATTTCAGCAATTACAGGCGCAGAATCAGTTTCTGAAACAGAAAAACTATGATCATTTGTATGATCCACCCAAGGGAAATTATCCACAGCAATTCTTAAACTATTGTTTACTTCGAAGTTCATGATAAATCCTAAAAAAATATTAACTTTAAATCGATTTTAGCAAAAATTTATTAAGATTGTATAAAGAAGTAAGTGCCGAAGAAGTGGAGGTAAAAAATTTCATTGTCTGCTGCAAAAGTATTCCGCGTGTTTTGCAGCGATTTTTCAGAAGTCATCTGTACCCGGGATTGGAAAAAATCGATTCTCAATGCATAAAAATGCCTTCAATGAAGGAGCCCTCAAAGAAGGTATGTTGCCTACCCCCGTGAACACATACTCTTCCAGCAATCCATTTATTTGTGTTTAAATAAATTTATTTACACTTATGCAATTGTCTCTGCCGTGGTTTAGCGACAAAAGATAATAGAAATTTTGCTAAGTTGACACCATTACGTGAACATATGCAAGGGTTTCAATGACGCTAAACTAAATTTCCTCTGTAAGGAAATATGGAAAAGAAATCGAGGCCGCCTTCCTAAATAAGAATGCAAACGTAAACCACTATTGGCCATGTAAAGCCGTTATCAAAAGATTGAATTTGAAGACTTTACATTATGTTAGCCTGATGCGTATGTGGAAGAGCCACACGCACTCCAAACCGACAGCCAACGTCTTAATAATTACCCACACAGATAGTTGAAAAGCTATTTTTCCAATTTCTTCTCCGAATTTTCCCTTTCAACAATTTCTCGGGTGGTATAGGGATAGGTTGTGTTGGCTGCCCTCTGAAGCTGATTCCAATAACCTCGATCTAACCAACCATGACTGCCATTCCAAAAAAAATACATCCAAGCTATGCCTAGGATAAATACCGATAAATTTACGCAAATCAGCCATTTTGGAGTGGGTGCATTCCTTGAAGCTATTCCAGGATCTCCATATAGTTCCAAGTCCGAATCTTCCTCTGAAAGGGGGGAATTTTTATCCATGTTCATCCTTTTGCTCATCTTCGCGCATCATTTGCAACTTAGGCTCTTCATCCATATCTAATCGTCCTTTTGACCAAAAATATAAAAATGCAATTAAAGCACTGCCGGCAAATGCGATGATCATCCCGTAATGAAATATACCACCATAAATACCACTCCAATCAATTTCCGAAGCTAAATTTGCAAAAAAATAATTCATTTTGGCAATGTGCGATTCCCTTCAATAATTTCTTTCGTCCGAATGGGATCTTTGCCCAACCACCAAGCTTGATTAGGCGGAGTAATTCGAGTCCCTTTAGTCATCAAATATTGATAAATAGCCTCGAACCGATAATTTGGGATGCCGGCAGTGTTTTTTGAAGTCCCTCGTGGATCATAATCAAAAAAATGCCTAAAAGCCGGCATAATTGACCCTTGGCTTGCTGTCGTAGGGGACCAAAAATGTCCTTTATGCCAGTCCCTGCTCGGTTTTTTGATCCCGGTGCGAGAAATATCAGGACCAATCCTACGTGTGCCCGGGAAAGTAATTTTTTGGTAGATATATTCACTAGCCGATGATGGGGGCGCAGGATATGAATCTGAACCATTAAGCACAACATCCTGCACAAGCGTTCTCGTTTGATCAGTATGACAATACCAACACCCCTCTATAGCATAAATATGTTCGCCAAGGGCAATTAATTCAGCCCGAGAGCGAAATCCAATAGAACTCTTATTAAATTCTTCAAGATTATGGAGTTTTTCTCCATTCGGATCATAACGCCAACCCTCACGATCATTAAACACAAAGCGTTTTATCCGATATTCGATCGGATTGTTGATGTAAATAACCCCCGCATCTTTATGATAAGGCTGCCTTATGCTTTCATCTAAAATCTTAAAGTTTTCATGCGCCCAGTTTTCTACACTGCCCTCAGCCGGAGCTATAGCAAAAGCTTCTTTCCCATCAGAAACGAAAAGTTCCAAAACATCAAACCCCGGTTTTCCAAGTTTTTTCTCTTTCCATAGGGGATTTTCTTTTTCCCATGCTTCTTGTAACTGCGTGGTAATCTTGTCCGCTTCGGCAACTGCATCGAAAGTTTCTGACTTTTGCGGTTTCCTTAGCAGCAACAGCTCAGAAGTCAGTTTTAGGGTATGCTCTCCAACTTTCGTGATATATTTTTGCAGATTTTCGGGTGCGATTATACGCACCGTATCGCTTTCATGAAATGCTAAAAGGGAAAAGCCCGCTTTAATATGGTAAACAGCCTGGAGTGTATTGCTGCCTGAAGCCTCACTGCTGATATAAAAATTAGGATCTGAAATCTCATACATTTGCACTTGATAAGAGCTGCTAGGAGTAGTCCAAGTAGGATCGACAAATCGAGGCGCCACTAAAGTCACCACTATCGCTCCTGAAAAAAGAAGGAGGATGCCAAGCAACGTTAGGACGGCAGATTTATCTAAATGATGAAAAAAACCGTGATCGGAATGTTTTTTTTCTGATGGTTCGTCACTCATGAGGTAGCTTTTACTCCTGGCTTTGCAGTAAGGGCTCAAGTTTAAATAATTTCCCCATTTAGATTTGCGCCCTAATCTCTTGATGATCCGGTCTAAGTACGATCGTGTTAAAAATATTCACCAAAAAAATCATATTTGCAAGTAATATAATTAATCCTCCTATGCCCCTTAAAATCCAGAAAGGACGCATATCGGAAATCGTTTCTATAAAGGGCAGTAAGGTCAGGTTATTATGAAATTCGGCATAGCTTGTACCATTGGCCCATGTCGCCCATAACATCCCTTGCCAAAATCCTCCCACCCATAAAGCCAACAGAAACGGCACACTGCCGAGTAAACTTAAATTAAAATGCCATTCGGCTAAAACAGGCGACCATAATGGCTTTTTAGTAATGACAGGAATGACATAATAAATCCCCGCAATGGCAAAAAAAGTGAATGTCGCAAAAAGCGAAATATGGGAATGCCCGATGATCCAATCAGTTTTAGAGGTAATCTCATTCACATTGCGTAAAGCCATTAATGTTCCCTGTATGGTTGTCAATAAGTAAAATAAATTCCCCATCATTAAAAACCGTATAGCGGGACTTTGATAATATTGCTGCCATTGACCTTTCAAGGTCGCGAACAGGTTTAAAACGACTGCCCAAACAGGAATGATGAGCCATAAAGAAAAGATAATTGCTGTTGTTTGCAACCACTGCGACATTGGGCCATGAATAATGTGGTGGGCCCCCACCCAAGCATAAACAAAAGCGATGGACCAAAAGCCTATCATGGATAAGCGGTGACTATATATCGGCTGGTTAGATAATTTGGGTAAAAAATAATAAGCTGCAGCCAATCCCATTGGAGTATAAACAAGCCCGACTAAGTTATGCACATAAAAAAAACTGACATTTACCCTTGAGATCCCCTCAGGCACCCAATTGACACCGTAACTTCCCGTGATATAAGTAAATGTTGTCCAAATCATCGTCCCCATGGCATACCAGAGCGATACGTACATTTTCTGATATTTTCGGACAATAATTGTCATAAATATATTAACAGCAATAAGGATCCAAGCGATTGTAGTCATAAATTTGACTGGTATATGACTCACCCAATCAGGCAATTCCGCATACTCCCATCCAAAATTAGTTCCCCAAGGGTAAGAACAAACTCCAATGATTAATGACGTCCACCAAAGCGCTGAAGAAATGTATGCCATTCTTAAACTCCATAGGGGCACTCCGCATAGCCTGGGGACCAAAAAATATAACAGGGCCACATTCGCTGATAATAACCAAAGCAAAGTAACGCTGCCCACATGAACCGGCCTAACGCGCCCAAAATGGACATATTCTCCGGAAAAATAATCAGGAAAGACAAAAGTATTAAAAGCTATATACACCCCGAAAATCATTCCAAAAACAAGGAATAAAATAGAAGGGTAGAGCATTAATTTGACCGGAGTATCCTCAAACTTAACCATGGCACCATTTTTTATGTTACGAACTCTCCTAGAAAGTTCTAAAGTTCTATAGCAACTCTTAAAATTTACTTGGAATATGCATAAAAATTTTATACACCAATCATGAATTTATGTATATTTTCAATATTTATATCTGAATTTATACCAGATAAGAATAATTTACTTAGTCTATCCTTTCACAGAAGGACAGTAAAACGACTTATTATCCTTGCATAAAAGGACAGTAAAGTTCATGTTATTTTTATACGGAGGTGATGAAAATGGACTCCATTTTACAGACTCTACAGGAAGAGTTTCACGCGGCCCTTTCTTTAACAAACAAAAGCACGCCCCGCCTTTATATGTTTCCTAACGCTGAAAACCTTATTAAGGTAGCTGTGGGAATGAGGCGTTCAGGCAAAACTTATTTTTTATTTCAAACAATTCGAAGATTATTATCAGAAGGAATACCCTTAGAACGTTTTTTATATTTAAATTTTGAAGACGATAGAATATTACCCATGGATCACAAGACAATGGGGAAGTTGATTGATTCGTGGTATACTTTATACCCACAGCATCACAACCATGAATGTTACCTATTTTTAGATGAAGTTCAAAACGTGGAAGGATGGCCTCTTGTTTTAAGGAGGATGCAGGATACAAAAAACATTAAGATTTATGTAACAGGATCTTCTGCAAAGTTGTTAAGTAAAGAAATTGCCACTTCATTACGTGGCCGTTCTTTATCGATAGAAATTTTTCCTTATAGCTATCTGGAATATCTAACAGCCCATCGCCATGAACTGCCATCAAAACCGTTCGGACAAAAGGCCCTTGATCATCGTCGCGGTTATTTATTGGAATATTTTCGTACAGGGGGTTTTCCAGGGATTCAATTAATGCCACCAAATGAAAAACTCGAAGCTTTGCAAAGCTACGTAGAAACTGTTATTTTCAGAGATATCATTGAAAGATATCAAATTAGTAATATAGCCCTAATGAAGTATTTTATTAGTTTTTTGTTAAAAAATATCGCCGCTCCATTTTCGGTTAACAAATTTTACAATGACATCAAAAGTCAAGGATATAAGGCCGGCAAAGATACTTTATATTCATATCTTGATTATCTTGAGGATGCTTTTCTTATTTTTACGGTTCCTATTTTTTCCGAATCACTTCGTCATACGCAAACTACCCCAAAAAAAATATATGCGATTGATAATGGATTGATTCTTGCTAATACTTTTAATTTATCTGATAACTTAGGAAAACTCTTAGAAAATCAAGTTTATTTGGATCTTCGTCGTGAAGGTAAAAAAATCTTTTATTATCACACCTCTGATGGCTATGAAATAGATTTTATTACGCAAGACGTTCAAGGAAAATACGAGATGATCCAAGTTGTATGGGATACTAATGATCCAAAAACACTGGAAAGGGAAGAAAGAGCTTTAAATCAAGCGAAGAAAGAATTAGGCTTTCCAGGAAGACTTTTGGACTACACCCATTATTTGAGACATTTTGTAACTTCTAAAGAACTGTAGATTAGAAATTCATGAACTATTTTTTTTATTTTCTGATCGCCTTAAACTTGAATAGCCATATTGCCTATGCAATGGTGGCCGGAGGACGTCCTAATTCAATATCAGGGGGACATAACGCGTTTGCCGGGGTCGTTAACCCTGCAAACGCCGTTTGGATCAAAGACCGGTTTGATATAGGCACATTTATCGTTCATCAACATACCACCCTGAATAACCAAGATAACAATCCTTTATTCAATCCAGGAAAAATTAATCTGACCTATAAGGCCAGATATATCATAACGGCAGACGCAGCCATTCATAAACACCTCGTAATCAAAGATTATGAGTGCTCATTCAGTCTTGCGACTTACACAACCCCCGGCTACGTAAAAGTTCGCTCTAAAGAACCAAATCCACTGATTGGCATAACACCGATTCATTTAGAATCTAAAACTCAAGCGATTTCCTCTATCTTTTCATGGAAGCTTAATGAAAATCATTCAATAGGCTTTTCATTAGATTATTTTTATTTGTCCCATCTTCGCAAAGGCTTTCAACGCGCTGATAACCCTATAAGATCTGTTTCTCCGGGGCATGTGACAAACAACGGAACCGACCATTCTGAGGGTCTTGGCCTAACGCTTGGATGGAGATGGAATATCAACAAGTCGCTCTCTTTTGGCCTTGCTTTTATTAAGAAAAGCCATATTGGAGAATTCAGGAGATATCGAGGGTATGAGCCTCATCACGCCAAAAATTACATTCCAGCAACACTTGGCGGCGGATTCACATATAAATTTACAGAAAAGTTGGCTGGACGCCTGGAAGTTCTTTGGACAGGTTTTGGAAGCCTTCCCAATGCCAATAACTCCATTTTGCCAAATGGACAATTGAATACCAACAAGCGCGGGTCACATAAATCCCCGGGCAGTGGCCTGCAAGATGCCACCCTTATCAATCTTGGCTTTGGCTACAAGGTTAATGATAACCTGTCGCTTGGTTCAGGATTTTCCCATCGGATCAAGCTTCATAGAAAATCTCCCTACATTATCTCTCGCAGTTATACCCGTCAAATATTCTACGACCTCATCACGTTTGGGGTTAATTACAACATCCATAACAATGATTTTTTTCTAACCCTCTCCCACGGCTTTGACAATCATCAAACCGGTTACATGCCCCGGCAAATCGGAGGAGGAAAGTTCTCTTCCATGAAAAAATATAATACCCTTTCACTTGCCTGGGGCTATCTATATTAGTCTGAAAGATTTTCCATCAAACAACCCTCTGTCGCTTAATTTAAGAGAGGGAATAACCAATAATGCCATGAATGAGAGCGTCATAAAAGGTGCAGTCAACGATGTCCCTAATTGTTTAGCTTTTTGATCGAGCAAAGAATATTTTTTTGCAACGTTATAACCATCTTCAGGACTCATAATACCTGCAACGGGAAGAGACAATGCATCTACTCTGTCCTTAACGGCCACAGCAATTCCCCCCTTATGTTGAATGATGGCATTCACAGCTTTACAAATATCCCGATCGTTTGTTCCTACAGCAATAATGTTATGCGAATCATGGGCAATGCATGAAGCTAATGCTCCATCTTTTAATCCAAAACCTTTGATAAAGGCAAGCGCAACCGGAGCATCTTCGTATCTATTGATCACTGCCAGTTTAAGAATGTCCTGTTCGGGCTCAGCGACTAAATAGCCATCACGCACATTGGCTTTTACTTCAATCTTATTTGTAATTAGCTCTCCATCCAAAGCCTGAATCACTTGGATGGTCCCTTCAGAACCTTTTATAACAAAATCATCTTCTTTTTTTAATGATACATTGAAATTATTCACCACCTCGTTACTTATAGATGGGATCAATGTCTTGCCATTTTTTGCGACTAGTTGTCCTTTGATATAAGTCTCAAGGACGGTGAAGTTGCGTAAATTATCGACAATGATAAAATCCGCATTTTGACCTGGTTGCAAATATCCAACCTCCAGATTGTAATGTTTGATCGGGTTGATGCAAGCGCTACGCAGCACATCCATTGTGTCATAACCATGTTGCATGATAGAACGCTTTACTAATTCATTAATATGACCTTTTACAAGGTCATTGGGATGCTTATCATCACTGCAAAACATCACTAAATCAGGGTGTGAACCGATCAACGAATGAAGGGCCTCGTAATTCTTGGCAGCAGAGCCCTCTCTAATAATTATTTTCATGCCATTTTTGATCTTATCCCATGCCTCTTCCAGCATATAACACTCATGGTCGGTTGAAATGCCGGCTGAAATATAGCGGGCGGCCTCTGCACCTTTTAACCCTGGTGCATGGCCATCGACAGGAAGGCCGAGATCTTGGGCTGCCTGGATTTTGTCCATCACAAGAGGATCCCTAGCTAGTACACCGGGATAATTCATCATTTCACTCAAATATTTGAGCTTTTCATCTTTTAGAAGACTACTGATTTCCTCCACAGTAATCGTTGCTCCTGCTGTTTCAAACGAAGTAGCCGGAACGCAAGAGGGTGCGCCAAAAAAGAAGTGAAAAGGGACTTGGCTTCCATTGCGGATCATATAACGGACACCTTCAATTCCCAGTACATTCCCTATTTCGTGTGGATCGGAAACTGTAGCAACAGTACCGTGAACGACTGCAAGCCTGGCGAATTCTGAAGGAACGAGCATGGAACTTTCAACATGCACATGAGCATCGATAAATCCGGGAAGAATGAACTGTTGAGAGGAAATGGCGGCTGAAGGTTCTACGGATGCAATGCGCCCGTCGCGAACGTTGACCGTACCTTGGTAAATTTTTTTACTGAACAGGTCTACAATATTTCCTGAAATTGAAAACTGTTCCATAGAATTCCTTTAATTTAGAATTTTTTACCAGGAGTATACGATCCCGCCAATGACATTAAAGGTAGTGGCATGTAACCACCATTCACCGTCTAACTCAAAGTATACTTTCAAGTCCTTGCAAAGGCATGCCGTAAAAGAGAAAGCATAGTCAACGCTATAATGGTCCAGCTTATTACCGCAAATGGGAAAAACATCGCCAAATTCTTTAAAACGACCGACTGTTGAATTTTTACTGCTCGACCATAGCTGGTTCCAGGCAATGTCAAAAGATGCATCAATGCAATCATACAAGTTACGTGTGGAAAGGTGCACTCCAAGACGGGAGCTTGTCGTAGACCAATCGTTCTTATTGATTCTCAAGCCCCACCCGTTGGCTTGTTTTTCGTTAACGCTTCCACGCCAATTTTTCCCAAATTGGATGCCTATAAATGGCTGGATGAGCACATAGTCACTATCCAAATCGAATCCCGCTTCTCCATAGAAGGCAAAGAGGTTAAAATTTGGTTTACTACGCGCTTTATATTGCAAATTTCCCACGTCGATGGTGCGCTTTAACCGATTAGAGCAATATCCGTAAACAAAGTCAAATAGCCCATAAAACAAGCTTGGTCTATAGAGCCCATAAGCACTTGTATATGCTGAATTGCGATTCGTTTTCCCATCACGATAACTTAGATGGTCATATTCATACGAGCCTGCAAGTCCCAACGTAAGATCGTAGCAGAATGTTTTTTGGATGCCCCCGGTCAATTGATAACTATCGAAGCTCAGTTTATGGGCATTTTTTCCGCTTAGATTTGTAAATCCATAACCTGTTTCTAGCCATGGGGTCCATTCATCTGAAGGAACTTCGTGAGGAGAGCAACTATTATATCCGGTCACCAACGATTTTAATGGATCATATAAACGTCTGAGAAGTCTGCTTGTAGAGATATTCGTCATCAGCACATCATTGGTATATTGAAACCCTGATAAACTATCTAGAGCCTCCCTAGCCGCGGTTAAAGGCAGATTAGCGAGTCTACCGATTAAAAGAGATTGTGCTGCATTCAGACTGACTATGTTATCAAGATTTGTTGCGACACCAACCTGATTGCATTTTTCGGCTGCATTTAAAAGTGCCGGCTGGAGCGTTAGATAGATATTATTGAGATCGTATGTTAGTGTTGGAGTGATGAAAGCTAATGAAGTGACTTTAGTGAATGCCCCCTCAACACCTCCTGCTGCTGTTACAATGGTATAGGGCTGTTGGAATCTAAACGTGCCATCCGATGAACTAACGACGACGGTGCCTTCAATAAGCGTTGCTGTTCCTAAAACATCAATGAGGTCATTTTGTCCAACTCCGTTAACTTCGGCAGCATAAATTCCATTGTTATTGATATAGCTGCCTACCGTCAATGTTCCGATACTCTCTCCAGGAGACAGAACTCCTATATTCGTCAATGTTCCGGCGATAGTTCCTTTGCCTTTTAACATTCCAAGAGAGTTTATCAGAACGTCTCCTGCGAGCGATCCATTCATAACTAAAATGCCTTCATTAACTGTTGTCAGCCCTGTATAAGTATTGTTACCTGACAGCTTTTGCATACCCGCTCCTGTTTTCATCAATGTCGAGCTGATGGCAGGATAATTTTGGATGACTCCAGAAAATTCAGACTGCGTCGAGGCAGGTGTATTGATAACTAACTGAGGTAGAGACTGGGCAATACTGGTGCTATCGCCGATGAGTCCGGCAATGGTGAAGGTGGAAAGTGTTGTTCCAATGTTAAGCGAACTATTGCCCAACACAATGTTGGCGTTACCTCCTGCATTACTTCCTTGAACATCGATTCCAAATGAGCCTAAAGTGCCTTGATTGACAGCTTGGATAGTCACTTTTCCGCTGGCAACATTGAATCCTTGGCCAAATATGATCTGCGAGCCTCCTACGGATCCGGAGTTGAAAGCGCTAATGAGAGATCCATCATTGAGCGTGCAACCTAGAGCAAAGGAAAGTTGGGAAGCATTAACAGATCCTACAAAATTAGTGGAGCTTTCTTCGTTAATACTCGTATTATTTACACTAATACTAAGGTTCGTTCCCGCAGTAAAATTCCCGTCTACTAACATTTGAGTGCCGTTGACTACCCCAATATTGTTAAAGTTTCCTGTTGTGTCATGGCTTGTCCCGCTATTTGAAAGAACAAGCGAGGCATTATTGCCAAGGACACAAGCTCCACCAAATTCGACTTGTGAGCTACCGATGGTTCCTATACTATTGTTATCTTGGCCAGATGCATTATCAACGCCAGAATTATTTACGGTTAGCACAAAGTCGTTTCCGGCGAGAAAATCGCTCACTGAATACAATTGTTGTCCTGCAAGAACCCCTATTGAGTTAGCTGCCGTCGTATTAGTGCCTTGATAGGTTCCTGTATTCGAGATTGTGATCGATGCGCGATCTCCTACAGTACCTCCCCCATTGAGATGAAGTTGAGAGGCTGAATTATCAACGGTATTATTATTTATAAAACCAACAAAATTTCCACCTGGCCCTGTGCTATCATCAAATCCAGAATTTGTAATTTCTAAAAACAAATCGTTACCGATTTGAAATTGGTTCTTCGCCAATAATTGCTTGCCATAACCCATGAGGCTACTGACTTGGTTATTGGAGGTTGTTGTAGAGGAATTGGACCCATGATTTGAAATCGCAATAGAGGCATTATTTCCAATAATAAGGTTATTTTGAAACGTGACCTGTTGGCCCCCAATGAGATCTCCAATAAAATAGTTACCTACACCGCTGCCTGTGTTCGTCCCTGAATTACTAACATTGATTTTAAAATTATCGTTAGCTGAGAAGCTACTTGCGCAATTTAATTGGCAACCCCCTACAGACCCGACATTTACATACGTGCTAGAAGCATTACCGCTGAAATTTCCACTGTTGGAGATAGTAAGATTTGCGTGGTTACCCAGAGCGACGGGAGTGAAGAACGTAATCTGATCTGAAGAAATGTCTCCTATAGCATTCCCTCCAGTTCCATTGCTGCTATCAATGCCGCTGTTAGAGGCACTCAGGCTAAAATTATCCCCAACAACAAAGGAATGTGAACCAGGCGCGGTACTCTCACCGATGGCAATCTGTTGAAGGTTCGTGCCTGCGACATTAGAACCTCCATTTGTATTGCTACCGCTATAATTCCCACTGTTAGTAGTGCTAATGGTTGCATGATCTCCCAGAGTACATCCTTGTTGAAAGAGGATCTGATTGCCTGTAGTGCCTGAATTGGAGTTTATCACTGCGATTTGGTACCCCCCATATCCATTACTAGTATCCGTACCGGTGTTGCTTGTTGTTAAGCTGAAATGATCGCCTGCTTGGAAAGTGTTTCCCACAAAAAACTGTTGGTCATTGAGATACCCAACAAAATCGGGGAAATTGGTTATTTGTGAAGAGTTGATACCCGTATTAGAAAGAGTAATTGTGCAATTGTCACCAACAGTTCCGTAAGTTTCTAAGATCATTTGGGCTGCATTGAGTTGACCTATGTTACTGAGCCCAACACCAAGGCTGCTATCATTGCCGGTATTTTGCACTTCACAATTAAAATTGTCTCCAACCTGGAATGCCCCCGAAGATATAAATTGACTGCCATTGATAACTGCAACGGCATCGCCTTGGACAGTATTAGTGCCGCTAAAATTCCCGTTGTTAGACACCGAAACGGCGACATTATCTTCTGCAGTAAATGATTGATCAAACTTCAATTGACTGGACCCTGTATTGGCTGTTCCATTGTTACCGGTACCATTCGTGCTATCATTACCTGTATTGCTTGCTGTGATAGCTCCTCCGTTAGCAATGATAAATGCACCATTGGAATGGATATTGGAATTAATTGAACTAATAGCCGCACCAGATTGGTTTCCTGTTAATGTACCGCTATTTGAACTTATAGTAATCGAGCAACCGGAAGTCCCAAGTCCTCCAGTGAAAGAAACGAGATCTCCAGGAAAAGAATTATTGTTAATATTAGTGACAGTGATGAAAGGATTCGTATGGGAACCTGTGATTCCTGTTCCGTTAAAAGTCAGTGTCCTATTATTAAAATTAAAATTAAATATCGATGCATTTGAAGGAAAGTTGAAGGTAGAAACAGAAAAAGGTGCAGAATTTTCGGTGGGGTTGGTGTTGATACCTGAAATATTACTATTGAAGATCGCATTGTCGCTATTCCCAGGAATCGTATTAGGATTCCAGTTGGCAGGATCGTTCATGTCATTATTTGGATTTTGAGCTACCCAAGTAATTGATGCGGCAGGAGCAGTACTTGAATAGGCAATAAAGCCAAAACAAATACATTGAAACAAAAAATAACGATGGATCACGGTGAAATCTACTATTTTATTTTTTTATATACTAGTTTAATTTTTAAAACAATGTGAATAAAAAAATTTCCCGTCAACTCTAAAAAAAAACAGTTGTCGCTTGGGCGATAACTCAATCCCTCCAGTTACTGGATACACTCCGAATTTTTGATTGGTTCGGTCTCTCTCAAAAATACATAACTCTATCATTGTTAATGATTTAAAATTACCGGCATTTTTTATTCATGTAAAACAGCACTATGTTAGTGTTGTATTAACATGCGGGTAAAATATGAAAAGGTTTTTGGGGATTGATTCGGGACTTGCTGTTTTGCTAGACAAGGCTCCTAGAGAAATACAAAAGCAGCTTGCTTCATATGCACAAGAAACTGGAATAGAAAAACACTTAAGATTATAAGACATAGGTAACAAAAAGACACTTAAGGTTTATTTTTTAGTAAGCG
>Ga0206928_1117_pt1 | contig 20026 bp, 19 predicted proteins | sample Alteio_BWOrgHeat_21_FD_152941 | JGI IMG/M metagenome (GOLD analysis project Ga0206928, IMG submission 152941) | Enriched cells from forest soil in Barre Woods Harvard Forest LTER site, Petersham, Massachusetts, United States -... | ecosystem: Environmental > Terrestrial > Soil > Temperate forest >... | reverse complement strand
CACGCAAGAGGCCTACTTCAAAGCGACATTCGACTTCAGCCGATCGCACTCGTTGCGGCTGGCCCAAGAGGGGCGGTTGCTGGACCGGCTGTCTCCCGGCGGAGACAAACTCGGTATGCTGGCATCAGACGCCCATATGCGGCCGCTGCTGAAGTTAACCGAAGCACAACAGGACGCCGTTTTAGCCAAGGTGCGGTCTTGGGCGAAGATGGCCAACCTTGTGAGCATTCCTGCCAAGCTTATCGCGGCAGCACGGGTATTTCTCAATCCTCCAACTCAACATGTACCGAAGGACTCTGCACAGGCCAAATTGGCAGCCCAAATCTATGAAGTCGTTGAGAAGGCACAATCCGAGTTGTCTACACCCGTTGGGTCAGAAGTGATGAAGGTCTTTGCTCAGTTGAAAAAGACAATTAAGGAAATTGGTAAAGCCGTTCGCCGTACAACCGAAATCGATTGGACGGAAATGACGTGGAATCTCATCCATGGCTGTACGCGTTGTAGTAAAGGGTGTGACGAGTGCTACGCTGCGAAGCAGACGGCCACGCGATTGGCTGATTTGTACCCGGGGTTGGCAGTAAAAAAGGAAATGCCAGATGGTACGACCGCGTACGCGTTCACCGGAAAAATCCAACTATCACCTGAGTTGTTGGCGGAGCCATTGCTTGATCAGGTTCCCAAGATGATCTTCGTCAACTCGATGAGCGATGTGTTTCACATAGGTGTTCCTGATGAATCTTGCCATCCAGCTTCGACGGCCCGGCTGGCTGGTGTTCCTGATGAATTCATTGAAGACCTCTTTACTGTCATGGAAGTCGCATCTTGGCACACTTTCCAAATTTTGACCAAGCGGCCCGAACGGATGGCTGCGTTCACGCAAAAGCGGTACGCGGGCAAGCAGCCGCCCAAAAACATTTGGTTGGGCACCTCTACCGAGGACCAGGCCGCCTTCGACAATCGCATCAATCATCTTCGGCAGACCAAAGCGGTGGTCCGCTGGTTGAGCGTCGAACCGTTATTGGGACCAGTTAAATTCGACTCCATGGAAGGAATCGACTGGGTCGTGGTCGGCGGTGAAAGCGGTCCAAATGCGCGGCCGATGAAGCACGAATGGGCGACTGGTATCCGTGATGCCTGTAAGGCTGCTAACGTTCCTTTCTTTTTCAAGCAGCGCGGTGCCTTCAACGAGCAAGGAAAAAAAGGAACATGAGCCAGCCGGGCCGTCGAAGCTGGATGGCAAGATTCATCATGAGTACCCTAAATTATAACCCACCACCTATGCACTCAACTATTACACCGTACCGGGTTCAACGATCACGCAAGAAAGGATCGAAATTACCACCCAACACCGTGGTGGTGTCTCGGCCCTCACGATGGGGAAATCCATTTGTGGTCACCGCGGACTATCCGGTCGAGCGAGCTGTGGCCGACTACGAGGCGTGGCTGAAGACCGACGCGAAGGGGATTGAAACTCTGCGTGCTGCTCAAATTGAGTTGCGTGGGAAAAATCTCGCGTGTTGGTGTAGACCGGGGGCGCCGTGCCACGCAGATGTATTATTAAAATTGGTAAACACGTAAGTTGAGTCACAAGTAAACAAACTCCGCCTAGAGGCCCGCGCGCCAGCGCGGGTCTCTAGAAATTGAATGCGCAGGCCCCTTCAGCGAGTAAACGACGCAGAGTGAGGAGCGAGCCGGAGCGGCGACCCGGAGGGGCGACGCGGAGGTGAAGCGAGGCACTCAAGGAGTGCGCGAGAGTGAGCGGAGCGAACGGCTGAAGGTGCCGCAGCCTCGTTGCCTACATCATCCAGCTGCGGGTTCTTGGTCATCTCCCGGATATAGGCTCTACGGCCGCTCAGAGCCGCCACACCGCCGCCGATGCTACCGCCGGCTTGTCACCAGCAAAGCCGCCGCCGATGGAGCCGGTGACCTTTGCGGCGGTCTAGTGAGGCGTCGGTTTGTGACTGCCGTGGACAAGGCTGTTGAGCTGCTCAGCAAAGACAGCTTTGATCAGGCAGTCAGAGAGATAGTATTGAGCCGATTTGGTCATGGCCGTCGGTGTATACGGATGAAAGTATGCTAATGCACGCAGCGCCCCTGACACCGACGATAAAGCCACTGTGGCCGAACCGGTACGTGTTGCATGCCGGCCCGCCAGCTGCAGGTGCGTTCGGCTTTTGGAAACGGGGAATCAAAGAAACCTGGTGCAATCGCTCTGGCGATCGTCACCGCAGTGGCCGCACTCATCACGACGTGCCAACGGATTTTCTCGTTGAGTGCATTTGACAACACCCAAAAGTGTGGAATAGTTCCCCTGCAAAACTGCGGTCCCCCTTGTGGATGCAGCAGCCGTTTCGTACCCGGCGTGGTTTTGTTTTAGTGTTTGCGTACGGCGTTTATCCTCCCAGAGGTGAAATCGCGACCCCGCTTGTGGCCGCGTTGTTGTTCGTATCCAACATTGTAAACAACTGTCAGCCTATGGCGGCAGAGTGGTACGACGAGGCGGTGAGACGTTTCTCGCCGCATTACGCGACTTCTTCATCAATTGGCTTAGGGAACGGCAATGGCGCGGACTGCAAACGGCCGGCGCGGGGCGTTTCATAAACATTCCCGGATTCGGGAGGTTTCATTCCGACAATTAACAAACGACATTCTAATGATGTCGTCACTCCCGGATGTCCGGGAGTTTGGTTCGACAATTACACACTATGCAGTTTGGCAACAATATTCCATCCGGAGGTCTGTGTACTCAGTCTCAAATTTTTGAGCGGAGGCATCGGCATCCAAGATCAGCAATTAGAACACTTTGTGAAGGCGAGATTGCCTCGCTGGTCATCGGTCGCGGACGGTTGATCAGGTTATCCGAGATCAAACGAATCGAGAACGAAGCGGAAGTTGGTTTACATGCAGTTGAAAATAATAAATCTCATCGCATTGCGGTGAGTGTTTGAAAACAAATGTCTCAAAAAACTAATATACAATGGTGCCACTCCAGTTCAAACCCAGTCATGGGCTGTCTGGGCTGCGAATTGTGGCCCAAGCCTGCCAAGATCAGAGTCGAGATGGCGCGGGAACTTAAATCTATTGCGCCAAGAACAAACCATAAACTGACCAAAGTGATCAAGAAGGTCATCGGCCAACGCAAGACCGGCGAAATTGACCGGGATCGCGAGTGGATTGCCGACCAATTGCAAAACTGGCTGGGCCTGACTGATCAACAACGTGATATCTTGGTTGATGTCATTCGCCGCCTTTGCAAATGTTATGCGGGAAAATTGGGCACAATGCGGGCTGGTCACCCAGGTTACGCCGATGGGTTTGACGAGCCGAAAATGTTTCCGGGACGGATGGCGGTTGCAGCCAAATGGCCGGGGCCCAGTCCGGCCGAGCGATTGGAAAAACCTTGGTTGGATGGAGCACCGAGACTGATTTTCGTCTCGGACATGGGTGATGCGCTCAGCAATAATGTTCCGTTTGGTTATTTGCATGACCAGATCATCACCAACGTCACTTCAGATGCGGGTCAGAGGCACCTTTGGCTCTGGCTCACGAAACGTCCGGAAAGGATGGCAGAATTCGGACAATGGCTTGGCTCGCGGGGTGTAAGCTGGCCCGAAAACCTCGTGGCGATGACTACGGTCACGTCATCATCCACGCTGAACCGAATCGATGCCCTTCGCAAGGTTCCGGCTCGTTTCCGGGGATTGTCGGTCGAGCCTCTATTCACTGCGGTTAAGTTGGATCTGACGGGAATCGATTGGGTCATCGTCGGCGGTGGCAGTGATGTGCATGCCGAACCATTCCTAATCGAATGGGCCGAGGACATCCACGCTCAGTGCAAAGCGGCGGGCGTGGCCTTCTTCCTAAAGCAGCTCGGGAAAAACCCGGAGCACAAAGGTCTCCCACTCAAGCTTGTCCACCGACACGGCGGGGATTGGGCGGAGTGGCCTGCTCATTTGCGTGTCCGGGAAATTCCTTCCGGGTTTAGGAACTACAGGCCCGCTACAGAAGATCAGTCAGTCTAGAACAACATTGGGGTGGGCGGTTAAGGCCGCCCACCCCCTCGAATTACAAACATTTACAGAACATTTAATGAAAAACAATTATCCTAGACCAAGCACCGGAGCACTTGTTCCGCCCGAAGTACTGGAGTCCCGTCGCGCCAAGGCGACTATCGAACGGGAACTCATCTTCGGGTGCATGAGTTCCTTCGTTTTCTATAGACAGATCAGAGACACGATCTGTCCATGGGACCCAGAACGTTCGATGCACCGACAGGACTTTTCTGTAGAAAAATACAACGTTCTCTTCAGGGCAATCGATTCGTTCTACCGTCGCTTTGACAACAAGCCGATTATTACCACGATGTACCTGCCAAATCGCGTCCTGGCAGCAACCCTCGTAGACTGGGCGAACAAAAATAGCGTGCCAGTGAGCGTCGTCGAGGAACTCCTGGCAGAGCTCACGGAGGAAACGGAGTTCACACAGAGCCTCACGCTAGAATCGCTGACAGCATTAACCCAGGGTGCGGCATTCTCTGACTGGCTGAAGTCACGGTTGGTTGTGCAGGCCATGGGAAAGCTCCAATCGCAGATAGGACTGGGAAAGTTGACGATGGAGTCAATGATCGACGAGATGAAGAACTGCCAGAAGGCGGTGCGGAGTTTGGATACGGAAATTGTTCTTCCGCCTCCACAGCCTGCGGTAAATCTTGATCCCGGAGAATTTCCGTTTGACGCACAGAATCCGGTGATGCGCACCATCGCAGAAGAGACCGCCGCCGTGTATCAGATTCCTGAATCCATAACCGCCCTTACAACCATCGCCACGCTGTCCGGGGCGATGGGGAGAGGCTGGGTCATTGCTGGTGCTGTAAACGGCTATGAGACGCCTGGAAATCTTTACATTGTTATCGCCGCGCCAAAGTCTTTTGGCAAAGGGGCGGCGACTACCCTGGTAAAGCCGTTGATCGAGGCCAGTGAGATAGTGTCTCGGAAGTTTCAGGAACAAACCCTGCCAGGATTAAATGCTGAGTTGTTTCAAGTCGAACAACAAATCCGCAATCTGGAAAAGAAAACTACCCCGGCCGAAAAGGACGTGGAGAGCTTGACGACATTGCTCCAGAGGAAAGGTGAATTGGAAGCTGCCATGAAAACCACGCCGACGTTGTGGATCGGATCCGCCACGGGTGCGGCTCTCGCCAACTGTCTCTTCGCGAACAAGGAGACCATCTTCTCCTTCTCCGGAGAAGCCGGCGACATGGTGCGGATCGCCATGGGCAAATTCAACAAGGACAGGAGTGGAGACTTTGACATGTTTCTCTCCGGCTATTCAAACGAGTGGATGGGCGAAAGCCGAGTCGGTCGTGGCACGCTTCGGATGCGTCCTTGTATTGCCGTCCTCTGGTTTTGTCAGCCCGTCATCTTCGAGGAAATGCTGACCAATCAGGAGGCGTTGCAACGGGGATTGACCGCCCGGATCATTGGACATGTCGTCAACCAGGATGTCGTCCCGGAGGACGATGGAATTCTGCGCAGCATCAAGCCGGAGACGAAATCAGCTTGGGAGGGGCTTATCAACAAGGTTCTCGAACTCCGCGAGAACCACGAATCGCCGCAAGTGATTCAGTGTTCACCGGAGGCTCGGGAGGTCTTTCGTGAGTTCCACAATGCGATCGTTGCTCTACGTAATGGCTCTTTCAAAGACGTGGCCGACGAACTTGGACGCGCCCGGGAAAATGTCATCCGTGTTGCAGTCGGTATTTGGGTTGCTGATATGGTCACGGGTCAATGTACCCCGGACAGCCCGCTTTCAGCCGATCAGGCCGAACGGGCTGTCCGGCTTGTGCGGTGGGCTCAGCTGTCGATGCTGCAATACCTGTCAAAGCAGCTTGCCAAGAAGCGCCTCGACGAAGTGACTAACCTGATCTCGAAGATTGAAAAGTTCGGCATGGAGGTCACGCTTGCCGATTTGGAGAATCGGCACGGCATCCGTCGCGACAAAGTGCTATCCCTGGCGGGTGAATTCCATGAATTGATCCGGGTTGTAAAAAGGACGCGGACGACCGGGCGTCCGAGTGACGTGCTTCAAATCCTGAAGTAACGCATCGTCCCGGGTGGATGGTTTACTGCCATCTGCCCGGGAATTAGTTTTGCAGGTTTCGCAGGTGGTGCTGGAGGGGATTTTGATTATTTGATATCCGGGTAGATTGATTATTAATGGAGTATTGATTTCTATCCTAATAATATAATAAGACATCAAAATTTGCTTAATACCCGGATCTTCAAAACCTGCAAAACCCGGAATATCTAGTACTCTTCCCTAAACTTGATCTTCAAAACCTGCAAAACCCGACAATCTCTCCGGTTTTTATTGAACCCAGCCGCAAGAATTTCCCGGATTATACCCGCAAGCTATCTTCAAAACCTGCAAAACTCCTAATTTTTACATTCACACCTGATGAGTGTCTTCAAAACCTGCAAAACCCGGAAATCTCATATTATCCCCTCAACAGGGTCTGCAAAACCTGCGAAACTCGAAAATACGTGGTCTTCGCCTACATAAAGCTCTGCAAAACCTGCGAAACTCCCGGCTTCGGAAAACTACAACTTCTCCCGGCCTTTTCCCTCCTCCAGATACTTCTTGGCCAGTTTTAGGTATTCATCCGTAATCCCGTGTTCCACATCAATGCCCCCGGTTCGTTTGCCTGCATGATACAACTTCAGCAAGCCCGGCATCATAACCCGGACCGATGGAATCATGGCGGAAGCCAAGACGACCCGGCGCTCATTTTCGCTCAAACGTTTAAAGATCGTCCTCATCAATTGTTCCTCATCCCCCTTACCCTCGAGCTTGGGTGATAGCCGTCGGTTCAACCGGCCAAAATCCTCCGGTCCCAGTTCACAGGCCACCCAGGCCACCACCAACCCGTCCCATTGGTCATCCGTCAATTTGCAGCATTTGGCGATCTGCCGGAGGGTACTGAGCTTTGTGGATGTTCCGTCTTCAATGGCCATGAGGGTCTGGCGGCTTACCCCGGTACGATCTGCAAGATCAACAAAGGTAATATCGCCGCGGATCTGACGCATGATGTCAGCTAATGTGTTCACGACTTCGAGTGTGTCAAAGAGTTCTGGCAAGTGCTAGTGGAATTTAACATTTTGCTTGTGCGGCCAACCCATATGTCAGATAATTTTAACATGAGCCAGTAAATTAGGCACAAGTAATCCTATGATAACGAACGACCTGCAAATAATCGCCAGCAAGATTCAAAAGGTGGCCCAACTAGCCTTTGATCCGGCTGCGACTCCCGGTGAAATGAAGAATGCGATAACCAAAATAGTCGAGCTGGCACAAAAATATGGAATTAATTATCGCGACTTTAAGCTTTTGTTGGGTTTGATTGTCCCGGCAGAGCAGAGCAGCCCACAGCCTGTCAAACCGAAGATGCCGGTCAGCGAGCAGCAATCCCGCACCAACGAGGAAATTCTCAGGATGGTCAATTTCTATACAAACAAAATAATACGCCAAAACCGTCGGTCTTAACGGAATCGGAAAAAATAATGATCACCGAGAATCCAATTCGTGATCAGCCGACCGCGCCCAATGAATATTCAACACGGCACGCAAACCAGCATAACGACGGCGTCGGTCGATCCCGCCATCAACGAGGCTGAAAAGCGTCGGTAAAGCCACGCCATAACCACAGCACCCAATTATGGAACCAAACCCTCAACGGCCCTACAAACCCACTGGTAACGACGCATATGACTGTCTCCATGAAATGCTTAAATCTCAGAATGACGAGCCAATGGCCGACCCTTTTCGCCAAGAACGGGAAAAGGCCGAAAATCTAAAGAATAGCCAGACTCCCAATGTACAACCGCCGCAGCCCACAACCGCAACCAGCCAAACGGCCCGGGATGACCTAGTCTCTATGGTCGCTCAATACTTTGGCGCGTCGGTTAAGCCGGTCGTCTTGCGCATGCATGACCCTGGGTTCACAGCGCCGCTCAGGGATCTATTCTCAAGGATGAAAGAGAATCCCGAAATAGTCAGCATCCCTGCCGGCCCGGATTCGGATCAACTCTGTGCCGTATCGATAGTGGAGGAAAACACTGCTGCTTTGCAGCAGTTTTTGAGCTTGAACCCAGCTTTTCAGAAATCGGCCTCAATTAGCTGGTGGGGGTCGATCTACATGTTGGTGCGGATCAATGGATGGAGGCCAGCCAGTCAGTGGCATAACATGGGCACTTGGATCTCCGACGGTATGATGCCGGTAGTGGAAATCACCCCAGGCCAGAAAGCCACTCCGTTAGTAGTCGGTGGTGACATACCCGTAATGGAATTCGATGATCTAAAATGGCCGGCCGCATTGGAGGACAAGTTCTTTCAGGCCAGAATACTGGCTGAATATGGCCCTTATTATCGAGTACTGGGACCTAGGAAGAAGGTGCTAAATGAGGAAGTATTCTGCCGGATCATCGCCCGCTCATCGGGCCTGTTATATGATACGGATACTCATACCTATTGCCAACGATGGCCCGGGGAGAAATCCTATAAGCCGATCGCAAAACCCGATGTGATTTCGCTGGTGACGAAGTGTTTGACAGGGGTCGCTGCTGCTGATCCGAACAATTTCCCGGCAAATGAACTACGGCTGCCACGGATCAAGTCAATGGTCGAGCACCTCAAAACAGTTGTGGCTTTCACCAGAGCGAACGCCCGGGAATCGCTGATTGAATATGTTCGGACCAGACTGTGTCCAAAGACCGGTAGCACCCTGACCGTCGAAGAGATCCAGGCTGACTACCTGGAGTATGGACGGCTGAAAAATATGTCGCTGTACCCACAGGCTAAATTCCATGTTGAGCTACCGCAGGTGATGCTGGCGCAGTTTAACGTTAGTCGGGTAAACAGGATTCAGCGTCCGAGTGAGGGAACAAATCGGTCAACTTGCCGTAGGGGGTTCAATGGGGTTGTTTTAAAAGGGACGTTGGGGACGCCAGGGACGGGCGGGACGGCCGGGACGGGGTAGTTGAACATTCTGATAAAGGGGTTTAACGACGGAGGCCGGGGAACGACAAAAGAGAGGCCAGCATACATTAGGGCAACACTAACGTTTAATTATCAGTGCGTTATGTTAGACGCAAGTCCCTGCAAACTGATGGAAATTTTACGCTCCGTTGACAAGGTATCCGGTCTTAACCAGCGCTGAATTGTCGATTTCTATACATCTAGCCAGAGTTATCGTGTACCTTCGCGTTCTTCTTTGGCTCGTGATGCTCACCGTCGGTTTGGTCACATCCACAAAATACGCCACAAAAGCCATGTGCGGCACCATGTCTAATGTCGTGTCGTGTCGGTCGTCGGTAAATCATCGAAAACATCTGCTGCATGGTCTGATAGCTGTTGTAGAGGTCCTCCTTGCCTTGGGAGGAATCGCCGCCCAGCTGTGAAGGATCAGGCTCAGGAGGGGGTCCACCGGCTCCAGGATGCCCGCCCTCGCCTTGCGATGGCTCTGGGGGGCAATGTCCCGCTGGCATCGGTAGGAAAGCCCGCTTGGTGGTCAGCTCGGTAGCGAGACCGCGCACTTGCTCGATCATGCCGCGGAAGGTATCTGAGAATTCTTTATTCGTGGGAGTTGTTTACCGACCGACGCGACTGCGACTCCGGGAATAGCCCCTGACCGACATCACTGCCGCTCAGGCTGCCCATCGTGGGGCCAGTCCCGGCGCCGACGAGTAGGACTGCGGCATTGAGTAGGGGATTTTTGCCGAATCGCGATTGTCTGATCTTAAGTTATCCATGAACTGCCGCAGCTTGCCTAAATCTTTCGTTCTCTGTCATTCGAGTAAGGTTGAAGATTGGGCGCGCCTAAGGTGCCGCGAATATTTCGAACCTCTATTATTATCACGGCTGGCGCAGGCGGTAGTAATACTGAATGGCGTTGGAAGGTTGCATGGTGCTGAACTGGAACATGCCGATGGCCACCTGTGTGGCCACACCCACAGCAGTCCAATTGGTCAGGGGCAGGGTCATGTTGGTGGCGGCCAGCACAGTGTAACCGGCACCGGTGTTGCCGTTGAAGAGGAACTGGAGCTGGCCCGGGGCCGGGGAACTGGCGCCGGTGAACACCGAGGGAGCCGATCCGGCCTGGAATTGGACCGCCCCCAAATTCAAATAACCGCCACTGGTACGTGGCAATCCTTGCTGGTCAGTAGCTGGGGCTTCCGCAGCATCCCCGACATTGGCCGCCGGGCTGCCGGGCAGCAGAGCCATGGTGGGCGTGGGACCGCCGTTGTAAGCCAACGGGCCGAGCAAAGGATTGGTGCTGATCATGCCTGCCGTATTGTCGGAACCGCCGGTGTTCAAATAGGTCTGGATAATATTGGGCTCGGTGGCGGTCAATGTGGCCACGCTAATATTCGTGCCGGCCATAGTGGTAAGGGGTTGGTCATTCACCACATCTAAGCCGCCGGTGTTCTGGCCAAAGATGCTGTTTACCAGCGTGACTGCGGCGGACTGTGCGTTGCCGCTGTCGTAGCCTAGGTTGTAAAGGGCGCCTCCGCCATTACCAAAAGAACCAGCAGCATTGTTGCCCGCCAAGGTGCTGTTGGTGAGTGTAATCGTGCCGTTTAAATTGAGGATGGCACCGCCCATACCGGCCCCGCCGCTGTCAAAATAGAGGCTGCCGCCGTGGCCGCCGAAGGCATTGTTATTGGCCAAGGTGCAATTGATGAGGGTGACAGATCCGCCTTGGTTGAAGATCGCGCCACCCATGCCGGCACCGCCGCCGCCGCCATCGCCGAGATTGCCGGAGCCGTTGCCGCCACCGAAACCGCCGGGGGCGCCGCTGGGATTGGCGTAGCCACCCGCCCCGCCGCCGAAACCACCGTTACCGCCTGCGCCCCCGCCGGTTTCATAACCGTAAGTGATTCCTCCTGAGACGATGGCCAGCATCCAGGCGGCGCCGCCATCTCCGCCACCCCCGCCAAATCCACCTCCGCCTCCGCCGCCCCAACCGCTGGCAATGTTAGCGGAGGTCGTGCCTTCGCCACCGCCCCCGCCGCTCCCAACACCGCCGCCGGCACCGCTGGCGCCATACGAGTTGCCCGATGGTCCGGTCATGCCGAAGCCGCCGCCGGTGGAATTGATGCCGCCACCGCTGCCGTGGCCGGAAGTGCCCGCGATGCCAGCCTGAGAACCACCGGAAAAAGAAGTACCACCCGCGCCACCCAGACCATCCGGCTGGCCACCGCCGGAATTACCCGTGCCATTGTCCGTGGTCATAAAGCCGGCGCCACCGCCACCATTGCTGCTGCCGGCACTGCCGCCGGGATAAATGGGGCCGCCGAAACCGTTCCCGCCCATGCCGCCGCCGGCCGGGCCGTTAAAGTCAAAACCGAATCCACCGCCGTCACCGCCTTGGGCGGTGTTATTACACAAAGTCACGGAGTCCAGCCACAATGCGCCATGGTTGAAGATCGCGCCACCCATACCGGCGCCGCCGCCGCCGCCTGTGCCGCCGACGGATATTCCGCCTTTGAGGGTCAGGTGCCGCAACATTAATTTGCCGGCGCCGGGTGTGACATAATTAGTCGTAGCCGGCCGGCTGGGATCGGCCCCCACATAAAAGAAGCGCAGCCGGTTCGTGTTCAACACTTGCAATACCGCGCCATTGCCTTCGATGGTAATATCGGCTGCAATCGGCGGCAGGGCGTTCGGCCCGTACCAATAATTGTCCGCATTGGAATAAACGTAAAGCGCATTGCTGGCCAGTGTGACTTGGTGCGGCACGTTAAAGATATTGGCCATGGCAATAGCGGAGGCGAGGCTGCCCGGACCCGTGGGTGCCGCGGTGGACACGGTAATTAGATTTGTATCCACGAAAGCATTCAAGACATAAGCCTTGGTGGTGGTCAGGTTTTGTGCCGTCACAAGCACATTGATGAGGTTCTGGCCAATGACCGTGGAAAGAGGCGGGCTGGCTGTGCCGGAGGTCACCGGCGAGTACGCCCCGCCGTCTACGGAGACCTCAACCGTGGCGTTGCTATCCGTGAGCACCGGCGTGACGGTGACAGCCTGGATGCCATTGGACACGATCGCAGAATAAGTCATGGTGGCCGTGGCAAAAGGCGGGATCAGCGGCCCGGCACCGGCACCGGCTGCGAGCGAATTCAAGGTGGCTATATTGTTTGAGAGGGTGGTGAACATGTAATCCACGCCATAGTTCGTGCCGTAGACATTCGTAACGGCCAGCTGATAGTGATAAGTGGTGCCGGGGGAAAGACCGGTGATGTTATAACTGGCGAATAGTCCTTCGAAATTGACTAAAGTCCGGAAAGTGTTTGTGGTGTAATTGGTGGTGGTGCCGTAGCGAAAAAACACCGCTGCTGGTTCATACCAAGGGTGGGGATCACTGCAACGCAGCAGAGCGCTGTTGGGGGTTATGTTTCCCACCGACGGCAGCATGGTGGTAAAACTCATGTCCGCCCCGGCATTGGTGCCGGAAGCATTGGTGGCCATGAGCTGGAAATGGTAGAGCATGCCAGTGGAGAGCCCGGTCACAAAGTTGGTGATGGTGATCAGGCCGAGATTGGTGTCGGAAAGAAAAACCGGTGTGGTGGCCTGGCCATAATTGGTGGTGGCCCCGTAATTGAACCAATACATTGTATCCTGCCCGGACGACATTGTGGCGCCATGTAACGCCGCGCTGGTATCAGTAACACCGTTTTGTAGGAGGGTGCTGGCGCCGGGCACCTGGACTGGGGCGGTGGATTTTTCCCAGACCGGCCGGGTGATACCACCGTTATAACCGTTCATTGTGCTATCGTAAATATTGGTGCCGCTGCCTTCATCCAGCCGCCAGTACGCCACCAAGCCGGGCTCGGTGCCGGTGAGCGAACGGTTCATGTTGGTGAGGATCTGTCCGGCAGTCCGCGCCACGTTCCAGATGCGGATTTCATCCACGTCCTGGTTGAGGGGAGCAGATCCACCGAAAATGAGGTTCCGGGTGCCGGGACTGAGTGGAACAAAACCACTCTTATGTGCTTCCAAAAACCCATTCCGGTAGATAGCCATTGAATTGCTGGAAGCGCTGGCTACAAACGCGTAATGCTGCCAGTATCCTCCAGGTGCGGCGGGCGGCGTGTAGCTCAACTGGCCGCTGGAGGTGTTGCCGAAGTCCCAGTAAATCTTGCCATCCTGATACGGCACATAAGCCTGGCAGGCATTTCCGGAGTTTAATGGTGACAGGCTAAAGGTGTAAACGAAGTTGCTGGCGGAGCCGCGCAGCCAGAATTCCATGGTGATTTCATTTGTGGGAATGCCATTGCTGAATCCCGCAATCGTCAGGACGGAATTGTTGGTAAGCTGCAGGGCATAACCCGGTCCGGAGGCCTGCGCTCCCGCAGACTGGGCCAATGCCATCCACACCCCCAGCGCCAGGATAGTGATTTTTGGTGTCTTGAAAGGCAAAGAGACAACGCACTGAATGAGCAGCTTAAAACACGCGATAACCCAGTTCATAAAAGACTATAATTCTCGCTTAAATAGGGATTTCCCATTTGCCCATGACCCGGATGGGCTTTTTGCGAGTTTCCCACCGTTCTGCATCATTTCAAGTTCTATTTTCATGATTGGGTTCATTTCCGCGCTATGTTTTTTTTAAAGAGGGTTGCTTCAATGATTTTTGCGTTCCAATGCTCCTTTTCTTCGGGAGGAATCGACATTTCCCCCGTACTGACCGATGTTTTGATGCATATCCTGGCACCTTTCATCATCCGCCTGCCTGATTGGTCCCGCACCACCCACCCGCCCCCACTGTTGAGATTGTACCAGACCCCAGCCACACCCACATTGTCAGCGGCCGTGCCCGTCGTGTCGTGTCGGTCACCTTCGCGTTCTTCTTCGGGCTGGTGATGCTCACCGTCGGTTTGGTCACACCCATAAAATACGCCACAATATCAAGATTCGCCGAGATCTCAAAAGTCGTGGCGTGGCGGTACCCAATAAATCGTCGAAATCATCCGTCCATCGCGGCACGGAGTAGTGGGTTTCTGACTTCACCGCCACGACTGGGTATACCGGCTGCACCGTGAACTTCTAGGGTAGGGCCTTTTGCCCTATCAGCTCAGAGGGCACAACTGTTTCACGGCGGCAACCAATTCTGACCCGTCGCGTTTTTGGACAAATTGGTTAGCGCCCAGGGCAAGCATGCTGTCCACGTTGGCCTGCTCAAGTGCTTCGCCGGAGTACAGAATGACCGGCACCCCTTTGTGATTGTGCATCATGAAGTTCATCAGCATCAGCCCGCTGTCACCTGCCAGATTCACGTCTATTACCATCGCACCAAATGACATCCCTTCCGCCTTCCGCAGGGCTTCATCGACATTTTGGGCGGTCACCGCCGGATATCCTGCCTGCTACAGCAACAGTTTAATCAAATCGAGCATCACAACGTTGTCGTCCACGTATAGAATATTTTTACTCATCTCTGAATCCTTGCTTGATTGAATTGTCGAGGCAACCACTTTTTGGGTAGTGGCTCGGTTTGAAATTCTATCCTGACATTTCCCACATGATTTCTGGCCCACGACCAGCGCGAGCCTGCTTTGTGATTCTCTTCCTGCTCCACAGATTTGCAAGGACTTTTATCTGCCTCACCCTGCCGTGACGGTCCCCTAGCTGCAACAAGACAGGCTGGCCAATGATTTGCCACGACTGCCGAACCGACTGGCAATGCTGGCTGCACCCGGAATTCCAAGCGTGGCACCGACACGACATCACTCGTGACTGCGCGCGGGAGTTCAGACTGTCGGTCCTTGCCAGAGAGTTTAACTTTCGCGGTGCTGAGGGTACTCCGGGGATGACGGGTGGCCCCGTCAACGAAGTGCGGGGAGAGGGGACGAGCTTCAGATTTAATTGATCACTTTAGCGTGAATGAGCCAACCCCTGAGTCGTCTGGATTATTGCCATAAGCCGGTGTTTGATAGTAACAACCAAATCCATTACCAGCGGTGGTCGACGTAAAGTTCAACTCAATATAGCCAAGAGCGCCAGCTTCGCTGACATCGGTGTAGTTCTGTACAATGATCCCCACGGTTGGACTATATTGGATAAACGTGTAAGTCCCGGTCGAACTGTTGCTGCCTTGCGTCCGGGCAAAGGTGCCGTCGCTAGCAAACGTCAGCGTCGGCCCGCCGCCGCTGGCATTGAGTTTTAATGTCTTGCCGACCAGCGTCACGGGCACGAGGTCGCTTGCATGCGTAAGCACCATTGTTCCCGAGCCGGAACCGTTGTCGTTGGTCCAGTCAAAACTCGCGTTGTTTGCGCTTGTATAGGTCAGGTACACAGTCGTGACATTGGTGACGCCCAGCGCGCTCATCATCCCCACATCCATGTTCGTCAACAACGCGGTCGTGGGGCTGGTCTGGAAATATGTATAGTCGCCCGCGACATAATCACCCGCATTGGTGTCGCCGCTTGTCCCGGTCTGCGCCCAGGTAGTGTCTCCCCATGTCAGGTCAATCTTCTGTGCCTGGCCGGTGATGGTCGCCGTCGCGGCATAACCCGCCAGGCTTGTGGGCGGCAGTTCACCGATGAACTTGACGGTGTTGGTTTTGGAGATGTTCCCGGCGGCATCCATGGCGTAGGCTTGTAACACATTGGTGCCGGCGGCTACCGGCACATCCGTCACACTCCAATTTACGGAAGCGCCGGCAGCGGAAACGTCCACCCAGGGACCATCGTTGACCCGCACACCAATGTTGGTGACCGCCACATTGTCGGTGGCAGTGCCCGTCACGGTGATGGTGGCATTGCTTTCTTTCGAGTTCGCCTTTGGCGATGTGATAGTGACCTTCGGCGGCGTGATGTCGTTGAAGTTGGCGGTGATTGAGAGACCTTCGGACATCTCGAACACGAGCGTGGGGCTGTTACTCATGGCCGCACCGACATTCCAAAAATAAAAGCCAAACCCTTTCGCTGGCGTCGCTTTCATGGAATAGTTCTTGCCGACGACCAGGCTTGCACCGTTCAAGTTTTGTTTCAACGTGCCATCGCCGACCACATTTACAACGAGCCGGGACGTCACGATGTAAACCAGTTTCACCGTCGTGGTTGGAGAGCCATTGCCACTGTCATCCACAGCGTAGGCCGAGATGCTATTGGTGCCGGGAATTAGATTGACCTCGTTGGTCCAGTTGTTGCCCGTCAAGGATGCGGTGGTCCAGGCACCGCCATTGACAGAGACCAGCACATTCGACACCGCCAATTTGTCGGAAGCTGTCCCGGTGACGGTATAGACATCGTTGCTCCAGTTCGCGCCGGTTTTGGGACTGGTGATGCTTAACGTTGGCGGCGTTGTATCCTGAATATTCAGATAACCGACCGACCAGCCGCCAAAATGGTCATGCTGGGCAAAACCACAACTGGTGGGACTGTTGAAAAATATATATGCAAAATCCTCCGGGTTCTTATTGACGATAAATTTGCCGGTGCTTCGGTTGATGAGGGAATAACTGTAAGGCTGGCTGGATCCATTGCCTGCCCCGCCGGTTCCGACAAAGCTGCTGGCGGTAAAGGTCAAACCTAAACTCACTGGAAAACTAGTTACCCCTTGTCCGGCGCCGTCCGTTTCCTGGCCGGTAAATATTAAACCGGCAAGTGAAGCCGGCGCCTGGCCGGCATACATGGTAAAAGTTCCATCTTGAAATCCACCCGAGGAGCTTTGGTTCAAGACATAAGATCCTGAATCCGCATTGTTATAGGTGTAGTCACCGGTGAACGAGCCGACGTGGTTGGTCGCCGAAAACAGGCCGTCCGCGCCCGATGGCACGTAACCATACGTGCCGCTCGTGGGACTGCCCACACTGCCATCCATTATCCCGCCGCTGGAGAAGGTGTTGCCGGAATTGGCGAAAAAGACCAGTCCATAATTGGGATAATCAAAGGGAGATGCGGCGGCAGTGGCGGTTTGAAACAGGGTGGTGCCGGAAAGCGAAGCCGGTGCCTGCGCCTGGGCAAAGCTGCCGCTGAATCCGATCAGTGACAAAAGACAGACCACTACATATTTATGGGTTTTCATGAGTTTATCCTGTTTGCATTTTCGGAAGCCCAAACCAGCGCTTCGATTGGTTTTGCGCCGGGTATATCTATCATTGGCCATCGCGAAGAATAGCACACCGACTGTTTCTGATTAGCTGACATTCCCCATTTGATTTCTGACCCACCACCAGCGGGGGTCTTTTTCGTGATTGTCTTCCTGTTCCACCGGTTTGCAAGAACTTTTATCTACCTCACCCTGCCGACGGTTTTATCCAGGGCACTATTGCCGATCAGTGCGCGCGGCTACGACTACACGCCGCTCGTGATCCTGAAGAAAGAGGCGGATCAGCAGTACTTGGAGCCGGACGAGCACGGCAACATGGTACCGAAGAGCCCGGGAAGGTGATTCTGATTACGCGTGACGGCGTCAGGCCCTGCGCTGGGATCAAAGACTCACGGTTTATCATACGAAATCGTGCCAGACCTGCTTTCCAGGGACGCAATCGAACGCCGCGTCCCGGTCCAGAAACACTGTGCAGCTCATTGGCAATGAATCCGGCCGCCTGCTGACGGTTAGCCCGAGCACGTGTAAACCGAACAACGTGCCTCCGATACCAGACGCCGTCGGTGCCCAGTGACGCATAGCCGAATAGGCAGCAGCATCGACAGGATGAAAACTAGACATCGGTTGAACCGACTGCGTCAGCGCATTCACACCTGCCGGGATAGCCGCCCCTGCCGTGCCGCCCAGTGTAAGCCCGATCGGGGGCATCCACAGGATACCATGCCGACGGTCCCGCGGCGACTCGCCCGGGATCTGGTCCTTGCTCGCGTAATGGCCCAACAGCGCGCCGCCCCCGGCCCCAGCAAGCGCTACGGGCAAGCAGGTAGGGTAAAGAACGGTCCGCCGGCTCCAAAGGCCCGCCAGCACCATGGGGGCATTCCACCCTGCATCTGGACGGATCGCCGCCAATTGGGCCCCAGCGCCAGGCGGCGGGCCTTGGTGGGGGGTGAAGGGGGCATTGTTCGGGCGGCATCGGTAAGAAAGCCTGTTTAATGGTCAGCTCAGTGGCGAGACCACGCACCTTATCGATCAGATTGCGAAGGTATCTAAGAATTCTTTATCCATGATTCAAAAGTTGTTTATCGACCGACGCGCTCTATCTGACAGGTTACCCGGGAATAGGCGTTGACCGACATCACTGCAGCTCAGGCTTTCACATCGTGGCGCCACTACCGTCACGGGCGAAGGCCAGAGCCGGTGCACCCACGTAACCGCGGAATACGCGGATTTCATGCCCCGGCATCCATGAACCGTCCGGGAGCAATGGCAATTTCCGGGCACTTGTTGACAATAAGGTTGGTGGACACGTTTGACCAAAAACCCTATGCTCCAGTTAATCAGCTATGAAAATCCCATATTCCCACCCGGATTCCCGTCAACGCAAACTGTCGCCGGTCTTTTGCTTTCGCTTCTGCTGACCGGATGCGTCAGTTCAAATACCGTTAAAAATTTCAATGCCGACCGGGAGAAATATCTGCTGGAGGAATTTGATGTCGCCAGTCTTTCAAGCAGTGTCCGCTCGCCCATCGAAAAGGCGTTCGTTGATAACCGGAAGTTCAACCGGGTCGTATTGGGATTTGATGTCGTGGAAACCAATAATGGCGTCGTGAAAAACCTCACGCTCTCCGAAACGATTTATGGCCGGGACCATGGGCTGGTGCTGTACCAGGATGAATGGGCCGCCAACGATATTTCCTATCGCGTCAACAATGGCAACTCGCTACTGGGAATGATGGGTCTGGACATCGACAGTGTGTTTCTGAACCAGACCAGGTTTGTCCGCTCGCCGCAGGATGTCATCGTCAAAAAAATCGATTCCATCGAACCTTCGCCCGTGGCGATCACCGAAGGCACTGACATCACACTAAAATATCGAATTGGGTTCCGCGTGCAATTCATGAATTTGAATTCATTTACCTGGAAATTCACGTTCGGCCAGCGGTTCCCTGCCTCTCAGATCAATCCTGCCATTCAAGGGGATGCCCTGGATTGTGAAGCGGTGTGCACCAATGATGCGGGCGCTGTGACGCTGCGCAGAAAATTCACCTACCTGCTCAACTACGGTTTCGCCCTCACGGTCCAAACTTCCGACGCGTCCGTAAGCGACGCGTATTCGCTTAAAACTGTCAGCTTTCAATAAGCCGGGGCCAACGATCTTTCGCGAATTTAATTCGGAAAGCGGCAGAGGGGGCTATCGCCCCTTCATGACCCTTCGCGTGGTTTTATGGTCTGGCCAACGCGGCAGCGCATGGACTGCGCGTGCTTGAGCACCGCTTTCAATCGTGGTTGCGTGTGGAAAACATCAATGATGTGCACGAACGCCGAAAGAAATCGCCGGGGCTGTTTCAGGGGCTGCGGCACCGACGGCGACGGCGGCCCATGGTGAGAAGCGTGATTTGTAGCCCTGTGGTCGACTATACGCGGTTGGAGATACCGGGGTCAACGTCACACAACTGTTTATATCCTTGACGCAGAAGAAATTCCGATTTTTGAGGCAACAGCCAAAGACATCCGTGCCTTGGCAACAGACACTTGCCAACATTACTGAAATAGTAAATGTTTTGAATGGAACTTTTTCATTCGCTGCTTGTATAACCCTCATAGAAATGGTGAGCGTATATCGCATCCCGAATGCCGGAAGATTCTGACATTGTTAAATACGTCCTGAATGGAGACGTAGATTCCTTCCGAATCCTCGTGGAGCGATATCAGCGACCGGTTCTCAGCATGATACGACGACTCATATGGGACAGCCACCGCTGTGAAGAAATCGGCCAGGACGTTTTTGTCGCGGCCTTTCAGAAATTGTCCACGTTCGATCCGGCGCGCAGCCGGTTTTCCACGTGGTTGTTTACCATCGCACGCAATATGAGCATCAACGCCTTGAAGAAAAAAACTCCAATCCCGTTCGAGCAT
>Ga0206928_1025_pt1 | contig 20239 bp, 15 predicted proteins | sample Alteio_BWOrgHeat_21_FD_152941 | JGI IMG/M metagenome (GOLD analysis project Ga0206928, IMG submission 152941) | Enriched cells from forest soil in Barre Woods Harvard Forest LTER site, Petersham, Massachusetts, United States -... | ecosystem: Environmental > Terrestrial > Soil > Temperate forest >... | reverse complement strand
CGGTGGTGAAGATTTTCAAATTCACCGCGGTCGGCAAGGAAACGCAGGCGAAAGCCGGTGTGTCAACCAAGCCGGCCGATGGCGTATTGGTGGACCTGGAACTCAGGACGTGAAGGGGTCCGCGCTATCGTGAGCAAGCCATCAACATTTTATGCGGCCACGAATTCAGCTGCGTTGTCACTGCTGGCCGACCCGGCAAACGGCGCGCCCGCCTCGCTCGGTGTGAAATGGATGACGACTGCGCCACCATGGTTTGGTTACAACAGACGTTGAAGCGACCTTAAGGTCGCGCTCCTCCGATTGCATCCGTGTCTATGCCAAGGGACGGCGTTGCTTTGGGCTATACGGCCTGGCAGGGGATGTGGAAACAGCACTTGCAAGTATGTGGAGCAGAAAGAGAATCACAAAAAAGGGCTGCGATGGTCGCGGGCAAGAATCCATGTAGGAAATCTCGAATCAGGCCTGTTTGTGACTAAGTTTGTCCGGTTCATCCATAGTCTTCCATTGATATTCGTCCGGCAGAATTCTATGATTTTCCAAATTCCATCAGAATATGAAAACCCTTTTTCCTCTTCTCATCGGCGTGGTTCTTTTAGCAACTGGTCTTTCTTCGTATGGCGATATTCCTACGGCGGTTACGCCGCTCGGCTCCTCAATCAACTTGAACGCAGATGCCAATGCCGGCGCCAGTCCTGCCCAGAATCAAAATTCGGTATCGCAATCGACCACTTTAAACCCGTTGTCAAATTCCATAACCGTGCAGGCGGTGAATGGAAACCTGGCGGCAACCGTGGTCTCGGACGGAACAGCGTCATGGACTTCGGCCAGCGCCGGAGTATTCAGTATCGGCGATAGTTTTACCTCGGATCCCCTCAGTCAGTACAGCAGTTCACGGGTGGCGGTGGATGGCTCATCGTGGGTTTATTCCTTTCTCTCAAGCACACCGGCGACACTGACATTAAATTATTCAGTCGCTTATACCGGACCCTATCCCTTTGGCACAATCCTCTGCATGAACCAGTTCGTTGGCGATACGGCACCGCCCCAAGGTCTGGCGGGCCTGGTAAAACAGGCAATTATAGCCGAAGCACCAAATGCCAAGCCGCCAACCAGCGGGTCAGCCCAGTTTTCCCTTAACGCCGGCACACATTACACCTTTCAGTTATTTGATGATTCAAACCTTAACGACCTCCCGGCATTCAGTTCAGAAATGAACGCAAACTTTTCCTTCCAAATCACGCCGGTTCCCGAACCGTCCAGTCTGGCTCTGGCCGGACTGGCCGCACTGATGTTCCTGCGCTGTCTCTTTTCTGTCAATGCACCAGGTTTGTCTGTTGCATCAAAATAAGCTGCTGTTGTTGTTGGATGAGTTGTTGCTGTCGAGTCGCCGACTGATATTCCGCTTCTCTGGCCTGCAATTCCCGGGCTTCGGCCAATCGTTCGGCATCATGCCAGGCGCCCAGCCTGATTTTTGCATCGTAATCATTTTTTTCATCCTCGTAGGCCCGCTTTTTCCGCTCGTAGAGGCGCTGAACCTCACCGGCCCGGGCGGTTAATGCCTCATGTCTGGACCGCCATTCCTGCCTTCTTTTCTCCGGGTCAGACAGGTCCGCCGCCAACTTTTGTTCATTGATATAAGCAGCGGCAATTTGCGAGTCAAAGCCATACATTTGTTGAAGGTTGAGGGGCAATTCCTCAAAGGTAAGTTTGATTTCACTGAGTCCGACGCCATTCGGAGCGTATTTTATCGTGAGGCCATCCGGCTCCACCTGGATGACTTTGCAGTTTTGATAGGTTTTTCCCGAAAGCGTGACAATGGTATTGGTTTCGTCCGGGTCGGCCGCGAAAACGGACAGCCAGGAAGTCGTGTCTTCCTGGGGGGCAGAATTGGTGTGCCGGGCTGGCGGTTCCGGATTGAAATCAAGCGGAACGGCATTATTGTCGGGTCCGACGATTAAAATGTTATCAGCCGATTTCACACGGATTTGAGGAACTCCAAATGAGTTGGTGGTGATCCGGCCGCGTACGACGATCTCCTTTCCTTCCAATTGGGCGAGCTGATCCACCAGTTGACTGGCGCCCGGAAGGATGGCCGTAAAGTCAGCTTCCGAGAAGAAGCCGCCGAAATCAAAATAGACGTTGCTGTCCCAGGAAACATGATAGACCCGCCCGAACACGGCGGCGCGTTCATGCACATGCGCCCGGGCCTGCGCGGCGGGAATTTCATTGGTCCAGGAGTTTCCCTGGCTGTGCGCGGCGGCGAGTGTCGCAATCAACGCAGTAAGGCAAGCAATCGTTTGGGAAGTTTTCATCTTGTGATTTCCGCTTTGAAAGAATGTGGATTCTTCTGGCATAGACCCTGTGTTCGCAATTTCTTCAAACTCAGCCACGCCGGAACGACGAAGTCAAGGCAGTTGTGTTCGCGGATACAATCCAGCGCGATAAAGTGCGCTTTAGCCGACAAATGGAGTGTGACCTGTGTCGCCCTTGTCACGATTGGCCCATCTGGTATGCTGAACCGGTGAAGCGCGACTACAATTTGTGGAGGCTCATTCTCCATGGCAGACGCGACCGTAATCATGTCCCAGAATTGGATAATTACGATCAGCAGTTGATCCTTCACAACTCAGCCCTGCTGGTAGATGGCGGTTTCGTGGATGGCAAGGTAATTGAGAATGGAAGCGGAATAGCCAGTTCAGTCATCATGCTCGAATTGACGAACAAGGGGCACGACATGCTGGATAAGCTCGAAGCTGATGCTTCGGGCACATCAACCAATTTCTTCCCAGACGGCCCTTGGTCGGAAAACTGGAGTATTGTAGAACCGCTTGGAAAAGGCGGTCAAGGAACTACATTTATCGCCACGAGAAAAACGGATGCACAAAAGGGAGTCATAAAAATCCTCAAGCATCAGACGAGTGACGAGGCACGGCGGCGGATGTACCGTGAGGTTGCAAATTTGAAAGCGCTCCATGGGGCTGGATGCAAGGTTCCACAAATACTCGACGGCAATACTGAGAAGTTCGAGTCCAAAGACGTCAACTTGTTTTTCGTGATGGAAATGATACCCGGCCAAAGATTGTGTGATGTTGTCACCAGCAAAGGGGGGTTGGGTTTGAGTAAAGCCATGGATTTCGCTTTTGATTTGCTGGCAACAGTGAAAAAGGCGTTGGTAGAAGACGTGATTCATCGTGACCTCAAGCCAGAGAACATTATCGTCAGAGAATTTGAGAAAAACGATTTAGTCATTGTTGATTATGGATTGTCTTTCAATGCGACGGATGATGGAAACGTTACCCGTGTTTCTGAAACGCTGGACAACGATTTTTTAGTATGCCGGAGAGGCGAGTGCTGGGTGGTAACCGGCGCGACCCCCGTTCAGAACTGACGAGCATTTGCGCCATCCTGTATTATTGTATAACGTCAAAAGCTCCGATTGATTTGCTTGGACCGGATGGGAAGGCACCACATCGAAGAATCGGCTACTCCATAAAGGAAAAGCTCGGCGCATCGCCAGCTATCGCGCGACTTGAGGCATTTTTCGACAAAGGGTTTTACCAGAATATAGATGACAGATTCCAATCAATTCCTGAAATCACATCCCGGCTGGAGGGTGTATCAAATCCGGCGGCAAAGGAAACGACGGAAGACCCCAAATTGATTGCAAGTCGAGTCGAAAAATTACTACTCAAACATAACCGCAACGTACAACTTGCAGAATATAAGAAAATCTCTGGACAACTGATAGCTGCTTTAGAATCTGAACTTAGCACACTGGGTTCTTTGCAACCTTACTCGATTCACGGAATTAGTCTTGTTCTTTCTGGCCTTTCACCTGCGGAAATGCACGCCGCTGGCGTGGAAAATACATTGGCTGCATGGGGCGCAATATTGGGAATTAGGGACAATCCGCACAAGGTAACGTTTGTCTATAGCTTAATCGTGAAGGAGACTCAATGTGGTGTATTCCATTTGATGTTCAAGCATATGCACGACCCCAAAAATGCGCACCTCATTGGAGTTGTGGTAGAGAAGACTGTAATTTGTAACTGGGAGCCCATATTTTGGTATGATGGCCTCGTTGCCCCCGATTGGACGTCTGTACGAGCTGATTTCAAAGCCTGCGTAGTTGAGGGGATGAAAATAATCGAACATGATATTATGAGCGGGCCGACTGGTTAGTGAAACCGACATCAATATAGGTGGCATTAGATACATGAACGCTTTTTATCAACTATTACAAAATCAGAGTAGTTTTCTTGCTCTGATAGGCATTGTCGTCGGTGCGCTTTTCGGTAGCTGGATAGTTTTCCTCGATTATAGGAAACAGATTAGGCAGGTACAGCCACAACAAGAAGCATTCCGCGTGCAACAGGTGCCAGAGAACCTAGACAACCTTGCCGAGTTGCTTATTCAGAATTTTAAAATACTCAATTCGTTCTACTCGGAAAACCTAACTCAGTACCGATATAGCTCAGTAGCAAGCATCACTGTTGCAATTCTTGGATTCATCGTTATCATTGCAGGTGTGCTAATCGCATTTGTCAGCAATCAAGTGACACTAGGCGCAGTTAGTTCGGCAGCGGGCATAATTGGTGAGGCAGCAGCCGTCTTGTTTTTTAGACAAACTCGCACTTTTCAAACTCAAATGGAAGCGTCACTGCAAAAACTCGTTTCAGCGCAATACCTGATGACATCTATCGCCCTAGCTAAAGAGCTAGAAGGTGAAGCCAAGAAACAGGAATTTATCCAAATTAACAATCATTTGCGGACACTCATGAATGCACTACATGGACATTGAGGAATAAACTCTCTTTTGTTTATGGCACACAATCAGTTTGTGCTTGCCATGAGTTTTCCGTGTGGTCAGCTAATTGCAAATGTCGACTCCATCAAAAGTTCGTCTCAGAGACCCGCTGACTGAAGTCACCCGCAAAGAAAGGCGGACTTTACTCGCAATAGCCGCGCTTGGGATACTCATGGTCAAGACCGGCCTAATTCCGTCAAAAAATTCTGCGCTCGGCATTGAATTTTCGCCCGGCGACCAAAAAGTGATTTTACATGCCCTAGCTGTTCTCATCGGTTATTTTTTGGTGGGCTTTTTTATATACGCTAGCACCGATTTTATTCTATGGCGTCAGGAATTTCACACAGCAATTATTGACCAAGGTCGGCCTCCACGGCGCTCAGGCACTTCGGACCCAAACGAAGAGATTTTTGAGTCAGATTTATCAAAAAGAAGTGCTGGCCGTCTATTGTTCTACAGGAGGCTTGGGAAAGGGGGCCGGTTGATATTACGCTGGAGGTGATGCGATGTGGGGTATGGATAATATTTCTGCCTTCCTGATCATGTCTAGGCGTCTATCCTTGCTTGCTGCCGATCATCGGCTCCGAGGCTAAAAATTGAAGGTGCGGAAGGGAAAAAATGGAGCCAATGAGTGGGATTGAACCACCGACCTACGGTTTACGAAACCGTTGCTCTACCACTGAGCTACATTGGCTTGAAAGACCACCCTTGTATAGTCGAACGCAGCGCTCGGGTCAAGCCGGCAGCAGGGAGGACCAGTGTCTTGCTCGCTCCAAAAGCCCTTTGCCAGGTAGGGCATGGGAAAAGTTAGTTTTAACGCTCGCCCTCACCTGTTTCCTCTCCCCCAGGAGAGGATTTCACCTGGCACGCTTTCTTAAAGCTCGGTTGTCCGTTCGACCACTCCAGATTCGTTCTTGTCGGAAGTCATTTGGGTTCCAGCGTCATCCTGCGAACCGCACGTTGCCGATCATTGGCCGCCTGCGGGCGTGCCCGCGCGGTTTTGAGTTCCGACGTGATGCGCTTTTCCGCCACCGCCACTTCCCTGGGAGTCAAACCGTATTCCTGAAGCGCGTAATCCGTGGAGACCACTTCCACCGGACGCAACGCCACAATTTTGCCCTCGAACATAAAGCCAACGTCTTCCCCTTGCGCCGCTTTTTTGAGCCAGTAGCCAAGCCGTCCGCGTCCCTCGGTGATTGTCAGCATTTTCATACGCTCCTTTTAGCGTACATGGGTGGACTTGCAAGCGCGTTTTCCTGCACAGCCCAAAAAACTCATTTGCCGGGTTGGGGATGGGAAAAGTTAGTTTTGACGCTCGCCCTCATCCTGACCTTCTCCCCCGGGGAGAAGGAACAGGTGGTGCACGCTTTCTTAAAGCTCGATTGTCCGTTCGACCTCTCCGGCTTGCTCTTATTTTAGAACCACGTTGCAAGCCGAAGGCGAAGGACGGCAGGAGAGGATTTTAACCGGTCACGTTTTTGGGTTATTCGATGACGCGTCCAACAATCCAGCCGCAGGTATATCACAAAGGGGCTGCGGAGACGTCAGGCTGTTCCAGTCACTGCATTGGCCACGCTGTAGATCAGAACGGGGATCTCATGAAACGAGGCTCTCTTCTCCAATTTCATCCCCATTTTCTCAGCCACCCGGATTGAAGCCGCATTCCCGGATTCGACAATTGAAATCAAGCGGTGCAACCCGGCCTGCTTGAATCCGTAATCGCGGCAAGCCCGGGCAGCTTCCGTCGCCAGGCCAATTCCCCAACAGTCCCGGCGCATCCGATAACTGATCTCGAATTCTCTTTCACCATCAACTTCCTGCACGCAGATTCCGCACTCGCCCACACATATGCCGCCGCTTTTTAGCACGACCGCCCACTGACCCAGGCCATCCCGGGAATAACGCTTCAAACAGCCGGGTAGATACCTGGTTTGAATGTCTTCCCGCGTTTCAGGGCCCCTGATGGAAAAACGCATGACCTCTGGATCACCCAGAAAGCCGAGGAGCGGGTCCACATCGCTTTCATTGAATTTGCGCAGAATGAGACGCGAAGTCTCACAAACAATGGGCGTTTCCCCGGTATCAGGCAGCATAGATGAAGGGTAGATTAATGATTGCCATCCGCAATGGGATTCCTTTTCCTGATTGAAACACACCAATGAAAAAAAAGGAAACAGAGGATTTAGAAACTCAGGATCTGAAAGCTCAGGATTTAGAAAAGGCCAATGCGGCGCTGAAGGCGGAGATCATCAAATACAAACAAACGGAATTCGCGCTGCGCCGAAGCGAGGCGTACCTGGCCGAGGCGGAGCGCTTGAGCCACACGGGCAGCTGGGCCTACGATGTCGCCAGCGGCGTTCCTGTTTATTGGTCCCTGGAGCGTTGCCGCATTTCCCGGTTTGATCCGGCCAGGGGACATCCGACACTGGAAGAGTATCGCGAGCTGCATACGCCGGAGGATTGGGAGAAATTGATGGCGGCATTCCAACGCGCCATCCGGGACAAAACTGATTTTGAAACCGATTCCCGCGAGGTGCGGTCTGATGGCACAACCAGATACCTGCACATTGTGGGCCATCCGGTGCTGAATTCCGCCGGCAACGTGGTCGAGCTGGTGGGCTCAACCATGGACATGACCGAACGCAAGCTGACGGAGGAGGCGCTGCACAAGGCGCAGGCGCATCTTACCCACATGACACACCTCACGATGATGGGCGAACTGGCGGCCTCGATTGCCCATGAAGTCAATCAGCCGCTGGCGGCCGTGGTGACCAATGCGAATGCCTGCCTGCGCTGGCTGAATCGCGAATCTCCCGACCTGGACGAAGCGCGGGAAACGGTGCGCGACATCATTAGTGATGGCAAACGTGGAAGCGAAGTCATCGCCAGAATCCGGGCGCTCCTGAAAAAGGAGCCGCCGGCCAGCCTGCGGTTGAATATCAACGACCTGATCCGGGAAATGATCGCGCTGACCCAGGCCAGCCTGCGCGGGGTGACATTGCGCATCGAACTGATGGACCAACTGCCCGACGTATTGGCCGACCGCATACAACTGCAACAAGTCCTGATGAATCTGGTGACGAATGCCATGGAAGCGATGAAAACCCTGACCGACCGTCCGCGCGTGCTGCGCATTCAAACCGAGGTGAATGCCAGGCGCGCAGTGCAGGTGACGATTCAGGATTCGGGCGTGGGTCTGGAGGCAAAGAATCTCGAACGATTATTTGAACCGTTCCATACCACCAAGCCCCAGGGACTGGGCATGGGGCTTTCCATAAGCCGCTCAATCATCGAAGCTCACGGCGGACGCTTGTGGGCCGAGCCAGGCGATGTCCACGGCGCGACCTTCCGGTTTACTTTGCCGGTTGAGGACGGAGATGCAGCATGAAAGAACCAGCAAAAGTCATCAAAGAGCCGGTTGAGTCAACGGTGTTCGTGGTGGATGACAATGCTTCGATGCGCAACGCACTTGTCCGACTGATCCGGTCGGCGGGACTGCGCGTAGCGGCCTTTTCATCGGCGGAGGAATTTCTCCGGCGGAACCAGCCGGACGCGCCGGGATGCCTGGTGCTCGATGTGCGCATGCCGGGAATGAGCGGACTGGAACTGCAACGGGAGCTGGTGGCGGTGAACAGTCCTATTCCGGTCATCTTCATCACCGGGCATGGCGATATTCCGATGAGTGTGCGGGCGATGAAAGCCGGGGCGGTCGAATTTTTAACCAAACCATTTCATGATCAGGATCTGATTGATGCCATCCAGCAGGCCATCAAACGTGACAGCGAAGCCTTCAAGGAACGGTCCCGGGTGGCGGAACTCCGCGCCCGCCATGAACTACTGACGCCGCGTGAGCGGGAGGTCATGGGACTGGTGGTTCGCGGCCTGCTCAACAAACAGGTTGCCGCCCAACTGGGAACCACCGAGATCACGGTGAAAGTCCAACGGGGACAGGTAATGCAGAAGATGCAGGCGGAATCGCTGGCGGATCTCATCCGCATGGCGGGCAAGCTGGGGCCGGGGGATTGATCCTGTTAGAGCCTGTTATACCAAGGTATAATGGAAGGTCACGTTGCTGGCGTGATAGTCTCGCTCAAGTAATCACACACAGAAACAAAACGGCTGCTCCTGCCGCCAAGTCAGGATTTTCGTGTCCTTGCGGCAAGCCGGATTTAACCCTGCTTGTGCGAGCCAATCCATGACCATGACCAAACCCATCTGGATAGTTTCCGCCAAACGCACGGTGCAAGGCCGCTTTCTCGGGACGCTGGCAAAGCATACGGCGACCGGGTTGGGAGTGGCCGCCGCCACGGCGGCGCTGGACGGGATTGATCCGGCACTGATTGATTCGGTCGTGGTGGGCAACGTGTTGAGCGCCGGATTGGGAATGAATGTGGCGCGGCAGATCGGGATTGGCGCCGGCGTGCCGGTTGCCACACCGGCCTATACCGTCAACATGATGTGCGCCTCGGGCATGCATGCCGTCATCCTGGCGGTGCAATCCATTCAAAGCGGCGCAGCGCGAATGGTTTTGTGCGGCGGAACGGAGTCCATGTCCAACGCGCCCTATCTGCTGGAACGCGCGCGTGCCGGCTACAAATTCGGCGATGGTGTCCTCGTAGATTCCATGTTGCGCGACGGTTTGACGGATGCCTTCAGTCGCGAACACATGGGCCTGACGGCCGAGAAAATTGCCAGCCTTCACGGCATTTCCCGCGACGCGCAGGATCGTTTTGCCCTGGCCAGCCAACAACGCCATGCCACCGCCCGAACCGCGGGTCATTTCCGCGATGAGACCGTGGCCCTTGAGAAACTGGATCATGATGAACAGGCGCGCCCGGATACCACCCTCGAAAGCCTGGCGACCTTGAAACCGGTTTTCAACCGGGAAGGCTCGGTCACCGCCGGCAATTCTTCCGGCCTCAATGACGGCGCGGCGATGCTGGTCGTCTGCGATGAAGCACGGGGCCGCGAATGTGGACTTACTCCGTTGATGGTCATCACCGGCAGCGCGGTGGTGGGTTGCGAACCAGCCTTGATGGGAATGGGGCCGGTTTACGCGACGCGCAAAGTCACCCGGCAGGCTGACCAATTCGACATGATCGAACTGAACGAGGCGTTTGCGGCGCAAGCCCTGGCCTGCATCAAAGAACTGGGTCTCGACGAAGCGAAGGTGAATCCTGACGGCGGCGCCATTGCACAGGGTCATCCCATCGGCGCTTCGGGCGCCCGCTTGTTGATTCATTTGTCGCATCGCCGGCCCAAACGCGGTCTGGCGACTTTGTGTGTCGGAGGCGGCATGGGTTACGCAGTGGCAGTAGAACAGCCTTAGAGCCTGTCTGAAAATTCCGAGTGACGCTGTTTTTAAAACAAATCAAATGACGAACGGAAAATCCATTGAAAAGCCAGGGGCGACATCCTTCGCCTGGGTGCCTTCACCTGATTTCATCAATACCACCAACATGGCCTGGTTGATGCGGCAGGCGGGTGCGGCTTCATATGAAGAACTGCACCACTGGTCGGCGCAGAATCGCGAAGCATTCTGGCGGCTGGTCATCGAGCGGCTGGACATTCGCTTCCAGCAACCTTTCACCCGGGTGATTGATTTGTCCCACGGGGTGGAGGCGCCGCGCTGGCTGGTGGATGCGCGGTTCAACATTGTCGAAAGCTGCTTCACCGCGCCGGCGGATTCACCCGCGATCATTCATCAGGCGGAAGGCGGCAAGATCAAGGTGATGACCGTCGCGGAACTGGCGGCATTGACCGACCGGGTGGCAGCCAATTTCAAACACAATGGTTTCAAGCCAGGTGACGCGCTGGCGATCATCATGCCCATGACCGCTGAAGCCGTGGCCATTTATCTCGGAATCATCAAGGCTGGCGGCGTGGTGGTGGGAATCGCCGACAGCTTCCGCCCCCGGGAAATCGCAATGCGTCTGCGCCTGGCCGGGGCCAAAGCGGTGTTTGTGCAGGATGTCATGGTGCGAGGCCATAAAACACTGCCCTTATACGCACACTTGATTGAAGCCGGCGCGCCAATGACGATTGTATTGCCGGCCCGGCGCGCGATCGAAATTCCATTGCGCGCGGGCGATCTGGACTGGGCTGACTTTTTGCAAGGCAGTGGTCCGGTCCGGGCGGTGATGGGCGGGTCCGAAGATACAATCAATATTTTATTTTCCTCGGGAACCACCGGTGAATCAAAGGCCGTACCCTGGACCCAGGCCACGCCGGTCAAGTGTGCCATGGATGCGCATTTTCACCAGAATGTCCAACCGGGCGATGTATTGGTGTGGCCGACGAACATGGGCTGGATGATGGGACCCTGGCTGGTCTTTGCAAGTTTGTTGAATCGTGCCACGCTGGGCCTGTATTACGGCGCACCCACCGGCCGCGAATTTGGCGGATTTGTGCAGCGCGCCGGGACGACCATGCTGGGCGTGGTCCCCGGGCTGGTCAAAAGATGGCGGGAAACTGGTTGCATGGAAGGACTGGATTGGAATGCCATCAAGCTGTTTAGTTCCACCGGTGAATGTTCCAATGCCGGGGACATGCGCTGGCTGATGGACCGGGCGGGCGGAAAGCCGGTCATTGAATACTGCGGTGGAACTGAAATCGGCGGCGGTTACATCACCGGCACGGTCACGCAACCCTGCCTGCCGGGCACTTTCAACACGCCGGCACTCGGCCTCGATTTTGTCATCCTCGATGTCCACGGCAACGCGGCCAATGCGGGGGAGTTGTTCATAGTCCCGCCATCCATCGGGTTATCCACCAGCCTGCTCAACCAGAAACATCACGACATTTATTTTGCCGATACGCCCAAGGACGCCGCCGGACGGGCCCTGCGCCGGCATGGCGACCAGATGCAACAGTTGGGGAACGGATATTGGTGCGCCCTGGGCCGCACCGACGACACGATGAATCTGGGCGGCATCAAGGTCAGCTCGGCGGAGATTGAAGAGGTGTTGAAATTCGTTCCCGGCGTCCAGGAAGTGGCGGCCATCGCGGTGTCACCCGGCGGGGGTCCGAACCGGCTGGTGATTTATGCCACGCGCTCCAACGGTCAGGGCGGAAGCAGGCATGACCTGCTACGGTCCATGCAACAGGCCATCAAGCGCGAGTTGAATCCGCTGTTCAAGATCCATGATTTGTTGCTGGTGGATGCGCTGCCGCGAACCGCCTCAAACAAGGTGATCCGGCAGGCGCTTCGCGATCAGTGGAGTGTCAGCCAGGCAAACCGGCAAAACCACGGCGGCCACAGCTCCTCACCCCCTGAACCGCCACCCGGTGCGACGGTGATAAATCCAAACGTTCTTGCATTTGTACAATCAAATGAAATTCGCCGGAACCCAACCAACCCGTAATCCAATCATCCCATGAACAACCGAACGACACCTTTGCGGACCAGTTCACGTGACCCGATCGTGGAGAGGGAGCATGGCTTCACCTTGATCGAATTACTGGTGGTCATCGCCATCATTGCCATCCTCGCCGCGATGCTTCTGCCGGCCTTGTCGCAAAGCAAGAAACGGGCACAGGGTATTTCCTGCCTGAGCAACATGCGCCAGTTGCAGATGGGAAGCATTCTCTATTCAGGGGACAATAACGACCAGATTCCGGGCAACGAAGGGCACGCCAGCGGCGGCAGCAGCATTGGCGTGGCGCCCGGAGATCCGACCTGGGTCGCGGGAACATTTAAAAATCAATATGGTTCGGGTTACAGCCCCGCTCCCCCCAATCCCACCACCAATACATTTTTGTTGGGAGTGCTGGGCGACACCGATCCTTCGGGCAGCGGTCTTAGGTTGATGGGTTCAATCGGTGGCTATGCCCGCAACGCCGGGGTTTACCGCTGTCCCGCAGACATTTACCTGGATCCGACGACGCATCAGACGCGGAACCGTTCCTGCTCGGCCAATGGTTACGTGGGCACGACGGCTTACGAACAAAACACCGGAGGAAGTGTCAATAATGCCTTCAAAATGTTCAGGAAGACAACCGACTTTAACAGCAAACTGGGCCCATCCGATGCTTATGCTTTTTTGGACGAGAATCCTGCCTCGCTGGATGATGGTTTCTTTTATGTATTTGAAGCGATCAACCCCAATGCCCTGTCCCTGGCTGAGAATTTTCCGGCCGTCAATCACGGAAACTCCACTTCTTTTACCTTTGCCGACGGTCATTCCGAGCTCCACAAATGGCATGACGTCTTTCTAAACATCAGCACCGCCTCCAGTGGCAGTCCAACTGCTTCCGACAACCTCTGGCTAACTTCGCATGCCACCGTGAAGAATTGAACTTTAATTTCATACAACACCAACCCTAACTCACAACAACAATGAAACTGCATAACGTGAAACAAACTGTTCTGACGGCCTTTCTGGCATGGTCAGCTTTAACCGTTGGCTCTGGGGCTTCTGCCCAGGACATCAGCTGGGGACCGGCTACCGGTATAACCGGGGATGCCAATCTGGCCGCCGGCACATATTACGACGCCTTTTTGCCAAATACCTCAACCCCGGCGCCCTTGACGGTGGATGCGGTGACATTCAATGTGGACACCCTTGTCGCCGGCCCGAGCACCGGTGACGGGATCATTACCGCGACGGAGACCTCCGGCGCGCTCAATAATTACAACAGCTCCAGCTTTCCTTCGGCGCCGCCCTCTTCATCCGCATTCGCGGCCGTGATGAATGCCGGCGGCATCTACCAGAATGGCGGGTCCGGAGCCGGAACGGTAACGATCACCGGCCTGACGCCCGGTCAGGGCTATGAAATCCAGGTTTTCAACTATGCAAATGACAACGACCCGGGATTAACGACATTAACCAGTTCAAACTCCGTCACGTTGAGCAACCTGCCAAATTCCGGGGGAGCCAACACCTATGGAGAATTCGCAACCGGCACATTTACGCCATCGGGTTCCACGGAGACATTCACCTGGGCCGGGGCGGGCTCGGCTTACACAGTTTTGGGCGCCATCTATGTCTGCACACTCCCCAGCGACCTTCCGCCAACCATTTCCGTGGACACGACGCCGGGTGCGGTTACGACCTACTTGAATTCAACCACAACCTTTAATGCGGTGTTTACCGGAACGGCGCCGCTAACCAATCAGTGGGCCGTCAGCACCGACGGCGGCCTGACCTTTAACCTGATTTCGGGAGCGACGAACAACACATTGACCGTTACCAACAGCCAGGTGATAACAAATTATGAATATTATCTGAAATCCGTCAATGCCTTTGGAACGAATCATAGTTCGCCGGCCACGCTCACGGTGCTGTCGGTTCCACCCCAAACCATCAGCTGGGGGCCGGCCATAGGGATCACCGGTGACAATTCACTCCAAACCAATGGGACCTATGTGGACGCCTACATCCCGGATCCCACGCTATCCTCAAGCCTCACAGCAGATGGCGTGGTTTTTAATGCCTCCACCTCAAGTTCCAGCACCGGTGGCAGCGACGGTGTCATCTCTTTCAACGTGCTCTCCGGCAACAATCTCAGTTACAACTTCACGACGTTCCCGACCGCCCCGCCGTCCTCGCCGGCTTTTGCCGCGGTAATGAACGCCGGCGGCACCTACGAGAATGGGGGGAGCGGCTCTGGAATTGCCGTCCTCACCGGTTTGACCAACGGTCATTTATACTCCGTGCAAGTCTTCAACTATGCGAACGACGGTGACCCCGGTCTCACGACCCTTTCCGGTGCAACGAATGTGACTTTGAGCAATCTTCCCGGCGCAGCCGGTGCAGGAACCTATGGCGAATTTGCGACCGGCACGTTTACGGCCACCACCACGAACGAATCATTTTACTGGAATGGAGCCGGTTCAGGTTTTACAGTGTTGGGCGCGATTTCTGTCCGGGACATTTCTTCCACGGCAACGCCGGTTATCTCGGCTGATACCACTCCGGCGTCGGCCACCGTGTTTATCAATTCCACCATAACATTTTCCGCATATTTCGTTGGGGTCCAGCCCATCACGAACCAATGGCAGGTTAGCACTGACAATGGCGCAACGTTCCAAGGTATTGCCGGCGCCAACGGTACGTCCTTGACGTTGACAAACAGCACACTGGTGACCAACGTCCTGTATCGCCTGGTAGCATCCAATCGTTACGGCTCCACTCCCAGCACCGCAGCCAGCCTCAATGTCATTCCTGCGCCTCCGCAGGGAGTCTATTGGGAAAGTGTCCAGGGAATCACCGGCGACGCCAATCTTTCAACCGGCGGCGCCTATTTCGATGCCCTGATGCTTAATAGCAGCGAACCCGCGTTGACCGTGGATGGCATAGCGTTCAATGCTTCAACCGGCCAGTATGGCGGTTATACTGGCGATGGCGTCATTGACTTTATCGGCATCGGATCCAGTCTGAACAACTTTGCCTGGCCGGGCACTTTCCCTACCAGTGGTTCGGCATCATCGGATTTTGCCACACTCATGGACGATGGAGGGATATTTCAATTTGGAGGCGCCGGCATGGGCAGGATATTAATATCGGGTTTAACCAACGGAGACGTTTATCAGGTGCAAATTTTCAATTTCGCCCCTGACGGTGATCCCGGTTTGACCACCTTCTCCGGCGTCACCACGGCCACCTTGAACAATCTTCCAGGGGCAGGCGGACCCAACACCTACGGTGAATATGCGACCGGCTCTTTCACGGCCACCGGACCGAATGAGATGATTCTATGGAACGGAGCGGGTTCCAGCTATACGGTGGTCTGTTCCATCTCCGTGAGGGACGTGACCGGAGTGGTTGCAACCAATGCCATCAATGTGCAAAGCACTGTCACCAACGGCCAGATGCGAATCAACTGGCCACCGGACCACATTGGCTGGAGATTGCTAACGCAAACCAATTCAATAAACACAGGATTGGGCACGAATTGGGTGACTGTACCCAATTCAACCAGTGTTAACGCTGTGAGCGTGCCTGTAACCACGACCAATGGCTGTGTATTTTTCCGGCTGGTTTATCCCTGAAGCATTGACCTGGTTCAATCCATTTCGGCTACAAGCGTTGCTGGAAAAAGGAGGCAATCGCCGGGACCGTGACCTAGGTGATCACGGTCCCGGCACTTCCCCTGCCTGGCACCAGCAACAATTTAAAATGCCCCGGTTGGAAAGCATGGAATATTCAAACAGCGGTGGCTGATTTTATGATTTTATATGCAAATAATGACGCAAATTACGGTTAAACGGGTGGCCATTCTAATGTTGGCCGCCAGCCTGTCCGATCCTGCCGCATCCGCCCAAAATATCGCCTGGACCGGTCCGACAGGAATCACCGGCGATGCGAATCTTTCCATAAACGGCGCATATCTCGATGCGCTTATACCAAACACCTCAGCCAGCAGTGGCCTGGCCGCTGACGGAGCAGTTTTTAATGTGGCCATCAACAAGGGCGGTGGAATCTATGGTGATGGAGTGGTGACTTACTCCGGCGCCGGCCTGAACAATTACAGCTGGTCGGGCAGTTTTCCGACGGGAGCGCTGGCGTCATCCGGGTTTGCGGCGGTAATGGATGCCGGCGGGATCTACCAAACCGGCGGCAGCGGCAGTGGTACGGTGACCATTTCCGGATTGAAGGCCGGGTACAGCTACGTCGTACAGGTATTTAATTATGCGCCTGACGGTGACCCGGGGTTGACCACGTTATCGGGCGCAACGCCCGTGACATTAAGCAATCTGCCCGGCGCCGGCGGATCCAACACCTATGGCGAATTTGCCACGGGAACATTCGTGGCAACCAACCCGAGCGAAACCTTCAACTGGAAAGGCGCCGGGTCCGGCTATACGGTGGTGGGCGCCATTTCCGTGCGCGCACTGCCAATCACGCCGGTCGTCTCTCCAACGAATGTAGTGGCAGAGGGAAGCGTGGTTACGCTGGCCGTCATCGCGCAGCCGGGCCAGACGTTTTATCAGTGGCAGACTGATAACGGCAGCGGCGGCGCAAGCTGGAGCAACCTGTCCGGCGGAAACAATACCAACTATGTGCTGAACACGGGCAGCCTGACGGCAGGTAATTATCAGTTTCAGGTGATCATCACCAACAGCAGTTTGAATGCAACCAGTGCGCCCGCAACCGTGACTGTGCTCGCGCCACCCGCGCAGGCCATCACCTGGGGCAATGCCACCGGAATCATCGGGGATGCAAACCTTGTGACCAATGGAAGTTATTTTGATGCGCTCATGCCGAATTCAAGCATTGGGACGGCCGTGACGGCTGACGGCATTGGTTTCAATCCTGCCTCAGGTGGAGGCGGCAGTTTTGGTGATGGAAAGATTTCATATGCCGGCAGCGGCTTGAATAATTTTGCCTGGGCAAACTCGTTCCCGACCAGCGCGGTGGCATCGGCGGCATTCGCCACGCTGATGGATGATGGCGGCATTTTCCAGAATGGCGGCAGCGGCACGGGCACGGTGAATATTTTCGGGCTGACCATCGGGCACAGTTATTTGGTGCAGGTATTTAATTTTGCGCCGGATGGAGATGCCGGCCTGACGACATTATCGGGCGCGACTCCGGTGACGTTAAGCAATCTGCCCGGCGCGGGCGGAATCAATACCTACGGAGAGTTTGCATCCGGAACTTTTATCGCAACCAGCACCACTGAGGCTTTCAACTGGAATGGGGCAGGTTCCAGCTATACCGTGCTGGGCGCGATTTCCGTGCGAGATGTGTCGGCCGTGGCAACCATTTATCCCACCAGCATGGCATACCAGGGGGACGCAGTAACATTGGCGGTAAACGCGCAACCAGGCCAGACCTATTATCAATGGCTGACGGATAACGGCACCAGTGGCGCAAGCTGGAGCGACATCAATGGCGCCAACGGCACAAACTATGTGCTGAATACCGGCAGTTTGGCGGCGGGCAATTATCAATTCAAAGTCGTCGTCACGAACAGCAGCTTGAACGTCACCAGTGCGCCAGTGGCCCTGAATGTGCTGGCTCCCTCGGCTCCGGTAATCGTGCAGAACATCACGCCCGGTTCCGCCAGTCCCTACGTTGGGCAAGGGGCCACCTTCACCGCGGCATTTGCCGGAAATCATCCCATCACCAATCAATGGCAGTTCAGCGAGGACGGCGGCAACACGTTCAGCAACCTGCCGGCAGCCACCAGTACAACATTGATTCTAACTAATTTGCAACCTGGCAATGCCGGTGAATATCGCCTGATTGCCGCCAACACGTTTGGAACCAACGCCACAGCGGCGGCCATGCTGACGGTCAAGCCCTGGTCGGACGCCCAAATACAATGGTCAGCACCGGTCCCGATGATGGGAATGAGTGCCGGGGAGATCCTGACCAATGTTCCGGGCGCGTATTTGGAGGCGGCTGATTTCTTCTTTGATTCGTTCATCACCGTGAACTCCGCCGGCCAGCAATATGTTTTTCGATCCGACGGCGTCCCGGCGTCGCTTGCCAGCGGCGCATATTACGGCGGGCAGTTTATAACCAATGCCATCTTTGGCAGTGGCGCGCTGGGAACCAATACGACGGAAGATGGTGATTTCGATGGCGTATTGAACCAATATTATGATGGTGGGATAAGCAACGTGATCACTTTGAATAATCTTATCCCCGGGCAACAGTACGCCGTACAATTGTTTGCCCTGGATAATCGCCCGGGAACAACGGCCGGGCCGGCTGATTTTGCGAATGCAAATGACCCGAATGACATTTCCACGCAGTTCGCCATGGGTGAAAATGCTTATTTGACGGGAACATTCACAGCCACCAATTCCCATCAATCCATCCAGGAGAACCTTTTGACAGGGGGCGGTTTTGGCAATATCAACGCCCTGGTGGTGAGGGCTCTTTCATACACACCGGAAATTAAACCCGCCATCGTGGTTCAACCGGGAGAACGCTTCTCACTGCCGAATGACGTGGCGAGCTTTACCGTGGTGGCTGATGGTTCGCCGACGCCCACCTATCAGTGGCAGGCGGGGCCGGTGGGTGGTCCGTACACGAATCTGGCGGACGGCGGACGGTTTGCCGGCACGGGTACGATGACATTGACCGTGGGCCAGGTCGTGACGAATGATTCCATGGAATTCCTGGTGGGAGTGACCAATGCCGCGGGCGGTGTGGCCAGTGCGCCGGTTGATTTGCTCGTTCCGGTGATTGCCCAACCGGTGGCCGCGGTCAGGCCGGTGCGAATCACTTGTGTGGGTGCGAGTGATGTTTCATCGCCCACACCGTATGGCACACCCAATTGGCCGGATTACATCGCCCCCATGCTGGGCTACGAATATGCGATTACCAACTGCGGCGCGAGTGGCACCACCATGATCCAGGGCGGCAATGCTCCTTACTGGAACACGCAGCAATATCTTAACAGCCTCAATTCGTCACCGGACATCGTCATCATCATGCTGGGATCAAATGATTCCAAACCGTACAACTGGATTTATCAGACGAATTATGCTCCGGACTACGAGGATTTAATCAACGAGTACCGCAATTTGCCTTCGCATCCCCGGATTTATCTGAACACGTTGTTGACCGTATATGGGGCCGGCAGCTATGACATCACCGATCCGATTGTCACGGGCCAGCTTTGTCCGATCATCAAGCAGATTGGCTTCGATGAAAACCTGCCGGTGATTGATGTCAATACCGCCACCAAAAACATGCCGCAGAATTTTCCGGACAATGTTCATCCCGACATCGCCGGGGCCAGGGTGGTGGCGCAAACGGTGTTCAACGGCTTGATGAACGCCGGGGAGACGGCGCCGATGATTGATCGGGCGTTGAATCAACCCGTGTTTGCATCGTCCATGGCCAATGGCAATGTGGCTTCCAACGCGGTGGATGGAGACTATACGACCATGTGGTCTTCTGCGCCTTCAGATAATCAATGGATTTACGTTGATCTTGGCCCGGTGCTTAACGTGACCGGGGTTTACCTGAATTGGGGCCCGGATTATGGCCAGAACTATGAGGTCCAAATCTCCAATGACGCGACCAATTGGACGGGTGTTTACACCAACAACTCCGGCAGCGGCGGCATTGACCGGATCAGCGTTGCCGCCAGCGGCCGGTATGTCCGCATGCTGGGTTTGCACAGTGGCACCGGCAATGGTTATGACCTGTTGGATTTTACGGTCACAGTGGCAGCCCCACCGCCCGCGATAAATATCAACTGGATCTCCCCGAACAGCTTTAACTTGAGCTGGCCGGTTTCGTCCATGTCATTTGCAATTGAATCAACCGCCGGCTTGCTGCCACCGGTCCATTGGACACAGGTCACCAATGCCACCACCATACTTGGCGGCAGCAACCATGTTTCTGTCACCAGTCAAAGCAGTGCAATGTTTTACCGGCTGAAACAACAGCTCTAAAAACGAAGCCGCCCTGCGGGAAGCGTTGGCGGAATTTCCATGACTCATCTACTGGACGTTGGTTTCTG
>Ga0206928_1115_pt1 | contig 20262 bp, 19 predicted proteins | sample Alteio_BWOrgHeat_21_FD_152941 | JGI IMG/M metagenome (GOLD analysis project Ga0206928, IMG submission 152941) | Enriched cells from forest soil in Barre Woods Harvard Forest LTER site, Petersham, Massachusetts, United States -... | ecosystem: Environmental > Terrestrial > Soil > Temperate forest >... | reverse complement strand
CAAAAATTTGGGCTAGTCTGGGAAAAAAAGAAGTAGATAATGATTCTCTAGAATCCGGAATTATTCAACAAATTGCTAATGAATTCCTGGCTAGAATTGATCGGGATGTGCAAATCTTGCAGGATTACTTGGGATATGCCCTGAATTCTTTTAATATGTCGGAAGCCTTAAAATTTGAATTAAAAGATAAGTTAATGCCCGATCTTACACCAAAATTGCAGGGTTTGTTGGAATTAAAAACACTTCCATCTGATTTTTCTTTAAACTCATTTATGCTATGGCGGGCCAACGCTGATCACGCTAGGGAAATCCTTTTTGGCGAGGCTTTGCATAATATAGACAATTTTTCTGCTGAGTTTATCCCTTCACCCAAAAAAGAAATCGAAAGTGAACAATTGCAATTAATTAATGCGCAAATCAAAGCATTAGGTGAGGATGTCGATCAATTGCTTCTTGATGTTCAATCCAGCGATAAATTGAATGATAATCAAAAAATAGCGTTTTTATTGTCTATTGAAAGGCTTGAAATGATTTCTCATCAGTTAAATGGGAATTTGCATCTAACGCCGGAACATAGTGATTGTATAGAGGGATTTTTTGAAGTTCTTTTAAGAATGCGTGATCTCGTTTCGTAGATTAAATATACTCACCGGCAATTTCCCTTTTATTTTTACCGTCCAAAACATGAAAAATCCGCAGTTTATTTAATGTAATGGGCGATAATTGTCCAATCGGCAGGTAAACGATTTTTTTTGCAAAGCGGCGTGCATAACTTTTTATAGCGCTTCTGGGTGGAGCTGCAGCCACATAAGTGATGAGTGGTTGCACAGCATAATCTATCGCGGCCATTAAAAGAACTTCAGCCTTGGTGCGGCATTCTCCATAGTCCGGATCAGTCCATACATCCAATAGGCGTCTTGGAGGATATGACATCATGAAACCGCCGTATTCACAACGGCTAATTCCTGGCCCTACGACATTTTCTGTGATAGGCGTAGAGTAAAAGGACATATCGGATTCTTGAGAATGTTCACCCAGCCAGGTAGTCATCCATGAGTATTTACCAGTGGTTGTAGATTGGCTTTTTTCACCTTCTTCATCAAAAATAATCACGACGGATCCAACGGCACCTTGAGGTTTCCCCTTGGCTTTAACATACAGTTTTTTTTCGTGCCAATGACGAATGGTTTCGCGCGTATCTACACCATCTTCTAAGCTCGTTGAAAAGGGAATTGAACGCATTCCTTCTTCTTGCAAAACCTGTGCCCCTTTCTTTTTCAAAAACTCACCAAAACGTTCAATGATGATATCTTCCGGGGGATAAGAGCAGATGCTGAAGGCTCCGGGTGGTTTATATTGGGCTTTGGATCGATCCTTACGGTGCCTTGAAGCAAACATACTTTTTAAACTTCGGGATTTAGGCCTGAATTTAATTTTTTTACTTTTCCCCCAGATATCTTCGATTGACAGATTGAGTTCCGGTAAATTATCGACATTTTTTCTGTAAGGATAGCCGGTAGCCAAATTCCAGGTTTCATAGGCAAAATTATCATCTACACACCCTTTTGAAGCACATAGTATCTGATAAAGATCCGGCATCAAACGATTATGGATTAAAGCGTAATTGCGTATAAATTTCATAAGATTGCGTTGATGATAGCCGGGAAAAGCATTTCCGGTTTTTTCAACATAGCGCGAGGAGGCTGATTTAAAAAGATCGAAGATGAGTTTTTGACGGTCTGGTGGAAAACTTGCAACCAAATCGGCATCCAGTTTGGTTTTGCGTTTAATTTCATAATTAACTGAAATCCATCCATATTCTGCGAGTACCTCCCGAGCAGATCCTTCTGTTAAAGTACAAAGTTCAATAACGGAGCGTTTTGCGTGGGCATGGATGGGGAAAGATGGACTATCAATGAGGGATAAAATGCTTTCCACATGAGCCATGCCGCTGATAAATAGAATTCTGTCATATGAAAGCGAAAGTTCTTTTAACCGTCTTGCCATGTGTATTTCACGATTGGAATCTTCAATGGTTTTTTTAAATCCTTGATTAACTTGAAATTTTTTATAAGCTTCATAGTAATTTTTCAGGCCAATGCGCTGTATTGCGTAGGGATCAGGAAGGTTTTCTTGTATGTCTGGATAAAAGTCAACATCAAGATCGATGCACCAGCATGGGATGTTATTTTCAAGTCCTGAGCGTAAAGCCTCAAAGGCGGCATCGCAAGGTTCACTTAGGTAATAAAGAGGGGAGTCATGTTTGTCATACGAGATAATGAGGCTGATATCAGGTAAGCGGGAGGCAGCATGCAACATTTGTAATTGCATGGTTTCGGCAAGTTCAACCGCAATGCAATCCGGACGAATCACCTGAAATGCCATGCGTACTTGCGCGGCCATTTCCATATTATAGTGGATAATGGGCACAGCAAAAATATGCCCCTTTTGGATAGTAAAGGGGATATTCCCTTCGAGAGCCGGGTTATTAAATGACATACGCTAACGCTTCATCGCCAAGGGTCATTACAATTGCTTGTTGCAGCAGGTTAGCTGTATTCCCGCCATTTCCATTAAGACTCTTTAATCTTTTAGCTGCATAACGGGCGATGTTGATTCCATCGCGTATTGTATAGTTTTCATTGGCCGCATGTGCCCTTTGTAGGAAATTAACCACGTAATCGAGGATATTGGTGTCGAGAAAAGGGAGATTTTCGCGAAGTATGCGTTTTTCTTCCTCTTCTTCAGGAAAATCAAGGAAAATCTGCGGTTGCAGGCGGCTATGTATATATTCAGGAATTTCGAATGTGGAGGCATCGTCGTTCATAGTGACGCAAATTCGAAAATCGGGATGTGCGGATACTTTTAATCCGGCTACGATGGATTCAATATAGCGGCGTGTATCCAATAGGGGAGCCAAAGAGGCCCAAGATTTCTCGCTCATGCGATTAGCTTCGTCGAGGATACAGACTCCGCCGCGTATCATCGCTGTCACGAGTGCAGAGGCCACATAACGGATGCCTCCCCCTTTATCGACTACAGGGGTAATGAGAAGATCTTCAGGACGGGTATCCATTGTACATTGAAAAATATAGACAGGTCGATTAATTTTTTTTGCAGCTGCATAAGCCAATGTCGTTTTTCCTACGCCCGGTTTGCCGATTAAGCGAGGATTAAGGGGGATGTCTAGATCGTCGATGACTAGCCAGGATGCTAATAGTTGTTCCATCACATCGCGTTGGCCAATCCATTGAAAAGCAAATTCGTCAGGGAATCCCAGGGCTATTTCAACTCCTTGGATATTTACACGACTTTCGTGTTCATTAGGTGAGGCATGGCCCATGTTGACTCCTTCGGATGCAGGTAATTTGTTGCCAATATACTTAAAATATGTAAATCAAGATAGGAAAATAAAATTTTAGCGATATCGGCTCCACATGCATTTCCAGGTTATTTTTTAATACTTATTTCCTTAAAGCTTTATCAGAGCCATAGATAAGTCCGGCCCTAGCAATATTTTCCCTCGCTTCAGGATAGAGTGCTTCTATTTCCTTTAGGAGATCATCGACTTTACGGCGCATGGAATTTTGGCCTACAGGACAGCGGCACATGATCCTTTTAAAACCATGTTGATGCGCAAAAGTGCGAATATCTTCTTCGGCAATGTAAATTAAGGGACGAATGATGGTGATCCCATAATTATGCATAGGGACTTTAGGGAGATTGGCAGCAAATTCTCCTTTATGCAAAAGATTCATCAGCAAAGTTTGCGCACTATCATCGCGATGATGACCAAAGGCAATGGTTTCAACCCCAACACTTTTTGCGGCTTCGAAGAGTAGGCGTCTTCTTTCGCGGGAGCAAGAATAGCATTCTAGGGATTCAAGTGTTTGATGCGCTTCTCGTTCGATAAAGTGAACACCTAACTGTTTGCATATTGCTTGCAAATAGGTTGTATTGACGCCCGCTCCGCATGAAAAAGCTCCGGAGACATGAATAGCATAAATATCAAGGGGAGGGAAGCCCCGTCCCGAAATAGCTTTTAGTAGAAACAAGAGAGCCAGACTGTCTTTTCCGCCGCTTAAGGCGATCCCCACTTTTGAAATGCCTTCAATGAGTTTGAAATCAAAAAGAGCTTTTCGCACCATGCTTTCGAGCTTTTTTCCAAGCCCTGTCCATGGGGGTTGAGCCAAGGGAATATCTGAATCGAAAAGTGGAAGGCTCATAAAAAAAAATCCTGAGATATTAAACGGACTATAATATGGGATAAATATTTGAAAGTCTAGTATTAGTTAATTAGTCAATATGGATGTTTATTATTGTCGCGTTGGTCACTGTTGTCCATTAGTTGTCCATGCCAGACCACTGTGTGTCCTTACGCGCTTAACACCTTCAATCAGTCCGCTACGACATAGGTGCCTGGCATTGCTATGTTGACAATCTTCCCCTCATTCAATTTCAACATCGCACTACTGAAGATTGTTGACATGGCAGTGCCTGGAACCGGCCGCAGCTACGTTGCCTACCCCGTGAACACATACTCTTCCAGCAATCCATTTATTTGTGTTTGAATAAATTTATTTACACTTATGCAATTGCCTCTGCCGTCCATTGCCTTCAGTCCAAAGTTAAATGGTTTGTGGCTTTGCTCGCTCATGACCAACAGAAAGAAGTGCTAATGTGGCTTCGTTTGTCATAACAGTACAAAAATCAATGGCAATTTCACGAAGTTTAATGATTTGATCTTTATTCATGCCCAAGGTAGTTAATTGATTAAACCTTTCTTCTATAATTTCTATGCCTTCTCTTTCTCTAAAATCTATATCAGATCTCACCAAAGGCTGGCTGCGATCTCGATCTAATAGTTCAAACGAGCCTTGTAGCATTTTAGATGTTATACCAAAAATTTCGTTAGCTTGAGCGCGGTTTAACTTTCCTAAAGGGCTTAAATCAAATGTTGCTTTTGCCTCTAGTGGGGTTCCGTCTGGAGCTAAGTAGCATACTCTACGGTCTCCTTTTAAAAAAACTCTATCTCCGATTGTTTCTACGTTTATCCAGTCAGCCTTTACCAATATATTAGATGCAGTGCGAGCAATAAAGCCTTTTGTAGGACCTTCTACTTGATTAGCTGTTTTATAATAATCCAAAGTCCTCCCTGAGGCTCCATCGGTAGGTTCTAAATTTCCGGATTTATCATAGAGAACACAGTCGGGATAAAGACAGTCAGATAACTCTTGACTATATCTAGGGATACTGTTTTCTGTTATTCGGGCAATAATTTCTTCTAAATTATTGACACTTATTGAAGTAATTTTTATTAAAACAATCAATTTACTTGCAGCACTCAGAATGTCCAAGACAGAAATATTGGAAGATACATGATCTTTAAAAGTTAAAGCGGAATTTCCATTGTTAAGCAACTCCAACTGTTTCTCTCGTGCTATTACCAAATATTCTAAAAGGCCTAATAATGATGCATTAGTCAATTCTTTACCAAAAACAATTTCAGTATTTCCAAATTGTTCATGCGATTTATCATTTATTTTTTTTTGAATTACGGGGTCAAAAAGTGTTATAAGAGATTTTAATTCCTCATCTGTGAGTTTTTGATGTTCTCCAATTAAAGAATCTACTAGATCCAAAAATTTAACAAAGATAATTTTTTCTAACATATCACCAGTATTTAAAACAGTAAGCAATTCTTCTGTATTCATTTTCGAAATTTTTTTGGCATTAGGGTAACCGCTATTTACGCTATTAAGATAGAATTTCATTGGTTTTTCTGAAGAATAAACTTTGAGTTTTTGTACAGCTGGGTCCGAATTTTGAGCATCGCGGATCACAGACTGAATAAATGCTTTATAAGCGGTCTCTAATTCTGTTTTATCCTTTGGAAGAGGTATATAATAGGTTCTAAGAAACCTAGCAAAATCAAGCTTAAGCTCTTGATCTTCAGTATTTAATTTTGCATGAGGGGTGTATAATAAAGATCTTAATAAATCCTCAGGATCATGTTTTTCTAATGCAATTTTCCCCTTTAAAATTTCGCGCATTTCGATAGCTTGATTTGTGATATTGCTAATATTCTTATTGAAATCTAGGATTTCAACATATTTGGCAGCTTCAATTTTTTCAGTATATTCTAAAGGCGATCCTTTTCTTGGTAAATGGACATGTGGAGGGTTTTGGGTACTTTTAAGTGCAGATTGAGTAAATAGATTCAATAAATCGATGGCCAGTTTTATCTCTATTTTTAACTGCTTAGCATCATGGTGGGAAAGTTTCGAAATTTCCGGAATAGAATGATTAGCTTTAAAAATCCCTGAAATTTGTTGTAAATTGCTAATTCCATAATTTTTCATCACTTCAGTGACAATTGCATCAGTGACAAAACCGCGGCCATTGTTTTTGTAAAGAAATAGAAGTTGATTGTATGCTCTAGCGAAGAATGACTGATTGGCTCCTTTACACTTTGCAATATCTTCTAAGGTAACCTTCAAATTTGAAGAATTTTGAATATTGGAGAGTGGGTTTTCGAAGTTGATATATCTATAGTTTGTGTTCATCTTCCACTCTTTTAAAGCTGATTGTTTATTCATTCACTATATTTATTGCTGAATTTGCTCATGTCCAACGGTAAGTAACGCTAAATTGTAAGCCTTTATAACATCAGTTTGAAATTTTAGTGCAATAGGGTGCAAGGCTGCGAATTGTGCTTCGGAAATAGTATTGGTTTTTTTTAAAAGCTCCAGGTTTTTTTTTAAAACTTCAGGGTTTTCTACAGCTTTTTCTGAAAAAAGATGAAAAATTTCCTTTACTTGATTCCTTGATAATGTACCTAAACTGCTTAGATCAAGTTCGGCATTATATCTGACCAAATGACCATCGGAGCCTTGAAAAGTAAACTCTAACGTGCCCTTTTGAAAGACTCGTTCATGTTGATTATTTTTATCTTCAATAACACTCCAAACTGATTTTCCATGATAATCCGAAGTGGATTGTTTTTTGAAACCTTTTAAACTACCTTCACGTTCATTGGCCTTTTCATTAGAGAGGAAGCGTTTTACTTTTGCTTGCGAAGTTACTTCTTTATCCTCGAATGAAGATTTTTGCTCAGGACTCAATGCTGCTATTTCATTAGAATTTAATGTTGTGGGATAATTATAAATCACGCAATCAGGAAATAGGCAGTCTGAAATAAACTGAAAGTTTCTAGGTTGTATTGCTTGTGTCCACGTATTTGATAAGGCTTTTATCGTATCTGAATCATCACGTGTCATTTGATTTTCAGCACATAGTTGCATTGCAACTAAATCGAGTTTAGATGTATTAACAGCAAGTGCTTCGATTTCATCATAAAGTATCGTATTTTTTCCAGTGAGAATCGAATCTAATTGCTTACCCCAGAGTCTTTTTGATTCATCTAAGAGCGAGTTTAGGAATAAGTGAGGGTCTTGGTGAATTCCTTCTTCCCTTAATTTTTGCTGAAAATTATTTTTTAAATCTCCATTAAGACATCTTATTAATAGTTCTTGTTGTTTGCTTGTAATAGGTTGATGTACTCCAAAAAATGAATTCATTTTCATAAGGATAAATACATCCTTAAGTTCCATATTCCTAATTGTTTCCGCATGAACATTTCCAACTTTTTGACTCATAAGGTAAAATTTCATCGGGTTTTCTGCGACATAACCTTTTAATTCTTTAAATGCTTTATCTGAAACCTTAGATTGATCTAGAGTTTCTTCGACAAAAGATTTATAGGCTTTTCCTAGTTCGTTATTATTGGATGGAAATGTTTGTTGTTTAGTTAAAAATTCAAAAAATTTGCTGGAAATTCCAGATTGCGAACCCTCTAAACCCGCACGTTGATTATACAGGTGGGATTTTAATAAATCTTCCGGATCATGTTTTTCTAAAGTGATTTTTGCTTGAATAATTTCTTGTATTTTCGTGAGTTTACTCTCCGTGACATCAAGTTTAGTTAATGCATTGAGAGTGTCTTCATTTGAATTTAGTGAATTTTTAAAAAGTTTTAATAAATCTATCGCTATTTTCATTTCTTCATTAAGTTGTTTAGCTTCATATGGTCCAAGTAAAGAGACTTCAGTAATTGAGTGATAGGCTTTAAAAAGCGCGGAAATTTGCTCTAAATTATCAATCCCGTGGGATTTCATCACGTCCTTAATCATTTCATCTTTAAGAAAACTTTTGCCGTTATTTTTGTAAAGAAAAAGGAGCTGATTGTATGATCTTACAAAAAAAGAATTACTTTCTCCTTTGCATTTTGCGATATCCTTTAAAGATACATTTAAGTTCTGGTTATTGACAATAAGGGGTGCGTTGTAATCTTTAATGAGATTAGTGCTCATAGTTCTCCAATATAAAAGTACTAAAATTAATTATACTATATTAACTATTTATTTGTTTATTTAAAACCGTCAATTGTCGCGCCAATTTAGAAATTTCCGCTTTTTTCCAATGTAGAAATTTCCGCTTTCTGCTTAATTTATAATTTTAAGCAAAAAGTGGGGGTAATATGGAGGAATTGTTGGAAATGTCTAAAAAAGAAATAGATAGGCGTAAATTCTCAAAAAGTCATGGCAAAGAAAGTAATCAGGTCGTCCCGACCTGGTTGTTGACAATCTCAAGGCCGGGACGGCCTTGTTACCTTATGTCCGCTGCCACGACTTTTTGAGAACTCACTTCAATTGTAGAAGGCGCTTTTAAAAATTTGAAGAACCCCTATCACTTAGCGGTAACACCAGGATTTCATTGGACGGATCAGAAGCTACGAATTCATTACATGATCTGTGTAATCGGATATTTTTTGTTTGCATTAGTTTGGTATGACGCTAAAAAAGCCGGTATTAACACAACCTTGGATACTTTGCTTGATTCATTAAATAGCATTAATCTTGGAAGATTCGTTGACATGACAGGAAAACAGGGGAGGCCAAAAGTAACATATCGTTTAGAAGATCTATCAGACGAACAAAAGGTTCTTGTCGACTTATTCGACCTATCAGAAATTCATCTCAAGCCACTCAAGATTGATGGCGTCAGTGTATACAAATAAAAACATCTCTAACAAACTGACATTAAATATCTAGCGTAAGTTTATTTCGCTTCGCGAAATAAACTTACGCTAGATATTTCTTAACTTGATAGCGGTTATGTGTATAATCGCTGTTATTTGTAGATGCTGTGAAAGATAAACAATTATGGATAAGTTTATAAAGATCGCTCCTGTGGATTGACTTCCTTGCTGTATCCCTATTTTTTCTCGGCCTCAGTGGCGCATTCGATTGGAGATAATCTAAAAACAACTGTCTTGGGGGATTATTTCGATTAAATACAAGAGATCTTAAAGATGATCTTTTTTTATCTTTTGAAGCTATTGTAGAGCTCTTTTTTAAAAAAAATTAAAAAAACAAGAAAAATGCTTGAGAGAAAATTTTCTGTTTGATATAACTAACGCTTATTCATTTGCTGACATAGCTCAATTGGTAGAGCACCCGACTTGTAATCGGACGGTTGTGGGTTCAATTCCTACTGTCAGCATTTCCTTCACAATCATTTTGGGGGTGTCGCATAGCGGCAATTGCAAGGGACTGTAAATCCCTCGACTTCGGTCTCCGTTGGTTCGAGTCCAACCGCCCCCACATTTACTTCACAGTCAATATTTAGTAGTTTTCGTAAAAGGCCAGTTTCTTCCCTTTTACGCAAATCTTACGCACTAGACTCCAGCAAACTGGAGCAAATCCTCTCTTTCCAATCTTTCTTTGTTTTAAAACTTTCACTTTGTGTTTTTTTCTCAACCAAGTTCATTAATGCCGAATCTTCATTTTTGCTTTTTCAAATTTTGGAGGCAAAAAAACGTCAAATCATTCCTAAAATGCGTAAAATTTGCGTAAATATTTGCTTATCTAACCAAATTTATCATTTTTACCTAGATATTTTCTTAAATAGACAAGGGACTAATAATCCCTTGTTGCACTTTATTCTAATTTTTACTACTTTACACCCTTTCATTATGGAGATATATGGGTTCAATTCGTGAAATCACAAAAAAAGATGGTTCTAAATCTTATCATGCAGAAATTCGTTTAAGAGGACATCCTACCGAACGTGAAAACTTTAGAACCCGTAGCCTAGCAAAAAAATGGATTCAAGATACTGAATCTGCAATTAGGGATGGTCGACATTCTAAAACAGCCGAAGCAAAGCGGCATACCCTTGCGGAGCTACTTAATAGATTTATTTCCCAATGGTTACCCAAGAATCCTAAGAGTCAGGCCAAACAAGATTCTTTGTTAACTTGGTGGAAAAATCAATTGGGTCATTTGGTTTTGGCTGATTTGACTCCAAATGTCATAGCAGAGGCACGTGATCTTTTGTTGAGTGAATCTACGAAACGAAAAAAAATGCGTAGTTCTTCAACGGTAAATCGTTATTTAGCGGCTTTATCTAAAGCCTTGTCTGTTGCAGTTCGAGAATGGGGATGGTTAGATGATTCTCCTATGAGGAAAGTAAGTAAACCAAGTGAAGGCAAAGGAAGAGAAAGGTTTTTAAGTCTTCAAGAAAAAGATCGATTGCTTGAGGCATGTAAAGTCTCTTCAAATCCGTTTTTATATCCCTTGGTTAATTTATCAATACTTACTGCGATGCGATTCAGTGAGCTCATTCAATTGAAATGGGAAGATGTTAACTTTAATGCAGGTTTGATTACTCTTAGCGAAACTAAGAACGGTGATCGTCGTACAATTCCGTTAACACCAATTACGGAATCCCTTTTTAAACTTTGTCCCACTTTTTCTAGTACTGCTTTAGGTCATATTTTTAAGTCTTCCAGACAAAATAATCAAAAAGGGGTTATTTCGGTCCGCCAGTCCTTTAAGACAGCTTTGAAGTTAGCAGAAATTGAGAATTTTCGATGGCACGATTTAAGACATACTGCAGCATCATATCTTGCTATGCGGGGAGCAACACAAGGTGAATTAATGTCTATCTTGGGCCATCGTTCGCCACATATGACAAGACGGTATGCCCACTACAGTCAAGATCATATCAAGCAGATTTTAAATAAAACAGGCCAATTTCTCACAAATACCTAAGATTCGGAAAAAAATGCTTAACTCATCTTCTATTATAGAGTCTCAAAGAAAGCTATTATGCAAAACTGAATTACCCTCAGCAAAATGTATTCACCTCTCAACATTACTCGAAATGTTAGCTAAGGATAAAAAAATTAGTCCTATTATGGCGCAATGGGATTGTGAAAGAGCTTCAAATAATCAAAAAGCCCATGATAATGCTGAAAAAAGCATAGAATGGATAAGAGAAAAATTAATTCAATTAAAGCTTTCTAAATGGATAGACCATCCAATTGTTAAAGACACTCTGGAACTTGCTGAAACACTAATTTTTTGCAAAATGCCACCAAGTGATTTATTGAATGATTTCAATAAATTGAAAGAATATAATCGGCGAATAGATCAATTGACCACTTCACTATACCCCAAGAAGGGATTTATAGGCTTAGCTTTAAATGCGCTTGATACAATCGCTTTAATTCTGGCTGAATTTGGAGAAGTTGATCTTTTTGAAGGCTGGGCAGAATTAGAGAGTGTAGAAGGGAGAATACCTATTAATCAAATTCTTCCTGAGTTTTCAGCAAAACAATTAAAATCCATGTCGTTATCAGAAATATCTGAAAAAACAGGTTTTGGTTTTTTTGAGATTAAAATTGTAGGTATCAAAAAAAATACAAATGAATCATTTTTCTTTTACCGACAAAAAAGGTTGATCCACTTAATTCTTCCAGAATGTATTGAAAGTTCTTTTGAAGGTCTTTTGCCAAAATCTTTAGTGTCGTGGACGGAATCTCGTGATACAGACCCTGTGACACTTCTACATTTTTTAAAAATATTGGGAGGATATAAATACTATACAGAACAAGTCAAAGAGACTTCTCCTCCATACAATTGGGAAGATCTTGAATTAATGGCGGTTCAACAAGGTTTAAAAGAGTATTTTAGACCATTCTCATCTCTAGATTCTAAAGTTCATCCTATTGCATCTAATAAGATTAACGATTTAGTTGATATTTTTTTAAATATGATTGAAATTCGACTCCTTTCCATAAAAGACGATAAACCAAAAAAGCACTCTCATAAAGCAACAGCAAAGACGTTTATTGTAAACACAATAAAAGGATTGTTACCTTCAAAAATCGACCAATCGCTCCTTAAAAGCAATATGGAAATGCACATGAAACTTATTGAGATTGCCCAAAAACGTGGAGAACTATTTGTGGCTGAGATGACTTTTCCTTTGGTTTCGAATGTTTATCGAAAAGTTTTGAAAGAAAAAGGGATTACTCGTAAAGGAGGGGCTCCACTAAAAAATAACCTTCAAAAGAAAAAGAAGAGAAAGTTTGAAGGTTAAGGTTTTCTACACCTATTAACCTTTCATAAAACATTCATCAGTCTCTTTAAATTTTTTGTTAACTTAAAAAACTTTAATAATTGGGTTTTAAATAACAGCAAACCAATTATGGAGGTTTACATGACAGTAACAGAAAATAGATTGTTAACAGTTCGTCAATTCGTCCAATCTTGTGAAGGCAGCTGGCCATCATCAGAAGGAGCCCTTCGCGCGATCATTCTCGACGCATCTTGGGGGAAAAACAATTTTCAAACAGCTTTCAAGAGGGTTAATCGCCGTGTGCTAGTAGACGCTATGGAATTCTGGCGCTGTGTTGATCGTATGCAGGAGGATCGGAAAAATGCCTGCAGGTAAGTGTTTACGACAACAGTTAATTAAAATGAAAAAAGTTTCTAGGGTTCATAATCGTTTCAAAGAAGCTCTTCAAAATAACCTAGATGAACTACATAAGGCAATGGCAACGTATATGGAATGTTGCCAAGCATACGATCAAAATGAAAATTTGATCGAAGAATATAATTTATTTCGAAAACAACCTTAGCTCAAGAATACTTACAGGTATTCTTTTGTAAGGAAAGTTATGCATTAATCGGCTTGCTTGCCGGCAAGTCTAATTTAAAGGATGAGCAATGACAGAAGTAATAATAGATGAACCTAAAGAGGATTGTCAAATCGAATCTTCGCTTGAAAAAACTTTGGAAAGGGCTAAAGAACTAGAAGAGAAGTTTGAGAAATCAAATCTACCTGCTGACTACATTATAAATGATATTGGACTATATTATTTGTCTTCAAAAAAGGACGCAGAACCAATGTGGCTTTCTGCTCCAATTAAAGTAATAGCACTTTCAAGAAATCCAAATAATGAGGGTTTTGGAAAAACTGTAGAGTTTAATGATCTAGATGATAATAGGCATGAATATACGATTCCAATGGAGCTATTGGCGGGAGACGGTAAAGATTTAAGAGCAACATTGATGTCTCTAGGTCTCGATATCTCACCTGATTCAAAAGCTCGAGGTTATTTTTTAAGGTATCTTCAGCTGTGTAAGCCATTTGCGAGAGCGAGAACCGTTCAAGTGGCAGGATGGAACGGGATAAATTGTTTTGTTTTACCATCAAACATTATAGGAGGGGCAAAAGATGAAAAATTTATATTTCAATCATCAACAGGTTCAAATCCTGGTTTTGGAATAAGTGGTACTTTAAATGAATGGAGAGACCATATTTCAAAGCCGTGTATAGGCAATTCTCGTTTGATTTTTGCTATTTCGCTCTCCTTTGCAGCCCCGTTACTCAAGCTTTTAGATGAAGAAAATGGTGGATTTCATTTTAGAGGAGCCAGTTCCACTGGTAAGACAACGGCTTTATTCGTAGCAGGTTCAGTATGGGGAGGTAAGCCTTATCTTCAAAGATGGCGAACAACTTCTAACGGCCTTGAAGGTATTGCGCTAGCTCATAACGATACTCTTCTTTGCCTTGATGAAATTGGTGAGATGAATCCGAATGAATCAAGCGAGGTTGCGTATATGCTGGCCAATGGACAATCTAAAGGCAGAGCAGAAAAATGCGGTAAAGGCAAAGCGCGTAGTTCTTGGCGGATTCTCTTTTTATCGAGTGGTGAAGTAAGTCTTGAACAACATATTGCTCCGACAGGAAAAAGATTGAAGGGAGGTCATCATGTTAGAGTTGTTGAAATTCCCGCGGACACAGGGAAATATGGAATATTTGAAAGTCTTAATGGCTGTCCAACGGGAAAAATATTTTCAGAGAATCTTACATTATCGTCTCATCGTTATTATGGTGTAGCTTCAATTGAATTTCTAACGGCTCTTGTTTCAGATTTTTCTAATACTGATTATGTAAAAAGTAAAAAACGCGAGTTTCTTGCCCAAGCTCCTCTTGGAATATCGTCACAAGAAGGACGAGTGTTAAATAGGTTTGCTCTTGGTGCTGCTGCGGGAGAACTAGCTACAAAATTAGGCATTACTGGATGGGATGAGGGTGAGGCCACTTCTGCGGCATGGATATGTTTTGATGCTTGGATTAAATCAAGAGGTGGACTTGGTTCATTTGAAGAAAAAGAGGCTCTTAAAAAAGTAACTTTATTTTTTCAACAGTTTGGAAAAAGTCGTCTTTCACTCTTTGATGAAGATGAATCTGATAAAGGGATTTCAAAACGAGCTGGATTTCGAAGATTTACAGAAATGGAGAACGGAGCGAAATTTTATGTATTTCAGCAAGTCTTTAAAGAAGAAATATGTAATGGAATTGATTATTCTCTGGTTGTAAGGGCGTGTTTATCGTGTGGATATTTAATACCTGATGCAAAGGGGAATTCAACTAGATCAGAGCGTTTACCTTCAGGTAAGTGTCGAGTATATGTTTTTTCCAAAAAGGTATTAAGTGAAACAGAAAATCTTGATGAGTCAGATGAGACTTTTGAGACTGATGAAAAAGATCTCTGATATGAATGTTTTTATATTGGAAAATTTTGCTTGTACAATGTGACATGAGAGACAATTCACACTTTGTCTCGACTGTCTCATTAATAAAATAAATTTCACAGGTTGAACATACAGCGTGCCTCATAGGTCTCACAGATCTCAATGTTTCGAATGTAGATAAGGAAAATTAATGATAATTCTTGATTTAGCCAAAGAAACAGGTCTTAACCCGGTTCGCGACTCCGCAACTAATGGAGGCGAATATAAATCCGCTTGTCCGAAATGTGGGGGCGATGATCGTTTTCGCATTTGGCCTAATCAAAATTCAACAGGTCGATATTGGTGCAGGCAATGTCAAGCATCAGGCGATTCGATTCAGTTTTGTCGAGATTTTATGGGGTTAAAATTTTCTGAAGCATTAGCAAAAGTTGGTGCAGATAATTATTTCGACTTCAATAAAAAGAGTTATTCATTACCAAAGGAATTTTCGCCTAAGTTCATAATAGAACCATCACCTCTCTGGAACGAGTCTGCCAAGGCGTTTGTAGAGAGTTCTCATCTTTTTCTTTTGAAGAACCCTCACCTACTAAATGTTGATAAAAACCGTGGACTGTCGATTCAGTCTATTATAAGTTTCCAATTAGGTTGGAATAATTCGCTTAAGTTTGTCATGAAGGACTCGTGGGGGATCGAAATTAAGCAATCAGAAAATGTTCAAAAACTTTGCCTACCTAAAGGAATTGTTATTCCGTCCTTTCGAGATCAGAAATTGATTCGAGTAAAGATTAGACGTGACGAGTGGATAAAAGATGATAAATTCCCTAAATATCATATTATAACGGGCGGAACTGGGTCTCCAAGCGTTTTTGGTACGTTAAGCAAACCTATTGTCTTGATTGAAGCTGAATTGGATGCAATGTTAGTTCAGCAATTAGCCGGGGATTTGTGTACTACTATAGCTTTAGGAGGGGTTAGTAATAGGGCTGATAAAAGTCTTCATCAATCATTACAAAAGGCACCGATAATTCTCTATGCTTTAGATTTTGATGATGCTGGAAAAAAACAGTATATGTTTTGGCGATCCACTTATTCAAATCTAAGAGCTTGGCCTGTACCAAAAGGTAAAAGTCCCGGAGATGCTTTTAATCTTGGTGTAAACCTTCGAAATTGGATTTCAAAGGGTATTGAATTTTATTCTAAATCATCTTGAACTTGATAGAATTTTGAAATCAGGGCGGAACCTTAAATAGGAAGAAATGGTTACCATAAATAATTTAACAATCCGTAATAATTTATTTGATCAATTAAAGAAATGGAGTGGGAAGAAAACCTCCTTTTCGATTAGAGATTTTGCTGATGAAATTGCTATGCCATATAAATCAATTTTAGCTCTTTGTAAAGACAATAAGGATTGGAAATTTCAATTTGATAAAGCTCGTAATCATTTAGCTTGTAATGCTGAAAATGCACTAAATTCTGGATTAATATCCACATGTGAAGGTTTGCGTTATCTTTATGAGAATGACTTTTTTTTAAAAGAGTCGATGAGAGCAGCCGGAAAAAATATACCTGATGATCCAGATGATTTTGACGAATGGGTATTAAAACAATTGGTTTCGGATTTAGAAGATATAAATAGATCGAAAAAAATAAAAAGGTGAATGCATGGCTAAATCTCTAAAAAAATATGCCCCCCCCTCAAACTTCAACAATGTCGCCAGGCTTAGCCCCTATTTTTCAAGCTTTCAACGTAGGCTCAGAGAAGTTAGCAAAAGACTTGCTTCAACAAGCTGGAGCGGCTATTTATCAAAAAAATAGAGAATTTTCATTCGATAGAAATAAAATAAAATTTACTAAGCAAGAAATTGATGGAGTTTACGCTTTGATGTTAGCTATCAATCCAAAAGACATTTTTGAAACGCTTTATGGTGTTCAAATCATTGTAGGGCATTTTTTAGGTATGAGAAAACTTTCGCAGGCCTATCCTGTAGATCATAAGCTCGGCCTCAAATTGCTGAGGATGTCAAGTGAGTCAATGGAAAGGTTAACAAAGAAAAGGAGCGGAGGGCAGCAGAATATAAGTGTAACCTACCAAAATATTGGCCCTTCTCAACAATCCTTAGTAGCGCTTACAAATAAGGAGTAATTATGCCAATCATCGGGGTTAAGACTTGTGGTGCAAGATGTAGAACAAAAGGTGGGGCACCTTGCCTAAGTCCGGGAATGAAAAATGGAAGATGTAGAATGCATGGTGGCGTCTTTTTTAAAAGAGAAACTCATGGCCGAACTACATTAAAAGCTAAAGCAGAAAGGAAGTGTGAGAATTTTTTATTGAGTGAGATGAAATCTTTAGCTAAAGAAATGAATATGTAGCTAAAGATTTGTTAGAGAGCGCCAAGCTTGCCCAGCTCCAAGACTCGCACCTTGCCAATTAAGCATGATTTCATTACAATGTGCTTTCATATATTTATTAAAAAGCTGAAATCTGATGCCTAACTTTATAAAAATTATTTTATCAACATTATTATTTGTAAATCTACACGCTTCTGAAATCACCACGTCTTTAGATATAGAGAGTTTTAACAAGGACTGGGATCTATTTCTTGCAGACCAAAAAATCGACCAATCCAAGCTTGGAGAAGCGGAATACCGCAGCATGGAGTTTAGTTTCTTTGATGTGTGGGGAGATGCTCAATTTCCACGCCGACGGCAAAATATCCCTGGCATGGATGATCAACATGCAGTCGTAATCCCGTTTGTAGAAAACAAAATTCAACTTTCAGATGGAACTGAGATGAGTGCTTCGTTCATCAAATTTGATTGGTCGGAGAATGAGATTTATCACAATTTTATTGCCACCCAAGCCCCGTTAAATACCAATGTTGATGCCTTCTGGAAAATGATTTGGGACAAGGATATCCAGCAAATTGTAATGGTTACTGAACTGTCTGATGATGGGATTGAACAGCTATGTTATCCCTATATACCGGAGGCTTCTGCCTGTGCTTTAAGCTTTGGTTGCAGCTTGGAGGTTATCTGTACAGGAGAAAAATGCTTGCTGGCCGATCAAAAGGAGCCTGTCCAAGTTCGCATCCTCAAGGTCAGTCATCGAGGACAAGAAAAAACACTTACCCATTATTGGTATCGCAACTGGAAAGATGGAACAGCACCAAATCAGACCCTTACGATGACTGCCTTAATTCAAGAAGTCGCTAGAGATAAAGAGGCTATGGAAATTACAACACCTATTCTTGTGCACTGTACAGCAGGAGCGGGGCGTACCGGAACTTTCATTGTCAGCTACCATCTCTATGATAGGTTTACAAGGGGGGCCACCTTACCCAGGTTATTCGATGTGGTCGGTCAGCTGCGTTGGCAAAGACCGAAGATTGTGAGCAAACTACTGCAATATAATTTCTGCTATAAATTTTACCTCGAACTCAAAAACCAGTAAAAATGGTGTCTTATAGAGATAGTCTTCTTTCAATATACGGGTGTTATTTTTATGTAAGAACTTATTATTTGTCCGCAAAACAATTCTCGTTTTGAAATCTTTTTTAATGGAATTAATGAAGAATAGAATGAACAAAAAATTATTATCTATTTATTTTTTACTTATTCTATCGTTCTCGAATATTCATGGAGTTATTTTTGGAATAAAAGATTTTTCCAAATTTGAAGAAGAAGTCAGTAAGCTTTATAGTAGCAATCTTGTTTTATTCGATATAGATTACACTCCCATTACACCAAAAGACGCCTCTCTTAAACCTTGTGGAAATGGCTTGAAACGGAAATTTCTTCATATACTAGATCCTAAGCGACGGGAGTGGTTACAATTTCAAAATCTTGTAGAGAACGAACGATGGTTCCAAGATGCTAAAGCGAGGCAGGTTTTAAAACAATTAGCGTGTGATTCTATGAAAGAATCATTCAAGTTGGCCCATCAAGAAAATGTTGTTTATCGAGTGGAGTATCTCTATCCAGTTGATGATGATAACGTAATCCCTTTGCCATTTGTTATGCTTCGAGGAAAGTTGATTCGTCACACATTTCCAGGCGTTCCAAATTATGAAAGTATTAAAGATGGAGATTATCCTGAAACTAGGTGGGTTCTTGTGATATCGGAATCTGAAATAAAGCAATTAATCACTTCTAGATTTGTTTCGGAAGAGATGTATGGGTCTTGTCAAGAAGGCTGGGTTCAGCTCATAGCTGCTGGTACAGAGGAAAGTCCTCAACCTTTTTTAAATAAGCAAATTGTTGTGAAAGGGTATTTAGGAACCCTGGCTTCTCACATCCATACGCTAGTAATTATTGAAGCTAAGGAAATTTATGAAGACTTACAAAAAATGGATTAAAGTTGAAGAGGGACCAGCTAATGCGACCCTTTATTATGACGAGGATGGAAACAAATTGACTCGTTTTTGGAAGGCTTATGAAGGTCAGCCTACAAATGAGGCTAGTACTAGATCATGGAGAAATAATAATCCAGGAAATCATTCATTAGGTCCATTTGCTAGACGGAATGGGGCAATTGGGGGAGCAGGAAAAATACCAAATCCAGAAAAGAAAGATCTTTGGTTTGCAGTTTATCCCGATTACGAAACAGGAAGAAAAGCACAGGCGCTGCGATTGAAAGAAGGCACTATGTATATCGATTGTACGCTTAATGAATTTGTTAGGACATATACAGGAGTTAAAAAAGGAGCTCCAGATACTGAAGAAGTTATTAATTACAGAAAAGCGATAAAATTTTTTACTAAATTTGATATGGAGCGTACTATTCGTTCTTTGAATGACGATGAGTATGAAAAACTTCTTGATGCAATGAAAAAGCATGAAGGATGGAGGGAAGGGCGAGAGGAGTATATTGAAGTCAAAAAAGTTTTGGGTGTCCATCTTAATAAAAACATATTGTTTCTGAATTTTTGATTGGAGATTCAAGCGGTAGTGAATGGATTTCTAAAAAAGATGCTATAGCTCTTGCCCAGACCGGGATACTGTATGCTATTGTTGTGCATGCAAAAAGTGGGGACTATTTACGCCCAAAATTCCATCAAACATCTTTTAGGCAAATGGTATGTTAACAGAGAATGTGATAACTGAATTTAGTGATTATGTTGTTTATGTTGATGAAAGCGGAGACCATTCCTTAGAAGTTATATATGAAGAGCATCCAGTCTTTGTTTTATCTTTCTGTGTTTTTAAAAAAAGTGACTATGCTCAATTAGTAGCTCCCGCTATTTGTTCATTGAAATTTGATTTTTGGGGACATGATTCGATTGTTCTACATAGCCATAAAATTCGAAAACAATTGGATGATTTCTCAATTTTAGCAAATCTACCGACTATGGAAAGATTTTTGCAA
>Ga0206928_1111_pt1 | contig 21314 bp, 26 predicted proteins | sample Alteio_BWOrgHeat_21_FD_152941 | JGI IMG/M metagenome (GOLD analysis project Ga0206928, IMG submission 152941) | Enriched cells from forest soil in Barre Woods Harvard Forest LTER site, Petersham, Massachusetts, United States -... | ecosystem: Environmental > Terrestrial > Soil > Temperate forest >... | reverse complement strand
AATCCGGCCCTTGCCCTGCGCGGTGATTTCTTGATGTTATATTTCTTTTCGATGTCCAGGCCGGCTTTCCATTCGACATCGTAACTGTCCACGGGCGTGGTGCCGGCACCGAGGCAATTGCGAAGCTGGGAGACAATCGCGAAGCGAAGGACGATGTGAAAAAATGATTCTCCATGCTGCGGCAAAAAATAAATTTTTGAGAGTTTGGGGAATGCGTCGAATAAAGCCCTCATGGCGCCGACGTTATTGGGATAGCTAAAGACAATCCCGTCCGGTGACTTGTCGTAAAACGAGGCAAGGAGAAGCAACGCATCGCCTGCCCCTCCAAAATGCGCATAGAACCGGGGCAAATCCCTCAGCAACAGCACCAGCTGCCGCGCAGCGGACTGGAGTTCCTCGGGTTTATAATGCATTCCAACCGGTCGCGGAAAAACATCCTCGCTCAAATAAACATGGCGTCCATCTATGCGACAGATCCATGGGCGCAAGGCTTTGGGTTCATGCGCCAGTTGTTCTGCCGTCGGGCGATTTCGCCATTCAGAAGGCCGGTAGACGGGTCCGACCAGTGCGTGATCCACGAATGGAACATGTACGCCTTCTCCCGTGCGGAATAACGAAATCCAGTCTTGCATTTTTGGCCAGCGCCGGACAAGTTCAGCTTCATCAGCTTCCAGTTTTTTCAGCTTGTAGCTCGAAACGACCAGATTCATCCCCGCCGCCTGATTTTGAGGATCCAGTTCCAAAGCCTTGTGGAAGCAATCGAAGGCAAAACTGACATGTTCGGATGGTTTGTCATTACCCGGAACCGCGAATCTGGTGGCATAATGACCGAGGGCAGCCCAAGCATCCGCAAGAGATACAGGATTGCCAGGATCAACCTGAAAGATATTTCCAATATCAAGCCGGCTGCGATGGCGGCTTACAATCAACTCAAATTCGGAGGCGTTGCAATTGCCATTTTGCGCCGGGTCAGCGGCATCATGATAAATCGAAGTCAATGGTTCAGACACATGAACGGCGTTCAGCCGCGCTTCCATCATTTGCAGCATGGCCGGGTGTTCATTACTGTGTATGGTATCAAGACCATTTAGTGCGCGAAGAGAATCGGTCCGCCAAAATTGCAGGCCGGCTGGAATGTGATAAAAGAGTGTTTGAATCGGCGCATAGGCCGGATATTTCACTGTTCTGAGCGTGTTTTGAGGAGGAAAATTGTCATTGGTTTTTGATGTCCAAACACAGTCACCATAGGCCAGTGCGCAATCCTGATGCCGGTCAAGAGCGGCAGACAGCATTTCCAGAGCACCATCATGAAGCCCGTTTGCGGGGTTCACATTAATCCAATGACGCCCGGTGGAATGTGCAAATGCATGATGCCATGCAGTGCGGGAGGTTTCCTGTGGCAGTCTGAGGAAGCGTATATTCGAGTACTTTTGCTGGAAACCTGCCACGACGGTGCGCACGTTTTCGGGCAGGCCATTGTCCACAACAATGATTTCACAACGATCAAAAATCGTTTGTCGCGTCAAGTTTTCGAGGCATGAATGGATGGAATTGTCAGATTCGCCAGCGGAGACCATCACGGTTACCATTGGGTCAGTTTGGCCGCCAGGCAGGTGCTGATTTTCGTCATTTAAAAACGTGTGCATGGATTTCAGTAAAATTTAATTGGAACCAGCCACCGGACGCGCTGCCATCTTCAGACCTACACAAAGGGCTCAGTATGTTTCCATGCGCCCTGAACCTTTCTATTTATAGGCCGCTACGGTTGCTCTGACGTCATCCAGATTAAAAACGACTTCGGTCCGGCTAAATCCTGCCCGGATAAGCATTTCGCGCAGGCAGGGAATGGTCGGATACCACCAGTTTGTGGGATCATTGTCAAAACCGGGTCGCAGTTCCATGGTCAGGCCATTTCCCTTGCTGATGGCCGTTTCCACCAGGGCCACGCCTTTTGTGACAGCAGCCACTTTCTGCAGCGCCAGGAAAGGCTCGATCAGATGATAAAGAACACCATAAAAGCAGGTAACGTCGTAAGTCAGGGGACATTCCGATTCGTTTGAGCCTTTCTTGATGTTTAAGTTTGCCTCATGAAGAGCTTCGTCAATCCGAAAAACGCTGGATTCAATGAAACGTACTTTAGAGGCCAAAAGTTTGTGAGCCAGCCGGAATCCTTTATTTGCCCCCCAGTTGCCTTTTTCCAAGCGAACCTGATTGGGTTCCGTAAGAGCGATATCCGATGCCACGACCATGGCAGCGGAACGTTTTTCAGCTTCATAGCTGAAATAACCATCCCAAGCTCCGATATCGAGAACCGTTTTGCCGGTCAGATCAAGGGGCAATCCAAATCGCTTGGTTGCGTAGTCACTTCCATCCGGGCCATGTTGCACTTCGCCTGGTGTGTAAAAAGGCCTGCCCTGCGTCAAGCCGACGGGGATGCGATGCCACCAGCGGATGGCGTTGATTGCTTCAACATCCTCCATACTTAATTCTTTCATGGCTTTGCTGTTTGATTTTGGAGCGACAGATGCGCTCCCGGAACGATCGGGAGTTTCAGATATTTCAGTATTTTTCGGCAGACTGGGCATTTTCCCGCCACCCTCCGCTAGTTTTGGCAATGTCATGGCTTGTTTCAAAATTGCTTGCTGATTGTTACGTTGAATTTCATCATAAACTTCCTGGCGATGCACGGGAACGGATGCCGGGGCGTCAATGCCAATTTTCACCATCTCGCCTTCCAGGCGCATGATTTTCACGCGGATGCGGTCATCAATCACGATGCTTTCGCCCAATTTTCTTGAGAGGATGAGCATGGGGCCAAAATTTATGCGGCGGTTTCAGCCACGGGCAAAAGATGTTCCACTGAATAATCGGCGGCGTTCGCGATAATGACCTGCTTGCCGACACGCGAATGACGGTTGATGACAACCGGACCCTTCAAATTCATCGTGGCATGGTTGTGACTGTGAATGGTCACAATGCCCAATAGAAGCGCGTCGGTTGGTTCCTTGATTCCAAGGAAATCTACATCGGCCTGGGGAATGTCAGGCTTGTATTCCGGCAGCACCACAAACGGATCAATGACCACGAAAGCGAGCGAATTATTATCGGCCACCCGGAGCCAGGCGAAAGGCTTTTCGGCGGGGTCTGCGAGCAGGGCGAATTCCTTGATTTGCTCGAATCCCAAAAGACCCAAGGGCAGCCGCACCACATTGGAAGGTGGTGTGGACGCTGACGGTGTCCCGGTTGAATGGTTAGGCGCAATATGTGTCATGGCAAAAAGTTCAGTATGGAAAGCTGCATGATGCTGGCGCTGCTTTGAAGTGCGGCTTGATATGCGGTTTGGGTCTTGGTCAATTCTGTCATGGTCTGAACCAGGTCGGCGCCCGATGCATTCGAGATCTGGGAGGTCAACGAGTTGGACTGGCTGGTCGCCTGGGTGGAAGCGGTATTCAATCGTGTTTGAACATTGCCATTGTAAGCGACCTGATACGTAAGGTTATCCTGGTCTTTTTGCAGATTCTTGCCATCCGCGCCGGAAATAGCGCTGGTATTGCCGGACTTCAAGTCATTCTGGAGCGCGATAAGATGGTTGAAAAGATCGGCTCCCGTTCGGCTGTCGGTAATGAGTCCATGCGCTCCCGAGCCGGTGGTGTTCGCACCCGGCACATCTGCAGCAACGGTTACGCCCGGTGCGACGGCGGTCTGGTTGACGGAAGTATTTCCATTGTAGGTCACACCCGTGACATTGCCACTGCCGTCGGTGGCCACTGTAAATGGTGGCTGTCCTGAATTGGTGCCTCCAAAAAGGTACTGGCCCGTGGCGGGATCTTGTGTGTTCACCACTTGCGCAGCTTCTTGAATCAACGATGTTACTTCAGATGCGTAATTGTTCAAATCGGCCTGGGAACTGGTGGAGCTGCCAGCCGAAGTGGCAATTTCCCCGGCACGGGTGGAAATGGTCTGAAGCGACTGCAAAACGCTGTAGATCGAATTGGCTTGTGCTTGAACGGTGGAAATATTGCTGCTGTATTGCTGCTGAGTTGCCTGACTGGAGAGATCATCCAAGGTGGTTTCCATTGCGCCGGGATCGTCCGAAGGCGCTTGGACGCGCAGTCCCGTGGCCACTTGATTTTGCAGGTTCAGCTGCTGTTGTTTCAGCAAACTAAACTCGTCAAGCATCGTGTTCGTATAGGATGTGGTACCAACGCGCATAATTGATCAATGCTCAATCAAAAATCAGGTTTTCAGGGCAATCACGGTTTGCATCATCTGGTTCACGGTGTTCACCAATTGGGCTGAGGCTTCGTAGGCTCTTTGAAAACCCATCAAATTGGTCATTTCTTCGTCAATGTTGACTCCGCTGGTGGAACTCCTTTGGGTTGTCAGCATGTTGGATACGGCAGCCTGGTTGGACGCCTGGTTATTTGCCGTTTGCAGGGCATCGCCAAGGCCGGCAACGGTTTCATCGAACGAATTGCCAAAAGTTTGATTGTTCAGGCCCGACTGGGCCACTGACGCCAGATTGGCGAGTTGCAAAGCCACGGAGTTGTCGCCGGTGGCTGTGGATGTGCCGGAAGCCTGAATCAGCGACGGATTGTCCGCAAGCGATTGATTTACCGTTATGGTTGAGGCATCTGAGCCATTGAAGAAATTCGCTCCCGTGGTGCCGGTGAGGCTATAACCGCCGCTGTGAACCACATTGACCTGGGTGATGAGCGTTGAGGCGAGGGTATTGATATTTTTCTGCATCGTCGCCAGTTCTCCGTCGCGGGCATCAATGGTTCCCTGGATGGACCCACCGGTAAGCGTCAGGTTCACACCGCCGGTCTTGGTTTGCACCAGCAACTGTCCGCCGCCGGCGTCGTAGGTTTGCATGGTATCAAGAACCTGACTGCCTGAAACCAGCGACTGTCCGCCAATGCTGACATCCACAGCACCGTTTGTTCCAGTACTGGTCTGAATGTTGGTGAGTTGCGATAGATTTTCCAAATCCTTTTCGCGTTCGTCCAACAGATCGTTGGGCGTGCCCCCGCTGAATTCGGCGGCGGAGATCTGTTTGTTCAGATCGGCAATCCCGGAAAGCAATGTATTTGCGGAGTTCACGTCATTGTTCAACGACGTGTTCAGTGTAGTGCGGGTGGCATTGATCTGGCTGTCAACTTGATTGAAAGTGGAAGCGAGGGTTTGCGCCTGGTTTATAAGTTCCTGTCGTGCGGAAACGGAGGCTGGCGAAGTGGCGACCGCCTGAAATGCGTTGAAAAGGCTGGTCAATTGACCGGACAGCCCCGTATCGGTTGTGCTGTTTCCCGTGGTGGATGACGAGGTGCTGGCTGTGCCGTTAAGGAACTCGCCTAGACTCGTCTGCGCATTTTGCAAAGCTGATTGCTGCGCGTTCCAATAACCACCCGCGCTTTGCTGTGTCTGGATCTGGATGTTCAACAACGTATTAACAGCCTGTTGAATAGCGGTAACATTTGCGCCCGTGCCTTCCGGTCCAATGACGGTGGAGAGGTCGGGGCTGGTCTGGATATCAACGGTCTGGCGGGTGTAGCCAGTGGTGTTGACGTTGGCGAGGTTTTGTCCGGATACCTCCACGCCGGTCATCTGCGCTTGCATTGACCGCGAAGCCAGGTTCAAGGTTCCAAATAGACTTAACATAAAATCAAATCAACCGACGCTTTCGTACAGTGAATGTTGAGGCAGGCTGTTCACGGGCAGCCGGCCTGTATTATTGTATGTTCTCGGAGTTCCACCGGGAAAAATGGCATTGATGAGCTGTTGCATGAGCTCAACCGCGTGGCTCAACAACAGATGATTCTGACGGGTGCGATTATGAATCCGAATGAGCAACTCATTGTTTTCCTGCACGAGCGCCTGGACCAGCGGACGGTAATCGGCAGGCAGGCCCGGCACGATCGCTGAAAATCCGGCATCATCCTTCAAACCCAGTGTGCGTGCGACATTGCGCTGGTGAAGTTCGCGTTCACCCCGCACGGCCGCGATGGCTTCAGCCTGGGCGTTGACACCGGCGACATTCTGAAGCAGGTCATCCGCACGGCGCTGAACGACAGAATTTTGCTGCTGTTCCAGCACGGCGAGCATCTCGCCGTATTGCTTTAATTCCTCACGCAAAGCTTCAATCAAATTGTGGAGCAGATCATTCATGGTGTACGATTGAAAGTGACGTCTTATTATTTAGATTGGAGAATCCCGGCTGCAGGATGACATCCGGTTTATGGGAAACGGCCGGATCCGCCTTCTTCCCTGACGGATGGCTGAGCTGCTGCTCAAAAACTTTGGCCAGCCCCAGTGTGCCTGATTTTGACATGCTATCCGCCAGGGTATTGGTGATATAATCCTGATAGATGCCAGCGGCGGTCGAGTTATCCGTAAATTCGGAAGTAATGACGGGCTTTTGGGATTCGCTCAGGATCTGCTGCAGCATGATGGCTTCAAATTGCCGGCTGGCCTCGGCGATTTTCTGCTGCTCGGTCAAATGCTGGTTGCTGGCAAGCTCTTCAACCGGGATGTTTGTGGCATCCACTTTCGAGGGCTGGATGGGCGTGATATTCATATCAGCGGATCAGGAGTTCAGCCTGCAACGCGCCGGCCTGTTTCATGGCCTGAAAAATTGCCATCATGTCGCGCGGAGTGACGCCGAGTGTGTTCAAGGCTGCTGCCACTTTTTCCACCGTGGGCAATTCCGGCAGGGCCACCATTCCAGATTTGTTCTCGGTGACATCGGTGGAAGTATGCGGAGTCACCACGGTCCGGCCCGTTTGGCTAAAAGGGGCAGGCTGTGATACATCGAGTGTGGAAGCAATGTTGATGGTGATATTGCCGCAGGCCACGGCGCAACTGGAGATTTTTACGTCGGCGGTGGCCACAATGGTGCCGGTACGTTCGTTGATGATAATGCGGGCGGGTTCATCCGGCGTGATTTCAAGGCTTTCCAGCGCGGCAATAAAATCCATCGGATTATTTTGCGCACCCTCTGGCATGTGGACCTGAACGGAGGTTGAATCAATGGCATGGGCTGAATTGGTAAAAACCTGATTGATGGCGTTGGCCATGAGGGCGACCGAAATGAAGCTGGGTTCGCGCAATAGAAGCTCAATCGTATTGTCGCGCACGATCGAGGTGGGAATTTCCCGTTCAACAATGGCACCGCCTGTAATCTGGGCAACGGTCGGATGGTTTTTTGTTACCGTTGCGCCGCCACCGCCGCCGGTGCCGAGCGTGAATCCGCCAACGGCAATCGGACCTTGGGCCACGGCATAAACCTTATTGTCGGCGCCAAGCAACGGGGTCTGCAACAGCACACCTCCTTGAAGTGATTTGGCATCACCCATGGAAGCAACCTGCACGTCAATCCGGCTGCCCTCCTTGACGAATGCGGGAATGTCTGCGGTGACCATGACGACGGCGACATTTTTGGCCGACAGCGTGCTGGCCGGCACATTCACTCCGTAACGGCGAAGCATGTTGGCGATCGTCTGTTGCGTATAGACAGGGTCTTTGTCGCCATCACCAGCGAGTCCGGCAACGAGTCCAAATCCAACGAGTTGATTGTCGCGCGCGCCGGCAACCATGACGAGATCGCGTATCCGCACACCGTCGCCTGAAACCGGGAAAACAAATGTGAAGAAAAGGATAAGGGCCAGAATCTTGCGCAAGGCAGATAGAGAATCGTCGCCGTGAGTGCGGCGGAAAGACGGATTCAAAATGCGCGGCACTGATGGCATGGTCAGAAAGGATTAATTTTGTCCATGATGCGGTTGAACCAGCCTTTGTTGGTGCTGTCGGTGACCGTGCCTTTGCCGATGATCTGGATGGTGGCGTCGGCGACGTTGTAGCTCAAAACAGTATTGTCGCTGGCTACATCATCGGAGCGTACAACGCCCCGAAGAATAATGGTTTGATGTTCACCACCGAAGGAAGTGTCACGTTTGCCTTCGATGACCAGGTTGCCATTGGGCAAAACGTCCATGATGCGAACCGCGACATGGGCCACGATGGATTCAGAATTGTTGATGTTGCCGGTGCCGTCATGTTTTTGATCCGATGTGTAAGCCATGGCCGGCAGGGAACCACCCTTGGTCAGCAAACCGCTGGAAGCCGGGCTATAGAGAAAAGAGGAGATCGCGGCATTCAAGCTGGACTGACGTTCGGTTTTGGTCTCGTTGCTTTTGTTCGCCGTCGTGTTTTCTTGAACAACGATGGTGAGAATGTCGCCAATTCCGGCACCCCTTTTGTCGGCGAACATGGGTCTTGAAATATCATCGCGCCAGAGTGATTGCGCCTGGCCCATGACGGGCATCAAGGTCAAGGACGTTGCAATCGTCAATTTTACGACAGTGAGTTTATTGCGTTTCATAGGGATATCATGATGGTTTGGTCATCAACTACCTTGCCGCTAAGATTATGCATGGAAACGGGGTTGCGAATTTTCACGATTTGTCCGAGGGAGCCATCTTCGAGGACTTCAACTTTCATCATGATGTTCAATGCTCCATCCTGCAAAAGCCCGTCGGCTATCTGGCCACGATGGATGACCGTGCGCGGTTTGAGGTCGCGCGCGAGCAGAACGTTTCCGGCTGAAACCATGGTGTCCAGCTGCAAAGATGAGTCATCCTTTGAAAATTCGGCCAGAGATTCATATATGCCGAGCACGTCACGCCGTTCCCACGCAACGTCGGCGTCGCCAACCAATACACCGCGCTCGATGTCCGAATGGGCCACCCAGACATCGCGCCAGACATGGGCCTGAAGAGAAGCCTGCCAGGTGCCGATGGTTCCATCGGCGGCACACAGCTGGAAGCGGATGATGAATGAACGGGTCACACCGGCGGTCGGCAATTCCAAAATCCTGACGGTGAGCGGTTCGTCAGGTACGGTGGGTGCATCCCAAGGCTGGATGAAATTCAGCTCAAGCTCGCCTTTATCTTTCACGTAATTTTTCTGAAGCGTGGAAGTGAGCAGGGCAAGCGCCGAGGCTTCTGCCAAAGCATGATCCCGGCGGGAAACTTCCACTGAATCCGCCCCGGTCCAATTGGTCGCAACGAGCTCAGGCGCAGCAGTACCGAGAAGATCTCTAATCTGTGCCCGTGTGAAATCTATGGTCTTGCCAAACACGGGCGCATCGCCCAGCCGTACGGCAGGCAACGGTTGGTCGGATTTTACAAGCTGTTGGAGAAAAATGCCCGTGCCATCAACTTGCGCGTTGGGGGCCAGTTGAAAATACGAAGGCGTACCGGCATGCAGACCGGAGTCAAATCCAAGAAACGTAAAAATTGAAACGAATATAACCTTCCAGCAGCGGGCAGGTAGGATTTCGGCGCTCAATATTGATGATTGGATCATCAGCGTTGCAGATTGTTGCTGTCTTGCATCATTTGATCGGCGGCCTGGACGGCTTTTGAATTCACTTCATATGCGCGTTGAGCGAGGATGAGATTGACCATTTCCTGCACAACGCTGACGTTGGACAGTTCAAGATAGCCCTGTTGCAGTTCGCCCAGGCCGCTTTGAGTCGGATCGCCAAGCTGGGCGGAGCCGGATGCCTGGGTTTCCTTGAACAAATTGTGGCCGAGAGCCTCCAGACCACCAGGATTGTTAAAATTCGCCAGCTGAATTTGCGAGGTGGTGGTGCCGCTCGAGGTGGTATAGGTGACGGCACCGCTGGCGGAGATGGTGATATTGGTGGTGCCAGTGGGAACCGGCTGAAATCCGCCCTGCACCGGATAACCATCACTGGTGACGACGCGTCCTTCGGAATCGGTTTTGAAGCCACCATCGCGTGTATAGGCCAGGGTGCCATCGGGCATTTGTACCTGAAAAAATCCCGCACCCTGAATTGCGACGTCTAGATTGCCGCCGGTTTGGGAAAGTTCGCCATTGGTGAAAACGCGTTCAGTGGCAATGGGGATTGAGCCCTGGCCAATCTGCAAACTGCCGGGGAGTTGATTGCCGCCACCCTGCTGGGAACCGGCAGCGCGAGTCGTCTGATAGAGCAGATCCTGAAATTCGAGTTTGCTTTCTTTGTAGCCGGTGGTGTTGACGTTTGCCAGATTGTTGGAGATGACGTCGAGATTCATCTGCTGGGATTCCATTCCCGCAGCGGCAGAATAAAGGGCGCGTAGCATAGTTTAACTTGGGCTGGTGCTGCCCAGATCGGTTATCACCCGGCTCATCCGGTCGCTTTGCATCTGAAGCACCTTTTGATTGGCTTCAAACATCCGCATGGCGGTGATCATGCTGGCCATTTCGGTGGTCGGCGATGTGTTGGCAGACTCGATAAAGCCTTGGCGTATCTGGGTGGAAGTGGACGTGATGGGTTGGGCTGTCGAGCTGTCTGCGGTGAAAAAACCGGCGCCGTGTTTGGTCAACTGGTTCGGATTGCCAAACTCAACTGTTTGAAGTTTTCCGACCGTTTGGTCGCCCTGGCTGACATTGCCATTGGCAGAAACAGTGATGGGGCCGGCATTGTTTGGGTCAAATTGAAGCGGGCCACCCTGGCCCAAGACGGCGTAGCCTTCCTTGGTAACGAGTTGACCCTTGGCATTGAGTTGAAATTCGCCATCACGGGTGTAAGTATCCTGTCCGTTCGCCATCTGAACAGTGAAAAAACCAGGTCCTTCGAGCGCAAAATCCATGGGGTTGCCCGTGGAACGCAGTTCGCCGGCTTGAAAGTTGGTGACCTGATTCGCTGTAGGAATGTAAAAACCCGCTTTCTGCGGGTCGCTAGTACCGGAGGCCAGTCCGGCCTGGACATCTGAAAACGAGATTTCCTCTTTGCGGGCCCCCGGAATGGAGGAGGCAGACAGATTTTCTGCAATCAAGTCCTGCCATCGTGCGGTGGCACTCATGGCAGCGGCGGCTTGATAAAGGCTGACATCCATACGTTCCCCGTTAAGCAACGGTTATGCCATGCTGGTTTCTCATTGATTTTACAGGGGTTTTTGCTTCGCGTGGCAAAAGATTCCCGGTCTGGCAGCAGAAATTGCCGGTCGTTTTACTTTAACTTTGACGTCTCGTCGTAAACACACGCCAAATCAATCACCTGGCCGCAACTGCATTGAATACGGATGTTTGTGATGCGATCACCATCCCTCTGCATGGACATATAGGGTTCGCAGTGCTTTTTTGCGCCCAAGGGACTGGCCTCGATGGCCGGCAAGGCAGACTTATCCAGATTCTGATACGATTGGCTTTGCCCAGACTGCGGGATGACAGTGACCTGAAACTCCCGGTGGTTGCTGGAGGTTCCGGCGGTGGTCAACGGCACGAAAGATTCAGTTTTTTGGAGTGTCATTGGAGGGGGTAGCGGGTTCTTCCGGCAGGTCAGACTTGTCAGACAGGGCTTGGACTGATTCTTTCAGCTTTAGGAGGACCGTCACACGGCGATTGATTTCATCATCCGGCGGGTATCCGGCCATGGGCGAGGTATCGGCAAAGCCGGATACCTTGAAAATCTGTTTATCGGCCACGCCATTGTCAACGAGGGTATGCCGTGCGGTATTGGCGCGGTCGGTGGACAGTTCCCATTTGCCGTGGACGTCCCCCCCGGTTTCCGCCTTTGCTTCGGTATGGCCTTCCAATTCGATGTGGAAGGTGGTGTAACGGGAAATCTCCCAGGCCAGCGTGCTAAAAACCCATGAGCCGTAATCTGTAAATTGAGCTGTGTTGGGACGGAAAATGGGTTTTTGTGCGCGGTCGAAAATATTGATGTTCAGGCCTTCCGGCGTGAGATCAATCTTTACACTGGTGACATTTTCATCCTGCTTGAGGAGCTTGCTCAAGTCATCGCTCAGGTGGCGCATGGTTTCCATTTCCACGGCGGAAACGGATTGAAAATGGCCCTGTTGCTGGTAGGTGGCGGAAACGTCCTTGTTGGGGATGATGCCCACGGATTCCTTGGTGACATTGGAAAAAGGATTGCGGAAGGCGCGTTCGACGGCTTCCTTGATCTTGACGTCCTGCGACGTGAGCCAAAGGCATAGGAAAAGTGCCATCATGGCCGTGACGAAGTCGGCGTAGGCAACTTTCCATGAGCCGCCATGGGAAACATGTTTTTTGCTGTTTTTCACAACTCAATCATTTTTCCACCTTGAGCGTCTTGAACATGGCTTCCATTTCGTCGGCGCTCGGCCGCAAGTCGCTGCTCAGACCGCGTCGGCCCAATTCAACGGCCGTAACAGGGGCCATGCCGCCGGCAAAGCCGGTTACACAAGCCGCAATGCAGCGGGTATAATCCAGTTCGGCGGTTTTGACGAATTCCAGGTTCATGGCCAGCGGACTTAAAAAACCGTAGGCCAATAAAATGCCGAGGAACGTGCCAACGAGGGCAGCGGCCACTTCCACGCCGATCTCTTCCACCGGGCCGGAAATGGAAGCCATGGTGATGATGATGCCCAGTACGGCGGCAACAATGCCGAAACCGGGCATGGCGTCCGCAGTGCGGGTCAACACATTGACGGGCGCATGGTGTTCCACTTCAAGCTGGTCCAGTTCGGCATCCAGCAGAAGGCGCAATTGATCGGGTTTGATCTTGCCATCAATGATGGGACGCAGGCTGCCGCAAAGAAATTCCACGGCGTGCGAGTTTTTTAAAAAATTTGGATATTTTTTGAAGATGGAACTGTTCTGCGGTTCGAGAACGTGTTCTTCAAGTGCAATCATGCCGCTGCGGCGTCCAAGCAGGAACAGTTCATATAGCAATTTGAGCAGATCTTCATAAGCATCGCGGCTATGCGGCGCACCTTTGATGCAAAGAGTCATGCCGGAGGCGATCTCCATAAGCACCTTTTTGGGGGACATGATCAGCAATGCGCCCGCGGCTCCGCCGCCGATGATGAGCAACTCATTGGGATGAATCAGAACCAACAGGTGGCCGCCGCCGAATACAAACCCGCCAAAGACACAGAAAACTACTATAAGAATTCCGATGACAATGATCATGGGTTGCTCGCAGTTGCCGGGCGTCTTATCTGGCCGGCCTCCAAACGTTGAACGTATGCCCGGATGGACAGAATCGCCTGGGCATGGATCTGGCAAATGCGCGATTCGGTGAGGCCCAGGACTTCCGCGATTTCGCGCAAATGCAGGTCCTCCATGTAGTAAAGCGCCAAAACCTTGCGTTGGACGGGAGGCAATTCCTTGAGCCGTTCAAAAATCAACCGTTTCAACTCCAGCTTGGAAGTCTGTTCAATGGGGTCTTCCGCCACCGGGTTGCTGATGATCTCGTACAAGCTGCCGCCATCGCTGTCGTCCGATGAATTCACAGCATCCAGACAGACGAATGCGGCGGGTCGAACATCATTGATCAACTGGATGTATTCCGGGACGGACAATTTCATTGCCGCAGCCATTTGCGTTTCGGTCGGGGCTTCTCCCAGTTTCTGTTCCAGCTGCAACATGGTGTTTTGAATCTTGCGGGCCTTTTCATGAACGGTGCGCGGCATCCAGTCCATGCGACGCAATTCGTCGAGCATCGCGCCACGAACGCGCATGCGGGCGTAAGTTTCAAATGACGTTCCACAAGCGGGATCGAAGTTGCGAAGGGCCTGCAACAGACCCACCAGCCCCACGCTATAAAGGTCATCACGGTCCACATGGTCGGGCAGTGTGATGGCCAGCCGGGCCGCCGCGGAGGAAACCAGGGGGAGATATTTTACGATGAGCGCATTTTCAGCGTCGGGATCGACCTGCTGATGATAGCGCTGCCACAGTTCCTGCGCCGTCGGGCAGGGGGTGGCCGTTATAACTCCCGGTTCCGGTGATTCTAATCGAGTACTCATGTTTTCGTCACCGGCTTGGTTTTAGGTGGAGGATTTGCAGCGGCATGGCGGCGCTGCCTGATGGCGTCTCCCAGGCTTTGGAGCCAGATGCGGCTCCACCACCGGGTGAGCATGGCGATAACCAGAGCGGCAACGCAGGCGCGCCACAACGCAACCGACCAGGAACAGTCGTCGGCCAGACTGAATCCTGCGCCCACGAGAAATCCGGTGATTGAACCTAAAATAATATGCGACTTCATTGAACGTTGCACGGTTACCTAGCAAAACGTCTGCCAGCATGCAGATTTAATGCGCTTTGCTCAAAAAACTGCAATTACCGGTGGTTTTTTTGAGGAAACAACAAGGCAGGTTCTGCCCGCCGAAATTCACCCGGAATTTTTTGCCCAGCACCGAGGAAACTAATCGGACAATTTGTGCCCAATACGAAATTCCAGAGCTTCACGCGTTGCCGTTCTTCATCCATGTGAGTGAAAATAACGTCCTCGGGAGCAAAAGGTTCAAAAGCGTGGAACTGATCGAATAAAATTGAACTTTCATATGATGCATTGAGCACAAGATGAATGTGTGGCTGGGGCAGGATGGACAGTTGATCGCGCAGCGCGGCCATGGCCGCCTGGCTGCCGGTTTCCACACCGGGGAAATCTACAAAAAGCAAATCGGCGGGTTCAACCGGGTCGTTCCAGAAGCGGTCCACAGGAACGCCCATCGTTTCGCAGTGCAAAGTCAACAATTCCGAAGTGTTGGGGATTTCGCCATCCAACCGCCATGCCCGGACACGCTGTTCATTGAGGAGAACGGCAGAGGTCATCCATTTGCACAAGGCGGTGGTTTTGCCTGAACCGCCCGGTCCAATGAACACATGCGGACGGCCCGTGTTGGTCATCGTCTGCCGGGCCGAGCGCCAGTGGCAGATGATGAGGTCGGTAACGGCAGTCCACTCCATTTCCGGAGTTGGCAGCGGTTTCTCACCGTGCAGCAGGAAAACTTTTTGTTCCAATTGATCGGCGAAGATGGGCAAAAGACCCTTGGATTCCAGCCATGCGACGCTGCGCCAACGACCGGTCGCAGGCCTTCTGGCAATCGTTTCAACTGCGAATTTGTTTTCAGAACGAGCGACAATATGTTCGACCGGAGCGGGTGCGGGCTTTTTTTGGCTCCGGTGCTCTTTGCGGGACGCAGGCCGTGACTTCGAGTTTTCCATTACGCTGCCACAACCGTGAAATTCCGGGAGCGGGCAATTTCCTCACACTGACAACCACCGCTTCCGGTCCCAATTCCCGGTGGATTTGGTCCAGGGCGGCGTTCGCATCATCAGCAAAAAAGGCGATGAGTTTCACGGTTTATTCCGGGTTTGGAATCAAGGCGGCATTTTGGATCTGGGTCCGCGCCGGAATTTCCGCGTACGACAGGACTGCGAGATTGGTGAATGTGCTCTCAAAGAAACGTCGGAAAGCCAGCCGCAATTGTGGACCGCACAGGATGACCGGCTGATGACCAGTTGAAAGCATCTGCTGGACAAATTTGTTAAGAACATCCACCACGTGCCGGGCGAGTTTGGGTTCAATGATGAGCGCCAATTCCGTGGGTGACTGCCGGACACTTTGGGTAAGCTGTTGTTCCAGTCGCGGATCAATGGTGATGACGCGGATGCCGCCACTTTCGTTCTGGAACGGTTTGATCAGTTGCAAACCGAGGGCACGACGCGCGTGTTCAGAGAGTTCGTCGGGATTTTTGGTGAATGCAGCGTGGTCCCCCACTTTTTCGAGTATGCCGGCGAGATTGCGAATGGAAATCCCTTCGGCCAGAAGATTTTGCAGGATCCTCTGTATTTGTCCGATGCTCAAAGGTGTGGGAACCAGTTCATTCACCACGGCGGGATTGGTCTGTTTGAGATTATCGAGCAATACCTGCACATCCTGACGGGTGAGAATTTCGTGGCAGTGACGCTTGATGGTTTCCGACAAGTGCGTGACCATGACGGAGGGTGCGTCCACGACAGTGTAACCGGCGATTTCAGCGTTTTTGCGTTCAGCAGTCGTGACCCAAGTGGCAGGTAATTGAAAAACGGGTTCGACGGTGGACTGGCCTTTCAGCGTGGTTTTGCTGTTTGTGGCGTTCATTGCCAGCCAGTGACCGGGCACAAGCTGGCCCTGGGAAATCGGATTTCCCTTGAGCAAGAAACGATATTCGTTCTGGTTCAACTGGAGATTGTCGCGCAAGCGGATCGGCGGAATCAGCAAGCCCATTTCGGAAGCGAAATTGCGGCGGACGCCGGTCACACGTTCCAACAGGTCGCCCCCTTTTCGAACATCGGCCATGGCAACCAGACTGTGTCCCAGCTCAATTTGAAGAGTGTCGAGGGTGAGCAGGTTTTCAATTTTATCGACCGCCTTGGTTTCGGCAGGCGCAGCGCCGGCTGGCTTTAAATCCAACGTTTTTCCCTGCATGCCCATCGCGGTGCCGGGCGAACCCGGCGCATTCAATTCCGGAGTGCCGTGCCGGTGGATGGAATATGAAAGCAGGCCGGTGATGATGGCGAGGGTGAGAAAGGGCATGGTCGGCAACCCGGGGACGATGGCCATGAAACCGAGCATTACCGAAAGGATGGTAAGCGCTTTCGGATAGAACAGAAGCTGCCGGCCTAATTCGCGGCCAAGATCGTTTTTTGCCGAGGCGCGCGTGATGAGAATACCGGCGGCGGTGGAAGTGATGAGAGCCGGAACCTGTGAGACCAGGCCGTCACCGATGGACAAAATGGTGTAATTTTGAAGCGCATCGGTGATGGAAAGACCCCGTTGCACGATGCCGATGGCAAAACCGCCGATGATGTTGATCAGGGTGATCAGCACAGCGGCAATGGCGTCGCCGCGTACGAATTTGCTGGCCCCGTCCATGGAACCGTAGAAGTCGGCTTCTTCCTCCAATGCGCGGCGGCGGTTGCGCGCTTCACCTTCCTTGATGAGGCCGGCGTTGAGTTCGGCATCAATGGCCATTTGTTTGCCGGGAAGCGCGTCCAGCGTGAAACGGGCGGCGACTTCCGCGATGCGCCCGGCGCCCTTGGTAATGACAATAAAATTGATGAGGACGAGGATCAGGAAGATGACGAGACCAACAACGTAGTTGCCTTGGACGACGAAATTTCCGAACGCCTGAATGATGTGTCCGGCATAGCCATGGAGCAAAATAAGGCGGGTGGAGGCCACGTTTAGCGCCAGACGATATAGGGTGATGAACAGCAGGAGGGTTGGGAACCCGGTAAACTCTGCCGGTTGCCGCAGGTAAAGAATGACCAGCAGGGTGAGCAGTGAAATGGCGATGCTGGCGGTCAACAACAGGTCAAGGAGGGCCGGCGGGATGGGTAAAATCAGCAGCAGAATGGTGCCAAACAGGGCAAAAACCAGCCACAAATCGCCGTAGCGAAGCAGCTTCCGCATTCTATCACTCAATGAGCCCATGTGTCTTTCTAGGTCTGATTTCTTTCAGCGTAATAACGGTAACGGTTGACCTTATAGACCCAGGCCAGAATTTCCGCTACTGCAGCATAGAGATTAGCAGGAATCTCGCCACCAACGCGTCCGTGTTTGAAAAGCATCCGGGCCAGGGGCTTGTTTTCGATGATGGGAACCTGATGTTGTTCGGCGATCTCGCGGATTTTTTGGGCGTTCAAACGGATGCCTTTGGCGACAACTCTCGGGGCCTTCATGGTTTTGCGGTCGTAGCGGAGGGCAATGGCGATATGTGTCGGGTTGGTGACGATGACGTCCGCAGTGGGAACTTCGGCGAGGGATTTGGCCTTGCTGATGGCCCGGCGTTTTCGGCGCGCCGATTTGACCCGCTGGTTGCTTTCGGAGTTCTTCGCTTCGTCCTTCAATTCCTGTTTGGTCATCATCAAATCGCGCTGAGTGCGCCAGAATTGATAGCCATAGTCAGCTGCGGCGATAACGATCATGCCGAGGCTGACACGCAGGACGATGTGCAGGCACGTCCCGCCGAGAAATTCAGCCAGCCGGCTGGTGCTGACGGCCTGGGTGAAGATGGGGTCGTTCAAAATGTTGTGAATCTCCGAATAGGTCACGGCGAAGATGAAGCCGAATTTCACCGCGCCAACGGTGCTGGGCACGAACATGCGCGCCGAGAAAATGCGCTTAAAGCCTTCGACAGGATTGATGCGCGACAAATCCGGGGTCAGGACTTCGGAAGCGGTGTTGAAACGGTTTTGGATCGCGCCCGCAAGCAATCCAGCAAGGCTTGTGGCCAGTACGACGGGTCCTGCGCATTTCAACAAAATAAAAACGCCCGAGACACCGTAACCCTGCAATGAATCCGCGGTGATGGAGGTGTCGTGCAAGTGCCCCAGGGTCATCACGGTGGCGCCGACCAGTTGCCCCCAGATTTCGCGGCCGGCGAAGGTCAATGCTGCCAGCGCGCCCAAGAGGACAAACACGGTCTGCACCTCGGCGCTCTGGGGGATCTGGCCCCTTTTAAGGGCATCCTCGAGCTTGCGGTGTGTCGGTTGTTCTGTCTTTTCGCCGGCTGATTCGCTCATGCTATTTTTCCCCCAGTATTTGCGCCACGACCAGCAGGTCATTCGGCAACCGGTTCAAATAGTTGGCGACGTATTGAGCGGTGAGCTGCAATGTGAAACCGAAAACAATCAACCCGCCGACGATCCGAAAACCGAACATCTCGGTGAAGACGTTCATTTGCGGGACGGCGCGGCTCAACAAAGAAAAGACGAGCGTGATTACAAAAGAAACGGCGATCACGGGGGCGGATATCTGGAGCGCGACTGTGAAGACCTGGGCGGTCTGGGCAACCACGTTTTCAAAGAGAACATTCTGAAGATGTGCGCCGCCGATGGGCAGAACTATATAGGTCCGTTCAAAACCCAGCAGGATCCAGTGGTGTAAATTCAGGGTGAGCATGACGAGCGTGGCAAGGAAAACGAGGATGGTGCCGGCGATTTGGGAGGATTGCTGCGTCACAGGGTCAAACATCGAGGCAAGGTTCAGGCCCAATTCGTTGGAGATGATGGCCCCGCTGATATCCAGGGCAAAAAAAATCATGCGCGCAACAAAACCCAGCAACAAACCGACTCCAACCTCTTGCGCCATCACCTCAAGGATGGAAATAAAGCCAAGTTTCTCCAGCGAAAATGGGGGAACTACCGGGGCGAGCAGCAACGCCATGAGCGCGGCCAGGGCCACGCGCATGGTCACGGGAAAATTGGCCATCGTGAAAAACGGCAGCACCAGCAGAAAAGCGCTGACACGCAAAAAAACGAGCATCCAATTGTAAAAATCAATCTCCATGTTTTGCGGTTCATTGGACCATTTGAGGCATTTTTTGGATGACGCCAATGGTGAATTCAACGAGCGAGCGCACAATCCAGGGCATCAGAAGCAGCAGGACGCTGATGACGGCGAGTGCCTTGGGCACAAAGGCCAGCGTCTGTTCATGGATGGTGGTGACGGCCTGGAAGAGGCTGATGGCCAGGCCGATGGTCATGGCGGTGACGAGGATGGGTGTGGCGATCGTGAGCGCCTGATAAATCATGGTTCTCAACAGTTCGATGGCGAATTCAGCATTCATAAATAATTTCAGGTTCCAAAGCTGCGGATCAGCGATTGCACGACAAGCGACCAGCCGTCCACGAGCACAAACAAAAGGAGTTTCAACGGCAGGGAAATGGTCATGGGCGGCATCATCATCATGCCCATGCTCATCAGCACGGTGGCGACGACGATATCTATCAGGATGAATGGGACATAAATCAGAAAACCCATCTGGAAGGCGGTCCGCAGTTCGCTGATGATAAACGCGGGAATGACGACGCGCAGGGGCAATTGGTTTGGCGGTGTCGGTTGCAGTTTTGCCATGGAAACAAAGAGTCCGACATCCTTGGGCCGCGTCTGCTTGAGCATGAAGGTGCGAATCTGCGCGGACGCCCGGTCGAGGGCCTGTTGATCGCTGATCTGGTGCGCTTCGTACGGCACGATGGCATCGCGGTTGATGTTGTCCCAAACGGGTGCCATGACGAAATAAGTCATGAAGAGGGCAAGGCCGATGATGATCTGGCTGGCGGGTGAACCCTGCAGTTGCAAGGCGCTGCGCACGAAGGAAAGCACAATGACGATGCGTGTGAAACAGGTCATCAACAACAGGATGGACGGGGCCAGCGACAGCAAGGTCAGCAAAAAGAGGACTTTGATGCCCATATCCACGTTTTGCGGGCCGTTGTTGGTTCCCAAGGAAATGGATACGGGGCCAATACCAGTGGAGAGGCTGGATTGTGCGGGGGCGGTGAGCGCACCAAAAACCAGCAGGAACGTCAAAAGCCATCCCCAGATTTTTTTATACTTTGTCATTTCCCTTTGAGGACCTGGGTTAATGCCTGTGCAAATGAAGGGGAGGGGGAATTATTTGTCCCGGTTTCCGAACCGCCTTCGACAGCGGCGGGGAGATGGCTCAACATATTCACGCCGGAGGGTGACGAGGCGATGAGGAATCTTTCGTTTTCGTAGCCCACCACGTAAAGGGCATGGCGACCACCGAGCGAGCGCGTTTCAATGACATTGAGTTTGGGACGGCCGTTGCGTTGCATGCTGAGCCGCCGCCAGTTGCGGAAAAGCCAGACCCCGCCGAGGAACAGGCCAATAACCAGCGCGAGAGCGCCAATCACGCGAAACAGGGGTGAAAGGCCAGGGTCAGGTATGGCCGGAGACGTGAGCGGAGAGGCAGCGTAGTTGGTGGTTTGGGCAAGACCGGAAACCACGCCAGCCGGACAAAGATAAACCAGCAAGGTCGAAATAAGATTCGAAGGCTGGCGGCGGTTCCTGCATTGGCAGATCTGGTTTTCCCTGCTCACATCGTGAAATTGGTGCTGCCGATGACTTCGGTGATTTTCACCCCGAAACGTTCTTCGATGACCACGACTTCTCCACGGGCGATCAGTTTGCCGTTGATGCTCAGTTCAACGGGGGCGTCAGCAGCCTTGTCAAGCTGGATGACGGAGCCAATGGCAATTTGCAGCACTTCGCGCATTGGCAGCTGGCAGCCGCCGAGTTCGATGGTGAGGCTGACCGGCACATCGAGCACGATGTTTAAATTGGAGGGATTTTCAGCAGTTGCGTTCATGTCAGATTGTTACTATTGATGGATCCGGTGACCTGGACGGCCCATTTGCCGACGCAGGTTCCAGGACGCCCGATAAATTTGGGGATGTGATTCAGAAGCACCTGGACGTTTGCCGCGCAAGCGGGATCAAGCGCCAGCAAGTCGCCGGCTTTCAAGCGGGTGATTTCGCCGGCGGACATTTTCAATCCCTGCCATTCCACGATGACCGGCACTTTGACCTCGTTAAACTCGGGATTCCATTTGGGTTTTGCCGCGCGGGCCGTGGCGGCGTCCGACACGGGCAATGAGGGGGACAACAGACGCATAAGCGGTTCCACAGTCGCATAGGGAAATACGATCTGGATCATTTCCGACTGTTCGCCAATGCTTCCGCTGATG